>Ga0105046_10016928_pt1 | contig 11179 bp, 10 predicted proteins | sample MAT03_FD_78385 | JGI IMG/M metagenome (GOLD analysis project Ga0105046, IMG submission 78385) | Freshwater microbial communities from Lake Fryxell liftoff mats and glacier meltwater in Antarctica - MAT-03 (megahit assembly) | ecosystem: Environmental > Aquatic > Freshwater > Ice > Liftoff...
CCGTGAGCCCGCACATCGCGAGGGCCTCATCGGGCGTTCGTGTGCTCTTGGGAATCCGTGTCACGTGCATCTGCGTGAGCTTGAAGCCGTCGCCGGATTCCATCAGCGCGTCCGCGATGGCCGAGCCGATGCCGCCGCCAAAGTTGTCCTCGACCGACAGCACGTTGCCGTTGTTCTGCTGCACGATATCCAGGAAGGCCTCGGTATCAAAGGGCAGTGAGTACAGATCAACGAGTGTCGCGCTGATGCCAGCCTTGTCCAGCAGCTCCATCGCCTTGTTGGCCTCATGCACCATGTAACCCGCCGCGGCGATCACAAGGTCGCGCCCTTCGTTGAGCACCTCGAACCCGCCGAGGTTGAAGACCACGTCCTCGCCGTAGAGGAACTCGACCTCGGGCCGGATCGTCCGCATGTAGCAGACGCCCTCGTACTCGGCCATGACCTGCGTGAGCTGGTACGCCGCGTGGGCGTCCGCGGGCTGAAGCACATAACACCCCGGATTGCCGCGGTGGTCCTTCATCGTCGTGAAGGAGCGGAACCACGCGACGTCCGGCAGCGCCATCTGGCTCGGTCCATCAGACGCGAGCGTGATGCCCGCGTGGCTGCCGACGATCTTGAGGTTGGCCCCGGAGTAGATGGCCATCTCGATCTGGTCGTACGCGCGGGTGATGAACTTCGCGAAGCTGCTGATGAAGGGGATCTTGCCGCCAGCCGAGAGGCCAACGCCAAGCGACGCGAGGTGCTGCTCGCTGATCTTGCACTCAAAGAAGCGCGAGGCCAGCGCCGAGTCCTTGCGAAAGGTCTCTGAAAACGTGCTGTTGGAGACATCGGCATCGGCAACGACGACGCGCTCGTTGACGTGGCCCATCGCGCGGAGCGCGATGCCGTACGCGCGGCGCGTGGCCATGCTGCCGCTCTGAAGAAGCGACTCCATGTCGTTGGCCTTCATGTACGCCGAGAGGCTGGGCACCTCGCCCGGCTGCGGGATCTCGCGGATGTTCTCGCTCGGCGGCTGGATCTCAAAGGAGTCGGTCGTCGCCAGGCTCGTTGTCAGCTCCATCCGCTTCTGCTCGAGCTCGCCAACGGCGCGCTTGAGCTGGTCGCCCGTCGGCGGCTTTCCATGCCAGCCGCCGCCCTGCAGCGATGGGCTTCCCCATCCCTTCACGGTCTTGGCGACCACCGCCATCGGCTTGCCGCCCTTGCCGCCCTCGATGAAGGCATCGAACGCGGCCTTGATCTGCGCGGGCGCGTGACCGTCGATGATCTTGACATCAAAGCCGGTGGCCTCGAGCTTCGCCGCGAGCACATCGGGCGACTGCTGCGGGCTCACGCGATCGGCCTGGCCATACTCGTTGCAGTTGAAGATCGGCAGCACGTGCTTGCCCAGCTTGCGATCAACGAGATAGTCGAGTGCCTCGGCGACCTGGCCCTCGCGCGCCTCACCATCACCGATGATGCAGTAGATTCGCTTGTCGTAGCCGTCCAATCGCGCGGCCTCGGCGATGCCGCAGGCAATCGAGAGGCCCTGGCCAAGCGATCCCGTCGCGGCATCGAAGAAGGGGAATCCTTCCATCGGGTTCGGATGCCCATCCAGCTCGCTCTTGCTCGCGCGAAGCTGGCGAAGGTCCTCGACCGTCAGCTTGCGACGGTTCTCGCGATCCTTGCCAAACGCCACACCAAGCTTCGCGCACGCCGCGTACACCGCGGGGACCGCGTGTCCCTCGCTCAGCACAAGGCGGTCGGCGGTTGGATAATCGGGGAAGTCGGGGCTCCAGCGCATGGAGGAATAGAGGAGCACCGTCACGATGTGAGCGATGGAGGCGGCGCTGGTGGGATGCCCGCTCCCTGCCGCGGCGCACATCTCCAGTGAGAGCTTGTCAATCTCGATGGCCTGAGCGTGGACTGCTGCTTCGTACGACATTCGGTACCCGCCTTTCTGCACGCCGGGAGCCTGTGCTCCGGCGGCCAAAGTCAACCTGTCCAATCATGTCCAATCATGTCCAATCATGTCCAAACATGTCCAAACATACCGCCGCCGACCGGGTTCACCGGAGCGGTACAAGGACAGGCAAACCCACGCGACGAGCGGGTGGGACAGCGTGCCACAATCTACAGCCCGGAGTTCTGAGAACCCCGACCAACGCACGAACCAAACTCTTTCCCCCGAAACGACCGTCCCGGAGGTTTGGGAGTATGGCGGGGCCGAGGCCCTCTGGCAAGCGGGAGGGTTTAGCTTTGCAACAAAATGCGTGCCGAGAGAAACCTGTCGGCTTGTACGACCCGCGTGAGAATCGGTCGACCCGCGCCGGTACGGACCAGCGCGCGTGCCGGACGCCGCGCGACACAACACCCCAGGCTTGTGCCGTAATAATTCTGTTTGGTATGCTCGCGCGGTGATGAAGCTCATCCACACCCAAGTCAGACCATGATCACGCTGATTGATCTTTGGCTTCCGATCCTTCTCTCGGCCGCGATCGTCTTTGTTGCCAGCTCGATCATCTGGACCGCCACCCCGCTCCATAGAGGGGACTACACGCACCTCGGCGAGAGCGAGCTCGCGATCCTTGATGCCATCCGTTCCAGCGGCCTTGCGCCCGGGGTCTACTTCCTGCCCTGAGGCGAGAAGAACATGAAGAACCTCGCGTTCCAGGAACGGTTCAAGCGCGAACCCTGGGCGATGCTGCGGATCATGGGCTCGGCACCCAACATGGGCAAGAGCCTTGGCGTCTAGATGCTGCGCCTGTTGGTGGTCGGGACCATGGTAGCCTATGTCGTTTCCGACGCTGGCTTTGCGCGCGGAACCTCGTACTTCTTGGTCGTCCGCATGGCCGCCACCGCCGCGCTCCTGGTCTACGCGGGGTACGCCCTGCCGATGTCGATCTGGAACGGACAGCCGTGGCGGCAGATTCCCCTCCAGCTTTTCGATGGCGTGGTCTACGCCCTCCTGACGGGCGGCTGATTTGCGAGGTTCTGGCCCGCCGCGACCCTGATGAAGTGATGCGGCGGGCCGTACCCGCGCGGCGGCCATCCGCGTGGACTTTTCGGCAAGGTGGTGATCGTCATGGACCTCGGCCCCTCGCGCCCCCATTGGCTGGTACACTGTCGGCGTTCCTGGCACCACGGAATGGGTGCCGGGTCTTGTGTTGAGTGACTCACCAGCCCGGCCGCCGCGGCTTGTTCTTAGAGATGGAGCGTTGCACGCATGAAGATCATTTGTGATCGCTCGGCCCTCCTCAGCGCCGTGAACCTGGTCTCGGGCGCGGTGGCGGCTCGCACGCCGCGGGTCCAGTTGCAGTGCATCCGCCTCACGGCCAGCAAGGTCGGCGGCGCGGGCGAGCTCACGCTCGCGGCGACCGACGCCGAGATCGCGATTCGGCTCTCGCTCACGCAGGTCGACGTGCAGACCACCGGCGACGTGCTGATCCCCGCGGATCGCCTTCGGGCCATCATCGCGGCCGAGGACAACGAGCCGACGCTCACACTCGAATCCGAGAACGACGCCCTGCACATCCGCGGCGCCGATGCGCACTTCAAGGTGCTGGGCTATCCAGCCGCTGAGTTCCCGCCGATCCCCGATTTCGCCAGTGTGGTCGCGGGGAGCGCGGCCCAGGCCAAGCCCAAGGCCGTGATGACGCACCCGGCCGGATCGCTCTCGCAGCTTGTGGCCCGCACGATCTTCGCGACCGCGCGCGAGAACAGCCGCTACGCGATCAACGGCGTGCTGCTCAAGCGCGATGGCAAGCGCCTTGAGATGGTGGCGACCGACGGCCGCCGCCTCGCGCTGGCGCGTGCCAACCTCACGGGCCAGGACAAGGACGCGAAGGCCGTGCAGTGCATCGTCCCGACCAAGGCGCTCGCGATGCTGCAGAAGCTGATCAACGAGCACGAGGAAGCGGTGCAGATCGCCATCACCGACACGCAGATCTACTTCAGCTTCGGCACCGCCGCGAGCCCCGGGCGTGCGCTCTTGGCGAGCAACCTCGTCGAGGGCAACTTCCCTCCGTACGAGGACGTGATCCCCAAGGACGCCGACAAGAAGGTGACGTTTGATCGCGACGTTGTTTCCTCCGCAGTGCGCCGCGCCGCGCTGCTGACCAACGAGGACTCTCGCGGCGTGCGCCTCTCGTTCACGAGCAAGACCAAGCAGCTCAAGCTCTCCAGCCGCGCACCGGAGATGGGCGAGGCCACCGTGGACGTGACGCTCGCGGGCTACGACGGCGAGGACCTTGAGATCGGCTTCAACCCGCAGTTCATCACCGATGCGCTGAAGGTCGTGGCCGAGCCCGAGGTCATCATGGAGCTCAAGGCCAGCAACAAGCCGGGCCTCATCAAGGCGGGCAACGACTTCCTGTACGTGGTGATGCCGGTGAACCTGTCGTAGAGATGGGGCCGCTTGAGAACTGAGATGCGAGCGAAACGAAGCCGCAAGGCCCGGGGCGCACGGCAAAGCTCTCGCCGGTGAGCGCTCGCGTTTGCCCATGCTTGTCTCTGCGATGGGTGCCATCTGCGTCGTTCCCTTCCCGGATCGTGAGGTTCTGTCTTTGCGTTTGGTGCTTTGTGCTGGCTTTGCCTCCTAGCCTGCTGCATGAGCGCCAACGAAGCCCTCGCCGTACTTCTTGAAGACATGCAGGCCATGATGGAGCTGCTTGGTGAGGACTCGTTTCGCGCCAGCGCGCACGGGCGCGCGGCTCGCACGGTGCGCGATCTTCCCGCCGACGTCATGTCGATGGAAAGGGCCGCGCTTCTTGCCATCGATGGGATCGGGCCCAAGCTGGCGGACAAGATGATGGAGTTTGTGGCGAGCGGACGCATCGCCGAGCACGCGGCGCTCGCGGCACAAGTGCCGCCGGGCCTGCTCACGTTGCTTGGTGTGTCGGGCCTTGGGCCCAAGACGATCCGCGCGATGTGGCAGACGCTCTTGATCGTTGACATTCCATCGCTGGAGCGCGCGATCGCGGACGGGACGCTGCTCACGCTGCCTCGCATGGGGCAGAAGGCCGTCGACAAGATCCGAGCGTCGCTCGCGGTCGTGAAAGCGGGGACGGACCGGCTGCCGCTGGGGCGCGCGTGGGTGGTTGCGGAGTCGATCGCCGCGCGGCTGCGCGCGATGCCGGGCGTGGCGCGTGTGGAGCCCGCGGGCTCGCTTCGGCGCGGCAAGGAAACGGTGGGCGACATCGACATCCTCGTCGCGATGAAGCCGGGGCACGAGGCTGGTTCTGCGGCGATCGGTGAGGCCTTTCGAGCCGATGCGAATGTGGTCGCGGTCCTCGCGGCGGGCGACACCAAGAGCAGCGTGCGTGTCTCGCTCGCGTACGATCTGGGTCGCTGGAAGAACGCGAAGGAACTCGAGCCGCTCCCGAAGGACGAGGGCGTTGAGCCGCCTGCCGCGGCGCCCGTTGGCCGCTCGATCCAGGTTGATCTGCGCGTGCTGCCCGCGTCGGTCTTCGGAGCTGCGCTGATGTACTTCACGGGCTCGAAGGAGCACAACATCCGCCTGCGTGAGCGGGCGTTGTCGATGGGCATGACGCTGAATGAGTGGGGCCTGTTCCCGGAGGACACGTCGACGAAAGTGTCGCCGCAGGATCGCGGCGTTGCGGCGGTGGCGAGCGCGACCGAGGAGGACGTGTACGCGAAGCTCAATTGCGCGTGGATTCCGCCCGAGGCGCGCGAGGATCATGGCGAACTCGACGCGGGGCCGATGGATCTCGTGACGATCAAGGATATCAAGGCCGAGTTTCACGCGCACACCACGGCGAGCGATGGCTCGATGGAGATCGCAGAGCTCGTGAAGCGCGCGCAGGATCGCGGCTTCCACACGATTGCCGTCACCGATCACAGCCAGAGCTCGACCATCGCGCGCGGCCTGCGGCCTGATCGCCTGCGCCGCCACATCGACGCGGTCCATGAGGTCGGCGCGAAGGTTCGCGGCATCCGCGTGCTTGCCGGTTCTGAAGTTGACATCCTTGTCGATGGCACGCTCGACTATGACGACGAGCTGCTCGCGCTGCTGGACATCGTTGTTGCGAGCCCGCACGCGGCGTTGACGCAGGACGCCTCGGGCGCGACGGCGCGGCTGATCCGCGCGGTCTCGCATCCGCTGGTCCACATCCTTGGGCATCCGACGGGACGGCTTGTGAATCGACGCGCGGGGCTGTCGCCCGACATGGCGAGGCTGATCGCTGCGGCCGTGGAGCACAAGGTCGCGCTCGAGATCAACTCGCACTGGATGCGGCTTGACCTGCGCGACACGCACGTGCGGCAGGCCATCAATGCCCGCGCGATGATCGCCATCGACTGTGATGTGCACGAGCCGGGTGACTTTGACAACCTCCGGTTTGGAGTGATGACCGCACGCCGCGGCTGGTGCACGAGGGAAGCGTGCGTGAACACATGGCCAAGGGCCAAGCTCGACACGTGGCTCAAGAAGGGTCGGTGAGGCGCGCGGGTGCGCTGCGTCTGCTCATGAAGTCTGGCGAATCGCCGGCGGCAGGTTGTTCAACCGGGTCCCTTGGGCTTGCCGGTTGAGATGTCCTGGCCTCGGAAGGTGCGGGTCATGTCGCGCATCATCTGGAGGCCGCGGGTCTTCTGCTCGGGGTTGGCGTGGCTGCCGATGTTGTTGTTCATAAACTCGAACACGCGGCCCAGGGCCTGGGGCGGGGGCTGGTTGTTGGAATTGCCCATGGCTTCGCGGTCGCGCTGGGCTTGCTTTCGAACTTCGTTGATGCGCTCGTCATCGGAGACGTCTCGGATCTCGCCGCCGACGGCTTCCATGGTGCGGGCGAAGTCGACGAAGGCCTGCTCGAGGAACTTCTCGCGCTCTGCGGCGGGGACGCTGCCGTAGTCCTTGGCGTGCTTGTCCCAGAGATCGATGGCGAGGCGCGATGCGTTGCGTTCGATCTGCTCGCGCGCAGAGCCAGCGATGCCCGCGGCAAATGAGGCGAGCAGCATGCTGTCGCCGGAGCCCATGTTCTTGAGGCGGCTCACGAGCTTGCCGAGGAGCTTCAGGCGCTCTTCGACGGGAAGGTTGTTGAACTCATCAGAGAGGAGGGTGTAGTCGAAGATGTCGTCGATGTCGGCATCGTCGTAGTCGGGCTGGAAGCGCGGGAGGGCGAGGTAGATGCCCGCGCCGAGGATCAGGAGCAGTGCCGCCCCGCCGATGGCGCTGGTGCGCTTGCGGCGGCGTGGCTCCATTGTGCGCCACCAGGTGCCGACGGAGGCGAAGGTCTCGGGAATGGAGCGGAGGTCGAGGGTTGCGAGCGCGCGGAAGGGGGCGGCGAGGCGATGCAGAGTGCCGGTCGAGCCGCGATACTTGGGTGTAGACATGGGGTGGTCTCGGGGGAAGAAGGCACTGGGCACTGGGCACGAGGGGAGAAGCAAAGGCGGAACGCGGAGAAAATGAAGAGGAGCGGAGGCCGCAGAGTTGATTGCAGAAGCTGCTTTGGAATTGAGAGACTCGGAATTTTCTACTTTGACCACTTGGTCCTTTGGTCGTTCAGCCTCCGAGGCCGCCGCCGTATTGGACGATGTCGGCGAAGATCTCTTCGGCTCGTTCCTGGGTGAGGAAGGGGGCTTTGTCGGCGCGCCAGTCGCCGTAGAAGACGCCGTTGCGGTCCCATCGGGCTTCTTGCGGGGTTTCGCTGCGGGTGTTGGAATTGAAGCGCGGGTTGTGCCAGTCGTCGGCGTCGATGAGGACGGTCAGGGGCGGGCGTGCGATCTCGAAGGCTTTGCTGATGCCGATCTGGGGCTGCCTCACGGTGGCGATCTCGGCGACGACCATGAGGATGCCGGGGGTGTACTCGTACGACGTGCCGGCGGTGCTCCAGCGGGGGCGGAAGTTGGTGGCGGCGTCGCTGCCGCCGATGTCGCTGGGGCAGCGCCATGGATCAGAGACGACCCAGTCGCCGTCGGACTGCTCGAAGGGGACGGGGGCATCGGTGTACTTCGAGAGGACGTCGAGCAGGGTTGGGTCGTTCACGTTGTCGCCATCGTTCAAGGGCCGGACGCTGGGGAGGAGCCCCTTGCTCTCCTCCTGCATGTAGAGCGACACGCCCACGCCGATGCCCTTGAGGTTGGCGAGGCACTTGGTTCGGCGGGCGGTGTCGCGGGCGCTGCCCAGGACGGGAAGAAGGATGCCGATCAGGAGCGCGATGATGGAGATGACCACCAGCAGCTCAATGAGCGTGAAGGCGGAGCGGGGATGAGAAGGGATGGGGGATTGGGAACTGGGCATTGGGGAAGGCCTTTGAAGTGAGTCACTGGGAGCAAGGCACTGGGGAGGAGGAAGCAAAGGCAGAACAAGCAGACGCGGAGAGGATCGGAGGAACGCTGAGAGAGGCTTTTGGCATTGGACGAGAGTCACGGGCGGGTGCCTTCTGCTTTGTCTTGCCACCAGTGCCCAGTGCTTTGTCCCCAGTGCCTGTTTCAGATCGGAATCCTGATTGCTGGCGGCCTCTTGAGTTCGTCGACTACCCGCCTGGCAGTTGCGGTCTGCATCGTCCGAAAGGTGTGGGCGTGCTGAAGGAACTTGTCTTTGAAGTCAGGATCTTGCTTCATCGCGGCGTCGATGGCGCGGGTGACGGAGGCGAGGGCTCGCTTGAGCTGGGCGGCCCGCATGAGGGCGACGAGCGCGGCGGAGCCGAGGAGGATCGGGGAGCGCAGGGGTTCGGGGAGGGTCTGGCTGAGGATGTTGGTTGGGTCAGGGATGAGGGTGCCGGGGAGGGTTGGGCTGGGGGGCTGGTTGGATGCGACCTGGGCTTGGGTGAGAAGTTCATCAACTTGCTGGATAAGGGCATCGATGTGGCCGCGACGAGCTTGGTCGGCCGCGAGGCTGCGATGTGCCTCAATCAGGGCTGGGTCGGTTGGGGGAGTGCCTCCGGACTCCATCAAGGCGACCGCCGCCGCGGCTTCGGTGAGGCGGTTGTCGATGTGGGTGCGAAGTGCGACAGCATCGGCCCGCGCGGCGCGGGCCTGACCGAGATCGAGGCAGCCGGGAAGTGAGACGGCCCCGACCAGAATGACCGATGCACACGCCGCCACAAAGAGACTCCTGAGCCAGTTGGCACAACCAGTTGCGTTCGACATACGACTCAACCTCCTACGCGGCAAAGGCAGGGGCGTTTCGGACCGCGGACCACCCGCACCAAAACACACCAAACCGATACCGCTCATGTACCATACATGCGGCGGAGTCGGTGTCTAGCGGATTGGGGCGATGGACGGCCACTTTGCGCACAGGGGCGGTCTTTGGCAGCAGAAAGTGGTCGAGTGAGGAAGCGGTCGAGCGGTTGAGTGGTCGAGTGCCTTCGGTTTGCGGGCGACGGCGCTGCTTTTTATGTCTTTGCGTCTTCGACTTGCCTACTTCGCCACTTGACCGCTTGACCACCTTGACCACCTTGACCACCTTGCGTCGCGGCCACTCGACCACTTCTTCCGGCGCGGGCGCGGCGGTGAAGCAGCGTGGACAAGCAGGCGAACGAAAAAGGGCAGGCCGAGTGGCCTGCCCTTGTGAGGTGATGACGTGCGGGGGTGTTTGCTTAGCGCTTGCTGAACTGGAAGCGGCGGCGTGCACCGGCCTGGCCGTACTTCTTACGCTCGACCTCGCGTGAGTCGCGGGTGAGGTAGCCGTTGTCGCGGAGGACGCCCTCGAGGTTGGGGTCGTAGTCGCGAAGGGCGTTGGCGATGGCGAGGCGGATGGCGCCAGCCTGGCCCATGTAGCCGCCGCCGTGGACCTTGGCGACGATCTGGAGGCGCTTGAGCATGTCGGTGACGCGAAGAGAGTCGACGGCGACGTTGCGATCGCGCTCCTCGGCGAAGAATTGCTCGATGGTGCGGGGCTCAGGCTTGGCGACCGTGACGATGGTCATCCCGACCTTATCGCCGTCGGCCGGGCGCATACGGATCTGAGCGACGGCGCGCTTGCGGCGGCCGGTCCCCCACCACCAGCCGCGCTTGTCGGCGGGCTTGGCGGCGCGGGGCGGGCGAGCGGGCTGGGCCGCGGGAACGACGGGCTGGGTGGGATCGGTGAGGCCGCCGAGTGTGGCGGGCGTCGGGGCGGATCCGGAGGCGATGTTCAGGGAGCTCATTCTCGGTTCATCCTTGGCGGACGCGGCGGTGTTGGCCGCGGCCGGGTGTTGGTGCGGGCGTGAGGCTTAGCCGACAGGCGGCTGTGAGGCTTAGCCGACGATCATGGTTGCGGGGTTGAGGCCTGCGTCCTGATGATCAGCACCGGCATAGACCTTGAGGCTCTTGAGCATGACGCGGGCGAGGCGGTTCTTGGGGAGCATGCGCCGGACGGCGTCGGAGACGAGGAGTTCGGGCTTGCGGTCGCGGACCTGGCCGTAGGTCTCGGTCTTGAGGCCGCCGGGGTACTCGGTGTACCGCATCTTCAGGCGCTGGTCGGCCTTGTTGCCGGTGAGGCCGATCTTGGTGGCGTTGATGACGATGACGCCATCGCCGCAATCGACGTGCGGGGTATACTCGGGGCGGTGCTTGCCCATGAGGACCTGACCGACCTGGGCGGCGAGGCGACCAAGGGGAACGCCCTCGGCATCGACGATGTGCCAGTGCTTGACGGGCTGGCCGGGCTTCAAGAGGAACGTTTGACGACGCATGGGGGGCTCTCCGAGGTCACTCAGACCGAAGTCGCTGGGGCGCACGCCGCCGATAGGACGGACGCGAAGCCCCAGCGAGGGGGCATGGCTCGCCGCCTTCCGGGCGGGACGGGACGGGATCACCCTGCTCCGCAGGGATGGCCGTCAGGATTGAAGAACTTGACCACGAGAATCCAGTCTCGGGGAGGGGATGTTAGGCGTGGAGGCTGGTGGGGGCAAGGGGCGGCGGTGGGGCGGGGCGGAGGGGGATGGAGCGGGGATGTCATGGGGTCGGATCCAACTCCCACTGCTCGCCGCATTCTGGGCAGCGGACGGCGGCATTCAAGGTCTTCGTCGCCTGCAGGTCGTAGGCGCATCGGCCGCAGCGGCCCCGGGCCAGACGGCGGCGAGAGGCCCACCTTCGCCACCAGGCAGGCTGCGACGCGATGCTGAAGCAGAAGGCCGCGAGCGTTGCGAGTGTGGCGTAGTTCCAGAGGACGCCCCACCAGAGCGTGCGACCCTTGACGTGGTCGCCATCTAAGAACCTGGCGGCGAGATCTGGGCGGCTCTTGCGTGCCGGATCGCGAAGG
>Ga0105046_10016929_pt1 | contig 11178 bp, 9 predicted proteins | sample MAT03_FD_78385 | JGI IMG/M metagenome (GOLD analysis project Ga0105046, IMG submission 78385) | Freshwater microbial communities from Lake Fryxell liftoff mats and glacier meltwater in Antarctica - MAT-03 (megahit assembly) | ecosystem: Environmental > Aquatic > Freshwater > Ice > Liftoff...
TGAGCAAAGCAGCTCGCGATGGATTGCAAACAGGGCCAGCACAATGCGCGTTGGTGAATGTAACTCCCATGGCTGCGAGCCGATCGATGTTGGGCGTCTTGGTCTGCTTATTGCGACCGAAATGGCCAACCCAATGATTCAGGTCGTCTACGGCGATAAATAAGACATTCGGCTTTGCTTTCGACGCGGGAGACGCGTTGGTCGAATCTTCGGCATGAAGCGAGCCACAAAAATGGAACAGCATTGTGAGAGAGAGGGCGACGCTGGTTTTCATGATTGATTTGTTTCTAGCAGAAAGGAATTGCAAGAGGGTTTTTGAAAAAACAGATCATCGGTTTGTCAGCAAGCTAGGTGTCCGCGAGGCAATCCCTCGTGGCCAATATGCAATGACGAATAGTATAAACCTATGTAGATGTTCCGGGTTCGGCAAAGGCGACTTTCGAGGAAGTCGGTGGAACTTCCAGTAGTTCTCATTTTCGTGTTAGATTTTTCGACCATAATGTGTTTTTAATGGCAAGGAACAAAAACACAGCAATTTCTCCCAGGAACCGTCGATGACTGATTTCCCTGATACCCGACTTAGCCTGGCGGCACGAGGCCGCCGGGGTCTCCCACGAAACAAAATCTGCGCAAACAAGTGTTGCCGCAACACCAATTTTTCAACAATCCACAGGACAAGCCTGTGGTATTCGAATCCCGCATGCCTTGTGCTGCGGATCGTTCAGGCTTTTCGGCTAGACCCGCAGGCCGCCCCCAGTTGGCTTGTCCGACTGGAACGCAAGGTTCGTTAGCTAATGAACCTGATTCACCAAGCGGCACGAGGCCGCCGGGTTTCCCACGGAACAAAATCTGCGCAAACAAAAGTTGCGTCAATACCAGTTTTTTAACAGCCCAGCGCTAGCCCTCCGGTAAGTTATCACCTGCCTTAGGCTTCCACAAACGGTGCAGGCTGACTACCTGATTCAGCGGATGGACACAACATTCCACAGGAAGTCTGGAGTCATTTCGGGCGTGAGAATGGGCCGCGACGTCGGAATCGTTTTCTTGTCTTGTGTCCCATACGTCCAGACGTACGCCATTTCGTCCCCCATCTCGTACCCGAACGCTTGACGATTGGTGGTTGTCCAGTCGCGTTCCGAGAGTCCAATGTCGGTTAGCTCAGGCAGGTTCTTCGGAAAGCGATTGTTCTTTAGCTGGAATCGTTTCACAGCCAGCGATGTCATCGTCAGTCTTCGAAAAACCTCGTCGCGGTCAAAGGCTTCCGCATAGACAGCGAGTGCTGGAAAAAAGAGCCTTACTAAGTAGTTAGTAAAAGCTGTTTTCATCATCACCTTTTTTTCGGCGACTAAAGCTCGGTCTACTAGTTCGCTGGTGCTTGCCGACGACATGTCCAGTGCGACATCATAGGAACGCAGTAAAGCCAATTTTCCGCTCGGCAAAATAGGAAGTCTATAGATCGGGTTGCTGTAATCGCCCATGACTCCTGCCAATGAAATCGAATCGTTGACGGCCGCATTGGTCATAGCTCGCTCACCGAGTAATGACGACCGCCACGCGTTTGCAACGTCGTAGGGTTGTCTTACTTGGTCCATGAGTTCAGCTAGTTGCTCATCGTTCCAGACATCCATGCTTAAGGAACGTTTGATGCTGTCTTTGTGCATGCCTTGTATCGCAATGGTGATCAACTTCGTCACCAAGGCCAACTCCACATCAAATGCTTTGGCAACGGATTGGAGCGAGCGAATGTCCTTGAGTGCTCGTTCGCTTTCCTTATGAAAAAGAGCATGGCTGGTGTCCAAGTAAAGAATCCTCGCCAGCAATCGAGTCTCTTGATAGACCTCGAGGGTGGTAGAGATTCCGTTGAAATCGACCGGCGTCCATACAGGCTTTGGAAATGCATCGGCAGCGTCGATCTTTTTGAATAGCGGGCGGATTTCTCTAAGGAATTCCGCAACCCGAGGTTCATCCGGCCAGTCAGCCCCAGAACGAAAATCGCGTGGGAAGCTTGCATCACCCATCACTGGCAGCCGATTCGAAATTGCGTTGGCACTCCGCGCGAGCATGAGTGCCTCGCTCCAAGCTGTCGTTCCTTCTTTGTGCGTCGTTTTTTCAAAATGTGATGCCATCGACGCGTCGTCAATCGGCTCGCCGGCCTGGCGTATCGCTTCAAGCTTGTCGTTCAACTCGCGATAAGCCCTCACCTCGCGATAGCCAATTAAGCAAATGAACAGCGCAAATAACAAGACTGGAATCAGGCAAATTGTTGCGATCCAATTCACTCGTTTCGATCGGCGCTTAGGAGGTTTGAACTCGCTATTCGATTGCATTGTCATGTTCTTGGTCTCTGTTTCTGATTGTGTATCATACGCTCGCTACCGCGTCTCAGTTGCTTATTCGCTAACCTTCAACGCTTCTGCTTGCTTTTCCCAGTCGGCATGCCAGTATTTCCACGGGACGGCTCGGCCGCCGTCGAAACCGGAAGGCGTTCTAGTCAGGTTTGAATTGGTTTCAGACAGATTCCAGTCACGCGCCAGGACTTTTCGAGTTTGCGATTTGGCTTGATCATCACTCGCATTGAGATACTGTTTCATATGCCACGCGACTGTGGAAACATGCCGACCCGAAATGAGCCGGGTTCCGCTTTGACCGGTTGGAATCAAATAGCCGCCCAAAGTATGGGCTTGTACCAATACCGTCCTTGGTCTGCCAGAAATATCTGCCTGCGTTCTCCCCCAGTCGACTACAAGAGCGCGATAACGGGCAAAGTTGCGGCTAGTTTTGTTTGCAAGTTGAGCAACCGCCACCGTGTAAACTTCCTTGCTCATTAACGTAACAGCTTCCTCATTTTGTACTTCTCGCAGGAGCCACGCCTCGTACTCATCGGCTGCTAATTGTGCCTTGAGAGTCGGATTGGCGCGAACACCGGCTATGTACCGTGTCATCAAAAGAATCGAAACACGATATCGATCGAGCAAATCATCGTCCGGTCCCTCGTCTTGAATTCGGGCTCTTGCAAGTGTCGCTTCGCTCATCAAACGAGTCCCAACGACGTTGTGCGAAAGTGGAGTTGGCGACGGACCATTGCTGATCGAATCCAATTGCTGCTCGATAAATTGCAACTGCAATTTTCTTTCTTCTGCCAATGTTAACCCCTTGGGAAGCATATTCGGCTCGACATAATCAATATCGCCTGCTTCACCGCCAATTCCAATCTCCTCGCTCATCCCCTCCTCCGCGTTTCCCGAACTGGCCACTGGATCTTTTGAAGTCAACAGCTTCAATTCCTCTGGTGATGTTGTCGTTGAGGCCAGGCTTCTTGAGCTTGATGAAAACGCTTTCAGCTCACTTGCAGGCATACTAGGATAGGTAGCGTAAATAGAGAGGAACGGGAGTGCTGGAAGCAAGACAAACAGCGAAAGCCAACTAGCGTGCTCCAACCAGAATCTTTTGCCCATCCGACCGTCCATCCAAAATCGGGTCATCCGAAAAGTTGCCATCCATGGGATCAGAGTTACGATCACTAAAATCCAAATCGGTGTCTCCAACGTGTCGAATGCGAAGGCCCCATAGGCGAATGGCAGGCAGCCAACCACCGGAGCAACGATTGCAGCGATGACAGGGCTTGGAAGAACTTGGCTGATCCACTGGCAAACCGAGTAAATCGTCCAGGCTGAAGAAGCCCAAGCGATGCAGACCAAAAACAGAAACTGCCATGATAATAAAGGGCCACTGGGAAGTAAAAAATTGCACATAAACGAAATGCAACCGACAGCAACGACGCTTGCGCCAAGCATACCAATCAAGATCGCATGGCGAGTCAGCCAAACCGAACGGGGCGAAATGCCTCGGTCCGAAAGGAATCGGATGCGATTCCCTATGTTGTCCCCCTGGAATGAAATCACGCCGAGCCAGCAAACCGATATCAGAGCTGCTGGCATCGCAACGATTGGAAGAATGTTAAACCTAAAAGGGGACGCGTTAATAGTTTCGATCATGAGTGCAACGAGAGCGATGAAGAAAAGGAACGTCAAGCCAAATAGCATTGTTCGATTCTGCGCACCAAACTGCCAAATCAACGCGGACGATGGACTTTGAATTCCCCACCTGTCGCTAATAGACCGATCGAATGCTGAGGCAACCGGCAGCGCCACCGACGCAACCTTGGGAGGAGGCATGGGTGAGAGCGTTCGCAGCGCGGCATACCAACCCAACGTCAACGCGATTCCGCTACCCATAACCAAAGAGAGCATAACCAATGCATCCGACGGCTTCGATCCTGATAGGACATTCATTGCGACGGTATACAGGGTTGCGATGCCGACTAAAACGAGCAAACCAACAAATGTTGAACGAAACGACCAAGCCGTTGCGAAGCTGACGAGCAGTACGAAAACGGAGTAAAGTATGCCGTAAGCAATATCTGGGTCAGAATCGGAAACCAGCCTGTTCCAGTCGCTGGACATTCCATTCCTAACGAGTAAGAGCGCTAAGCTGATCAGCCATACTGCCGCTAGGCCTGCGATGCCTGCAAAGAACTTGACGCGAATGATGTCCTGTTTCAAAATCGGCAGAGATGCCATCCAGTAGAGTGTACGAGAATCTCTCTCTTGCCCAACTAGCAGTGCCCCAACACCGGCGGCGAACAAGCCTGGCAACGCGAGAACGAACAGGGGTTGGAGCAGATTGTTTTGATCGGGAGGGTTTGCGAGCTGCATCAGTATCTGCAGGATCGAACCGATCACGGCCAACATGAGCACCAGGGGCAGCAACATCCTGAGTTCTTTAAAACAAAGCCTTTGCAGTACTAAACTACGATTCATGGCTACCTCCGACGACGGTTGTTTGACTGCCTTTACGCTCTTTTGAAGGCAACGAAAAACGTTCCTCTTCTAAAGGTGGTGTAACGGCTCCGCGTGTGCAAGCGATGAAAATTTCTTCTAGGGACGCAGGACGACTTCGAATACCGACGACGCCTGGCCTCGCCTCAAGGACGTTTTGTGCTGCTTGATCGAAGCCGCGAACGATCATACGACGCTGGCGACCTGAGGACTGCTCGTCAAAGACCTCGACGTTGCTGGATAAGCGAGGGAGCGCAATCAACGGATCCTCGAGACCGATGGTAACTTCGGAGACGGTATCCTTGAGATTGGTCATCGAATCCATCAATCGCACTTTGCCTTTATGGATGATGGCTACCATGTCGGCAACACGCTCCACTTCGGAAATCTGGTGACTGGAGATCAGGACCGTTCTACCGGTCACAGCTCGATCGACCATGCTTTCCATGAATTCGCGGCGAACATGCGGATCGAGTCCCGAAGTGGGTTCATCGAGGATGAGCAGCTCAGGGTCGTGTGCCAAAGCCAATGCCAAGGCAACTTTCGCTCGTTGCCCTTTGCTCAAGTGACGTATCTTGCGGTTGCGCGGGACCTCAAAGTGCGCGATCGATTCACCGTATCGCTCCAGAAAGCCATCGGCATAAAACGAAGCGGTAAACCAGCCGATCTCATCGACTCGCATCCAATCGTAGAGCGCCGGTTGATCCGAGACATATCCGACCCGCCTTCGAATAGCGAGAGCATCGCGGCTTGGATCCAGGCCACAAACGGTACACTTCCCCGCCGTGGGATTCTGAAATCCGGTGAGGATACGAATCAGCGTCGTCTTTCCCGCTCCATTCTCGCCGAGCAAGGCAAACACCGAGCCGCTCGGCACCTTGAGATCAATCCCCCGAAGCGCCTCGCATCCGGGGTAACGCATTTCCAAACCACTTGCTGTAATACAATCGGACATCATCTCACCTCAGATCGACTCGATGGATTCCTAACACTTACTGGTCCAAGTGCAGAACGGAACTCCGTGCCGTTACCACACATTAAACGGCACAAGGTGCCGCCCTATACTAACTTGACGATGGCGGATTTCCCGAAGAACTAATTGTGGCAACATTGCCATCCAGTTTGTTCAATTGCTTTTGAACAATCTCTCGAATCTCGTCCGCCTCGAGACCACCATGAAGCGCTTCGGTGAGCGCCATTTTCAGACTCTCAGCGATCATCGACCGCCGAAACTCTTTGCAGCGCTTTATCGCTCCTGCACAGACCACAAGCCCACGTCCACGGAGAGTCTCCAAGACGCCATCAACCTGCAGCTCTTGATATGCACGAGCTACCGTGTTGGGATTGATCGCCAACTGGACGCTCAAAGCTCGGACGCTGGGCAGCATCTGCCCAACCTTGAACGTCTCTTCGGCGATTGCGAAAGTGACCTGCCGAACAATCTGTTCGTAGATCGCGATCCCATTACTCTCATTAATCGTAAAAAACATAATTCAACCCTCCAGTCCCGCGATGCAGTACCAGTGTACTGGTTACATAGTACTGCGGTTGGCAGGTGCGAGTCAAGGGGTTGGGAATTTTTTTTGGTCTTTACTAAGTTCGCATTTCGCGGCGGAAAGCGATTGAGGACAATCGCTCTACTCTGGCCAGCTTTGCATTTCTCCGCGATTGACGATAGTCTTTCTTTGCACAACTTTAAACTTCTAACGTAGACGTCTCGTGCATCGGTTACTCGCGTGCGTTTTTTTGTTTCGCATTGAACATTTATGGCAAGGGGGTCCGACCTGCGAATACACAAGAGGCAGGCAAGTTCGCAAATGATCTATTACTCCGAAGCGGTCCATTCATTTACTCAGCCGATGGCGGGCAACGACAGCAGTCGGGGTGCCGCTTATCAAGAGCGAGCAGATAGACGTTCTTGGCAAGCCATGCGTAATTTCTTTAGTGAGATCTTTCAATAAGATCACATACCAAGTGGTATGGGCGTCCCGCCCATGTTTTAACGGGTACGCTGTTACCCAGCCGAGTCCTCTTTGGGATTTTTTTTCTTTTTGGCCTTTGCCTTTATCTTCAGGATGGGCGTTAGTTCGTTTACAAAGTCTTGAGCGTCACTAAAGCTTCGGTAGACGCTCGCAAATCGGACGAACGCAACTTGGTCGACATCTCGTAGAAAGTCCATGCACAAGTTGCCAATTTCCTGACTAGTCACTTCCTTTTCATAGTTGTCTAAAATATGCGATTCAATATCTCCCGCAAGTTTTTGTATCGCATCGGCGTCGATTTTTCTTTTCCAACAGGCTGCCCTCAGGCCTCGCTCGATTTTCACACGGCTAAAGTCTTGATGCGTCTGGTCGCGTTTCCGAACTTGCAATAACCCTTCGACCCTTTCATAGGTCGTAAACCGCCGGCGGCAATGATTGCAGAATCTTCTTCGCCGAATCGCCTTGCCATCTTCAACAATTCGGGAGTCGCGGACTCCGTCGTTATCACTGTAGCAGTAGGGGCATCGCATAGAAAAATGGGTTGAAACGCTAGCGGGATTGCAGTCAACCTAATTCAACAGGTAAGTTGACTTGAAAAAATCGTTTTCCAAGGACTGTCCATATTTTCGCAGGCCGATGTCAATTGATCAACCCGCTGCACATGGAATTGGCCCAGTAAGCCAAAGCTATTCGAGCGGAACGCATCGGTAAGCGAGTTTGAGATCGCATTCGCTACGGTTCACGGCTACAATTCATCAGCAAAAAACATCCTACTCATTATGACGCCCCTCACGCAACCCATTGAACCTGCCGCGATGACAAACGTACCGGTCAAACGAAATCCTCCTGCCTTTTTCCCGCTCATGTTTGCGGGATTGTTCATGATCTGCGGAATTTGTGTCCTTCTCGTTATCGGCCGGGAAAAGGCACGCATTATCGGCCAAACCATTACCGAAATGGACATACAGCCGCTACTTAATGCGGACAGCCCAATCACAGATGACGATATGAAAGGAAAGGTGGTCGTGCTGTATTTTTGGGGCTACTGGTGTCCTGATTGTGTTGAGGAGCTTGCTGATTTCGTCAAAACGCAACGAAGCTACTTGAATGATCCCAGTGTTCTTTTTGCAAGTATCGCTTGCAGCAACAGAAGCGATGAATCACAAGATTCACTTAAGTTTTACACAAATAAATTCTTGCTAAACGTCCAAGGCAATGACCTGCCTATCTACAGCGATCCAGCTGAGTTTTCGCGTGCCCGCGTCAGTCAACTTTTGACGAAGGGCGGATTCGCTTATCCAACAACGCTCGTGATTGATGGTGAGGGCAAGGTCGTCGATGTCTGGCGGGCTGCCGTACCGCTAAATGCGTTGGGCAAAGCAATAGAGAAGGCAAAGCTAGCCAACAAAACACTGCGACCCTAATATGACAGACAAAGTCAAGCCGACCATCGCAATTACAATGGGCGATCCGACTGGTGTCGGTCCGGAAATCATCGTTAAGGCGATCGCTAGTGGACAACTCGATTCGCATTGTAAACCGCTCGTTCTGGGACGCCCGGAGATTCTTCGGCAAGCGGCGATTGGTTCCTCGCTCGCTCTCGATGTTTTCGAAGTAGATTCGGTTGAAGAGTGGCGGATGGCATCCAATCTCGTGAGCGATGCTGAAACGCCCGCGATCTGGTGTTTGCCAACTGGAAGTGCAGACGCGGATACTGCGACCCGCCCTGTCATCGATCCGCGCGGCGGTCAATTGGCATTTGATTGCTTGGTTCGGGCAGCTGAGCTCGCAATTCAGGGCGAGGTGGACGCGATCGTTACGGCACCGTTGCATAAGGTCGCTCTCCATGCGGCAGGACATGATTGGCCCGGACATACCGAGCTATTGGCGCATCTTTGCGGCGTCAAGGAACATGCCATGATGTTGTACTTGCCTCCTGGGCGTCCTAGGCACGGAGGTCCTGCAGGTTTTGGAGTCGTTCACGTGACGTTGCATATGGCACTTAAAGAAGTCTTTCAGCATTTGACCGTTGAGGCGATCGATGAAAAGATTCGACTTGCCCATGACGTTTTCATACGGATTCGACGGTCGATGAAGTTGCTTGGATCTCCTCGGATTGCAGTCGCGGCATTGAATCCGCATGCTGGCGAAAGTGGTCGCTTCGGTTCCGAAGAGCAAACAATTATCGCACCGGCAGTGAAAAAAGCGAGGGAGAATCACGTGGATGTGGTCGGGCCGCTGCCTGTCGATACACTCATGCCCAAAGCGGTTGATGGCGGGTTCGATGCGGTGGTTGCCATGTATCATGACCAGGGGCATATCGCAGTGAAGCTTTTGGATATGTTCGATGCCGTAAACGTCACACTGGGCTTGCCCATTATTCGAACCAGTGTGGCTCATGGAACCGCCCATGATATCGCTTGGCAAAATCGAGCCGAGTCGTCGGGGTTGGTTCAGGCCGTCTTGACCGCAGCGAGGCTGACCAACACTTGAGCTCGCCATTTCTCAATACGCTCCTGGTGTGTTTTGGTACCGCCTCGCTCGCGACATCGCTTGGACTAGTTTTGGCCATTCTGGTCGTTTGCTTACAAGTTCCATTTCACCGGTGGATGTCCACGCTCGTTTTGAGCTTGATCCTGATCCCACTCTATGTCCAAGCGACCGCGTGGAGCGCAGGATTTGGGGTTCAGGGATGGTTTCGATTGAGTCAGGTGTCCGCTGCGATTTCCCCAATGACCGCAATTGGATCGGTCGTTTGGATTCACGCGATGGCTGCGACTCCCGTTTGTTTTTTGTTTAGCGCATTGGGATTGAGGCGTGCGTTTGACACAAACACGCGTCAAGCTTTGTTGGATTTTGGCCCATGGCAGGCTTTGTTTTGGGTGCTCATTCCGCGAAGCTGGCCTTGGATTGCAGCGGGTGCCGTCTGGTGTGTCGCTACGACAGGAAACGACATGGTCGTTACCAATTTATTTCAAGTCCCCACAATGACAGAGTCCCTCTATCAGCAAGTGCAATTCAATGAACTGAACAAGGGTACTTTCCTGCAAGCCTGTTCCTTTGCAGCTTCTATCGGCGTTTTGGTTTGTGCGATGGCGTGGAGGTGGCTTCCAAAGGTAGGGAGCGAAAATGCGGTCTCGTCTGCCGCACCGGACAACCAAGCGTTTGCGATCGTTGGAATCTCGCGTTGGTTCGGATCGATTTTAGGATGCACGATCGTATGTATGGTTGCATTGATCCCTCTGGCTAGTTTGGTCATTAAGGCAGGCTGGGTTGCCACGATGAAAGAGGACGTGATTCATCGCAGTTGGTCACCCTGGGTCGTTATGGAATCGATGGTGCAGTCCAAGTCTTTTGACACTGAAATCGCCTGGAGCCTCCAGTTGAGCTTTTACTCAACCTTGACCGCGATCATTCTTGCGACGATTGTGGTGGGTTGTGCGAGAAGTAGATGGGCTGCACGGATTGCAATTGGACTCGCTGCCTTTTTGCTTGCAGTTCCAGGCCCACTAGTAAATTTAACAGTCATTAGTTTTTTGGATCGACGCGAACCAGACTGGCTTGGTACTTTAGCGGATCGCACATTGTTCGCTCCCATTCTCGCACAGCAGAGCCGATGCTTTCCAGTGGTTTTCGCCATGCTGTGGATTGCGAGCCAGCGTTATCGAAAACGCCATGCGAGGCAGTTGCAGTTAGACCAGGGATTGCCGTTCATCACCCGAATTTGGATTGGCGTTTTTGCGATGAAGAATCCGATCTTGATGTCGGCATGCATCGCGTTCTTCGTGTCGTTTGCAGATCTATCGACTTATCTGTTGGTTCAACCACCGCAGGTGACAACAGTTGCGATGAGGATGTTCGATTTACTACACTACGGCATCAAGAATCGAGAGTCAGGGCTGGCCCTGACGCTGGCTATGGCAGGTTCCATTCCGACATTGTTTATGGTTCGTCGTTTTGCCCCCGGCTGTTAAAAAACTGGTATTGACGCCACAATTAAACTAGGCGTTTTTATTTCCCTAATTTTGTCTTGTCCCCAATCGGCTTGTCCGACTGGAACGCAGGGTTCGTTATCTAATAGACCTGATTCACCCGTAACGCGTTTGTCACGGAGGTCTTCGAAACGGTCGATCCCTTTTCCTAGCCTACGAACCTTGTTCACCAGGCGGCACGAGGCCGCTGGCGTCTCCCACGGAACAAAATCTGCGTAAACAAGTGTTGCAGCAACACCAATTTTTCAACAGTCCAGGACAAGCCTGTGTTATTCGAATCCCGCATACCTTGTGCTGCGGATCGTTCAGGCTTTCGGGCTAAACCCACAGGCCGCCGCTCCAGTAACCCCAAAGCACAACAATCCA
>Ga0105046_10016933_pt1 | contig 11177 bp, 3 predicted proteins | sample MAT03_FD_78385 | JGI IMG/M metagenome (GOLD analysis project Ga0105046, IMG submission 78385) | Freshwater microbial communities from Lake Fryxell liftoff mats and glacier meltwater in Antarctica - MAT-03 (megahit assembly) | ecosystem: Environmental > Aquatic > Freshwater > Ice > Liftoff...
GCTCTCGCCTCGGGTTCTTGCTCAACGTCGGGCTGCACTACCTCAGTTTGGATCGCGCCGCGCCGACGCTCTCCGGCGGCGAAGCCCAGCGCATTCGCCTCGCGGGGCAGATCGGCTCCGGCCTCGTCGGCGTGCTCTACATCCTCGACGAACCGAGCATCGGCCTGCACCCGCGCGACAACGAGCGGCTCATCGCCAGCTTGCTTCACCTGCGCGACATGGGGAACACGGTGCTCGTGGTCGAGCACGACGAAGACACCATGCGCGTCGCCGACTACCTCGTCGATTTCGGCCCCGGCCCCGGTATCCGCGGTGGGGAAATCGTCGCGGCCGGATTGCCGCGCGAGGTTCTCGCCAACCCCAATAGCCCCACGGGGCAATACCTGACGGGCGTCAAGTCGATCCCGATCCCGAAGAAACGCCGGCCGATCACGGGCAAGGCCATCAAGATCATCGGGGCCAAGCACAACAACCTCAAGAACGTGAACGTCGACATCCCCCTCGGGGCGTTCGTCGTCGTCACCGGCGTCAGCGGCTCGGGAAAGTCGTCCCTCATCAACGACGTGCTCCATACCGGCCTCCATCGACAGTTGGCGGGATCCGAAGTCGAAGAAGTCGATGAGGAGTCGAATTCCCCCGATACCCGATCCCCGGAACCCGATACCCGGATCGAGGGCGTTAACGCCGTCGATAAAGTCATCACCATCGATCAATCGCCCATCGGCCGGACGCCGCGGTCGAACCCGGCCACCTACATCAAAGTCTGGGACGAAATCCGCCTGCTCTACTCCAAGATGAGCGATGCGAAACTGCGCGGCTACGATGCGGGGCGCTTCAGCTTCAACCGGCCCGGCGGCCGGTGCGAAGCCTGCGAAGGTAACGGGGCAAATAAACTCGAGATGGACTTCCTCGCCGATGTCTGGGTGACCTGCCCCGTCTGCGACGGCAAGCGCTTCAACCACGAAACACTGCAGGTGAAGTACCGGGGCAAGAGCATCCACGACGCGCTCGAACTCGAAGTTGGCCAAGGCGTGACGCACTTCGAGAACGTGCCGAAGGTTCATGCGATGTTGCGGACGCTGCACGATGTGGGCCTCGACTACATCAAGCTCGGTCAACCGTCGCCGACGCTGTCCGGGGGCGAAGCCCAGCGCGTGAAACTCGCCAAGGAGCTCTGCCGCAAGGGCACCGGCAAAACGCTCTACATCCTCGATGAACCGACGACCGGCTTGCACTTCGAAGACATCCGCAAGCTGCTCGAAGTGCTCCACGGCTTCGTCGATCAGGGCAACACCGTCCTCGTGATCGAACACAACTTGGACGTGATCAAGACCGCCGACTGGCTCATCGACATGGGCCCCGAAGGCGGCAGCGCCGGCGGCTACCTCGTCGCCTGTGGCACTCCGGAGGACTTGACGAAGGTCGCCGCGTCGCACACGGGGAAGGCACTGCTGCCGGTGCTGTTCCCCAAGAAGATCAAGGCGTCGGCGAAGTCGAAGGTCACGAAGCGGATCGCGACGCCGGAGTTCACGCACCTCGAAGTCGAAGGGGCGAGCCAGCACAATTTGAAGAACGTGAACGCCCGCATCCCCCGCAACGAGATGACCGTTTTTTGCGGGCCGTCGGGGTCGGGCAAGTCATCGTTGGCGATGGACACGATCTACGCCGAGGGTCAGCGCCGCTACGTCGAAAGCTTGAGCAGCTATGCGCGGCAGTTCCTCGGCCAAGTGCAGAAACCGAAGGTCGAGAACATCACGGGGCTTTCTCCGGCCATCGCCATCGAACAGAAGACGACGAGCAAATCGCCGCGCTCGACCGTCGGCACCATCACCGAAGTCTACGACTACCTGCGCATCCTGTTCACGCGGCTCGGGCAGCGCTACTGCCCGGCCTGCGCGATCCCCATCGGGACCCAATCGAAGGACGAGATCGTCGAGAAAATCCTCGGCCTCCCGGAAGGAACCAAGCTGTACATCTTGGCGCCGATCGAACGGAAAGGGCAAGAAAAGTACGAGACGGTGTGGGAAGAAATCCGACGGGCCGGGTTCGTGCGCATGCGCGTCGACGGCAAATCCTACGGCATCGAAGACGCCCCCGAGATCGACCACAAGCGCAAGCACAAGATCGAGGTCGTCGTCGATCGCAACGTCGTCCGCCCCGGCACGCGCACGCGGATCGCCGACGCCGTGGAGCAAGCGCTGAGCCTGGGGCAGGGGGTGATGCACCTCGCTTACGTCGACCACGACCGCGAAGAAACACTCTGGAAAGTGGAGCGATTCTCCCAGCACCTCGCCTGCGATCAATGCGGGAAGAGCTACGAGCAACTGACGCCGAACAACTACAGCTTCAACAGCCCGCTGGGTTGGTGCCCGACCTGCGAAGGCCTCGGCATCCAGCGCGGGGCCAACGTGAACCTGTTGATCGGCAACCCGAAGCTCAGCATCCGACAAGGGGCGATCACGGCTTGGCCGAGCTGCGCCAACGGTAGCCCGTGGTTGCCCTTCGCCGCCGGGATCGCCAAGCACTCCGGCTTCAGTTTGGACACGCCCTACGGCGACCTCGACCCCGTCCAGAAACGTGCGATTTTGCAGGGTACGGGCGACGTGTGGCTGACGCCACAAAGTGCGGAGGTCGGAGCGCGGAGTGCGGAATCGAAATCCAAGACGAAGACAAAATCGACGAAGGCGACTGACTCCGATTCTTCCACTCCGCATTCCGAACTCCGAACTCCGCACTTCATCTACAAGGGTCTTTTCCCCGCCATCGACGAAGCGTCGCGGGTCAGTTACCAGTACCGGATGCGTCTCGATCACATCGTCGACGAAGTCCCTTGCGCCGCCTGTCACGGTGGTCGGTTGCGCCCCGATGCCTCGGCGACCCGCTACCGCAACGAAACCCTGCGCGAAGTCTGCGCCCACCCCATCGGGCAGATGCTGGCGAGTTTCGAATCGGTGAAACTCGCCGACGCGGAACAGAAAATCATCGGCGAAGTGCTGCGCGAGATCATCAATCGCGTGCGCTTCCTCGTCGATGTCGGGCTGGAATATCTGTCGCTCGACCGCCCCGGCCCGACGCTCTCCGGCGGCGAAGCCCAGCGCATCCGGCTCGCCTCGCAAATCGGCAGCGGCCTCACCGGCGTGCTCTACGTCCTCGACGAACCGACCATCGGCTTGCACCCGCGCGACAACGCCCGCTTGCTGAAGGCGCTCCACCACCTCCGCGATCTCGGCAACACGCTGCTGCTCGTAGAACACGACCGCGAGGTGATTGCCGCCGCCGACTACCTCTTCGACTTCGGCCCCGGCGCCGGCCGGCACGGCGGGGAAATCACGGCCGAGGGAATCCCCGCGAAAGTACTGAAATCAAAGGCGTCGCTGACGGGCCAATACCTCGCGGGCAAACTCGCAATCCCGGTGCCGACGAATCGGCGGATCTCGTCGAAGACCGTGACCGAGAAACTCACGGAAGCCTCAGTCGAAGTTTTGCGAAGCGCGTTCGTCTTCCCACACAAGAGCTTCCTCAGCGTCATGGGCGCTCGACAGCACAACCTCCGCAACGTCGATGTCCACATTCCGCTCGGGGCGTTCGTCGCCGTGACCGGGGTCAGCGGCTCCGGGAAAAGCTCGCTCGTCAACGAGGTGCTCTACAACACGCTCGCCCGGCGCTTGAATCGCGCCCGCACCACCGGCGCCGCCCACGACGACATCCTCGGCCTCGAGCACATCGACAAAATCATCCGCGTCGATCAAGACCCCCTCGGCAATTCGCCGAGCAGCAACCCGGCCACCTACACCGGCGTCTTCGACCTCATCCGCGAGCTGTTCAGCCGGATGCCCGAATCGAAGGTGCGCGGCTATCCGCCCCGCCGCTTCAGCTTCAATCAGAAAGGGGGCCGTTGCGAAGCGTGCGAGGGGAACGGCCAAAAGAAGATCGAGATGCACTTCCTCCCGGACGTGTGGGTGGAGTGCGACACTTGCCATGGCACGCGCTACAACCCGGAGACGCTCGCAGTGGTGTATCGCGGCAAAAGCATCAGCGATGTGCTGAACCTGCCGATCGACGACGCCCTGGAACTGTTCAACAATATCCCGAAGATCCGCGTAATTTTGCAGACGCTCTCCGACGTCGGCCTCGGGTACATGCAGCTCGGCCAACCGGCCCCGACGATGAGCGGCGGGGAAGCCCAGCGCGTGAAACTGGCCGCCGAACTCGCCCGACCGAGCACCGGCAAGACCCTGTATCTGCTGGATGAACCGACGACTGGGCTCCATTTCGACGATGTGCAGAAGCTGTTGAACGTGCTCCACCGCTTGGCCGACCTCGGAAACACCGTCGTCGTCGTCGAGCACAATTTGGACGTGATCAAGACGGCCGATTGGATCATCGACATGGGCCCCGAAGCCGGCACCGGCGGTGGTGAAGTCGTCGCCGTCGGCACACCCGAAACCGTCGTGGCGTTCGCGCGGGCCCACCCGCAGTTGCCGCTGCACACGAGCCGCGCGCTCGCCCCGGTGTTGAAGGACGGTCCCTTCGCCGTGCGCGAGCGGTACGACACGAAGAAGGCCCTCGCCAAGAAACTCGGCGACCTGTCACTTGACGAAGTGGGACGCGATCAAAAGCTCCCGTGGGAAGCCAACGGAATCCTGTGGCACACGCGCGACCGCGTCACCACGAAGGGCACGCCCTGCAAATGGGACGGCCAAGCCTTGCTCGACGTCATCACCGCCATCGAATCCCTCGGCGAATTCGGCGACACTGTCTGGGAGCATCGGAGCATCGTCGAAGTGCCGGCGTCGAAAAAGTCCCTCGGCTGGTTCCTTCATGCCATGACGGGGCACGAGGCGTACTTGAAGCTCGTCTTCCACGTCGCCCGCAACACCTTCAAGCAGCCCGCGCTCGTCGAAGCGCTGGCGCTCCGCCCGCTCAGCGACTACCCCGGCCACGAGGGATACTCGCGAGAACACCGCGTCGAAGTCAACAACCCGCGCGGCCCTTGGCAAGAGGTCATCGTGACCGTCGTGAAAGCGGCCGAGGTCGCGGGGCCGTCGTTTCAAGCATTCCTCAAGCAAGCCGGAGAGTCGTTCCTCGGAAGGACGGCGAAAATTGATGGCGTCTCCGCGGTCGATGCCGCGATGCCCTGGAAAATCAACGGCGAACTGTGGCACGCCGGCGAAAAAGGCTTCGCATTCGGCAGGAAACCAAAGTGGGATCGTTCGCTCTTGGGGAAGTTCCTGCAACTGGTGAAGGACGTCGAAGGAAACCTCGCTTTCAAGTACGACGTCCGCGATGCGATCACGGTGCGCGCTCCGGACATCGGCCGGTTTTGGATCCGCGCGAAGACCAAAGAAATCGAGGTGCTGGAAGTGTGGATTGTGGCCCCACCCGGGAGTTTCAACGCGGCTCGATTCGAAGGAATCGGGCGTAGCGCTAAGGTCGAAGCCGAGCGGCACGAAGGCTGCGACCTCATCACGCTGCAGTTCGTGCACGCGGAGCAATTGAACCCGAAGAAACTGCTACCGCTGCTGCGGGAGTTGTGGGAAGGTTTCCGAGGCGAATTCTTCGAGTGAGCGCGGCTACCCGCCCACGGGGATTTCGATCTTGCCGAAGAACAGCATCTTGCGGTCGCCGGTGCGGTAAAGCTCTTCGAACATGATTTGCAGATCCGGCACCATGACCTTCGGCTTCTCGGATTTCAGGAGCGAATACTGCACGTTGAGCACCAGCGGCTTGGTCCAGTCGATCATGTCGCGCTCGAGCCAGATCGTCACTTTCTTGATGCCGCGGATTTGGTCGATGACGATCTCGTTGTTCTTGCGGATATCGCCCCGGAATTGTGCCGCCATCGGCGCCAAATCGGGTCGCTCCGCATTCTTGAACTTGTTGGGGGTGTTGATGGAGTCGGTGCCGATCCAGTAAAAGCGGTCGTCGGCTTCGCGCATCGTCTGCCACGGGTCGAACCGCGCGGCGTTCAGTCGCAACGACGCATTGCCGCGCACCCGGCTCTTGCGGTTCATCCATTCGAACGTCGTCACCACTTCGTTCTGGTACCATTCGATGCCGCGGCCTTTGTACAAGCACATGATCGAAGGGTAACCCAGTGTCAGCCAGTGCTCGTAGATTTTGCGCAAGCTCTCGTACGACGCCCCGGCGATCTCGCCGGTGATGCAATACACCGGCAACTTCTGGGCGTTCCGCCAGTAGTCTTGGTAAAACTGCGGCACCGGCATTGGCCCCATGCTCACGACCCCGGCGAAAACGTCCGGCCGACTCATCGACAGGTCGAGCGCGAAGTTGGCCCCTTGTCCGAAGCCGTAAGCGAAGACTTTGTCTTGCTCGATCTGGAACTTGCGGGCCAAGTCGCGGATCGTCGCGGTGACCATCCAATGGTCCTTGCCGCCGTAGTCGAACTTCGGGTTGCCGAACTGCGAGCACCAAATCGGCGCGGCGACGATGTAGCCGTTGCGCGCCGCGTCGGCGGCCAAAGCCCCGACCATCTTGTCCGCCGCCAGCAGCGGATCGTTGAGCGCGATGATGACGGGGTACGAACGTCCGGGGTGATACTCCGGCGGCAGCTTCAGCAGGTACGTGAAGCCCGTGCTGTCTTCGGGCACCGGACCGGTTTCGATTTTCCAGATCCCTTCGAACCCCGCCGACTTCGCATCGACCTTGATCCCGCGGATCTTGTTCAAGTCTTCTTTATCGATCGGCGGCAGCAGCGAGATCATCTGGGCGAGTTCGTCCGGCGCCAAGCGGTCGGTCCCGCCGATGTACTTTTTCAAGATGCCGGTGCGGTTGTTCTGCCCGTCCTCGCGCAGGTACTCCATCGCCATCAGCCGGGTATTCCAGCACATCGTCGCCGCTTTCACATCCGGCAACGCACCCCCTTTGCCTTTCAGCCAACCGCTGATAGCCAAAGCCAACAGTTGCTCCGGCTTCCGCGTCAGCTCTTTCCCGGCTCGCAGTGACTTATCGTCTTCGTTGGCCACGTCGGTGAAAGTGTCGAGCCGCGTGGTCGTGTCCGGGTGGATTTCTTCGAACACGGCTTCGCCGCCCTTGAGCAGTACGGCCAGTTCGGGTGCAATCGGTTTCGCCGGGACGTTCGGCAGGATCGCCGCACCGCCGAAGGCGGCGTGGGCCGCGCGGCGGGCGACACCGCTTTCCCGATCGAGCACATCCCGCAACAGTCGCTTGGTCAACTCGTAGCGCGGCTGGACGATTTCGATCTTCGCTTTCAATTCGGTCAACCGGGCGAGATCCTTGGCGTCGGCGTTCTTCGGCTTATAGTCGCCCAAGAACTCGGTGGCTTTTTGATACTGGGAGGAATTCACCATCGCTTCGAGTTCGCCGATGACCCAGCGGGTTTCGGCGCCGTCGATTTCGGCCATGAGTTTGTCGTACTTTTCCGTCGCTTCGGACGACCACGCATACGGCGCGTCTTTCTTCAATTTTTCGAGATCGGCCCGGGCCGCCGTCATCCAGCCGACGTCTTTGAGGAAGCTGGCGATCGCGATGCGGCGGATCGGATCGACGAAGCCGAAGACCGAATCGCGCGTGTCCGGGTGGGTACTCAAAAGTTTGCGGACCGTTTCGGTGCCGAAGTCGCGGGTGTCGTAGGCCTGCCGCCAGAAGTGCGAGGTCGAGACGACATACACCACCTTCGGGTCGAGGTACGTGACCATCTGATCGATCTTTTCGGCCCCGCCGCCGCGCGGGCCGATTTCCATCGTCCGCCGCCACGATGCGCTGAATTCGGTCAGGCGCATCTCGCCGATGCCGGGAAGCTTTTTGCCCAAGCTGCCGGGGAGACTTTTCTTGTAAAAGGTCACCGTGTCTTTGGGCAGATCCTTTTCGATCTCCGCGCCCTTGCGCGAGTGCGTACTGTAGAAATAAAACTTCGGCCCGACTTCCACGACGTCGAAAGACGCCAACCGCGGGAAAGAAAATTGCCCGCCGTTCAAATCGCGGATCGCTTCGCGCTCTTTGAAGACCTTGCCGCGGAGCGTGAAGCCGTCGCGCATGATCACGGCTTCCTCGGCGGCGGCCGGATAAGCGACCAACGCCAAGAGGGTCAACGCGGTTATAGCTCGGCTTGGCATCGGGGGAACTCCGCGGGTTGCCGGGAAATCCGAATGGGCAGGTTCTATTGTTCCCGGTTCTGGACGCCGGTCAAGCCGACAGTTGCAAGTCGGCCATCGGGATGGAACAATACAATCGGCGAACCGGGTACTTCCCACTCAACGCTTCGCCGGGACATTCGTTGGAGATCGACCGTGCCCGTCCGCTTCCGCTGCGATACCTGCAATGGCAAACTCAGCATCGCCACCCGCAAGATCGGCATGCCGGTCGAGTGCCCGCGCTGCAACGAAAGCATGGTCGTTCCGAGCGCGTCTCAAATCGGCGAAGAGCTGACCGAATTGCTGATGACCGTGGGAAATTCCCGCCGCGAAACCCAAGAGCACGCGGTCGATGCACCGGCACCGGCGCCGAAACACGCCGCCCGGCCGATGAAGTCGCTGGACGACATGCCGCTGTTCGAACGTTCCGATTTCGACAAATTGCTCGATCCGCGCGTGAAGGACGCGAAACCGTTACCGCTGCCCGACCCGAGCCCCGCCCCTGTAGCGAACGCGTTCGCCGACTTCGACGCCATCGTGATTTCTCGCACCAAAGCGACGGTGCTCGCGGTGGTCGTCGTGGTACTGGTCGGCGTGGCATTCGGATTGGGGTACATCGTCCGCGGCTACGCGGTACCCGGTTGATGCAGTTGAGGAATGGCCAACTAACGTGAAACACATTGCGCAACCCGTTGGCCACGTCCCATCGCCCGGAGGATCGCTAAAACAACTCAGCCTCCTTCCGCCTTTGGTTCTCCGGAGTTTGCCCATGCGTGGCTTGTGCTTGCTCGTCGCTTTATCCTCGGCGATCCGGGCCGAGGAACCCTCCCCCGCCGCGAAGCCTCCGCTCTTCCCGACGCTGGTGAACCCGAATTGTTCCCACTGCGTCGACGAAGCGAAACGCCGCAAGGGCGAACTCCGCCCGGACGAACCGGCGCTTTGCTGGATCCGCGGCTACTCCGACGGCGGGGCGATCCCCATCCGGTTCTTCCTCAGTAAGTATCGCGTCATCTCGGACAGCTATGGCGTATTCGTTTACGATCCCGACGCCGGCTTCGTCCGCGGCTTCGCACCCAACTACAACTTCGTGTCCAAGGGATGGCGCCAGGGCATCCTCACCATCGAAGACACCGCAGACGGCACGCTCTTCTCGGCCCTCAGCGGCGTCGCATTCGAAGGGCCGCGGAAGGGGAAACGCCTGACGACCGTGCCGACGATCGCCGGGACTTGGGGCGAAGCGATGGCCCGCAACCCGAACGCCGTCGCCTACGAAATGCACGACAAATACAAGCCCCTCGAACTGCCGACCGAGGACAATGCCGAGTCGGTGAAGTCGCGTTCGGCGAAGATCGACGACCGCCTGAAACCGAACGAGCCGGTGTTGGGCGTCCGCGTCGGTGATTCCGCAAAAGCCTACCCGCTCAAGGGCATCGCCAAACTGCGGACCGACAAACTCGGGGATGCGGACATCGTGCTGTTCGGCAGCGCCGCGTACAAACCGGTCGCCAGCCAACCCCGCAAATGGAAAAGCCCCAAGCCCGACAAGAACGGCGTCTCGCCGCCCGATGCCGGCGAACCATCGCCCGGTGGCAAAGTGCTACCGAGCCGGACGCTGAGCTTCACCGAGAAAAACGGCGCGATCACGGACACCGAAACCGGCACGACTTGGGGCGTCGATGGACGGGGCATCGACGGCGCATTGAAAGGCTGGACGCTCGAATGGGTCGATGGCGTCGAATGCCGGTGGTTCGCTTGGTCGGCCGAATACCCGGACACGCAACTCGATGAGAAACCGAAACCGAGCGCCAACGACAAAGTCAAAATGATCGCGGGCAAGTCCGAATTCCTCCGGCTGTTGCCCAAGCCCTTCGGTGTCATCCAAGCCGTCGATGCGAAGGCCCACACCGTGACTCTGTTGCTCGACGGCGATAAGCTCGCCAAGGTTTGGGCGGTCGAACCGGATGCCGAGGTGAAGATCGCCGGGTGGTGGGGCCGGCTCGAACAGCTCAAAGCCGGGGACAAAGTCTGGGTCTGGTTGAAGCTCGACCGGAACAAAAACCCCATCTCAGTAGCGATGATCGCCGATGAACTGAGCGCGGCCGACATCCGGCTCGACCCGCTCGCCAAGCCGAAAACCGAATCGCCGATGCGGCCGCCGCTCGCCGAAAAACTCGCCCCGATGCGGCTCCTTCAAACGGAATGGCTCCGCAAGAAATGGATCGCCGAAGGGTTGCCCGGCAGCCTCGCGTTCGTCCACAACTTCAGCGGCGAACTCGACCTGATCTTGGATCACGAAGCCATGCGCTGGGGGCGATCCCTCAAAGCCGGCGATACCGTGGAACTGCAAGGCGACGCCCCGATCAAGGCCATCGTCAAGAGCGTGGCGCCGTGGCGGGAGCGGACGCAAGTCCGGCTGGTCGTCGGCGAATTGCAAGCGAGCGAAATCAAAGCCGGGCAGCGCGTGCGGTTGAAGATGGCGACGCCGGCGAAGGACGTGGACGAATCCGCCTACCCGCCCGACCTCGGCCGCGAACGGACGAAGGACGAGCGCGTCGAATGGTTCTTGGCGAGCATCTATTGCTCGTGCCGGGTCGGCAAAGACACCTGCACCGGCATGTTCTACACGCTGGCCAGTTGCAACCCGAACGGCTGCGGCATGCCGAACTTCACCCGCGACGAAATCCGCGACCTCATCGCCAAGGGGAAGTCCGACAAAGACATTTGGGACGCGCTCCTCAAGGATCGCGGGCCGCTCATGCTGAAGCCGCACTTGCTGCCGTGACCGGCTACTTCTTCGCGTTCTTCAGGTACTTGTCGAACCACGCCAAGTCCCATTCCATCTTGGCGACGCGGTTGCTCAGCTTGGTCAACCCGTGCGGCTCGCCGGTGTAAACCACCAGCTCCGTCGGCACTTTCAGGTTCTCCTTTAAGGCACGGTAGAGCATGCGCGAATGCCCCGGTGGGCAGCGTTCGTCGCCGCCACCGACGTGGATGAGCGTCGGGGTCGTCACGTTACCGAGTTGATAAGTCGGCGATGTCTTCTTGTAAATCTCCGGTTGTTCC
>Ga0105046_10016935_pt1 | contig 11175 bp, 9 predicted proteins | sample MAT03_FD_78385 | JGI IMG/M metagenome (GOLD analysis project Ga0105046, IMG submission 78385) | Freshwater microbial communities from Lake Fryxell liftoff mats and glacier meltwater in Antarctica - MAT-03 (megahit assembly) | ecosystem: Environmental > Aquatic > Freshwater > Ice > Liftoff...
CGTCGAGGCGTAAGCCCGACGTGGATTCGCGGACTCCCAAGTTCGGGCGCTACCACGTCGGGCTTACGCCTCGACGCTCGCCTGGCCGCTGCCTGGGTAAATTTGTTCCTGCCGCTCGCCTTACCATTCGACGGGACATGTCTGGCAGGGCCGCTTCAAGGCATTCCCCATTCAAGAAGACGATCACTTGCTTTCGGTGCTTCGGTATATCGAGCGTAATCCGCTGCGTGCGAACCTCGTGGCGCGGGCCGAGGATTGGCGTTGGTCGAGCCTGGCGACGATCCAAGAAGGTTGCAGGCCGAAGGTGGACGCATGGCCAGTGCGACGCCGGACGATTGGCACAAGTACGTGAACGAGCCCCAGACTGAGGCCGAGGTCAAGTGCGTGCAACGAGGTCGCCCGTTCGGGACGGTATCGTGGATGGCAAAGGCGGCCAAGGAATTGGGTTTAGGGTCGAGCCTACGACCGCGTGGCCGACCGAAGAAGTCGAGAGCGGGCGTGTCGCTGTTTGACGACCCAGAGCAAGCCGATGGCGAGGAGGAAAAGTAGAATGTCCCCTTTTCTTCGCGTGTTCGTGTTTCGTGTTTTCACGTCAAGAGCATTTTCCGGGCACATCGTTGAGTACTCTATCACCTAAACCATACACTGGGCAAGCGCGATGTCATTGTCAGCTGACTCGGGGTTGCTTACGATGACAAAGGTTATGGCGATTCGAGCTCAAGAATTAACCCCTTAAACCCATGAACTTCCGGTCGATTCGAGTGGCAACGCAAAAATAAAGTGCCAAAAGGTGTTTTCACACCCGTTGTGGCCTCGCGCTTGCTACCAAAGGGTTGGTTTTACAGGCACCCTAAGAATCATGTCTTGTGTCATGATTCTGCCAATTTCATCGAGGTATACCATGCGAAAATTGCTTTTTCTCGTCATCGTCGCTATGGCCGCGATTTCATCCGGTTGCAACGGCGGTAACAACGACCCAGATCCCTACTTCAACAGTAATGGGAACTTGAGTGGCAGCGGTGGCTCGTTCAATAACGGAGCCGGGTTTTAGCCCTTAGGCAACAAACTAGCTTGTACGGGGCAACTCTTGCACTTTGCCAACCCAATGTGTTAGAGTGTGCTTCGGGTTGGCGTGGCGGAAGCCGCCAGGCTCCCGTTCTCTGCCCATGAGGAAGTCTGGCGACTTCCTCATGGGCCTCGAGAATTTGGCACATGACACATTCTTGGTTCGCAGTCTTGGTCCCCAATCGAACCTTACCCCATTCTCGCTCCAGCCCCGCCCTTTTCAGCTACATCGGTGGTCCCTGTGTGCAGACGTGCCGCGCCCAGTGGCTCACTTTCCCAACTCGGCCTACCGCTTCATCAGCCATTTGATCAGGGCGATCGAAGCGCCGATCGCCAACACGTTTGGCAACCAGAAGATCGCCGGAGGAAGGCTGCCGTCGTTCGACAGTCGGAGGCCGAAAAGCAGGATCAGATAGTAGACGAAAGTCGTTGGCAGGAAGCAGAACAGGAACACACCGAGATAATCACTCCGCCTGACTCCGATGCCGACCGGACAACCGACCAACGCGAAGCATAGGCAACCCACCGCGAGCGCCGGCCGCATGTGCATCTCGGATTCGATGCCTCGATGCAGGCGCGTCAAATACCGGATGTCCCCCTCCCGCGTGATCTGGGCCTTCTTCCTCAGACGTCGCGACTCGTCGCCGGAGACCAGTTTCGCCTGCGCCTCGAGCATCTCGGCCTCCCGAGTCCGATCCGCGCGCGACTGATTCACTTCGGCCCGGTGTTCAAACAGTTCCTCCCAGGTCTGCGTCGACGGGCGTCCCCTCGTCTCCTGGCCGAAGATCGCAGCAGGTAACGGCGTGACAAACTCCAAATAATCCATCTCTGCCGACGTGGTACCGTCGGTTGATACCCAGAAGCAACGGTGCAGACAGACGATCAATTCGGGGCGTCCGCCGGTCGGCCGGAACGGCATCGCGACTGGCGGATGGACGTTGTCCGACTTCGTTCCGCGATCGACGCTGTCGTCAGGATCCGTGGCTCCGACGGTAGTGTGGAGGGCTTTTTCACGTCGAACCAAGGAGTCGCCGGGGCGGAACTCGACCCGTATGGTGGCCGAATTCGCCCACACGACCTGTGAGTAGGCGGTACGGTCGGCGGTATGTTTCTTGACGATCACATCGAGCAGATCGCGGCCCTGCACCTCGCGGACGAAAAGCACGAAGTCGATGTCGGGTTGACTCAGGCCTCCATCGCGCTGGATGAGCCGGTAGATCACTCCCTCGGCGTCCGCCAGCACGTGCTCGCGCAGCAGAACCCGCGTACGGGGGATCGTTTCGTAATAGAGAAACGCCGTCCAGGCCGTCGTCATCACTCCAAGGGCTACTGCCGGCCAGAGGAGGCGATAGATGTTCATGCCGGAGGCCCGGAGCACCAGGACTTCGTTGTCGTCCGACATACGGCCGTATACGAGACTGGTCGCGAAGAGCGTCGTCGCGGGAATCGTGAATGGGAGCATGTTCGGGATGAAGAACGGGATGGCCGCCAGTATCTGCCAGGGTGAGAGGCCTTTCCGCATGGCCTCCTGGATCAGATCCCCCACCAGGAACATACCGGTCAGGGCGATGAGCGAAATCAGGAAGACCTTGACCAATTCGGCCAGGATCATCCGGTTGATGATTCCGATTCCCACGACTGTCTCCGGTCAATCGTGTCCTGTTGCGATTGCCATGCATTAGTTCTACGCCACGATAATCGTGGGCATTGCAGAATATTACTTCTCCGGTAGTTCTACTGTATGTCGGCTTGACGGGACGGAACTCAATCCGGGAGAGAAAAGGGGACATTCTACTTTAGCCACCTCGCTCGTCGTTGCCGTCATCGGCTCGCCATATTTCTACATCTGGCATTGCTCCCCCCTTGAGTCTTCTCAAAGTTTGCCCGCCTCAGGACCCCGATGCCACCTGGAGTAAACCGATTCTCCCCTTTACCGGCGGCGAGAGAAATCTAAGGGGACAGGTCTCGTTGCTTCAAACAAAGATACCTGACCCCCCTATTGGCTCCCCTACTTCGGCAAATCAATTTCGATCACTTGGCCGTCTTCGGTGACGTCGAATCTGAGCGGGCTCTTGGTGGGATCGTATTTGCTGTTCAGTGCATCCCGGTGTCGGCCGTCGAATTGTTGGATGGCCACCAAGTACTTACCCGCACGAATTTCGGGCAGGCTAAAGCTGCCGGTTGTGCGGTCGGTCTGGGCGCGAAAGACTTGCGAATCGGGTTTCCATTCCGCGGGGACGAAGAGCACGAGTAGATGCCCCTCTTCGGTTTCGGCAACCAACGGCTTGCCATCTTGGGTGATGGTGCCTGTGATGTTGCTGCGTTGGTTGCTGCAGCCCGTCATGGCAACGACGAGGGTCAACCCGAGAGCGAGACGCATGGAGAGTTTCATCGAGGCCCTTTCACTTGAGAGTTTCCGCGTGACGATGAGAGTCTAAAGACAGACCGCTATGCCCCGGATGACAACCGACGCAAAAGTGTTTGCCATTCGGTTGAGCGAGACTGTAGTGGTCGCCGGCATAGGCGTAGACGCTTGTTCGTTGGCCGAGACTATCCTTGGCGGCCGAGGTCCATTGCACGACTCGGCCAGACTTGTCGAACCCGGCAAGGACAGTCGGCACATCGGTCGGCACCCAACTCGCGGCCGTGCCGTTCTTGACCGGGATTTTCAGGATCAGTTCCCAACTTCCGTGGATGCGTGGCTTGTCGGGATCGTCGAAGCGATCGCGTCGGGCGGCATAGATCCGTAAGTGATCGAGAATGCCGGCGGGAGGCGCATCGAAGCGAGGTTCCTCCCCGACATCGCTTTTCTGTCCCGGCAAGTTGCCCATCGGTGTAGGGGAATCTAGCCCGGTCGCGAAGAGTTGGCCCATCGACCCGCGATAGATTTGGCCGGAGGTGAGCGTCAATTCCTGGGGAGGAGTTGCGTGGCTGATGGTCATCTTGGCCGGATCGTGGAGAGTGAACTTTCGTTCGTAAACCGCCACGGGTTCCGCATCAACAAGTTCGGGGTCGTCGAAGAGCAGTTTCAGTCCGATAGCCGAGGCACTTGCGGGCTCGCCGCCTTCGGGCCAGTCCTGGTGAGCGAGGTAGAGGGCGTAGTCGCTTGGTGTCGGCGTCTTCGCTCCCGCTTTTAGTGGAGCACCCGAGAGCAGTACATGCTCGGGGGGACACGGGCTGGGCGTTGCCAACCAGAGCGGCCGGCCTTCGCCATCGCGATCGGGACCGCGTTGAAGCAAATCGCCTGGCGTTCGTGGCAGGGGCTTGGCAGGCAAGCGGGCACTCGGAGCATGGTCCAGCAATCCTGGCGGGGCTTGCACGACCGTGAGCGGGGTCGTTCCTTGTTCGTCGAAACTGGTCATAAACGCGATCCGGTTGGCGAACAATGGCCTTGGTCGCCAGACGGGGACGGCCGGTTTGATCAACATGCCGAAGTGGCCGCCCGGCATCTGGGTGAAAGCGCCGAGCCAGGCGTCCGTCGGTGCCGAGGCGCTGGAGTGGCCAGTTTCGTAAGGAAGCACGTCGTTCAGGTCGGCGGTGACGACTTCGCGGTTGCGACTCCAGAGACTAAAAGCCAGGTAGCCGGATGAAAGAAGAAACGGCCAGCGATCGTTGTTGCGGTTGGCGCTGGCCGGTTGTTTGCGGCCATCGGCATGGAGAACCCAGAGAGTGGTTGAACGGCGAGCGTGATCGCGGCCCAGGTCGGGCGTTCGGCTGGAGACGAAGGCGATGCGGCGATCCGTGAAGTTCAGTTCGATCGGATCGACATCGTCGTAGTCCGTGGCTCCTCGCTCGGCCTCGGGGATCAGGCTGCCGTCGGCCCGCCAGCGTAGCGGTGGCAAGGCGGTGCAACCTTCGTCGTCTGGCCCGCCGGTCAGTGCCCGTAGTCCGGTGCCATCGAGCGCAATCTCGTAGAGGCGAAACCGGCCGTGATCGTCGCCACCTTTGCGGCCGGCGAACAGGATGCGTTTGCCGTCGAGCGAGATGGAAGGGCTCATGACGTCGATCAGCGTGCCTCCATCGGGAAGTGGTTTGTCCCAGGTCAGTTCATGAACCGTGCCTCTGGGCGTCAGTAACCGCAGGCGGCCCTCGCGTACCGCCCAAAGTCGCTGACCCGGAGTCGTGAAGCCCTCGCCCTCGGCGGCGGCCGGTAGCAGGCTTGCCGGATCCGTTCGCGAAGTGAAGACGATCGGCACTGGGGGGCTGGCATGAACGAAGGAATTTAGCCGCGCGTCACCCGGGTCGGCTTGGTTGAGCCAGTAAAAGGCCGCACCGCCCAAGAGCAGCACTGCCAGTCCGACGACAAGCCAAGTTCGATAGTTTCGCGCGAGCATCATGGGAACCCGCTGCCCGATTATTTTCCGGGTGCCTCGATATCGAGTTCTTGGTCTTTGGTGAGGTCGTGAATCTTCTCGGATTTAACTGGTATGGATGGTGCATTCAGTTCGCCATCCTTCTTGGCTGGAAGCGCGATCACGACCATCGTTCGATAATTTCCTGCCGGCAACTCGACCGAGTACGTTCCGGTCTTCTGGTCGAATGTGGCCGAGTGCGAGTTCGCGGCACCCTCTTGGGGTGCTTCGAGTACGAATGAAATCGTGACGTAGGTATCCTCACTCACCACCATGGGCTGGCTGTTCTTTAGTAGCTTGCCATGCACCTTGACCATTTTTTTTGAATCGCAACCCGTGAACGTAATCGCTAGCAGTGCCAAGCCGATTGATGCCGTCCGGACGCAAGGAAACATCATGAGAGGCCTCTCTGAGAGAAGAGTGATGAGTCATGGCCATTGTGGGCAGAGGCAATGCAACCCTTGCCGACGAGAATTCGGCAGACGTCAACGCATGCCGCCTGATGATTGTCTCGACCGTCCCAAGTCAAGTTGGGACGGCCGAGGAATTGCTGCGAGAAACGAGTCGAAAGCCTAGTCGCCAAAGTTGTGGGATACGCCATCATCGGAAGAATTCATGTACCACCAGTTGGCCTGGCTAATGCCGTTCTTCACGAAACGGACGCTGCCGTCGGCTAGACCGACCACCACACCGCCCGAGTGCCTGCTGCGAGATTGTGCTTGCTGGTATGGGCAGCCGGGCCAGGCTCCCATGCCGCCAATGGCCAGGTTGATGCAGCCTTCACAGTCGTCGGCGTTTTGTTCGGTAGTGTTCGGAGTGGCGCAGTCCCAACTCGAATGGCCCGTGACAATGCTGGCACCGGGGTAACCGAGCGCCCAAGTCCCCCGTGGATCAACATTGCTGAGGTGTGCTCCGGATCGAACCTCGGCGAGCATGACGGTATTGGACGAACCATCGGGAATTCGAGCCACGCTGTGCGCGAAGTTAATGCACATCACGCCTCCCATGTTCAAGGTCGTTGGCAAGCCGCCCCATCCCCAGTCGTTCCTGGGGGATCGACCACCCTCGGTCGAAGTGAACCCGACCTCTGGCCCGTGAATGCCGCCGGCGTTGCAACCGTAGTTCCCTCGAGCCCAGCCGCCGCCTACACCCTCGTAATTGATCTTGTTTGACGAGTCCGATGGGCAAAGCATGGTCTTAACTCTGTTGCCACGAATGTTCCGCCAGCCGGCATCGCCGTTAATACGGTAGTTCGTAATGCTCGTAGAAACCTGGCGATACATGTTGTCTTGCTCGATGTGCGGCAAGATCATGACCACCCAGTTCGGGCCAAAGTTCGTCCCGGATGCCCAGGTTCGGTTGACCCCATTGTTCATCTGCACGGCGTGGGGCAACTCTCCAACCGTGTCGTTGTAATTGTGACAGGCGATGCCCAGCTGTTTCAGGTTGTTCGAGCAGGACATGCGGTTGGCTGCTTCGCGGACCTTTTGGACCGCCGGCAGCAACAGGCCAATGAGGATTGCGATAATCGCAATCACGACGAGTAGTTCAATCAGTGTGAAGCCGCGCCGGCTCCCACGGTTCTGGGAGAGAGAGAGAACCATGACATATCTCCTCGATCTGAATGAGAAATGAGAAAAGAGGTATTCACATTAACATGACCGAATCCCAGAAGCCAGCACAAGATGAAGAAATTTTGAAAGAAATTTTTGACTACCCCGTTCGCCTCCGGGCGGGCAAGCGCGGTTGTCACTACCTGCTTTGCCTCGATTCTGACTGTTTTGACCACGAAACGTCTTGTAAGATGATGGCAGATGGTCGCTTCGGTTAACCTTTCGCTTCGGGCATGGACAAACTCGTCGATACTATCGTTCACCGGTCGGATAAGCCGCCCGTCTCTTCCCATCGGGAAGCGTGCCTCGTCCACATCTATCCGACTGGGCCGTGGATGGGCATGCGGCACGAGTTGGGCGATCAGCCGCTGATCGTCGGCCGGGGCGAAGACTGCGAGATTCGCGTGCTGGATACGTCGGTTTCCCGCCGCCATGCACGAATCGAGAAGATCGGCGACGATTTTTATGTCCTCGATATGCAAAGCACCAATGGGTCTTACGTCAACGACAAGCAATCGCTGCCCGGCGACCCGATTCCCATGCGCGACGGGGACTACCTTCGCGTCGGCAATTGCATCTTCCGTTATCTCGCCAGCGGCAACGTCGAGGCCGACTATCACGAAGAGATTTACCGCCTCACGATCGTCGACGCCCTGACGCAAATTGCCAACGCTCGGTACTTCAACGAGTTTCTTGAGCGCGAGGTGCTGCGAACGGTTCGCCATGGCCGGCCCCTGTCGTTGGTTTTGTTCGATATCGACCGTTTCAAATCGGTCAACGATCAGCTGGGGCATCTCGGGGGCGACTTCACCTTGCGGGAACTGGCCGCGTGCGTGAAGAAAGTCGTGCGCCGCGAGGATTTGTTCGCCAGATATGGCGGCGAGGAATTCGCTCTGGTCCTGATCGAAACCAGCCTGGAAGATGCAGTCCAGGCCGCGGAACGATATCGGCAACTGGTCGAAGCCCATCCCTTCCGCTTCGACGAGAAAGTTTTTCATCTCACCATCAGTGCCGGCATCGCCGAGTGCCCGCTGGACGGCACGGCCACGCCCAGAGAGTTGATGCGCCGGGCCGACGAGAATCTGTACGCCGCCAAGCGAGCCGGAAGAAACCGTGTCGTGGGCTGAAAGCCCGCCCCACTCGCGGAGGCCGAAGCGCCAACAAGGCGGACCGTTCTCCGCTTAACTTTTCAGCTTCCACTTGCATGCCGTGCCGAGCAACTCCTTAGCTGAGTCGTCACACTTCCCTATGGCTGATGGAATTGACGGAAAACAGACGGTAGGACATTGGTCGACAGAGGTTCTTTCGAATAGACATGGGCGGGATCCACAATCAGATTGTCTTCCTTGTTGTTCGCAGTCCATGAAGGTCCGATGGCTGTTACGATGAAAATTTTTCGCAACATCACTGCCCTGGGTTGAACGCGATGCGTTCAACCCAGGGTGAGAATTGGAAATCGATTCTTGTTCGTTTCGTCAATCGACATACATAAACGCGGCCGAGTTGACGATCGCGTGGCAATAGGTGGCCAACGCTTTCGTGCTTGCCGTCCGGAGATGGGTCTTGGCCCACTCTTCCTTCAAGTTTCGCAAGGCTTCCACACCGGCAAGTTTTTCCTCCTTGCTTGGCGGTCGGCTGAGGGCGAGCAGGTACACCCGTTCGACTTGAGTTGCTGGGTAGTTGCCGACTTCGCGTTCGACTCGGCTGGCGAAAAAATCCGCGATGAGTTCCACCATGTCGTTGTTCAGAAGATACAAAGCTTGTGGAGCCACGGTCGAATCGCGGCGTTCAACACAATTCGGGTTCATCTGCGGGAAGTCGAAATTTTCCAGGTGCGTGGGCATTTGTCGCCGGGCTTGCTTCACGTAAATGAGCCGACGCCAGCCGCGTTCATTCACGATGGGCGTAATCAAACCATCCTTACGAACCAGCACGGGATCGGCAGGGCCGTAGCGCACCTCGTCGCTTCGGGCGGCTACCGACACGAGCGTGTCATAAATCGCTTCGGCGTCGAGTCTCGTGAAGGGCATTCGTGCAAAGAGGGCATCGCCGGTAGCCGACGCCTCGGAACGTTGGCGATAGACGGAACTCGTCATCATCAGCCGATGCAAAACCTTGCGGCTTGATCCCGACGCGACAAACTCTTGCGCGAGCCAATCGAGCAGTTCCGGATGCGAAGGTGGCGAGCCCGATTTGCCGAAGTTGCCAAGTGTCGAAACAATTCCGCTGCCGAAGTGGTGCTTCCAGATGCGATTCACTTCGACGCGCCAGGTCAGCGGGTGATCGGCTTGGATCAACCAGTGTGCGAACGCCAGCCGCCGGCCCGTCTGTTTCGCTCCCGGCCAGGGTGGCTTGACCCCGAACGGCGTCTTTCCATCCGTTAGCATCGACGGCACGCCTGGCCCAACAAGACGGCCGGGGCTTAGCGGGTCGCCACGACGATAGATGTAGGTGGGCGTCGGTTCACCGCGATCCCACACGGCCTGTATCTTCGGCTCTTCGCCTTTCTTGCTTGCCTGCCAGGCCTTGCGTTCGACCGGTAAAACGTGCGGTAACAATCGGCCGGCCACGACATCCTGACTCACGGGGCCGAGACCTGGCCGAATATCGGGCCGAAGCCAATCGTGCTCATCGAGTGCCCCCTTAAAGATCGCGGCCAAGCGATAGTAATCGCGATGGGGGATCGGATCGAACTTGTGAGTGTGACAACGAGCGCACTTCAAGGTAAGGCCCATCACCGCGGAGCCGAGTACGTCGATCTCGTCGGCAATCACTTCCAGGCGGTCCGGCAAATAACCCGTGATGTTCGCCCAACTCGCGTCCGGCACCATGCGCAGGAATCCCGTGGCCACCAGATTGTCGTAAATCTCCGGGGTAATTTCCCCCTTCTCGTAGTCGGCGAGTTCGTCGCCGGCGATTTGTTCGAGCAAAAAGCGGCTGTAAGGCTTGTCTTCGTTCAGCGCGCGAATGACATAATCGCGGTATCGCCAGGCATGTGGCCGGGGCAGGTCTTGCTCGCGTTTGCCTTCGGAGTCCGCATAGCCGGCGAGGTCGAGCCACTTGCGTCCCCAGCGTTCGCCATATCGGGGCGAAGCCAACAGGCGATCGATCATTCGCTCGTAAGCGTCCGGAGTAGGGTCAGAGAGAAACGCCAGAACCTCGGCCGGATCGGGTGGCAAACCAGTCAGATCAAACGAGGCTCGTCGCAACAACGTCTGTCGATCGGCCTCGGGCGAGAGGGTTACACCTTTCGCCTCAAGTTTTTCCAGAATGAACGCGTCGATGGGATTTCGGACGCGCTCCCTGGTACGGACGGTCGGAATTTGCACCGCCTTCGCGGGACGGAACGACCAGAAGTCGCGATCCTTGTCCGAAACTAACGTATCGGGAATTGTGGTTGCGATGTCGGGCTGGATGTCCAGTTCCGGAGCCCCGACCGCGATCCAGCGAGCAAGCACTTCGATCTCGGTGACCTCGATAGGCTTTACGCTGGCTTCGACAAGACGATTGCGTGGCGGCATCGTTCCCGCCTGGAGTTTTTTGATGAGGAGACTTTCCTCCGGCTTGCCGGGCACGATCGCGGTTCCCGATTTGCCGCCTCGAACGATGGCGGCCCGCGAACGCAGATCGAGGCCCCCCTCCTGAATGTTGCGACCGTGGCACATGGTGCAGCGACGCAAGAGGATCGGGTACACATCGTGCTGATGGACTGGTTCTTCCTTCGCCGCGACTGTCGAGGTTTTTGCACCTTCGGCGATCCAACGGCGAATGATTTCCATCTCGCTTGCTGAGAGGCGATCTTCCTTCTTGGGTGGCATTTCGCCCGAATGAACCTTCTCGTAAAGCAGGCTCTTATCCGGTTTGCCGGCGAGGAATACAGGTCCGGACTCGCCACCCTTGAGCAAGCCGGCAGCCGATGTGAGATCGAGTTCAGCTTTGCGGGCCTTCTCGCTATGACACTTGGCGCACTTGGCTTGAAGCAGCGGCTTGATGTCTCTATCGAACGAGGCTGGCTCGACCGCGAATACGGGGGAGCAATGTAGCCCGGCGAGGGCGATGAACGCAATGAGAAGACGACTCTGCATATACTCGTTTTAGCGGAAGGCAGGCGTGGCACACAATAGCCAAGTGTAGGCTTCTGGCTC
>Ga0105046_10016936_pt1 | contig 11175 bp, 7 predicted proteins | sample MAT03_FD_78385 | JGI IMG/M metagenome (GOLD analysis project Ga0105046, IMG submission 78385) | Freshwater microbial communities from Lake Fryxell liftoff mats and glacier meltwater in Antarctica - MAT-03 (megahit assembly) | ecosystem: Environmental > Aquatic > Freshwater > Ice > Liftoff...
ACCGCAATGGCCCACCAAAATGAGATGATGTGGCCCGTGGTGGTGGCTGAGCCGACATTGCGATCACCCAGTGGCGCGGAACTCTCAAGCCCCACGCTGGCGGCCTGTGACCAGAGGGCCGACACCCCGCGGAGCATGCCGGTTGCCACCGCCAGCGTCAAAGCGAGCACCAGCCCCGCGATGACGAGATAGACGACTAGCTGCAGGGGCCGAGCCAGCACGTAGGAGTATTGCCGCTGCACGATATCGAATACGTCGGCGTTATCCGCGGCGGCAGCACCGGGGGCTAGCGGCGCCGCCAGCACGCTGATGACCAAGGCGAGCACGATCAGCAGCGTGATGATGAGCGGAATCGGCAGCAGCACGGCGACGATGACGTTTAGCCCGCTGGTGCCGAGCAGTGCCGAGAGCAGCCACAACCCAGCCCACGCGCCGAGCGCGAGCATGATTGGCACGAGCCAGGCGATGAAGGTATTTGGCGCAGCCATGACTGCGAAGCGGAGCGCCTCCGGAACTGAGAGTCGCTCATTGCGGCCGGCGCGCATCACCGCGCTGCGAGCAGAGGCGGTAGTTACCAGCGCTAGCCCGCCCAGCAGCACGAGCAGGAGTGGCGCGGCCGGCCAATACTCGCTGAAAATACGCCGCGGTATTGAGATGAACGCCGCAGCGCCAATTCCGATTGCTTCGGCGATGTTGCCCGCCTGAGCCGCGGCGAGTGAGCTGCGGGCAGAAGCCCCGATGAGCGTTAGCGGCTCGCTCAGCACGCCGGACCAGTTCTCCGGCAGGCCCAGTGCGCGGTGCCAAATCGCCTCAATGGTCAGCATCAGCAGGCACAAGGCGATCGCTGGTAGCAGCGCGGCGGGGGCCATGGCCAGCCGCGGCACGCTGAGCAGCTTGGGCCAGAGCAGGTGGCGCAGCAGATCTGCCAGCAGCAGGGGGCTGCGCGTCAGTCGGGGCAGCGGCTCATGGGCTGAGATGGGCGAATCGGGTGCCGAATGGGACATCGCGCGATGGTAAGGCCAGCAGCAGGCCGAAGCAGGCCCTTAGCGGCGAGCAACCGCACTGGCACGGGCGTGCTGCTAAGGTTGACCCGCATGAAAGATGGGCTCATCAAATACGGTCTGGCGGCGCTGGCGGTGCTGCTAGTTGGCCCGCTTTCTACGCAGTTGCTCTCCCTGAGCATGAGCAGTAGCGGCTTGCGAGCTGTGCCCGCATTTAACTCCACAACTCCAGTCGTGGCGCTGGTAGCCACCCTGCTGATCGCCGCGGCGGCTTTGCTCATTGGCGCCGCGGCCGCCAAATTTGTCGGCCTGCGCTGGGGCTTGGTGTGTACTGGCCTCGCGCTCTTGTGGCCTGCGGGCACAGTCACCCCGCTGGCCGAGCTGATGCAGGAGGTCTCACCTGGCAGCCCGGTGGGTGTACTGCTCATCGATAATGCACTGCTCGGGGTGATCGCCGTGGTAATCGGCTTTGTGCTGCAGCGATTGGCTCGCGACCGCGAACGATTCGTCGCCGGGCGCATACCGCTGCTGCCAGCTGGCGTTGTCGGCATCGCCATCGCCGCGGCGTGTGGCGTGGGTGCACTTGTATTCATCGCTCTTTCGGCGCGCGGCGGTCAGGCGATTTTCGCCGCGGTGTGCGCTGGGGCCTTGGCGGGGCAGTTGCTGCGGGCGTTTGTGGTGCCCGCGCCTGTTTGGACGGTGCTGCTCGGGCTGGCGCTGGTTTCGGTCGTCGGGCCGGTAGCAGTGATGATCTCGGGCAAATCTGGGGGAGAGCTGGCGCGGCTGATCAACGCCGACTCAGCGCCCGCACTGATTCGCATTCTGGGTTGGCAGTGGCTCGCTGGCGGCACACTCGGCCTCGGCATTGGCCTCTCGTGGAACGCTGCCCAGTTGGAGCAGATGCCCTTGGCTGGCGAGACGCGGCCTGCACAGGCCTGAGTGGCCAGCGAAGCAAAATCAGCCAGTTGAGCGGTGCCGGCTCGCTTTTATCGAACAGAGCAAGTTGAGTTGTCGGCAGCGGCGGCAACCAAGGACGAGCGGTGGGGCAAGCCGAGGGCTTGGCCGTTGAGGCGAGATAGAGCTATCTTTATCTGCCGGCGCACGGAGAAAGCAACCCATACGCTTCGCACCCGCAGGTAGAATGTGCAAGGTCAGAGATTGGGAGAATGGCTTCGAAAAGCGCAAAGTCACCGTTTTTTAGGATTCTGATGACGTCTTCGACAACAAACAACGGCCCGACAGTGATGCCCGATGTGCAGGGCAAGGTAGATGTTCGCAACATTGCGATCGATCGGGTTGGCGTGAAGAACGTGACGTACCCGATCCGACTGGTACGGCCTGAGTTTGCCGGCGGCGGCGAGCAGTCAACCGTGGCGACCATCGATATGTTCGTGGGCCTGCCAGCCAATCAGAAGGGCACGCACATGAGCCGCTTCATGGAAGTGCTCAACAGCTACGACCAGGCCTTCAGGCCGTCAGACATTCCTGCGATCACCGCAAAGATTCGCGAGCGCCTCGATGCGCCCGCCGCCACGTTCAACGCGAGCTTTACCTATTTCGTCAAGAAGTTTGCGCCCGTGACCAAGCAGCCAAGTCTGATGGACTATCGCGGATCGTTTGAGTGCACGGTGACGGAGGCAGGCACTGATTTTCTGATGGGTGTGCAGGCCCCGGCGACATCCCTCTGCCCGTGCAGCAAGGAGATTTCCGCATATGGCGCGCACAACCAGCGTTGCCTGATCGAAGCAAAGGTCAAGTTCGAGGGTGAAATGTGGCTGGAGGACCTGGTGACGGCTCTCGAGCGATCCGCATCCATGGAGCTCTTCGCAGTGCTCAAGCGGCCTGATGAGAAGTACGTCACCGAGCGCGCTTACGAGAACCCCAAGTTCGTAGAGGACATTGTGCGCGACTTGGCGGTGGGGCTGGATGCCGACAAGCGCATCCACTGGTACACGATCTCCAGCACGAACTACGAGTCCATTCACTCGCACGACGCCTTTGCCACGCTGACACGCTCTGTCGGATCAAACAAGTAACCCAACGGCGTAGGTTGCGCACGGATGCTGCTCCCACCACTGCCAGAATCGATGTACGCCCGGCGGCTTTTGCTTGTCGTGCTTGTCATTGCAGTGGGCTTGTTCATACCCGTGCTGGCAGCTTTTCGTGTGGGTGTTCCGCGCGGGGAGCAGGCGCGGAGCACGGTTGAGGACAACCTGGTGCTCACGACGTGGCTGCCCACCAGCCGCGGCCAGATTCTGGACCGCAAAGGCCGCGTACTGGCGGCCGATCGCCCCATGTTTGATCTGGCGGTCGACTACCCGGTCATCACTGGGCAGTGGGCCTTTGCGCAGGCGGCCAGAAAGGCGCGGCTGGCGAACAAGGTGCGGTGGAAGTCGCTCTCGGCAGTGGAGCGTGAGGCCGTGGTGCAGCAGGAATTGCCCGCATTCAACGAGCGGCTCGAAAAAGGGTGGCAGGCGCTTGCGGGCGTGAGCGGTGTGCCGCTGACGGAGCTGGAGCAGCGACGCTCGGCCATCATCGCTGAGGTCACCCAGCAAGCGGCCACGGTGTGGGAGCGCCAGCGACTGGCCCGCGCCAAAGAGCTTGAGCGTGGCCGTGAACTCGCAGAGGATGTCCCACTCTCTGACTTTGACTCAAGGCCGATCCGTGAGCAAACCACGCCGCACGTCCTCATCTCCGGCGTTGATGATCGCACGGCCTTCGAGGTGCGTGCGCTCCTCTCTGCTCCGCGGGCCGAGCAAGATGAGAGCGAGGTGCTGCCGGGGCTGCGTCTGATTGACACCTCCAGCCGCGTTTATCCCCTTGAAGAGCAGAGCGTAACTCTCGATCGCGACTCCTTCCCCGGCCCGCTTCGCAACAGCAAGCCAATCACCGTCGAAGTTGCCGGTGTGGGCACCATGCTGACGGGAACCATGCGCAGCAAGCCCTTCAAGGAGGACATGGATCGCAGGCCGCGGCTTGATGCGCAGGGCAATATCGATCGTGGTTTCTACCGCAGTGATGATGGGGTAGGCGCATTGGGGATAGAGCAATCCGCCGAGGATGATCTGCGCGGCCTGCGCGGACTCCGCAGCGAACGGCTGGACACCGGTGAGCTTGAAAGTGCGACGGCGCAGGCCGGCCGCGATGTCACGCTGACTATTGACATCGCGCTTCAGGCACGCATCACGGCTTTGGCCTCCGCGGAGGCAGGCCTCACCGTCGTTCAGCCCTGGCACAGGAATCGCGCAGCGCAACTCGGCGCGCAGTTGCCGATGGCAGCTGTGGTCCTTGATATTGACAGCGGCGATGTGCTGGCGATGGTTTCTACCCCGAGCGCGACGCGCACGCAGCTGCGCGATGAGCCAGAGATTCTGCGAGCCGATCCGCAGCTTCCCCTGCTTAACCGGGCCATCGCTCGGCCCTATCCACCTGGCTCGATCGTCAAACCGCTGCTCTTCGCCGCGGCAGTGACTGATGGAGTGATCCAGACCTCTAGTACGGTGGACTGCACCGGGCACTTCTTCCCCAACTTGAAGGATCGGTTCCGCTGCTGGATTTACAAGCCGCCGACGAGCACGACGCACACTGCCCAGCTCGGGCATCATCTTGATGCCAGCGAGGCGCTGATGGTCTCGTGCAATATCTACTTCTACACCGTCGGTGCCAAGCTTGGCGCGGAGCGCATCACCAGTTGGTATGAACGTTTTGGCTGCGGCGTTGGAGCGATTCGGCCCCGGCTCGGCGTCGGTGATCAGTTCACAGGGGCAGCCGGACCGCAGATACGGATCTCTGTCGCGGACGAGCAGGAGATGCTGGGCACTGATCTTTCGCGCTCCCCTGTGCGCGCCAGTTCTGAGCCGCGGCGTGGCGTCTCGCAATCTGAGGCCACGCTCATGGGCATCGGGCAGGGGCCGGTCCCGTGGACGCCGCTGCACGCGGCGGACGCATATTGCACACTGGCACGTTACGGTCAGCGGGTGCTGCCCCGTCTGCGTGTAGACCAGTCGGGCAAGGCGCCATCGCTGAACCTGGATGCCGCAGCAGTGAACTTGGCCATGGCCGGGCTGGAGCGGGCCGTGGGCGATGAGTTGGGCACGGGGCATCACATCACCGTTGAGATGGCACCCGGCCGCACCGTCCGCGAGACGACGTTTAACATCACCGGCGTGCGCCTTTGGGGCAAGAGCGGAACAGCGGACTCGGGGCTGAAGGCAAGCTTTGCTGATGGCACACCCGTGCGAGATGGGACGGGCGCGGCGGTCAGCGTCGACCATTCCTGGTTCGTGGTGCTGGTTGGCCCTTGGGAAAAGGGGCGGCCGACACTTGCCGTCGCGGTACTGGTTGAAAATGGCGGCTCCGGTGGCCGCGTGGCGGGGCCGCTGTGCAATCAGATTTTGTGGGCACTTCGGGCTGAGGGATATCTGTGAGCCCGCTGCGCGATACCACCGCTGCCCACCCGGCGTGGCTGTGTCTGTTTGCGTCGCTGGCGCTTTCCCTGCTGGGTGTGTATGCCATTGATCTTGGCTCGGCGCCCGCCGCGCCGCAATCGGCGATGCAGCTTGCGCCGCTGGCATTTCGGCAGTTGCTCTTTGTGGGTGTGGGCTTGCTGGCCGCAGTGATGATCGCCGCGCCATCGGCTCGCACGCTTCGATCGCTGTCGTGGCCAGCGCTTGCCGTTTGCGTGCTGCTGCTGATCTTCTTGCTCTTGCCATTTGTGCCGACTTGGCTGGTGACACCAAGAAACGGTGTGCGCGGCTGGATTGACATAGGCCCGGTGGACTTGCAGCCGGCAGAGCTTGCCAAAATCGCGTTTGTCATGGCCTGCGCTGCTTACTTGCGTTTTAGCAAGCATCATCGCACGCTACTTGGTTTGCTGCCCTCGGCGCTACTCACCTTTGTGCCAGTGGGGCTGATTGTGCTGCAACCAGACCTGGGCACCGCGCTGCTGTTTCTGCCGGCGATCTTCGCAATGCTCATCGTGGCTGGCGCACGCATGAAGCACATTGCCGCCGTCGTGCTCATCGGTGCGATGGCCGCGCCGGCGAGCTACCCGTTTCTGCATCAGTACCAAAAGCAGCGCATCATCGGGTTGATCGCCCAGTTGCAAGGTCAGCGTGGCGGGGCCGATGACATCAACTACCAGGCATATACCGCGCAGGCGGTGGCAGGGTCGGGCCAGATGTTTGGCTACTCCGATTCCAAGGCCCGCGCTGTGATTCGCTACGCGCAGCTGCCCGAGCGACACAACGACATGATCTTTGCCGTTCTGCTGTGCCGGTTCGGCTTTCTCGGCGCGTTGGGCATCATTGCGCTTTACGGATTGTGGCTCGCCGGTGCTCTGATTGCCGCGGCGTTGTGTAAGGATGCCTTCGGGCGGCTGGTACTCGTCGGTGTCTCGGCCATCATGGCTGTGCAAGCCGCGGTGAACATGGCGATGGTGCTCGGCTTTATGCCGATCGTCGGGCTCACACTCCCGTTTGTCTCCTATGGCGGATCGAGCATGGTGAGCGTCTGGCTGATGACCGGCCTGGTCTTTGGCATCGCCATGCGCCGCGCCCCGCGGCTGACTCGCCCGAGCTTTGAGTTTGATGATTGACCGCGATGGTCACGCCCGCGGCAGCCGCACATACGGAAAGTCTCCTGGCACAACTTCTGGCCTCTCGCTCAGCATGCCGACCAGAAACGCAAATGCATCGACGATGCGTGGCCCAGGTCGCGAGAACATCGCATTGCCATCGATCACGAACACGTTGCCAGCCCGGGCCGCGGGGAGTTGCCCAAACCAGCTCTGGCGGGCAAGCGTTTCCGCAGCGGCGTGCGCTTGCGGCATCTTCATGCCACACGGGCAGATGAACAAATATTCGGGCTGATAGGCGACGATGGCCTCGGCGGGTACCACGATGCTCTTGCCCGCTGTGCGCAGGGTGGTACCAATCGGGCCAGAACCCGCGCCCGCTTGCCGCAGCGGCACTGTCTCGTTGAGCAAGTGACGTCCGCCAGCCCGCTCAATAAGCTGCGGTATCCAGTGACCGCCAATGAAGAGCGGGTCGGTCCATTCAAGGAAGACGGTGCTTGGCCCTTGCGTAAACGCATTAACGTAGTCCCCCAGCGTGTACATGCGCTCGCGCAGCGCAGTGACGGAGGCGATGGCACGATCATCCAGGCCCGCGGCGTTGCCAACTAACAAGATGTCATCGAGCACGCCCTCGACTGTCGTGGCATCGCAGGAGACGACAGCGGGCCTGCTCGGCAGCGCGAGCGCAATCTTGCGGACGGTGGCAACATCGACGGAGCAGACGTGGCAGAGGTCTTGGGTAAGGATCAGGTCGGGGGCCAGCGCAGTCAGCGCGGGCACATCCAGCCCGTACAGCGATGTGCCCGAGGCCATCGCAGCGCGCACGGCGGCATCGATCGCGCCGGGAGACCGATCGACAGTGAGGATCTGAGTGTGCGTGACTATGGGCAGATGTGCAACGCTCGCTGGCCAATCGCATTCGTGCGAGCGACCGACCAGAAGCGACTCACCACCGATCGCGCAGAGCGATTCGGTTGCCGACGGAAGCAGAGAAACGATGCGCACGGGAAAGAGGAGAACCTTGCCGAAAGTTTACTTCGCAGGCGTGGCCGGGGCAGCGGGTGCGGCTGGGGTACTTGGGGCAGGCAGCGGTGCCGCCAGCCGCTCAGTCGGCACAAAGCCAAAGCTGCGGCCACCAGTCAGCCCGGCGGCTTTCATGCGCACGCTCACGTCGGAATCCTGCGGGTTGCAGAAGTAGGCCATCCTTAGACGCGTGTCCGCCTCGGACTTGTTGCCCAGCTTGGCGGCCAGATCGTGCAGGGCGATTTGCGGGCCGGTGTTCACGCCGCGGTCAATGCGTGCGGCGGTGAGGAAGGCCTGATGGGCCGTGTCGTTGTCGCCCGATTTGCTTGCCCAGCGGCCAAGACGCAGCCAGTCTTCCACCCGGCCGCGGTCAACCGTGTTGATGCGCAGCATGCGCACGGCTTCATCGGGGCGGCCCGCGGCGATGTATGCATCAGCAAGTTGATCGATGTACTGCCCCGCCTCGGGGTCTTGGATGGTCGCCACGCGCAGGTTCTCAATTGCCTCGATCGGCTGCTCGTTTTTCATGTATGCCACGCCCAGCTTGGCGCGCACATCTGGCTCGCCGGGCTTGCTGACGAGGTAAGCGGTGTACTGCTCTATGGCGCGGGGATAGTCGCTTGCGAGCATGGCATTATCGCCATTGATGCGGTTTGGATAGGGGTTGTCGGCGCAGCCAGAAAGCACGGCAACGATGCTCATTGAGCCGCACGCAAGACCAGCCAACACCGTGTTTCGCAGTGATTTTGCCAACATAGAAATGCTCCGAAGAGTTCATACCAACCAAACTTGACCGCGCTCGCGCGGTCGCTGGACAAGTGTAGCGGCAGTGGGGCGAGCCACAGGTGCATAGCGACGATTGAGCCAAGTGGGGACGCTCAGCGCCGCTCACGCGCCAACCCATCGTTTTACTGATGGCGGCTAAGGGTGCTGCGTGCTGAAAGGTGTAACGCCGCAGAAGTCTGAATGGGAGGATGATGCCCTTTCGAAGCTAGGGCCAGATTCGGTCAGTGAGCAAGTGAAGTTCGGTGGTCCGTCACCGGGTCGTGCCCGCGAAAAAATGTGGTCGATGGTGAGTCCGCTGCTCAATGAACACCTTCGAATCCATAACCCTGCGTACGCCTCGCAGCGGGGCCAACGCCGCTGCGTTCGATTCGCTCTCGGCGACCGAACTGGACCACGGTTTCTATTGAGTCTGCCTCATCCGTGCTCAGCCATCGGTCGATCAACCAATCCTTAGCGATTGCAACTGCCATCTCGGAGGTGTGGGATCAACGGAAAGGCGGCGAGCACCACGCCGCAGCCGTGCAGGGCCCACGGCGGATCTCGGTTGAAGTTGTCGAGAGGCCTTTTTCCCCCAAACAAACGTGATTGCCGGCCAGACTTGACTTCTGTTCGGTGTATTCTACCATTCATGCGGATAAACGGATGAAGCGTCAATCTCTCCATCTTGTCACGGAGCAACTCGCCCTCCTGAGCGACCCCGCCCGGCTGCGGCTTATGCGGCTGTTGGAGCGGCACGAGCTTTCAGTGGGCGAGCTTTCCCGCATCGTCCAGCTCCCCCAGTCTACCGTTTCACGGCAACTCAAACAACTGTTTGACGGTGGTTTCGTTATTTCCCGCTCAGAGGGCACCAGCACCCTTTATCGCTTGGTGCTCGACGATCTGGACACGGAGCAGCGCACGCTTTGGACGGTCGTCCGCGATCGCCTCAGCCAAGAGGATAGCGGAACCGAACTGGCCGAGGACCTGCGCCGCCTTGGCTCTATTTTGGACGAACGCAAAATCGACACCCGCACGTTCTTCGGCAAAGTTGCTGGCGAGTGGGACTCGGTTCGCAATGAACTCTTTGGCGACCGCGTCACCGTGCTGGCGCTCCTGTCGCTCTTGCCCGCGGAGTGGACGGTGGCCGACCTTGGCTGCGGCACTGGCAACGTGGCTGAGCTTCTCGCGCCCGTCGTACGCAAGGTGATTGCCGTCGATCAGAGCGAGCCGATGCTCGAGGCCGCACGCAAACGCTTGGGCGATGTTGACAATGTCGAGTTCTTGCAGGGAGAGCTGGAGCGCCTGCCCATCGCAACTGGCACTGTTGACGCCGCGGCGTGCGTGCTGGTATTGCATCACCTCGAATCTCCCCTTGCCGCCCTGCGCGAGATGGGTCGCGTGCTGCGGCCCGGCGGCGTCGCGATGATTGTGGACATGGTCGAGCACGATCGCGCGGTCTATCGCCACAACATGGGCCACCGCTGGCTCGGGTTTGGTGTGCCCGCGCTCGTCAACTTGTTTGCTGAGGTGGGGCTGGTCTCGCCGCGGGTTGTGACCTTGCCCTCGGCATCGGAGGCCAAGGGCCCGGGCCTGCTGGTTTGCACCGCGCGAAAACCGAAGGTTAATTCTGAGTGAGCGGGGCACCGGGGACCGTGCACTGCCAACTTCTGACACTTACTCAAACTCGTTACTCGTTTCTTTTTTCAGGCATTTCACTACTTTCTTCAAGGACCGCTCATGACCACCGTTTCTACCATCCGTCCCTCCAAAGTTCCGCTGCCCACGGCCGACAAGGCCAAGAACGGGCTGGACTTCAAAGTCGCCGATCTGGCCCAGGCCGAGCTTGGCCGCAAAGAGCTGCGTTTGGCCGAGCATGAGATGCCGGGCCTGATGGCTCTGCGTGAGCGTTACAAGGGCCAGAACCCGCTGGCCGGCGCCCGCATCATGGGCTCGCTGCACATGACGGTGCAGACCGGCGTGCTGATCGAGACCCTCGTTGAGCTTGGCGCATCGGTGCGCTGGGTCACCTGCAACATCTTCAGCACGCAGGACTCCGCCGCGGCGGCTGTGGTCGTTGGGGCTCACAAGGGTGGGACGGCTGCCGACCCCAAGGGTGTTTCGGTTTACGCGTGGAAGGGTGAGACGCTGGAGGAGTATTGGTGGTGCACCAGCGAGGCCATGCGTTGGCCAGATGGTGGCGGCCCCAACATGCTGCTTGATGATGGTGGCGATATCACCCTGCTGGTCCACAAGGGCGCAGAGTTTGAGGCCGCCGGAAAGGTCCCCGCGTTTAACGAAGCGAGTGAGCCCGAGGAGTATGGCGTAATCCTGGAGATGCTTCGCGAGCAGCAGACCAAGAACCCCGGCCGCTTCGGTAAGATCATCAAGGAGATCAAGGGCGTCAGCGAAGAGACGACCACCGGCGTGCACCGCCTCTACGAGATGCAGCGCGAAGGCAAGCTGCGTTTCCCGGCCATCAACGTCAACGACTCGGCCACCAAGAGCAAGTTTGACAACCTTTACGGTTGTCGCCACTCGCTGGTTGATGGTCTCAACCGAGCGACCGATGTCATGCTCGGCGGCAAGGTTGCCGTGGTGCTTGGCTACGGCGATGTGGGCAAGGGCTCGGCCCAGTCACTGCGTGGCCAGGGTTGCCGCGTCATCGTCACCGAGATTGATCCCATCAATGCCCTGCAGGCATCGATGGAAGGTTACGAAGTGACGACGCTCGAGCAGGTTCTCGATCGCGCCGACATTTTCATCACAGCCACTGGCAACAAGGATGTGATCACCATCGATCACATGCGCAAG
>Ga0105046_10016939_pt1 | contig 11175 bp, 11 predicted proteins | sample MAT03_FD_78385 | JGI IMG/M metagenome (GOLD analysis project Ga0105046, IMG submission 78385) | Freshwater microbial communities from Lake Fryxell liftoff mats and glacier meltwater in Antarctica - MAT-03 (megahit assembly) | ecosystem: Environmental > Aquatic > Freshwater > Ice > Liftoff...
CAGGGCGATTGCATCTTAAATTTCTTGGCTCACGAAAGCTCACAGAGGGTATTTATGTAGGGGCGCAGCGTGCTGCGCCCAGGGCATGATACATCATGCCCCTACAAGAACCGTTGTGAGTTATTTAATTTCACTGAATTACGTTTAGATGCAATTGCCCTGCTCGCCGCTTGACCCCCCGTTGCCGCTGTGTTCAGACAACGGTACAATCCCTGTTATTCTTGTTCAATGACAGAAATTTGATCACATGCGCACTGATCAACCGCGCGATCTCGCAGCACTGCAAGCCAAATATCACTGTGTAGTACCCCATCTTGAACACCTTTATGGTCGCAAGCCTTTCAAACCACACGATGGCATGGATGAGCTGGTGAGCTGCATCTTGAGCCAGAGCACCACCGATGCCAATCGTGATCGCGGCTTTGCAGCCCTCAAAGCGCGGTATGGAGATTGGCAGGCCGTGAGTGATGCACCGACAGCGGAATTCATCGATACGATTCGTTCGGCAGGGTTGGCTAACAGCAAAGGTCCGCGTATTCAAAACGCATTGGCCCGCATTTATGCCGAGCGCGGCGCTTACAACATCGACTTTCTGGCCGATTTGCCGATTGAAGAGGCCAAAGCCTGGCTTACCGCTCTTCCCGGCGTGGGCCCCAAAACAGCAGCGATTGTGCTGTGCTTTGGCTATGGGCGGCAGGCCTTTCCTGTCGATACACATATCCATCGCGTCGGGATTCGGCTTGGCTTTCTGCCGCCCAAAATAAGCGCCGATGCCGCCCATCCTTTGATGGAGGCCATAGTCCCACCGGAGGAGTATTACCCCTTTCACCTGCAAATGATTTATCATGGACGTACACTCTGTCGCGCTCGCACACCCCTGTGTGATCGCTGTCCGCTTCAGGTGTGCTGTGATGCCTATCAACAGGGTATCGTTTCCTCATCCGCATTGATTGACTTAGAAGGTGAAACCCCGTGAGTGCCTCTCCTCAACCCCCTGATCGTATCACCGATCAAGAGATCGCCAGTGCGCTCCATGCCTTGAATCTGATGAACAGCCAGGTGAAAAATGGTCATATCGATCATGAATACACCCTCAATCAGATCAAGCGCTTGCAGCACCTCCTGGAGCGATCCAAGATGCAGCAAGAAACACGTCGAACGGGATCACGCTTTGAGGCGCTTTACAATGTGAGTCTGGCGCTGGGTACATCGCTCGATTTGCAGACAGTCCTCAGCCAGGTGATGGACGCCGTTGTCCATCTCACGGGCGCAGAACGCGGATTCGTCATGCTCCGCGATGATGATGGTGATCTCAAGATCAAAGTGGCCCGCAACTATGATCAGCGCACCGTCACCACCGATCAATTCAATTACAGCCGCTCGATTGCGGGCTATGTTATGGAGCGGGGTGAAGCCGTTTTAACCACAAACGCGCTTGAAGACCCACGTTTCTCCGGCCATGCCAGCGTGATTACGCAGGCGTTGCGCAGCATCATGGTCGCGCCTTTGCGTGCGCGTGGTGTGGTGATTGGCATTGCCTACGTGGAAAATCGTGTGATTACGGGCCTGTTCAAGGCGGATGATCTGGCGACGCTGGAGATGTTGGCGGCCCAAGCCTCAGTCACCATTGATAACGCGATGCTGTTCAGCGCAACAGATGAAGCCCTGGCTCACCGTGTTGATGAACTGAGTCAGCTGCGCGGCATCGACCTGAAATTGAGCGAAAAGCTTGAGCTGGACGCCACGATTGCCTATACATTAGAGGCCGCGTGCAATCTCACCAAAGCCTCCGAAGGCTATCTGGGCATGGTGAATGCTGATTCGGCGCATATCATCGCCAATCATCATTACCTGGAAAACGGCCCACGCAGCAGTAAGCGCGTTTATCTGGATGATCTTTATCCCCAGGTGCGCGAGGTCGTTGAGACGGGGAAAGCGATGGTTTTCGATTCAGGCCAGTATGGGCTGCAAACCGTCCTGGCGCTGCCGATTATTCGCAATCGTGTTGTGGTTGGTGTGTTGACACTCAAGCGCGAAGATGGCTCCACGTTCACGATGGATCAGTGCGAAATCGTGGAGCGCGTTGTATCGCGGGCCGCAATTGCGATTGAAAATGCGCGTCTGTATGCTGCCGTGCAGCAGGCCGACAAAGCCAAGAGCGAATTTGTGGGCATCGTCGCGCATGACCTGAAATCGCCTATGACGAGCATCCTCGGCTATGCTGATCTGACGCTCATGCATAAAGAGAATCTCACTGAGCGACAGGTGACGTATCTAGGCCGCATTCATGATACTGTGCTGCGCATGGAGATTCTCGTCTCCGACCTGTCGGACATCAGCCGCATTGAAAGCGGCCAGTTCTACATGGAGGAAACATCGGTCACGGTGGGCAGCATTATTGAAACGGCAATTGAGACGATCATGCCGCAGATGCAAGTCCGCAAGCATCATCTCAAGCAGGACATCGAGCCTAATCTACCCGATCTCAAGGCCGATTTCTACCGCCTGCTGCAAGTGCTCACCAATTTGTTGAGCAATGCCTGCAAATACACGCCCGATGGCGGCACAATCACGCTGCATGTCAAACGCGAAGGTGAGCGCGTGCGCTTCGAGGTGAACGACACCGGCATCGGTTTGAGCAAGAAAAGTCTGCAAATGCTTGGCACCAAATTCTGGCGGGCCGAAGATGAATACACGCGCAATCAACCGGGTACAGGCCTGGGATTTGCGATTACAACGGCGCTTGTCAAGCAAATGGGCAGCCCGATGGACATTTCCAGCGAGTTGGGGCGAGGCAGTCAATTCGCCTTCAGTGTGATGGCGCTTCCCGTGACCACGCCGCAGGAGTAACTTTACCCTCATCCCTACTTCGCAAGAGAGGGGAGAGTAACCCGAATTCAAAAAATGGGTTCGTAGGGGCGACCCGCTGGGTCGCCCCTACACCAATAATTTTAATCGCCCATAAAATCAACGTAACACAGAGACCCGCACCCCCCATTTGGAATCCACACAAACAGCATTTTTCTTTAGAGTTAAACGATATTATCATACCTCTACGGTAATTATCTGCTGAGATCCTCAAAAGATTCCATTCCATATCGTAAAAACGAGGCCCTATGCATCTCTTTCTTTCTCCCCATTATGATGATGCGGTCTACAGCTGTGGCGGACGGATTGCCCAGCTGACACAAGCACGCGAAACCGTCCGTGTTTATACAGTCATGGGAGCACAACCGCCCGAAATCCTGCCCACGACGCCTATCATTCGCGAGCTTCATGCCCGCTGGAAGGCAGGCGATGATCCCGTGAAAGCCCGTCGCGAGGAAGATGAAACGGCGGTCTATCTGCTGGATGGGCAGGTGGGTTACAACAATGCCATCCCGGACTGTATCTATCGCACAGCCTTTGGCGGACGCGCCCTCTATCCCGATGTGCAAGCGATTTTTGGCTCCGTCGATCCTGATGATCCCGCAATTGTGGCACTCGAACTCAAACTGGCGAGCGCCCATCAGTTATGGCAGGATATTCGCTTTGATGAGGCGGACAATCCGGTTTTTATGCCGCAAGATCCCGCTTTGGTGACCATTTACGCGCCGCTCGGTGTCGGCAATCATGTCGACCATCAGATTGTGCGCGATTGGGCGATCAAACTGCGTCAGACCTATCCCGCGCTGACCTTGATGCTGTATGAAGACTATCCCTATATCCGCCAACCGGAACAGATTGAGCCCACGATTCGCTCTGTGCCATTTTTGCTCAAGCGCACTTTATATCCATTGAGTGAGTTTGCAATTCAGGCCAAGATTGAAGCGATAGCCGCCTATCGTTCACAGATTGATACATTCTGGGCGGATGAGCAGGCCCTGGCGGATGATGTGCACGACACATTGACGCAGCGCGGTGCGAGTAGACCGAGCGAAATTGTCTATCGCGTGGAATAGCAGCAAATATCAATATGTTCTGGTTGTGATGAGGTGTGCTTTCGAGCGACGTGATCTACAATTAAAAGACATCCGAATCTGAAAGCCCACCGCGCTGCGTAGGACGCTGACACTATGACTGACTCGCTGCAAGCTGCTACCGATAAACTCAAAGAACTCCATGAGGCCGCGCAAAAAGGCACGATTATTCCGATCCGTTTGCCCGGCCAAATCGAAGAAATTGTCGCTCTGATGTCCAGGGCGCATACCGAGCAAGAGGAGACCGCTAAAAAAGCCGCCGAGTCGGCTGTGCCCGCCGACATCAACGAATTTATGGCGAAGGAAGCTTATTTTGTGGGTCACGCCGTGCATGAGCTGCGCAATCCTCTGACGTCTGTAAAGGGCTATATCGATATGCTCGGCGCGATGGGCACTCTGAATGAGATGCAGCAGCAGTTTCTCCAGGTCGTCAAGACCAATGTGAAGCGGTTGGAGTCGCTGCTGATCGACGTTGGCATGATCAACAAGCTCACGAAGAAAACCCTCAAGCTCAATCCCAAGATGGATATGTTCAAAAATCTGGCGCTGGTGGTTGAAAAGGCGATGACACCCACAGCCAAAGAGCTTGGCCGCACCCTCACATTTGATATTCCATCAGGGCTGCCGATTCTCAATGTGGATGGCGATTTGCTTGTCATGCTGCTCAATAAGCTGACTGAGAACGGCCTGCGTTATTCGCCTACGGAAACCGGGACTGTCAAAGTTTCTGCGGAGGCGGAAGCGGATGGTAGTATTTTGGTGATTCATGTCGAGGATAATGGCATTGGCATGACGCCCGAAGAGATGTCGCATTTAGATGAGATTTACTATCGCTCCGAGAACGAAAAGGTGCGCGAGTATAAGGGCAGCGGTCTGGGCATCCCGATTGTGTACGGCCTCGTGAAGCAGTTGAATGGCACGATTGAGGTGACAAGCACGCCCGACAAGGGCACACGCTTCACGATTCGCATTCCGGGCATGTCGTAGGTTATTTTCTGAGTCGTTATACAAATAAGATTTGATGCTCATTAACGATTTAACGCGAAGACCTGTAGGGGCGACCCGCTGGGTCGCCCCTACGATCCCCGATTTTTAATCCCAGAATGCTGTTTTACCGCCTAAATTCCTACGCCTCAACGATCTCCGCAATGGTCTGGCCTGCTGCCACGCCTGAGAGATAAGCCCCCTCAATACGCCCGCGCCCGCCAAAAGCATCGCCCGCGAAGAACACTGTCTGTCCTTCAAGCTGATAATAATCAAAGGGATGGGTGGTGATGGGCACTGAATAGCGCCATTTCTTCAACTGTTCATCGACAATTTGCGCATCCAGGCCCATATAAGGGCGCATGGCGAGCTTCATAATCGCCAGGGTTTCATGATCAGGATCATCGTAGTGCTCGCGGCTGTAACGCGCCTCCACATGGGCTGTCAGGGTTGTGATGGGGGAGATGCCTTTGCGCTTATTGTCCGCGATCCAGTACACAGTCTTCTCAAAATTTTGGATTGCCCCAGGATCAGGCAGCGCGACCTCACCCTCTACGACGAACAGGCCACATAAGCATGCGCCGTATTCGATTCGATTGAGCGTTTCGGTGTCTGTCGCGCTCAGAGCCACAGCACCCGCATTGAGCAGGGCCAGAGATTGCGGCACGGGGGATGTCACGAGCACGACATCAGCGGAATAGGTATCAGTCTCTTTATCTGTGATGCGCCATGCGCCCGCATCAGTGGCCTCAATGGATGTGACCTGCACATTGAGGCGAATATCTTTAAGCTCCTGCACCAGATTTTTTACCAGCGCATTCATACCCTGCTTGGAGACATAACGTGGGTGTCCATCATCAACGGTGCGCTTGATGCTGCCATCGCTCCAACCATAGCCCCACAGCGAAACCAGGTCTTGATGAATCCAATGTTCAACCTGGGCCTCGAATTCGGGCGAACGGGCCGTAAAGAATTGTGCGCCTGTGTCGGCCTGTCCCTGCGAAAGCCGCCGTGTTGCCATGCGTCCGCCAATGCTTGCGCTCTTATCCAGCACCGTGACGGATGCGCCCTGTTGTGTGAGAGTGCGGGCGGCCATGATGCCTGTAAGTCCCGCCCCGATAATGATGACTGATTTTGTCATTGCTTATGCCTTACATCGCGTATTATCACTGAGTCTAATGATACCCTTTCCACCTTTGTAAGGCGATTTTTATACGAATTCAGTGACGTTTGACTGACAAAGGGATGATTCTAACGTGCCTTTGATAAAACTTGTGATATGATGGTGTTACGCGGGAGCGACTTCAGATTCGACAGCGAAGGATGAAGTCACATCGCAGGTCGTGACGCCTACCACGTAAACTTGGCAAGCATGTAAATGCGAAAAACACAAACACAACCTTTGCTTACGCTGCGTAAGTAGCCTAAGCATGGTGCTGACCCAAGCGGTTAGCCGTCCGCATCCACCGCTGACTGTCCGGGGGGTGTAGGGCGCAACAAAGGCAGAATGCGGTCTTCGGATGCCGATAAAGAAGACCTAAGACTCATCGGCTGGTCAGGCGTTCAGCGTGTTCGCTGGCTAGACGTCTGACGAGATCGACAGTGGACTAAACCTGTAGGCGTGTGAATTTCGAGCTCGTTGGACCCGGGGGGCAGGTCCCCGGCGCTTCCATCGAACACAACAAAACGGCGATCTCATTGCGAGATCGCCGTTTTGCATTTTGGTGTAGGAGAAGCTAAAACGTTACTTGCGTCCTGGAATGGTCGAATCGTCTTCGTCGGACAGTTCGCGCACGAGTTCCAACTTGATGCGATTGGCAAAGCCATAAGCCACAGCACCAAGCGCGATCAACCAACCCCATCCAGGCATAAGGAACAACATTACAGCGCCCCCGGCCACCACATAGGTGAGAGGCACATCGAACATGACACGGCCATCATCGGCACGGGCCAACACACGGCGGCTATTGCCCTGGTCGATCAGATTTTGAGCGGTGTCAGTGATTTCAGACATCATGTCCTTGCGTTCGGTGGTGACTTCGCGCTTTTCTTTCATGGTGATTTCCCTTGATGGTTTCGTTTGTTGTGAGTGTATACGCAGAATGTCAGACAATGGTTTTAGCGCGATGAGACGCACATGAAGATTTGCCAGACGCAACCCACCTTACCGCCCCTACGTAGTAATATGCAATGAGTACATGAGTAAGGATGGGAACCAGATGGGTCTCGAAGAACAACTAGCCGAAGCGATTATTAGCGCCTTTGATGAACTCGGAGGCGATCCTCAGAATGCTGTGAGTGCCGCACGCAATCATGCGACGATTGAGAGCTGGATGCAGCAGGAAACCGCAATGGTGGCTGTGGCCGGGGGCGCTGAAATGATCATCCCTGGTCTCCATGCGCTGACCATCCCAGCAGGTATCAGCTTCTTGATGCACAAGATGGCCTATATCTGTCGTGGGATTGGCACGCTGTCCGGGGCGTTTATTGTGGAAACGGCGAACTACTCCGATATTCGCAATATCTTGACGTTGTGGGGCAATTCTTCCTACTACAACATGCATCTGCTCGATTTCAAGGCGATTTCGCTGGATGTGCTGGAATATGCATTATCCGATGAGGGCTATGCGGCCCTGACGCAGGCGATCACCAACGCACAGTCGCAAGAAGTCGATTCCGTCACGATCAATACGATGGTGATTCTCAAATCCATTGTGGATGAATTTGCCGGGGATGAGCGTTCACTCAAGCAGCTTCGCAGCATCACGGATGTGGACACCGCTGAAGAGTTGATTGTGCTGGCCCAGAGGCGCGTTGCCACACAGACGCCGACACCGCTCCACAAGACCCTTAGCCGCCGCTTGAGCACCGGATTGGCGCTGCGCCTGGCGACAAACTTGAGTGCGCGTCTGCCCGCAAAGCTCGTCATGGGCTTTATCCCGATTGCAGGGGCACTTGTGAATGCCTTCTTTAACGCGCAGACGCTGCTCCAGGTGGCCGATATTGCTCGCAAATACTATGCGAATGCCTTCACGCGCGAGGATTTGCTGGTGTTCGTTACGCCTGCCGCTGATGTGGATGTTGAGGCGGAATAGCCAAAAGCCTCACCCCTGTTTTTGACCTCACCTCCGGCCCCTCTCAAGGGTCGGTTTTTATGGTCGTATTCGGGCGCAGCATGCTGGTAGCAGGACACAATAACGTGGTGAGCCTTTGTGACCCGCAAAATCGTGACCTGTAGGGACGAGGCCTGCCTCGTCCGCCTGCCTCGTCTGACAATGGGGTCTTTGTGGACAGGGCAGGCCCTGTCCCTACCCACGGTATTCTGCCCAATACCAGCATGCTGCGCCCACCGTGATCGGTGACCTCAACAAAAACCGACGCCTGTGAGGGGGCGGGGGGATATAGATGCAAATAGATTTAGCGCACCAGCACGCGCAGCGGTTCAATCTTAAACATCACGCGAATTTGATCACCCTGGGGATTGGCCTCGGTGAAATAAGGGTTGCCCGTGTAGCGCCGTGACAGCAGCTCAATGTGCTCCACGCCGCCCTCTTCGGTGCTCTCCACAATCTTGCCGCGAACCTCAAGGTAGCGATACGGATTTTCAGGATCGACGGATAGGATGGAGACAAAAGGACGTTCCAGCATGTTTTCGTCTTTTTGCCGTCCACGCGCCGTATTGATGCGGATATATTGACCATCATAATCAAACCACACGGGGTTCGCCTGGGGGGTGCCATCAGGCATGAGTGTCGCCAGGGTTACCACAATGGGACGATCTAATAAATCTTTGTGACTGGCTGGAATATCGGCGGCCATGATAAACCTCTCTTGACGATCAATAAGCATGGTCCTCCGACGCCACTGGCCCAACGAAACTTCCCTTGAGAGAGCAAATCAGGCATTGTTCTAACGTTTCACACATGCGGGCTGCGCTATTATGGGGATCATTCGTATCGCCTCACAGACTCTAGAAGGTTCGCCATGCATGCTTATGATTTCCGCTGTAAAACGTGCAGCATATCGTTTACGCTCACATACAAATCCTATCGTGATTATGACGCCGCTGAAAAACACTGCCCTAAATGCGGCAGTATTGAGTTGGCGCGTGTGATCAAACGCATCAATGTGCAGGCCCCCACCCGCGATTATGGCCGTATGACGTCTGAAGATATGCTCTCGGTGTTTGAATCGGGGGACAGCCGCCAGGTGGGGCAGATGTTTGATCAGGTGGCGGGGACATCACCGGAGTTGGGCGCACAGTTCCACGAGACAACCAAGCGGCTCATGGGCGGCGAAAGCATGGAAAGCGTCGAGCGCAGCCTGCAAGATCAGGATGCGACGAAAAATGGCGGGGTGTCGAGCATTGTGCCGCCGCCCGCTGCGCCATCAACCGCCGATTAAACTCTGGAGCACAGCTTCGCGCAGCAATGTGAAGCTGTGCTTCTCTACCACCTGATTTCAAAAATTTAGTTTTATCTCTGTCAGGTAGGGGACTTATGGAACACGATACAACGCATCAGCCGATCCCGCTCAACTTTGACCGCCTGTCTGAAGACGAGCAGATCGCCCAATCGCGACAGTTTTTGCAGCGTATGAAGATGCGACGCACTGTACGCAATTTTTCAACAGCTCCAGTGCCTTATGAACTCGTTGAAAATGCAGTTGCGACGGCTGCAACCGCTCCCTCTGGGGCCAATCAACAACCCTGGACGTTTGTTGTCGTCAGCGACCCGACAGTCAAACATCGGATTCGCGTAAAGGCAGAAGCCGAAGAGCAGGAGAGCTACGCGCATCGGATGAGTGATGAGTGGCTGGAAGCCCTTGCCCATCTGGGCACGGATTGGCACAAACCGCACCTGGAAGATGCACCGTACCTGATTGTGGTCTTTCGGCAGTCCTACGGTGTGGCGCGTGATGAGGCAGGCGGTGAGCAGAATATTAAACACTACTACAGCGAAGAATCCGTCGGAATTGCTGTTGGGATGCTGCTGTGCAGCCTGCATCTGGCAGGGCTTGCCACACTGACGCATACGCCCAGTCCGATGAAATTTTTAAATGATATCTTGCATCGGCCTGTTCACGAACGCCCCTTCGTCATCATTCCGGTTGGCTATCCCGCTGAGAATGCGACTGTCCCTACACTTAGCAAAAAGCCGCTGGAGACTATTCTGGTCAAATTTTAGGATGAGAGCCAGAGAGTAGGGCAAGCGTCACCAATCCGTCGATTGGGCGTGTTGTGTTTTGCGTTACAATGCAAACATGAGACACTTCTGGCCTTTCCTCACACGTACACGGCGGCGCAAGATCGCGCTGGCTCTGGTCGTTCTGCTGCTCATCGGCGGCGGAGTCGTCTACAGTTGGATTTTTGCGGGCTTGCCCTCGCTGGATCAGCTTGAGGCAGGCATGGCCCTCCCAGCCACGCGCATCTATGATCGCAATGGCACGCTGCTCTATGAGATTCAAACCGAGGCGGAGGGTGCGAATCGCGTCATTCCCTTCAGTGAGATTCCGCGTACCTGTGTACAGGCCGTGATTGCGACAGAAGATGCCAATTATTACTCGCACGCGGGCGTCGATCCGGTGGGTATTCTTCGCGCCGTGTGGATCAATCTGAAAGGCGGCGAGGTCATTGCGGGTGGCAGCACCATCACACAGCAAACCGCACGTTTGCTCCTGCTCGATCCGCTCGGCCAATCGCAGCGCACATTGCAGCGTAAACTCAAAGAAGTCGTTCTCGCGTTACAGCTTAACGGCCTGGGCAAAGAGCGCGTGTTAGAGCTGTATCTCAATCAGGTCTATTTCGGCAATCTGGCCTATGGCATCGAGGCCGCGGCCCGCGCCTACTTTAACAAATCCGCGCCGGATCTCTCGCTGGCCGAATGCGCGATGATGGCGGGCATTGTACAGAACGCCATCGTCAATGATCCTCTCGCCCATCCCGAAGCTGCCCGTGAACGACAGCGTGTTGTCTTGCGCTTGATGACGCAAAACAACAGCATTACGCCTGAGCAGGCCGCCAGCGCCGAAAATGATTTGCTGCAATTTGGCGCGTCGCCCTTCCCGATTGAAGCGCCGCATTTTGTGATGGCAGTGTGGCAGCAGTTAGAGCATGAGTATCCCGAAGCGCTGCATGCGGGCGGGCTGGATGTCGTTACAACGCTGGATTTGAACTGGCAGAAGATCGCGCAGAGTGTGACGCAGCAGCAGCTTCTCTATCTCAACAATCCGC
>Ga0105046_10016940_pt1 | contig 11175 bp, 9 predicted proteins | sample MAT03_FD_78385 | JGI IMG/M metagenome (GOLD analysis project Ga0105046, IMG submission 78385) | Freshwater microbial communities from Lake Fryxell liftoff mats and glacier meltwater in Antarctica - MAT-03 (megahit assembly) | ecosystem: Environmental > Aquatic > Freshwater > Ice > Liftoff...
AACATGCGGGTCGCGGGCGAGAGGCCGTTCCATTTCGTGGACTGCCACATGAGGAACCACTCGCCGCCGACGGTGATGAAGGCCAGGAGCCAGAGGAGAATGCCGAGGGTGAGCCCGGTGGTGGCGTGGGCGCGGGCGGCGGACCAGAGGGCCGTCGTGGCGGCACGGGCCTGCCAGAGGCGCCAGGCACCAAGGGTGAGGAAGAAGGCGCAGGACGCTTCCCACGCGATGATCGAGACGTAGGCGGCGTGATGGAGGACAGGCGAGGCGATCGCGCGCCACATGCCCTGGTTGCCGGGGAAGGTCGTGTCCATCGCGAACACGTGCTTCACGAAATCGAAGCTGCTGCCGTAGTCGGTGACATTGTTGAAGACGACCAGCAGCATGTAGAGCGCGCAGGAGGCCACGAAGGCGGTGATGGCGACGCGGAGGTTCATGGGAGGGAGCGGAGGAGGGCGGGATCGAAGGGGAGGGATCGAAGAGGTCGGCGTCGGCTTGGCGTTCTCAACCGATCGTTTCGCCTCAGGGCCGGTAAACGCGGTTGAGGGCCGCTTTGGCCGGCCACGGCAAAGGCTCTTCGTCTGCGGCGGGCAAGGGCAACTTGCCTGCCATTTGCAGCTCGCCGACCGTGTCGTCGAAAAACTCGATCCACGTCGCGAGTTTCTGGTCTTTTATCCGGGCAAAACTGAGGGAGGATTCGAGCTGCTTCTGCCCGGTGGCGACGCTGGTCGCGCCGTAGTGCCACTCGACCGCATACCAATCGCCCTCGGCGAGGAAGCGTTTGTTGCGCAGGAACCAGTCCTTGCTCACCGACTTGGCATTGGGCCGCGCATCGAGCGCGGCGTTGTGCGCCGCGTTGGAGTGCCCGAACGGATAGGCTTCCTCGATTTCGGGGCTCTTGTGTTTCCACCAAGCGGCTTCGCGGGTGTTGATGAACAACGCCGCCGAGTCGGTGGCCGGGGGATTCACCGCGCCACCGGACGCGGCCCACGCGACCACGCAGGTTGTGCCGGCTAGGATTAAGAGGGAGGATTTCATGGGATATTGGGTGGTCAGTTGACGCGCTCGGGGGTCATCATGAAGCCAGCTGCGATCGGGAAGAGCGGGTTGCCTTCGTCGAGCGGGAGCTTGCCCTCGGCTTGCTCGGGTGCGATGTGGCCGTCCCAATATTCCTTGAACGTGACGATTTTTCCGTCGCGCAGCGTGCCGCGCACGCCAGTGCCGACGGCCTGCCGACGGCCGGTCACGCGGTCGGTGCAAGCGAATTGGTAGCGCAGCGCGAATTCGTTTCCCAGGACGATAAACGGGCCGACATAGACTTTCACGTCGCGCTTGCGTGCGTGCAGGTCGGCGAACAGAGCCCCGAGTCCGGTCTTGCCAACCCGTCCACCGGGATAGGCGAAGACGGCGTCGTCCGTGAACGCGGCCAGGAATCCGGCGGAGTCACCCTGCTCCCAAGTCTGCAATACTCGGGTAACAAAGGCGACGAGCTGCTCGCGGTTATCGATGGAGGGCGGCGGGGGGCCAGCGGCAGGATTCGATTCGGCGGCCGCGCCGGGAATGGCCGCGATGGTTGCTAATAGCGCTATGGACAGGAGAGGACTTTTCATGGAGCGGGTGCGGGGTTGGACGGTGGGACCGGCGGGGTCGCCGGGTAGCCGAGCTGAAGAAACTTGAAGAGTGCATCGCAGAGCGCGGGATCGGCCGCGACATTGGGAAACGCCGTCATGCTCACGCCGGGCAGGAATTTCTTCGGTTCCGTGAGGAAGGCGCGCACATAGTCCGGATTCGCCGTGACCAGAGCGCCGAGCACGAGCCAGGGCCGGGTGGATTTTTTCCCGCCCACTTCGCCCGGCCCGCTGTGGCAGGCGGCGCAATTGTTGAGGAAGTATTCGCGGCCGCGGGCGGCCGGCCCGGCCAGGCGCGCAAACGGGCCGGTGTAATAGGGAGCGTAATAGCTCGCGTAATTGACGGCACGCAACTCCACGACCCCGGACGGGTTCTTGCCGGTGAACAGCCGCTCGGTGTAGTAGTGAGGGTGCCGCGCGGGGGAGATGTGGATATAGTAGGCGCCCAGATGCGCCTTCTGGCTTTCGGTAAACGGCCATGCTTCGGGATCGTGCCCGTCGATGCGAAGCACGAGATAGGGTTCGTAGGCATCGAGCCAGCCGGCGTCGGCATACGACGTTTCCCAGCCGTCCTGACAGCGCGCGAGCAGGGTGTCGGCGTCACCCTGGTAGCGCAGCTCGCGAAGCAATTCGCGGACATCGATCACCGTCAGCGCGCGGGGCTCCCGGCCTTCGAGCGGCGGATCGGTGATAATCCGCGCCAGCGGACTGGCGGCCATTTCGGCATGGCGCAGGTAGCGGGTCCCGCCGGGCTCGACACCGGCAAACGCGCCTGTGATCCGAAGGTCGCCGGGCGAAGTTCGCTTTTCGTGCAAGGTCAGCACGCCCGCCCTCAGGCCGGAGCCGGCCAGCGCCATCGCGAAGAGCAGGAACACGGACCGGAGTATGTTTGAGGAGGAAACGCGTTTCATGGCGGGTTACTTTATCGCGGTGCCTGTGACGTAGCAGCCGTCATGGTTTTCAGGGGGCCGCGCGGAGGAAATCCGGCGTGATGTTCGCGGGCGAGGTGAGACCGGAGAGCGCGAGGGTGAGGTCGAGCTCGGCGGCGAAGTTGTCGAGAACCCAGCCCACACCTGCTTCGCCGGCGGCGGCGAGGCCGTAAACGCAGGGGCGGCCGAGGCCGACGTAGCGAGCGCCGAGGGCGAGGGCTTTCACGGCGTCGGCACCGGAGCGGATGCCGCTGTCGAGGCCGATTTCCAGACGGCCGGCGACGGCCTCTGCGACGTCGGGGAGGGCGGCGATGGCGGAGATGCTGCCATCGACCTGGCGGCCGCCGTGATTGGAGACGATCAGCCCCTGCACGCCGGCGTCGACGGCGCGCAGGGCGTCGTCGGGGTGGAGGATGCCTTTGAGCGCGATGGGGAGCTTGGTCTGCGCGCGGAGCCAGGCGAGATCGGCCCAGGTGATCGTGAGATCGTTGAAGACCGTGAGGAAATGTTTCACGGCGGCGGTGCGGTCGGCTTCGGGCGGGGCGGCGAGAGCGGCGCGGAAGACGGGGTCGCTGGTGTAGTTGGCCATGCCCTTGCCGAGGAGAAACGGGTTGTGGCCGAGGTCGAGGTCGCGCGGGCGCCAGCCGAGGAGACGGGTGTCGAGGGTGACGACGAAGGCGGAAAAGCCGGCGGCCTCGGCGCGGCGGATAAAGCTGCAGGTGAGCTCGCGGTCGCGACTCCAGTAGAGTTGAAAAAAGCGCGGGGCTTCGCCCATGACGGCGGCGACGTCCTCGATGGTGCGGGAGGATTGGCAGCTGAGGGTGAAGGGAATGCCACGGGCGGCGGCGGCGCGGGCGGCGGGGAGTTCGCCCTCGGGGTGGTAGAGCTCGTGGAGGCCGATGGGGGCGACGATGAGCGGCGCGGCGGAGATCTGGCCGTGAATCGTGGTGGCGAGGGAACGCGTGGAGATGTCGGTGAGCATCCGCGGGACGATACGCCAGCGGGCGAAATCGGCGCGGTTGGCGGCGACGGTTTCCTCGTGGCCGGCGCCGCCGGTATAGGCGAAGGCTTCGGGTGGAAGTGCGGCGATCGCGCGGGCGCGGAGGCCCTCGATGGAGACCGGCAGGGCGGGGGCACCGTGATCGCAGCCCTCCCAGTAGATTTTCATCTGCTGACCGACGCCGAAGCGGCTGGGGGGGGAGCTCATGTCGCGGCGGCGACGAAGGGGTTGTAGCCGTAGGTATGCATCTTCCCGGGATTGCAAAGGCCCTTGGGATCGACGGCGGCCTTGAGCGCGTGGCGGGCGGCGGTGCCCTCCGGGGTGGTGGCGGTGAGGTGGTAGGTGTGGGTGTTGCCGACGGTAATGCCGAGCGAGCGGGCGTGGGCGATGATTTCGTCGAAGCGCTCGGCGGTTTTGTAAACGATGAGCGGGATACCGCCGACGGCGATCGCGTCGGGCGAGGCGTTGGGTCCGACGGCGCGGGCGGGATCGCGGGCACCCCACTCGAGGTGGATGAGGACCTCACCGGGGAAGCGCGTCATCAGCTCGGCGATCTGGGCGCGGAAGTTGTCGCCGAAGCCGACCTGCACGTAGGTGATCGTGGGGTCGGTCTTCATGGCCCAGAGCGTGGTGTGGTTGTAGGTGAAGTCGGAGAGGAAGGGCGGTTTGGGCGGGTCGGAGAGCGGGCGATTGTAGGTGACGGTGAGGCCGGCGGCTTCGGCGGAGGCGACGATCTCGGCGGTCTGGTTGCGCTCGGGCATGAGAAAACTGACGTGTTCGTTCTCGCGAATGGATTTCTTGATGGGTTTGAAGAACGACGGGATGGGCCACTGGAACTGGGAGGCGACGCGCTTGCGCCAGTTGCCGTTGCGCATGGCGGCGTCGGTCCACTCCAAGAGGGTGTTCCAATCGGGATGGCTGAAGGCGATCTGGTCGTAATCGAGCTTGGGGGCGAGACGCATCTCGATCTCGATCATAATGCCGGTGGTGCCGAAGGTGCGGAGGGCGACCATGGCGGGCGGACCCTCGTAGCGGAGGGTGCGGGGCTCGGCCTCAAGGGTGAGGAGGGTGATGGATTTCACGGTGTCGCCCGAGCCGATCCCGCCCCAGCGCACGCCGCCGATGCCGCCAGCGCCGCCGCCGAAGAAGCCGCCGAGGGTGGCTTTCACCCACGTCGATGGGTAGCAGCGGAGTTCCCAGCCGAAGGTACGGGCCTGGGTCTCGATCGTGATGAGCCGCGCGCCGGGCTCGGCGCGCACGACGCCGCCGTCGAAAGAATGGATACGGTCGAGGCGGGTGGTGTCCACGACGACCCCGCCGTAGATGGGCATACACTGGCCGTAGTTGCCGGTGCCGCCGCCCCGCGGGGTGACGGCGACGCCGGCGCGGAAGCAGGCGGCGACGACCGCGCTGAGCTCCGCGAGGGTGCCGGGCTTGACGACGAGGTCGGCGCGCTTGTCGTCGAGGAGCGGCTTGAGCGCGGGCGAATACCAGTAGTAGTCACGCGAGAGCGTGGTGAGGGAATCGCCGCTCTCGACGAGGTTATCGGCACCCAAGAGGGCGCGGAGTTCGGTGCGGAGGGAGTCGGGAAAGGCGGGCATGGTCGGAAGCGGTGAGAGGGAGACGGCGGACGTCGGCAACAAGCAGGGAGCGTGCTACACCAAAGGAAATGGGGTTAGTCTGAGAGAGCGGATTGGGAGCGCCAAGCATAGGCTTGGCGGCGGGTGCCTAGCGTTTCACCATGTAGCCGCCGTCGGCGAAGAAGACGGTGCCGGTGACGAACGATGCGCGGGCGGAGGCGAGGAACATGACGGCTTGCGCGATCTCGTGCGGCTGGCCCATGCGGTTCATGACGTGGAGGGAGTTGGCCTTGGCGAGCATCGCGGGCGGATAGACGTTGTCCTTTTTCGACTGGTGCGTGAAGCCGGCATCGACGTAGCCGGGGGCGACGGCGTTGACGCGGATGCCGTCGGCGGCGAGGCCTTGCGAGACGGCGTGGGTGAAGCTGGAGACGGCGCCCTTGGTGACGGTGTAGGCGAAGCCGTTCTCGGTGCCGATGTAGGCGCTGACGCTGGAGAGATTGACGATGGCGGGACCGGCGGCAGGACCGACGGCGCGGAGATGCGGGACCGCGTGTTTGGTGGCGAGCCAGACACCTTTGACGTTCACCGCCATGATCGCGTCGAAGTCGGCCTCGGCCATTTCGTCCACCTTGCCGGTGCGGAGGAGGCCGACGCAGTTGACGAGAAGTGAGAGGCGGCCGTGGGCGTTGGCGGCGTCGTTGACGGCGGTGGCGACGGCGGCGTCTTGGGTGATGTCGGCGGGGTGAACGGAGACGATGCCGCCGACGGCAGCGAGCTCGGCGGCGAGGGTGTCCAAGGCGGGGCGGGCTCGGTCGAGGAGCGCGACGGCGGCGCCTTCGGCGACGAAGAGACGTGCGATGGCGGCACCGATGCCGCCGGTGGCACCGGTGATGAGGGCGACGTGACCGGAGAGTTCGTTCATGGGGTGGGGGCGGCGACGTGGACGAGGCGGAAGAGCCCGGAGCTGACGGCGGGCATTTTCAGGCGGACGCGATTGCGGGTACGCGCGATCGTGACGGCGGTGGGAAGGAGCGGTTGCGCGGCGGTGAAGGCGGGGAGGTCGAGCGTGACAGCGATGGATTTGCCGGACGGGTTGAGGGCGACTAGGAGGGTGTCGCCGTCCAGGCTGCGGAGGTAGGCGAAGGGGTAGGTTTTCGCCTTGGCGTAAACGGGAGTGAAGTCGCCGTCGGCCTGGAGGGCGGGCGTGCTCTGGCGGAGGGCAGCGAGGGCGCGGAGGAAATTGAGAAGCGAGGCGGGATCGCCGTCTTGGCCGGCGACGGTGTCGGGCTTCTGCTTGGACGTGACCGGGAGGTAGAGTTTTTCCTTTGGCGCGGTAGAGAAGCCGGCGTTCGCGGAGGAGTCCCATTGCATGGGAGTGCGCGAGCCGGTGCGGGTGTACGCGCCTTCGACGGAGACGAGGCCGCGGGCGTAGTCCATGCCGATCTCGTCGCCGTTGTAGAGGTAGGGGATGCCGGGGAGCGTGTAGAAAAACGCCATCGCGACCTTTTGTTCGTCGCGGGTGCGGCCGTGGGCGAGGCGGATGATGTCGTGGTTACCGGTGGGGACCGAGATGTGGCCGAGGCCGCGAGTGGAGGCGAGCTGGGCGAGGTAGTGGTCGAGGAAGGGGCGGATGTCGCCGGTGCCGCGGCGGTCGAAGTAGCTGGCGGCAGTGCGATCGGCGGCGGGGGATCGGTTGCGGTGGGGTTCGGCGCGGAAGAGGGAGGTGTAGCCGGGATGGCCAAGATGGATGAGGAAATCCATGTGGAAGCCGGCGGTGATGGCTTTCTCGGGGTCGGACCATTCGGAGATGAGCGCGCACTCGGGATAGTGACGGTCGAAGAAGGCGCGCATCTCGCGCCAGAGCAGCATGGTCTCGCGGAAATCGGTGTCGCCCTTGACGAGGGAGAAGGCCATGTCCACGCGGAAACCGTCGCAGCCGAGGTCGAGGAAGTGGCGGATGATTTTTTTCATCTCGCGGCGCACGGCCTGGGGGCCGGGATGCGAGACCGGGAGCTGCCAGGGGCGGTCGGGATCGGGGTGGGCGAAGCCGTAGTTGAGGGCCGGCTGGAAATAAAAATAGTTGGCGACGTAGCCGCCGTCGCGTTCGCCGTAGCCCCGGACAAGCTGGAGCGGGGCGGAGGCCATCGCCTGCACGATGGTGGCGGGGGTGCCGGGGATGGCGGGGGCGGGGAGAGGCGGGGCGGGGCGTTCCCAGGCGCTGCTGGTCCAGATGTACCAGTCGGAGTATTTATTGCGCTTGGCCTTCGCGGAGGCCTGGAACCAGGGGTGGGCGGTGGAGGTATGGCCGGCGACGAGATCGAGGCAGACCTTCATCCCGCGGGCGTGGGCGGCGGCGAAGAGGGCGACGAGATCCGCATCGGTACCATAGCGGGGATCGACGTGATAAAAATCGGCGACGTCGTAGCCGGCGTCGCCCATGGGCGAGACGAAACAGGGGTTGAGCCAGACGGCGTTGCAACCGAGGGATTTGATGTAGTCGAGTTTTTGGATGACGCCGGGGAGGTCGCCGATGCCGTCGCCGTTGGTATCGAGGAAACTCTGCGGGTAGAGTTCGTAGAAGATGGCCGAGGAGAGCCAGGAGGGTGTCGGGCGTTTCATGGCGTGAGAGTGCGGGCGGCGAGCTGGGCCTTTATGCAGAGTTCGGCGGCCTTGAAGGCGTGAGCCTGGGTCATGGCGGTCTCGGTGCCGTCGAGGCAGTCGCGGATGAGTTGGCCAAAAAAGGGGAAGCCGACCTGGCCTTGGAGCTCGAGGTGGTGTTCGCCTTTGGCGTCCACGACGATGAGGTGGTCGGTGGTTTTGGCGCGGGCGACGTCGAGGTATTTGCGGAGCTCGAGCGTGCCCTCGGTGCCGAGGATGAGAGTGCGGCCGTCGCCCCAGGTGCCGAGTCCGGCGGGGGTGAACCAATCGACGCGGACGTAGTTGGTGGCTCCGTTGTCGGCTTGGAGGGAGGCCTCGCCGAAGTCCTCGAAATTGGGGTGGTCGCGATGGGCGTAGTTGGCGACGGCGGCGTGGAGGATGGTGGCGTCGGTGGCGCCGGTGTAGTGGAGGAACTGCTCGAACTGGTGGCTGCCGATGTCGCAGAGGATGCCGCCGTAGGATTGTTTCTCGAAGAACCACGCGGGGCGGACCGGAGCGTTGAGACGGTGCGGACCGAGGCCGAGGACCTGGACGACGCGGCCGATGGCACCGAGGGCGATGAGCGTGCTGGCGTGGACGGCGCACTCGACGTGGAGGCGCTCGGAGTAATAGACGGCGAACTTTTTCCCGGTGGCGGTGACCGTGGCGCGGGCCTCGGCGAGTTGGGCGAGGGTGGTGAGCGGGGCCTTATCGGTGAAGTAGTGTTTGCCGGCGCGGAGGATGCGGCAGCCGAGGGGGCCGCGATCGCAAGGAATGGCGGCGGCGGCGACGAGGTGCACGGCGGGATCGGCGAGAATCTCGTCGAGCGAGCGGGCGATGCGGGCGGAGGGGAAGCGCGCGGTAAATTTGGCGAGCTTGACGGGGTCGGGTTCGTAGACCCACGCGAGCGAGGCGCCGGCTTCGAGGAGGCCCTGCGTCTGGTTGTAGATGTGGCCGTGGTCGAGGTGGGCGGCGGCGAAGACGAATTCGCCGGGGCCGACGGCGGGGGCGGGTTTGGGTCCGGGGGCGTAGGCGGCCGGATAGGAGGAAGGATTCATGGAAGAGATTAAGATTTTTTGGCGGCGGGCGGGAGATCCCAGATGGTATAGCCGGTGAGCTGGGTCTGCGCGACGGGACGGCGGATGAGGACGCTCGCGATGTAGCCGACGACGACGGTGGCGGCGAAGGCGAGGAAGGCGTGGAAGAACGAGTTGATCTCCGTGTAGTTTTGCACGTAGACGGTGGCGGCGATGCCGGCGACGGAGCCGATGATGACGCCGACGGAGTGGGCGCGGCGCGTCATCATGCCGAGGGCGAAGACGCCGGGGAGGGGACCGCCGAAGAGGGCGAGCAGACGCATGGACTGATCCCAGAGCGACGAAGAGCCGATGCTGGCGATGTAGAGCGCCATGGCGGTGGCGAAGATGCCGCCGCCCAAGGTGACCCAGCGGCCGAGGGCGACCCCGCTGGAGTCGGCGAGCTTGGGGCGGAGGACGTTGAGGAAATCCTTGGCGGAGATCACGGCGACGGCGCCGAGGGAGCTGCTGAGCGTGCTCATGGCGGCGGCGAAGATCGCGGCGATGATGAGGCCGGAGACTCCGGCGGGCAGTTCGTTGGCGACGAAGAAGCCGACGATGGCGTCGTTGGCGAGGCCCGGGGTGAGCCGGTCGGGTTGGGCCTGGTAGAAGGCGAAGAGGGCGGTGCCGAGAAAGAAGAAGACGGCGTTGCTCGGCATCCCGAGGATCGAGCCCATGATGACGGTGCGGCGGGCGGAGCGGTTGTCCTTGGCGGCGAGCGCGCGCTGCATGAGCGCCTGGTCGGAGATCATGGTAAAGAGCGCGCCGACGAAGAAGCCCATCAACACCCAGGCGGTGACCTCGGTGAAGCTCCACTTCCAGGAGATGAACTGAAATTTGTCGGCGGCTTGGCCCGCTTGGATGACCCCGGCGAGGCCGCCGTCGACGCCGGCGGCGGCATACCCGATCATGAGGGCGACGCCGCCGAACATGACAAGGACCTGGACGACATCGGTCCAGATGACGGCCTCGAAGCCGCCCTCCATGGAGTAGATGGTGGTGACGATGCCCATGAGGACGATGCTCAGGTAGACGTTGAGCCCGGTGGCGGCGGAGATCGCGAGGGCGGGCAGCACCATGATGACGCTGGCGCGGCCGAAGATCTTGAGGAGCATCGCGAGGCCGGCGACGACCATGCGGACCTCGCGGCTGAAGCGGCTCTCGAGATAGGCGAAGATGGTGGGGGCGTCGAGCCGGCGGATGATACCGATGAAGCCGAAGGCGACGATGATGCCGCAGCCGGAGCCGAGCGGGCCGACGAGCATGGGGAGCCAGTCCTTGGAGTAGGCGTAGGCGGGGAGCGCCATGAAGCTGATGCTGCTGACGGCGGTGCCATACCAACTGATCGCGCCGGCCCACGGCGGGATGCGGCCGCCGCCGAGGAAGTAGTCGGCACCGGTGTTGCGTTTTCTACGCTGCACCCACCAGCCGATCCCGAGGTTGACGGCGAAGTAGAGGGCGATGGCGAGGTAATCGGGCCAGGAGAGGCTGTTGACGACGGCGAGAGGGAGAGTGGACATATAAAGTGGTGCTTGAGCGACAACCCCGCGACCCCTTGACCGCCGCGGTGCGCGGCCTACGCGCGGCGCGGAAGCGGGTCAGCTTTGATAAGTGACGCCCTCCTCCTCGTCCTTGCGGCTCTTCTGGTCCCAGACGGTGAGACCGGCAAGGGCGGCGGCGGGTTTGGCGGACGGGAAGACCAGGCTGGCGGCGTAGCCGACAACGATCGTGGCGGCGAGGGCGGCGAAGGCGTGGAAGAAGGGGTTGATCTGGGTGTAATTTTGCACCCATAGAACCACGCCGATGCTGGCGATCGCGCCGACGATGACGCCGGTGGAATTGGCCCGGCGCGTGAGCAGGCCGAGGGCAAAGATGCCGGGGAACGCGCCGCCGAAGAGCGAGAGGAGCTTGATGGATTGCTCCCACAGCGACGACGTGCCGCGGCTGGCGACGAAGGCGGCCATGGCGGTGGCGAGGAGGCCGGCGAGGAGGGTGAAATTGCGCCCGAGACGGACGCGCTGGGCGTCGGTGGCGTCGGGCTTGAGCACGCCGCGCACATCGCCGACGAGCATGGCGGCGGCGGAGTTCAAGGAGCTGCTGAGCGTGCTCATGGCGGCGGCGAAGATCGCGGCGATGATGAGGCCGACGAGGCCGGCGGGCATCTCGTTGACGACGAAAAACGGCACGATCGCATCGCTCTTGAGCCCGGCGACCATGCGGTCGGGCTGGGCCTGGTAGAAGGCGAAGAGGGCGGTGCCGACGAAGAAGAAAAGCGGGTTGCTGGGGAAACCGAGGAGGTAGCCGAAGACGAGCGTGCGACGG
>Ga0105046_10016942_pt1 | contig 11174 bp, 6 predicted proteins | sample MAT03_FD_78385 | JGI IMG/M metagenome (GOLD analysis project Ga0105046, IMG submission 78385) | Freshwater microbial communities from Lake Fryxell liftoff mats and glacier meltwater in Antarctica - MAT-03 (megahit assembly) | ecosystem: Environmental > Aquatic > Freshwater > Ice > Liftoff...
AAAGACTGTCAAGGCGAGATGGTATGGCGAACATTGGATCGGGAACGGCAGCATCAGCAACTGTGCTGCCGACGTTGCAATTGTCGAATTGAGCATGATGAATTGATTCTGACACGTGAACGTCTCAAATCCACCCCGGCCGATATTCTTTTCACCACTACTGAAATGCTTAACCAGCGGATGGGTGATTCTGAGATTTCGCATGTATTCGGAATCGGGACGCCGAAGAACAAGAAGCCTAATATGGTGTTGCTCGACGAGGTACACACATACTCCGGCGTTTCAGGTGCACAAACGGCGATGCTGCTTCGCCGATGGAAACACCTTGCGTCCGTATCACCACATTTTGTTGGACTTTCAGCGACATTGGCCGATGCTCGCACCTTCTTTGCTTCATTGATCGGTGAGCAAGATTCTCGTGTGGAAGAGATCGCCCCGCATTCGACTGAATTACGACGAGTTGGTATGGAGTACTTGTTAGCACTTCGCGGCGATCCTGCCAGTCAGAGTTCGCTGTTATCAACGTCAATCCAAACCGCGATGCTGATGCGGCGGACTCTTGATGCGACGAATAACAACACTGCCATTGATTCACAAGTCTATGGCTCTAAGGCGTTCGTTTTCACTGACGATCTCGATGTTACGAACCGCATGTTTTACAATCTGCGTGACGCTGAAGGTCAAAACAGTTGGGGTGCTCCAGATGTGAGCAAGCATCCTGGTGGGGCACTTGCGAACCTACGGAGTCGTGGTTGGCCTGAGGAGCGTTTGCGTAACCGGTTTGGGCAGCACTGGGGATTGTGCGAATGGCTCGGACACCGATTGCAAGGAACGCCAATCGTAGTTGATCGGACCAGTTCCCAGGACTCTGGCGTGGCAACGAATGCAGATATCATTGTCGCCACCGCATCACTTGAAGTTGGCTTCAACGATCCCGAAGTGAATGTGGTTCTGCAGCACAAAGCTCCGCGTGATCCTGCACAGTTCCTTCAACGAAAAGGACGTGCCGGTCGACGAATCGAGATGCGGCCTTGGACCATAGTCACGCTTTCGGACTACGGGCGCGATCGTCTTGCATGGGAAAGTTTCGACCTACTTTTCGATCCTGAACTTCCACCTCGCGAATTACCGGTACGCAATCGGTATGTGCTGCGAATGCAAGTCGTGTTTGCGTTCTTCGATTGGATTGCGACACAACTACGAACTCAGGCTGGTATGCCAAAAGGAAGTGTCTATCGAGACTTTTCTGGTCCTGCTGAGAAAATTCTAACGAATTCAATCAAGATCTCCAAAATGCAGACTCGCCAACTGGCAGCGGCGAAGATCATTGAAGGGCTTTTGCTGCGCGAAGAACAGTATCACGAACTCGTTGGTTTTCTAACCAAGTCGCTTCAACAAAGCGAGGATGTAATTGAAACTCTGCTTTGGCATCCACCGCGTGCGTTGATGAATGCCGCATTGCCAACGTTGCTTCGTCGATTGCAAACTAATTGGCACCGCGCTGGAGATGATCCCCAATCTTTCGATAACTTTGTTGGCAACAACCCGTTGCCCGAGTTTGTTCCAGGAAATCTATTCGGCGATCTAAATCTACCAGAGGTCACGCTTCGCTCGCCATCTCAACAACGCAATACGGAAGAGCGCATAGACGTCCTGCCTATTCTCCAGGCTATGCGAGAATTTGCCCCGGGACGAGTGTCGCGGAGATTTGGCGTGATGAACGCCTTTGCTCGGCACTGGGTGCAACCAGGTGATCTAGCCATTGGGGGAGAGCAATTGTTGGAATTACGACATATCGTCAGTCGCCACGACGATTTGGGACTGTTCGAGCAATTCGACGAAAACAATAACGTCAATCGCATTCGATGTGTACGTCCCCGTGAAATCCAGTTAGCCGTACCTCCGAAGCGAGTCATGGATAGCACCAATGCCTCGCTAACTTGGAACACGCAGATCAATCCGCAAGTTGCAGGTACCGCTGTCGACCTTCCGAGGCCGTCACGCTGGGAAAGCATTTTACGAGAACTCGAGTTCTTTGCTCATAACTTGAATAATCCGTTGGAAGTACGGCGATTTGCTACACAATCAAAAGCGACTATCAATTTTAACAACGGTCAGTCCACAGAGACGACGCTTACGTTCATCGGTAATCGACCTGACGAGGTTGAAGCGGAAACTACCGTCGAACCTGAATCAGTTGGCATAGGCTTCGCGATTGATGTGGATGGTATCGTCATTCGGTACCAGACGCCAAGCGATTTAGTCGAGCGACTTAGTTCCAACCCCGCGATGCTTCGTTGCTTACGCGTTTCAAAGTTTCGCGATGCATTATCTGATGATCAAACTTTACAGGGAGTAGCCAATGTCTTTCAACTACGCTGGCTCTCGCAAGTCTATTTGTCGGCCTTGGTAACTTCCGCGATCAACCGAAATTCGACGTTGCAACAGGCTTGGCAAGAGTCCGAATCCGATAGAAGTGTGGTCGATGTCCATGGGATACTGGGCGTTATTTTCCAAAGTATTGGTGTGTCGACAGCTAACGATAATGGAAATTCTGATACCGAAGTTCTCAATGATGTACAGCAACAGTTACAGATTGATCTTGCCCAATTGCTTGATGAAACATTGGTTCAAAATGCTCTTCGCCGCCATGCGTCTTCACTTTGGGAGACACCAAACGCTTTGTGGGAACCCTGGCTGGTACGAAAATTCAAGACCACGCTGGGTGCCGCGGTCCTTGATGGAATTCAACAGATTTGTAGCGATCTTGACTCCGGCGATTTGCTGCTGGATGTCGATGCTGGACCGCGGCCCTCGTCGGCAACTCCAAAGCCGACTGATCTCGAAGAGATTTGGATCACGGAGAAAACTGTTGGCGGTGGCGGAATCGTCGAGGCCTTTTTAATTCGTTATGGCGAAGACCCTAGACGCTTTTTCGATTTAGTCGAGAACGCACTGCGTCCGTCTGATTATGAGATTGTTGATCAGCAATTGACAATGCTATTGGACTGGATCAACTCTCCTTCGGAAGTTGAGATTCGCACGTTAATATCAGACTATCGAAATGCGGCGACTCAAAGTCACCAAGTCCATGCGGAGGCATTCGAGTCGCTGCGGAAGTCACTCACCAAACGTGGACTTTTCGCGTGTCATGGTGTGGTCGCGGCTATCGCCAACCGCATCTTACGTCCTGGGAGCACGGATGATACCGACGCACTTTTACACCGCATGGTTACACGCTGGAAGGACTTGGAAGACAGGCTTTCGATAGAGATCGACCCGAGAATCCTAGCGTTTTTGGAATCCGCCAATGACGCTATCGATGATATCATTCGACATCCGGACGACAATGCCCTTGAGATGAATCGACGTCAGTGGAGATTTAATACACTTTTCAGTCTGCTTTGGCCACGAGGAGGAGCCTCAAGAAGTGCCCGTCTGACCACCTACAACCCTTTCAATCCGCTACCTGAGACCGAGCACGATCTCGTTCGCTTGTTTCTTTCCGGCGAACCGCAAAAAGTGTCTGTGAATGATTTGATGTGGCGCGAGGCTGCAAGTGAGCATCTGATTCGCGACAGCGAAGTTATCCTTGTTTCACAACCGAACCAAATGCCGACACTTCGTGAGGCCCTCATGGATATTATGACAACTCCGATCGACTCTGGATTCCTATTGTTACATCCCAAGGTGAATCGCGTGGATCGTTTCTCCGAGACTGTCGAGATCCATCTAACTCTACCGGAAGGAATGCAATGACAGATCGAGCACCTGATCAACGCAATACTTTCACGACCCAAGCAACAAGTCGAGAAGAAATACGGGAAATCCTAGAAGGCATCTTCGTTTCTGAACTGCTTGTTCCAAGCGATACCCTTTGGCTGGTCTCCCCATGGATCACTGACATCGACATCCTCGACAACCGCGCTGGCCAATTCTCGTCCCTCGTGCCGACCTGGGGGCTTCGACGAATCCGACTAAGCGAAGTATTCGCACACATCATGGAGCAGTCTCGCGTTCACATAGTAGCGCGTCCCGATGCTCACAACGATTCATTTTTGCAGAAGATGCGTGACCTCAGTCGAGCTTCCGATTCGCCGGATAACTTACGAGTCGTCATTCGTGATACTCTTCATTTGAAAGGGTTGCTCGGTCAGGACTATTACCTCAGTGGTTCCATGAACCTGACCTACAACGGAGTCGAAGTTAATCATGAAGGAGTCTCGCTTGATCGATCATTGGTCGCGATCGCAGGGGCAAGAATTCATTTTCAAGAAAATTATGGAGGAAAGCAGTGACGTCACTCGACCTTCAACAATTCTTGGAAAAATTCTTTGGTGATGGTAATGCAATCCGATGGTCGAAATATGTTGATAGTGCTCCAAATGATTCAATACGTGTTTCGCTAGAACCATGGATCAGACGTTTGCAAAAACAGCAGAGTCCTTTTTGCCTGCCACGAGTAAATGCGACCTCAAAACAGACCACATGGTACGTACTATGCATTGATTCGCGAGAGGCAAGGTCCATTCGCGAATCGCTGCAAGCATTCATCGGCCCAACCTACGCTAAATTCGATGGGGAATTTGCAACATTTTCATCGACTGACCAAATCGATCAACTCTGCGAGCGGCATTTCGGTTCGCTGGTGTTTCGGTTGCCGATCGTGGAGAAAGAGGCACGGCCGAAGGTCGTCACGCTGCTAAACGCGATGATGGACTTCCGTGATCGGGATTCTTCGCATTCGCTTAGTGCAATCAAGCCCATTGGTCGATTGTTACGGGACCTTGAAATGGCGATCATTGCCATAAACGAGGAATCAGCAAACCAGATTTATACCGAGATTCGAAGTCGTGGTCGTCTGAGCGCAACGAATCTTGCATTCCTTCAGGTTCGGGTTTTCTCAGCCTTTGATCGGTGGGCTGAGATAATGCTAATGCCCAACTTGAACGATTTACTTAACGTTCGTCGTCCCAATCGCATCTCAGAACAAATCGCAACCGCCGTCTACCGACAATTGTTCTTCAAGTTTGAGGAATCAAGCGATCCCGCTGCAGCCATCGAAGCCTTTCAACGAGAAGGCATGAGATACCAATCTCTTGTGCGATCAACCGATGGTTTCCATTCCGCCGACGCAATCAAGTTCGCGTTGCTCGCTGCTGTGGGAGCGAACACGCCGAACCGGAATCTCGCAGAACGATTGCTTGAAAGAAGCCTCTCGGATGCAGACCAATCCTGGTGCAAATCAGTTCTAGCACAGATTGTGGCTGATCAACCAGCCGAAGTCGTTGCCGAGGCAATCGGGGCGTTCGATTTGGCAGAGATCCGATACAATGAAGGGAGCTTTGATGAAGCGTTCGCCCTGTACATTCAACAAACTCCAACGTACCGCTCTATCTGCCGTGTACTTGAGACGGCAGTTGAGATTGATGATAGCCAGACTGCCTGGAAAGCGATCGAGTTCCTCGATTCCGCTGACGAAGACGTTCGGGCCACGGTGCTTCAAAGACGTGTTTGTACCAACCAAATCGAAATACTCACTGGCATTCTTGGACAAGCAGAGGTGGGGACTCCGAAGCTGCTCGATTCTCTGACCGCATGGTTCGCTTGCGTTGATAGCGGCAGCCATGCGGCTAATTTAAACCAAGTGTTGGAGTACGGTCTTCGAGGTTGGGTGAGCTCTCCAGAGTTCAACACTAGTCAAGCGGCAGAACTTCTTAGGAAGTCACGGATGGGCATAGCCGCCGAGATAATCCGGAATGCAGTCCCGATATTCATCCGAGAGTTTCTAGTTGATCGCGAACTCGAGCGAGAGAATAAGCCGATATACAACGCTTTGATCGATTTATTGGTTTACGACGAAACAATTGGTAGCGATGACCTCACCGCAGTAGAGCAACTCATTGAGGCAATTTTAACGACGGCTCCGAGTCACGACCCGGGTAACAATGAATTCCACTTCGCAGTCGATGTGACAAAGCACCTTTGGGAAACCGTGGCTTCTCCCCGGTACTTGGATTGGGCGCTCTCGATGCTCGATTTACTGATAGATACAGGCGCTCAACAGCATGCCAATTTGACGCCAGTGATGGTTGCCATTATTGAATCTGTTCGCCCATGGATTCGCCGCGTTTCTCAGGATCAATGGTCCCTCCTTGAGTTGCTTGCCAGTGATCTTGGGCTAACAGCCCTACTCGAGGGCGTTCGTCCAGAAGAAACAGAGGAAAAGACAGTTGGGCAAGAGTCGAACCGTGACGCACTGAAAGGCAAGAGTATTGCGGTTTACTCGATCACCGAGCGCATTGCGCGTCGCTTCGGACAACTTGCCGAGCAAGCCTTCGACGAGATCAAAATCCATTACATCCATGACAAATCGCTCACCGACCGCATGAAGAGCCTGGCAAAGACAGCGGATATCTTTATCGTGAATACCTGGGATGCCAAGCATGCGGCTACCATTGGTATCAAACAGAGTCGTTCTGCCGAGAAAATCACAATCGAACCTCCAGGAAAATCCGCAAGTAGCTTGGTGCGAAGCCTCATCGATTCTCTAGGTTCAATATCATGATCAAAAATCTACGCCTTAAGAATTTTAAGGGATTCCAGGATCAGCGAATTGAGTTCAGCAAATTCTCTGTCGTAATCGGTCGCAACAATGCGGGAAAGTCGTCGGCATTTGAAGCGATTCGAATTCTCTCGAATGTCGTTGCCAAGTTTTCTACAGGCAAATTTTCAAATCGGCCACCTTGGCTAGATGGAGAGGGAATTGGCATATTGCCACCGATCGACGATCAGCAGAGGAAACCTGAGACTCTCTTTTTTCGATATGAGGACCCTCCTGCAGTCATTGAAGCTGACTTTGTTAACGGAAGTAAGGTGGAAATTTTTATTGGTGCCGGCGGAGTACTGTTTGCTGAGGCATCAACGCCAAAGGAACGCATGGTTGACTCTCGCAGTAGAGCACGAGAATGCGAGTTTCCGCCGATTTCAATCCTACCACAAATTCGTCCGTTAGAGGACTACGAAAGTGTACTACGTGCTGACTACGTGCGGAAATGCATTGACACCCATTTGTCGTCTCGACATTTCCGCAACCAGATTCGATATCTCAAGGAACATTTCGAAGGCTTTCGCGATCTCTTTGAGCAGACATGGGAAGGCATCAGGGTATCCGAGTTCATTGCTGTAGATGCTCGGTATGAGGACGAATTGTCGTTAATGCTAATGGATGATGGCTTTGTGGCAGAAGCAGACAACTTTGGTCATGGACTGCAGATGTGGTTGCAGATTATTTGGTTCATAGCAAGAACGCCAAATGAGAGCGTGATAGTTTTAGATGAACCGGACGTATACATGCATCCCGAGCAGCAAGCCAGGATGATATCGCTGTTGCGTGATCGCTTTTGTCAATGCTTGTTGTCGACTCATTCGGAGCAGATCATCAAGGCTTGTGATTCTTATGAACTGTTGCGATTACACCGAAACCTGCGTGTGTCGAAACATGGTGTAAGCCAGTCCAAGTACGATCATGATCTAGACCAACAAAGAAAGACCTTGCCACGCCAGACCGAGAAGAAAGTCACTGACTTCATAGTGAAGATAGTGCTTTATGGTGAATCCGAAGTATCGATCTGGGATGAGACGGGTGAACTAGTAGCTTCAATCAAATGCAGCGAGGAAGGTGAGACGCATAAGTTGGCACTAACCTCAAATCGCTACCGAGTAAGTCTAACCTCACCGCAAGATATTGAATTGTATGTCGACGGCGAGTGTCGCAGTCTTATAGGACGTTCGGACCAGCAGTGGGCTGAATTTGTCCTGGATTTGAGTGGGTAAGATGAAAACGATTGTCATACGCTCGGGCGGACTCGATTCGACGACCCTGATTTACCGCAGACGGCGACGACGATTTGCCGGTCCGTGGAATTGATTTACTTTGCTTTCCCAGGCTGGTCTCGAAATCGAGACAAGAGATAGTTTGAGAGCATCTGTAATTCCGACGAAATCTAAATTGGCCAAGACAATAGTTCCATGTCGAAAGCCTTCTCTCGATCGACACATGTTGAGCATTTTCCACAGGGTATTTCGGCACCTTCGTAGCAACTCCAAGTCAAATCAAACGGTACATGTAATTCCATTCCTCGACGGGCGATGTCGCCTTTCGACCAACGAACGAACGGTGCGAGAACTTCGATTGGAATGTTATCGCAGACGTGTGTTGCGGAGTTGATTGCTGCAACGAAAGCGGGTTGGCAGTCGGGGTATGGGGTGTATTCGCCGGAGTGTGCACCGAATGCGACAGAGTCGTAGCCCCCGGCGATTGCCCATCCTGTGGCAATCGCGAGCATGATCATGTTGCGGTTGGGTACGACGGTTACTTGCATCGTTTCCGGAGTGTAGGCCCCATGTGGTACTTCGACGGAGTCATCCGTCAGTGCATTCGAGCCAAAGATCTCAGCAAGCCCAGAAACATTCACGATTCGGTGATGAATTTCTAAGAGTTTGGCAATGGTGCTTGCGGCATCGAGTTCTTTGCGATGGCGTTGTCCGTAATCAAACGAGATTGCCTTCACTTCGTGTCCAAGTGCGATCAAATGATATAGAAGAGTCGTCGAATCAAGACCTCCCGAGAAGACAACAACAGTCTTTCGCTTCATGTCTCTACCTCTTTCCAATTGATCGATACTGATTCAGCAAGTAATTCGATAGCATTTGTATGTGTCGAGGCACGTTCTGCAATTCATTCCACTTGAGGGTTTCACCACTGCCAAACTCCCAGTAGCCTTCCGTCCAGCGGCAGACAGTACGAAGAGGTTCGAGTTCTTGTTGGAACAATTTTGAGGTTAACTTGCGTTGTTTGCGGTGACGATCGGCGATAGTGTCCATCAGGAAGCCCATGGAGATCACACCAGCACCATGCATCAGTCGTGACAAACGAGGAAGCTTTCCCCATGCCTCTGGGAACGCTCGTTTGACGCCGTCCCAGAACTCTTTGAGTACATCCATTTTTTCGTCAATGTCCTCGAAATTGTAGAGTACGCCATCGGTCAAACTGTTCTCGAGCATCTTTAGGATCGAGTTGTCTGCAATAACTCCCGTTCCATTTGTTGGCGTGCGAATCAAACCTTCCAATGGTGAGCCTCTGTCGTAATTGAGTCGTTCTGCGATCAACGATGGCAACCGTCGTCGAGCAAGTGCGAGCGGCAGTTTACCTTCGGTGGATGGAAGTAGTTCGTAAATGAGTCCTTTCGGTAGCGGTTTCGTGGCGTTAACCAGAATGAACTGCTGGCGTTGTTCCTCGTAACCATCGGCGACAAATCCGACTACGCACACCGGAAAGGAATCGATACGAGCGTCGCGAAGAGCAGCTGAACGCTGTTGGCCATCGACGATCCACCCTGGCTTATCGGAGTCTGCGCAATCTGGATCGATTGGTATCAAAAGTGTTCCCATACGACTGATGCCTGGTTTGCTGCCAAGGGCAGGTTTGAATTGCACAGTAGGGTTAAAGGCTACGACAATCGCGTTCGGCAGAATTGGGTTCTCAGATTCGAGATAATCCTTTATCTGCGAGATATGAGAGACAATTTCAGGGCGTTGGTAGCCACTTAGCCCCTCTCCGTCATGCCGACTTACTCGAGAAACCGTACAGAATTCATGCAAGCTCTTACCTTCCACGGCAAAACTGTAGAGCCGTCGATTCTTTCCCTGGCGGATTTCAAGGGCAGGCAACTCAAGTATCTTTCCTTTGTGTTTTCGATTGGGTGATTTTTCGTTGGTCATGGTACTTCCAGTCATTTCATCTGTCCTTTACGCCGAAGTGGGAACTTTTCTTCGGTTTGCAATCTTTAGCCTGTCATACGTTACATGCACATTGTGGAATCCGCGTCTGCGATTTCGTTCTGCTCCTCGAAATATGATCACATTGATTCCAAGAGTTTTGCAGACTTCGCAATTGCATTGCTTCCAAGGTTGGTCCCTCAGGACCTCTTCGTATTCGATTGCGTAGTTGCGAAGGTTTCCGAATAGCGATTGGTATTCAATCAGCAATTGAATCAACTCTTTGCGGTGGTACGGTTTCTTGTCATAAGTGCGGAGTGCATCCAGGCATTCTTTTTCCAAGCGGAAAGCCTCTGCCTGCTTTACTTGCCCAGATAGGATGCGATTCTTAAGCTGCACATTGACATCGACCTGTGGAACGCGGATCGCTGTATAGCTCTTCTCCTTTCCAAGTTCGTCTTTGATGCGACTGTAGTAATTGCCTTTATCTTCTTTGAACGCCTGCCGTAGCGGTGAAGTACTGTCGAAGCTAACAACTCCCATGGACTTGAATTCAGCGATATGACTTAAACGCGTGACACCGAATAGATGCAAACGAGTGTCGGACCGCAACCGAGGATAACAGGCATTCAAGACCTCGATGATTTCGATCGTTTTTAATGGAACCAGGCCGCCAAGAGCGATGTAGCGATATCCCATTTTCTGGAGCGCGCTCAGTGCCCTCGCGTAAGAATTCGGACTCCATCCCTGGACAACGCCCAATGGTTCAAAGGTCATTTGCTCCTTCTTACAGTGCTGCTTGAATTTGCGAGCTAACTCGATCGTGATATCCTGTCGCTTTAAACATTTTTCCGGGACTACTTCGATCCCAGGAATATTGTGATCCCAAGAAGACTTATACTCCAAAATAACGTGATCAACCGAGGCTCCAAAATCAAAACCTGCATCTTGGTAAAATCGAGCAACATCTTCCACTGTGACCGGTGGCACATCTTCTTTTACGTATGAGAACGCTCCGCAGTCTCCCATTACCTTCATCGAATCAGGAACACGCAGAAACTCTTTAACGCCGCTGACGGAAAAACGACGTTGCTGGCCAAGCGTATAGCGCCCAGTTGACTGCCCCGTGCCTTCGACAATTGCTTTGGAAACAAGCATTCCATCATATGGGACTTTTGAGAAGACTTCATGTGCGTAGAGGTCATCTCTCTGGCGTACACGCGTGTCAGAGCGTTTTTCGGTAACAAAGTCAAAACTTGGGTCTACCAAATCTTGGCTGTCTGGGAAATAGAACTTCATCAGCTATCCTTTTTGGCATGTAAGTATGCCCGCAACAAATAATTTGAGAGGATGTTTATGTGCCGTGGAACATTTTGAACTTCGTCCCACTTTAA
>Ga0105046_10016945_pt1 | contig 11173 bp, 7 predicted proteins | sample MAT03_FD_78385 | JGI IMG/M metagenome (GOLD analysis project Ga0105046, IMG submission 78385) | Freshwater microbial communities from Lake Fryxell liftoff mats and glacier meltwater in Antarctica - MAT-03 (megahit assembly) | ecosystem: Environmental > Aquatic > Freshwater > Ice > Liftoff...
GACAAGAGCGTGGGCTTCATCAAGCAACTCGAGTACGACCTGAACCTGATGCTCACGGACCGCATGATCGTGGTCTTCGAGCGGAACAACGCGCTCGCGAGTTGCCGCTTGCAGGAGCTGCCGGAACTCGTGAAGGAAGGTGTGATCTCCGCGGACACCATCGTCTACGACGATCTGGTCTCAACCGTGGGCGAGTTGAACGAGCGCTTCCGCGTCCCCCTTCGCTCGAGCTGGATGCAGCGCTTTCTCTGAGGTTCATCTGAGCGTACCATTCGCGCCGTGCCCATCCGGGTCTTGAAAACTCCTTGACCTTCTGCCACCAGCCGGTCCGTGGAGGCTGGATCTTAGGGGCTTCAAGGATCGATCACCATGCGTACGGAGTCTGACCGTTGGTTGGGCGCGCTGTTCCACGGCTGGGTGGAACTGCTCACGCTCTTCGGTATCCTGCTGGTGGCACTGGCCATCATCGGCTGGTGTTACAACCGGGGCTTTCGTCCCGCCGAGCGTGGCCCGCTGATCAGCTGGCCCTTGCTGCTGCCCGCGTATGGCCTTGTACTTCTCCTGCGCCACATGCACGATGACCTGTGGTCCTCGATGATCATCGCTGGCGGGCTTGTGCTCGCCGGTCTGCTCGGTCGTTGCAACTGGCCGCGCGGGCTCTGGGTGCCGGTGATGCTGCTCGCATCCTTGCTCGGGCTTGGACTGAACCTCAGTGCGATCATCCTTTCCGTGATCATCGCGCTTGTCCTGTTGATCAGCGGAAGGAACCGATGAGACGCAGCGGCAGGCGCATCGGCACGGCAGGGTTGGTGCTCGTTGGTGCAGTGCTCCTTTCGCTGATCGTGTTCGGGGCGATACTGGGCCCAGGCCGTGCCCTGCGCATCGCGGCCGCTTCCGTGTTGAGCACCGCCATCGACGGGATCGCTGAGGATCCCGGCGGGCATCGCATTCCGGTGATCGATGTGCGGGTGGATCACGCTTACCTCGACACGCTCAATGCCGATCTACCCTGGAGCGGTGATCACCGCGTGCCCGCGACCGTCGTACATAGCGGGATCCACCACAACGTGAAGTTCCGCTATCGCGGCGCCTACACGCCCTCGCACTTCCTTGGCGGCAAAAAGTCCTTCCGCATCACCACGAAGAAGAACGGACCCTTCGCGCCGTACCGCAAGTTGAACCTGATCAACCCCAAGGCGCTGAACATGCTCACGAACCACCTGGGCAACTGGATCGCCGGGCGGATGGGTGTGGCTGTGCCCTATAACGAGATGGTGTTCGTTCGCATGAACGGTCGTGATCATGGTGTGATGGAAATGTTCGAGCAGATCGATGGGTCCTTCGAGCGCATACGGGGCGTCGCGACGGATGACGTGCCGGTCTATCGGGGGGAATTCCCCCCGGTGCAGGGAAGGGAGTTGCCAAAGCATCGACAGCTCTGGCGCAACGCAGCGCACTGGGAGTACACCAGCGATGCGGATAGCACACTTGCCCACGATCGCCTGAACGCACTTGTCGCGGTGATCGGCAGTGCGACGATGGACCTCCGCCTGCGGCGTGATTCCCTGGCGAAGCTCATTGATGTGGACGCCTACCTGCGCTTTATGGCCGCTGTTCTGGTGGTGAACACAAAGCACATGGACCAATACCACAACCAATGGCTGGTGATGCGCCCTGACGGGCGGTTCTATCCCGTGTGGTGGGACGCGCTGCTCATGTTCGCACCGAAGGACGAGCCGCTGTACTACATCCACGATGCCCTCGCTTTCTGGATCCTCCAGGTGCCCGAATGGCGCTTGCAGCGGGACCGGTATGCGTACGAGGCCTTGGTGGAACTGCACACGGCGGGTGCCTTCACACGCCAGTTGGATCGGACGATCGAGCGCGTCCAGCCTTCGGTGCTCGCCGATCGGAACAAGTACGGCAACGTGAGCCTCGCACCGGAGGATGTACACCGTTTCTCGGTGGTGCACGTGATCGGATCATTGTCCGGTATGCGTACATCGGTCGCTGCCTATTGGGATCGCACACTTCAGCGGCTCCGCGCGAACGAGGTCAACGTTGTACGAAAGCAGGACCTGAGGATAACATCCAGTTCGGAGGCTGCCATCCGGCTGTACTGGACCGAAGGGGAGTCGGAGTCCAAGGAAGTTTATGTGAACGGTGAGTACCTGAACCCGGAATGGAACGGGAAGGAATGCACCTTCGTCCTGCACCGCACCGTGAAGTTGCCGGAGGGTGCCTGGAACAGGCCCTTCATCAACTGGGAGCATTTCCTGGTGGAACCGCTCGACGTGACGATCACGTTCCCGCGCGGCGTTCCGTCCGATCTGCGCATCACCAACGCCGTTACCGATGAAGCGATCCCCTGAACGCCGCATCGGGTTGGGGCGGTGGTCGCTCGGCACCGCCGTGGTCGTCGTGGTGTTGTTCGGCGCGTTCAGTCTCGTGCCACCAACGGTGCTCGAAGGCGAGTGGCCGATGAGGATCCGGCCGGATGAAGTATCGCTGTATACCGGCCTCTTCGATCGACGCCCGCGTGCGGCTACTGCCGTGCTGGTGGAGAGTTATCACATCGGCGCGTCGCGCCAGCAGGAGGCCTGCCTGCTTGACCAGACGGGTCCGGGTTGGAAGAGGCGTTGGTTCGAAGCGGAGGGCTACGGTGATTCCGCCGAAGTGCGTCGGTCGCGAACGACGGAAGGCGGGTGGTCGGTGAAGTTCGAACGCGAAGCACCGTTCAACACGCAGCGACGGATCGAATTGATCCCCGCCGGCTTGGAGAGCATGCGCGCCAAGTACCTGGAGATCCTCGCCACGGAACTGGGCCTGCTTACGCCTGAGGTTTCCTTCGTCCGTGTGATCGCCTGCGGCCGCGACCTGGGTCTTTATCTGAAGGAGGAGTGGGTCGGGCCGGAGTTCATGGAGAAGCACGGGTTGGCCGATGCCGCATTGTTCGAGCAAGGCTTCGACACGGAGCGCCCGGACCACCTCGTGCCCATCTTCGAGGACGATATGCTCGCAGCACACATGGTGCGCTCCAGCGTGCAACAGGTACACAACGAGTTGGAGAATGGCAGCCGCGATGCTGTATCAAAAGCGCTGGACAAGCAAGCCGCGCTCGGCTGGTTGCTGCTGCGCTGGCTGGAAACACCGGGCGATCCGTTCGGCGAGGAGGGTTTGTTCGCGTACCGCTGGAACACGGGCCTGATCGTGCCGATCTACCGGCGGGGACGTGTATCCGATCGCACCCAAGTGGACACCACCGTGGCGATCAACTTCAACCTGATCAGCGCGCTGTTGCGAACTCCTGCCGGTCGCGCGATGTTCGATGCACGGCGCGAGAAGTTGATCGAGCAGCGTGCGCGGTTGAAGGAGCGCTTCGCCGCCGCCGATGCGGCATGGCTGCCGATCCTCGCAGGTAGTACGTCACATACCACGGCGCAGGCACGTGCTGCGGCGATCGCCGATGAACTCTTGATCGAACGGCTGGACACTGATCCCCTGATGGCGCTGGACCGACCCATGGTTTCCGGACCCGGCTGGGCGACACTGGTGGATGCCGGGAGTCCTGAACGGTCCTTACCCAGCTCTGCTGACCACGGCGTGTTCCCACCACCCAGCTTGCGGCTCAAGGTTTTGGTGCAGCACGACACAGTCGTGTTCCCACGTGGCAAGTACGTGATCGAGGAGGACCTGATCATTCCCCATGGATACACCGTGGTGCTGGAACAAGGCGCACGCTTCACGATCGCTCCAGGAAGCAGCGTGCTTTGCCAGGGGCCCTTGTTCGTGCGTGGCACAGCAAGGAATCCGGTGTTCGTTCGCGCGCAGCAGGACAACGCGCCCTTCGGGACCTTCGCCGTGTCCTGCCGTGAGGGTGATCGGTGTGAGATCAGTGGGTTGTACATAAGTGGTGGGAGCGGGGCGCGCATCAACGGCCTCCATCATCCGGGCATGGTCTCGATCCACGGCGCGTCGAGCACCACACTTGTTTCCTGCGTCGTCAGCGGTTCATCGGGCGAGGAGGCGCTCGATATCAAAGGTGGAGATGTGCTGTTGAAGGATTGTGTGTTCGAGGATGGTCATGCCGGCCTGGTGGATCTGGATCGCGTGACGGGGGTGGTGCGGGATTGCGTGTTCAAGAATGGCCGTGCGGACAGCAGCGCTGTCGGCTTGAGCGTGAACGGATCGCATCTCCTCGTGGAGAACTGTAGCATACTGGGGATGAAGGACCAGGGATCGAGCAGCGGCGTCGCGAGCCAGGTGCTTATGCGCAACAACCGCTTCGAGGGCAACCGGCTGGCCATCGCTGCGAAGGATCTGTCCGTCGTGTACGTCTACGGCAACACGTTCAGGGACAATGCGGTGGTCCTCGGCGCGTACCGCAAGAAACCGATCTACGGCGGCGCCCGCCTGGTCCTCGGCACCAACGTCTATGAAGGCAATGCGCGCGACCGCGACGTGGACCCGCACTCGTCGATCGTGCAGCAGGACTCGCTCAACGCTGATGTGTTGAAGTTGTTCGGCACGCGCTGATCAGCGCACGAAGATCCCCGCGCGATCCAACGGTCGCTCACTGCCGCGCCATACCGAGCCTTGCATGCGCAGTTCTTCGGGTGGTGCCTTGTCCAACGGATAGAGCACCGCGTCCGGGCGTTCGAGAAAACTCACTGTGCTCACCTTCCCCTCAACAAGGGTCACCTCGATGCGACTGCAGTCCGCGCGGTTCACGCCGATGATCTCCTCCCGGCCTTCCTTCATCTCGCGGGCGAAGTACACCGTGCGGCTGTTCCCTTCGGCGATGAGACGCCGCAACGCGTTGTCCACGAAGTAGCCGGTCATGGTGGTACCGGTTACCTGATCGAAGTGGATGCTGTCCGCCTGCGACATGAGGAACGCGTTCCGCTGCACGAAGAGCCGATGGGCTTTCCCATCGCGCAGCTGGATCTGGATGTGATCACCGGTGATCTGGTCCGCGGCGTTCCACAACACGGGTGAGCGGTACATGCGGATCAGGCTGTCGGTGTCGCTGTAGATCAGCGTGTCGCACGCGCCTTGCAGATCACTTTTGAAGAAGCGCACGTTGCGGTGGGCTTGAACGCGCTTGCCCGTGCCCGCGCTGTCCGGTGCGGTGAAGAGCGTGTCGCCGTGCATGTACAACGAGTCGCCGCCCATCAGCATCACCAGTTCCGCATGCCCCGTGATCATGGAGCGGTCATCGAGTTCGTTGTAGCGGCCCTCATCGCCGCGCGCTATGAGATCGTTCGCCGTATCGGTGACCGCCACATTCCCCCAAGCCAGGCCGGTGCCCGTGCGCCTGTCGTAGTGTAGGCTGTCGCCTTCCAACAACCGTCCTTTCGATAGCACACTGGAGCGCTTGCTGAAGCGGGCGCGTTCATTGCGCGTGTCATAGGTGCCGCGCAGCGTGTGGATCGTGGTTCCCGTCTGGCGGATCTCCGTGGGGCCGAAGAACATGGCCACACCGGTGGAGGTGACGTAGTGCATCGTATCCGCGGTGATCGTCCGTTCGGGATGTTCAAGGCGCACGTTGCGGCTGAAGATGAAGCGGCGTTGGTCTGCGAGGTACACGCCGGTACCGCTGGTGAGGGTGTTCGCCTCGGTGGTGCTCACGATACGCCCGCCGTTGAGGTACACCGCGCGACGGGCCCGCATATCATAGTCCAGCGCGGGTGTCGTTAGTTCCATGTCGCGGTCGCGCATACGCACGTTGCCCTCCAGGCGCGCCATGCGATCCTGCCCGTTGTAGCGCAGGCGATCGGCGTCCACATGCAAGGTGTCGCCCTGATCGATGCCCACGTGCCCGAACGCGTCCACGCGCTGGTCTTTGTAGAGGTAGGCGCTGTCACACCGCATGAGCGCATTGGCATGCTTGAAGCGCACGTTACCCTTCAAGCGTTGTGCGCCGGGAGCGAGCACTTCATCGAACTCCCACACGTCGGCGTTCAAGATCTCCACCTTGCCGCCTCCGTCCCGCCCGGCCGACTGCGCCATGCCCACGAACGCGGGCAACGCACATGCGAGGAAGAACAGGGGACGTGCGATCATGGCGGTGTACCGGGCAAAGGACGTACCGTGGCGCGGCACGGTGATCAGTTCATGGAAACGCCGGGCAACCGGCGCATCTGGCGGTAATGCAGGCTGAGGCGTTCCAGCAGGTCGCGGATGTTCGCTTCTGCTTGTGCCGTGCTTTCGCCCACCTCGCGCTTTTGCGCGCGCAGCAGCATAACGCCGTAGATCGCTGTGAAGCAGGTCTCGATCGCTCCGGCGGGATCGCCACCGGCGTGTTGCTGCAAGGCCTGGATCCCGGGTTCGGCCTTGGTGTAAAGCGCGTCGTACTCCTCGTCGTTCAGCACGTCCACCAGGGAGCGGTGCAGGAACTCGAGTTCGTTCAGCGTTTCCTCCACCTCGCTCAAATGCCCGATGCGTTCGATGCCCTGCTCCTTCATGCGCGCCATGATGCCCGCGTACCATTCGCGCACTTCCTGGCGGGTCTCCTCATCGGCCTCCATCGGTTCGATCAAGCGCTCCTCCACTTTGTTCATGTCGAAGTCCGAGGCGCGCATCAGGTCCTCGATATGCCACATGCTGATCACGTAGCCCGCGATGTTCTCCTCTTTCTTCCGGCCCAACAAGTCCATGCGCTTCTACTTCTTAGCGGCCGTTTTGCTCGCGCGGTGGCGTGCGTTCAATCCTTCCAAGAGTTCGGCGGTGATGTTCAGGTCGTCGTTGCCCACCCAGATCTGGCCGCCGTTCTGCACGCTGAAGATGTAGTCGAATCCGGCGGCTTCATTGTACACCTTCAAGTACTCTTTCAGCTCGTTGGTGATCTCCTTGAGCATCTCACCTTCCATGCGGGCCATCTGCTGTTCGCTGCTGGCCTGCATCTCCTGGAGCTTCGCCATCAGGCCCTGTAGTTCCGCTTCATCCTTCTGCACCTCGGCCTGTGTGCTATAGGCCTGGTCCTTGGCCATCAGCTCCTGGTAGCGCTGTTGCGCCTTCCCTTGTTCCTTCTGCAGGCTCGATTCCAACCGGCGCGCCTCCGCCGCGAAGCGATCGTCCTTCTCCTTGATCAGCTCGTACTTGCGCTGCACGCTGTCCATGAAGAAGTAAGCGATCTGGGCGTCCTTCAGGGCGCCGGTGTCCCTTGGCGTTGCCGGTGGCAGGGCGAACAGGGTGCTGTCGCCGGGGTCCACGTAAGCAGTGGCCGATGCGGGTACACGCAACAGGCCCCAGGCCACAAGGCCGGTGAGCGCGACGTTCCAGACGATGAGAAGCAGGGTGGTGTTGCGGGTCATGGCAGGTTGAACAACGCGCCCCCTCCCGCAAGGGGGAAGGGGCGCGCAAAGTTAGCCGATGCCTTCTTCTCGTCCTCCCGGACCGACGATCAGCGCTGCACGACCAACGGTGCCTGGAAGGTGCCGTGATCGTTGCGCAACTGGATCTGGTAGCTGCCCGCGCGCAGGCTGTTCACATCGATCCGCAACGGACCGCTCACGGTGCGCTGTTCCAGCAACACCTGTCGCCCCACCGCATCGAAGATCCACAGCTGGTAAGTGCCGGCGGGCAGCCCCTCCACCCGTACGTGATCGGTGGCGGGATTGGGTGCTATGGTGGCGTACAAGCGTGTCGCTTCATCAATGCCCATCCAGGTGACCAGGGTGATGCAAGTGGTGTCGTTCACAATGTCATCATCCATGCTCCAGCCGGACCACGCGCACAGTTCTTCCGATGCGTCGGCGATGGGGATCAGCTGCTGGGTGAAGGATACAAGTGTCTGCTGGCCGGGTACGAGCGTACCGGTGTAGGTCTGGGTCGCCACCGCACCATTGCCGAAACGGTAGCTCAGCGGGAAATTGGTCGCGGGCTGGTTCCCGAAATTCGTGACCCACACACGTACCGTGGTGGCCGACCCGATCTGCTGCCCATCGACCGGTTCAAAAAATCCGGTACAGCCCACGTCGAACGTCGGGGACTGTGCAAGACGCAGACCGAGGAAGAAATCGATGTTCTCACGGTCCCGGTATTCCGCCCACACGCCATCCACCACTTCATAGGTGCGCAGCGAGAACGGTGGGGTGATGTCCTGCGCGATGCTGATGTTCGCTCCCAGCATGTACCACTGCACGTACACGCCTCCGGACGCGATCACCAGCGGTGCGCTCAAGGGGATCACCTGATCACCCACGGTGGCCATGGCCGGTGGTATCTGCACGGAATCTAGCAGCGTGCCCTGTATCCCGCCGGGGCCGTTGTCATCGTACACCTTCATGGTATAGCCCGCAAGTCCCGTGTTCGCCAGGATGCGGATCGTGGTGTGCGTGGCGTAGGCCGGATAGTAGGGTGGTTTGATGTACACCGCCACACCGCCGTTGCCACCGTTCCAACTCAGTCCGATGGCGTCGTCCAGGTTGCCGTGGTAGCGCAGGTCCTGGGTCAGGGTGGTGGTGTCGATGACAACGATCTCCTGCGTGAGCTGGTTATTGTCCAGAACGAGTTCGTCCACCAGGCCGCTTATGGTACTTCGGAAACTGTAGGTGCCGCCTAGCACCGGGTTGAAGGTCGGGTTGAAGTTTACGGTGGTGTCCAGTCCGGGTACGATGGTGTTCAAGGGCAGTTGCTCGCTCACCTGCACCACGCCTGCGGCGTTCAGCACCTGGCCCAGCACATTGAACGCGTCCACGTTCACATTACCGGTGTTGATCACGTTCGTAACCAGTTCGATCGGTGCGCCGTTGCGCCCCCGGAAGAAGCCGCCGCTGCTCACATCGGTGTTCCAGTTCAAGGCAGCGTCCTTTACTTCCAGGGTGCTCTCCACCGGCATGTAGAAGCGTATGGCGAAGTTCGGCGTGGCGTAAACGTCGTTGGAATGTTGCAGGCCAATGCTGCCCGCCACGCTCTCGATGCCCACCAGCAGGTCGTTGTTCTGCGTGAGCCCGCTCGTGGACAAGTACTGCACCGTGATGCTGCTGTCCAACTTGCTCAGGATGATCTCGAAGGTGTTGGAGCCCGTGTACGTGGGTGCGATGGGCGACCAGAAGGGGACATCCACATAGGCGATGATGGTCACATCCGCGTCATCATACAGGTAGCAGCGCCCGGGGTTGCCAATGCCGAGGAAGTTCAGGTCCGAACCCATGCCGGCGATGTAGTCGTTCACGCTGCCCGCTGCGGGAATGATGGGGAAGGGCGAGGCGATGTTGCCGTTGTTGAAGGCGATATAGCCGTTGCTGCCGATCCACATGAATTTGCGGCCGTACCAGTAGTACTGGAAATCGGTCTCCATCACGTACGGCCCCACGACGTTGTCATCGCCCAGGCCCATGATCTGGGTGCCGGTGGTGGTGATGTCGATCCAGTTGAACACCGGCCCATCGGGTTCGTTGGTGTCCTTCCAGATGTAGCCGAAGGTGTCAGGCCCGCCCATGGCGGCGAAGAGCGGGGTTAGTAAAGTGGCGAACGTGAGGAGGGTAAGGGATCGAAGCATGGTCGAGTGGATCAAGGGTTGGGAGGCTTCAGCAAGATAGCTTCTTGGGGGATCCCCGCGTATGGGCCGTCAAGAAGAAGTCCAAAGGGTACCGTGTAGAACCCCGGTCCGAGGGCATCAACGCTTCGCGCTGATGAACCAGGTGTTGCTCAGTCGGAGACTGCGATCCAGGATCCTCTCTTCGTAACGCCTTCACTGGTTCACGAGTAACCATGCCTGCCAACACTTCGAGCTTCTTCGTGGTGCCCTGGAGGTTGATCGCCGGGTCATCTCTGAACGCGCCATGCAAGCCCTGCTTTCCGATGCCGCGCGCACAGCGACTTATCAACCGACCGTCGCGAACCTCGCCACGCACCTTAGCTTCATGCCTCCCGAACCAACAAGCCATGCATTACCCACCCCCAAAAAAATAAATGGCTGCTGATCGCAGCTGCGATCGGTGGCGCGCCCCTCTTGGCCGCCGCGCAAATACTCTGTCACGCTGACCCCGTCGACCTTCAACGGCTACAACATCACCTGCTTCGGTTCGCAGGATGGTGCGATCGATGCTTCGGTGAGCGGAGGCACAGCACCCTATACCTACTACTGGAAACGCAAGTACAAGTACATCATGAGCCGCTGGGGCTACTCGGTGAACCTGCCCATCATCGAGCCCTTCAACGAGATCGACCAAATGCTCACCTATTGTGCTGAAACTGAAATTGATCCAGATGACTTTACTCCCCCGTTCGGGATCCCATGCGCCGATCTTGATGATCTGCCTGCGTGGGACTTCTGCATGGAGAACCGCGTAGACTGGGGGCGCGATGCGAACCTGCCGCCCACCATCGATAGCTGGATAACAGATCTGGCGGAATATGTGCGTGGTGAGGTGGCCCTTGGCAACCCGGTAACATCGCCGTTAGGGGAGACCAACAAGCTTTTCCTGGTGAGCTATGCAGGTGGTACTCCAACCAACGTCGATCTCTATGTTCCGTTCACCAATTCGAACGTGGATCTTATTGATGTTCACAAGGGCTTCTATCCGGACATACAAGGCCCCGACAGCGAGACGGACCCCTCATCGGTCGACTGGAGGATGCACGAGGGCTTCAAGCACGCGAACGACTTCTGGGGAACCTACCCCAGCGTGAACGCTGATCTGGAACAGCGCAAGCCGTTCAGCCACGGCGAATTCAACCACTACACCAACTTCACCATACCTAGCCTGATACCGGGCAACGATCCGATTTGGAGTAATTACGTGGAGAAGATCTTTCACAACTACGATGTCTCCTTCCACAACGAGATCTGGGCCTCGGCCTTCAGCGGCAAGTTCGCGGCAGGCACCTCCTGGCAATGGGACCGCGTGTTCTGGTGGGAGGATGCGCTGCCGCCGCCGCCGTATGACTATGCCAATCAATTCATATTCCAGTTAAACCCTCCTCAACAGTTTTCTACTACCGCTGGTGATGATAACGGGCTATGGATCAATAACGACATCAAGCTGGTCCGGAACAACAGGCTGCACCATCACTTCCGTCCGCTGGCCGATCTGCTGAACCGCCCAAGCGTGGTAGAGCTTGGCCTCTTCAATAACCACTTCACACCGAAGGAGTTCTTCGATGACGATGACTCGGATGGAATCGACGAGTTGGAGGCGTATTACTTGGTGAGCGATTGGAGCAC
>Ga0105046_10016946_pt1 | contig 11173 bp, 12 predicted proteins | sample MAT03_FD_78385 | JGI IMG/M metagenome (GOLD analysis project Ga0105046, IMG submission 78385) | Freshwater microbial communities from Lake Fryxell liftoff mats and glacier meltwater in Antarctica - MAT-03 (megahit assembly) | ecosystem: Environmental > Aquatic > Freshwater > Ice > Liftoff...
CCAGACCCATAGCGTCGGACTCGCTCGATTGGCCTGTGTATTGCTCCATCGGGCCTCGAGCTCCGCCAATGCGGGAGCGCGAGTCGTCGCTGCAACAATTTGCGGACCGCGAGCGCGCGGGTCGGCAGGATTGGCAGGTGCAACAGGCGGAGCAGGCCCTCCGCATCGCACGCATCCGTACTCCGTGATTTCCTCACGCACCTCGCCGTACGCTCGGCCCGATTCACCTTATCAATTCACCCACTCGATTTCCCGAAGAGCCGTTTACACTTGCGGCGCCATGAGACACACGCACACAGCCCTGAAGTTCCTCGCCGTGCTGGCCCTGGCGGCTGGCCTCGGCGCGTCGCGGCCCGCGGCGCAAGGTGATGCGGCGGCGTTCATCGCCCGCATCGAAGCGGCGCAGGTGCCCGACCGTCAGGGCTTCGACAGCCTCACGCTGCCGCAGCTGCTGAAGCGGCTCAACGTGCCCGGCGTGAGCATCGCCGTGGTGAAAGACTTCCAGGTGCACTGGGCCAAGGGCTACGGCGTGGCCGACGTGGGCACGAGCCGCCCGGTGGAGACGTCGACGCGCTTTCAGGCCGCGTCGATCAGCAAGCCGGTCACGGCCATGGCCGCGGTGCGTCTGGCGCAAGACCGGAAACTCGACCTCGACGCCGACGTGAACACGATGCTGAAGTCGTGGCGCGTGCCCGTCTCAGATCACACGCGCGGACAACCGGTGACGCCGCGCGCGCTCTTCAGTCATACCTCAGGCGCGGATGACGGCTTCGGGTTCCCGGGCTACGATCCGGCGGCGCTGCGTCCGCGGCTCGTGCAGATCCTCAACGGACAGGCGCCCTCCAACGTGGGCCAGGTGCTGTTTGCCCGTCCGCCGTTCCAGGGCTACAAGTACTCCGGTGGCGGCATCACCATCATGCAGCTCGCGCTCGAAGAGCTCACCGCGCAGCCGTTCGCTGACCTCATGCAGGCCACCGTGCTCGGGCCGCTGCAGATGACCAGCAGCTCGTTCGCGCAGCCGCCTCCGCCCGAGGTCGCGGCGCAACTCGCCCGCGCGCACGACGGCCAGGGCCGCGCCATGAACACCGCGTGGCACGTGTATCCCGAGCAGGCGGCGGCCGGCCTGTGGACGACGCCCACCGACCTGGCGCGTTTCGTCATCGAGGTGCAGACGGCGGTGCGCGGGCCCGCGGGGAAGGTGCTGTCGCACGCCTCGGCCGAAGAGATGATCGCGCCGGTGGGGGTGGGTCCCTACGCCGTGGGGCTGGCGATCGATCAGCGCGGCGAAGGCTGGTACTTCTCGCACGGCGGTTCCAACTGGGGCTTCCAGGCCGACCTCGTGGGTCACGTGCGCAAGGGCTACGGCGTGGCGGTCATGACCAACGGCGATCGCGGACGCGCGCTCATCACCGAAATCGAGGCGCGTGTGGCGGCGGCCTACGGCTGGGACACGCTCGACAAGCCACTCGTGAGGTAATCGCCATGAGCCGACGTCGTCGGTATCAGGTGGCGTGCGGTCCGGACCAGACCAGCTCGGCCTTAAAATCCTTGACCGCGGCCGGCCAGGGGCGCACTATCATGAATCCAGATTCATCTCATGAAGCCTGCCTTCAACCTGCGCGACCGCCTGCGTGAATCCACCCGCGACGCCATCCTGGATGCGGCTGCGTCGGCGTTCAACGCCGGCGGGGCGAGCGCCGTGCGCATGGAAGACATCGCCGCCGGCGCCGGCATCGCGGTGGGCACCCTCTACAACTACTTCCGCGACCGGCAGACGCTGGTCGCGTCCCTGCTGCGTTCGCGCACCCAGGTGCTGCTCGATGCGCTCGATGCCGCGGCCGATGTCGACCGGCACGCCGACCGGCCGTCGGGGGCGCACGTCACCGCCGAACTGCGCCAGTTCGTGGCCACGCTCGTGGCCCACTGGGACGCCAACCGCGTACTGCTCACGCTCATGGTGGAAGACCTGCTGCAGAGGGGGGCCGACGCCACCGCCGTGAACCGTCAGCACACCGTGGCCACGCAGTTGCTGGCTCGCGCGCAGAAGCTGATGGGCCGGGGCATCGAGGCCGGTCTGCTGCACCCGGCCGACACCGGCGTCTACGCCGCCATGCTGCTCGGTATGGTGCGTGGCGTGGTGGTCACGTCGGTGGTGCGCGGCGACACCGGGTTCGCCCACCAGAGCGACCAGATTGTGCGCGTCTTCTTGAGCGGAGCGGCGGTATGATCAGCAGCCGCCGCGCGCATTTCACGAAGGCACTCACTATGACCATGGCTGGATTCGCCCGATTTCGTTTCCCGACTCTCGCGGCCCTGGCCGTCGTGGCGGCGCTGCCCCTGACCGCAGCCGCCCAGACCCCTGCGGCGCCGGCCCCGGCCCCCCAGGCCCCGCGCGTGCTGCCGCTCGCGCCCGCCCGCGAAAAAGGCTCGAGCATCACGCCGGCCTTCGAAGGCTGGTACGAGAACGCCGACGGCAGCTTCAACCTGCTCGTGGGCTACTTCAACCGCAACCGCAGCGAGGCGCTCGACATCCCCGCGGGGCCGAACAACCGGGTCGAGCCCGGCCCGGTCGATCAGGGCCAGCCCACCTACTTCGCCACGGGCCGCAACTGGGGCATGTTCGCCATCAAGGTGCCCAAGGATTTCGGCGCCAAGCTGCTCACCTGGACGATCGTGTCCAACGGTGAAGCGCAGTCGATTCCGATCGGGCTCACCAAGGGCTACACCATCACGCCGTTTGTGGAAGCCGGCATGGGCAACCGCCCGCCGGTGTTCACCTTCGCGCCTGACGGACCCAAATTCACCGGGCCGCCCACGGCCGTGGCCGCCACGCTCACCGGCACCGTGAATGCGCCGGTCACGATCGACCTGTGGGTGGAAGATCCGAAGCAGACCAACGTGGGTGTGCCGTCGCCCCGCGCGGCGGCGGGCATCGCCACCGTATCGTTCCACAAATTTCGCGGGCCGGGCCGCGTCACCTTCGAGCCGACGCGCCAGTCGGTCGCCACGCAGGGCGACAAGGTGAGCACCAAGGCCACCTTCACGGTGCCTGGGGAATACCTGCTGCGCGTGCAAGGCAACGACGAATCGGGCGAGGGTGGCGCTGGCTTCCAGTGCTGCTGGAGCAATACCTACGTCAAAGTGTCCGTGAAGTAGTAATCAGGGAGCATGAACATGATGCATGAACAGCTGAATCAGACGCGGCGGGTCGTGGTTGGGGCCACGCTGCTGGCGGCGGCGTTGTGGCTTCCCGGCACGGCCACGGCCGGCGAGCAGCAGGCGGCGGCGCCGACCTTCTCGAAGGACGTCGCACCGATCTTCCAGGCCAAGTGCGAGGCGTGCCACCGGCCCGACTCAATCGCGCCGATGTCGCTCGTGAAGTACACCGAGGCGCGGCCGTGGGCCCGCTCGATCAAGGCGCGGGTGATGGAACACACCATGCCGCCCTACCAGATCGATCGCACCGTGGGCGTCACCAAGTTCAAGAACGACGAGTCGCTGAGCGACGCCGAGCTCAACACCATCGTGAAGTGGGTCGACTCGGGCGCGCCGCAGGGCGACGCGAAGGACCTGCCGCCCGCCAAGACCTGGCCGAGCGACCAGGGCTGGAACTTCGCCAAGCAGTTCGGCCAGAGCGAGCCCGACCTGATCGTCAAGTCGCACGAGTTCACGATGCCGGCCGTGGCGCAGGACGCCTGGGACGAGCGCGTGAGCGAGTCGGGCGTGACCGAGCCGCGCTGGGTACGCGCCATCGAAATTCGCCCCGAGTTCGTGAAGGGCCGCAAGATCACCCACCACGCCATTGCCTACCTCATGCAGGACGAGCCCGGCGCGCCGGCGTCAGGTGGCCTGCCCGTGCCCTTCATGGAATGGGCCGTGGGCAAGCAGGGCGAGCTGATGCGCCCCGACACCGGCAAGCTGCTGCTGCCCGGCTCGAAGTTCCGGTGGGACATCCACTACTCGCAGGCCGGTGAGACCATCACCAACAAGGTGGAGATGGGCATCTACTTCTACCCGAAGGGCCAGGAGCCGAAGTACCGCAACTCGCTGTCGCTCGTGCCGGCGGCCATCGGCAACCTCGACATCCGGCCTAACGCCATCACGGTGACCGAGGGCTTCTTCCCGCTGCGCGAGAACGCGCGCATCGAAAGCTTCCAGCCCCACATGCACCTGCGCGGCAAGGCCATGATGGTGGAAGCGGTGCTGCCGAGCGGCCAGCGCCAGGTGCTCAGCAACGTGAGCGACTTCAACTTCCAGTGGATGACCACCTTCGTCTACGCCGATGACGTGGCGCCGCTGCTGCCCAAGGGCACGCTGCTCAAGGTTACGGCGTGGCACGACAACACCACGGCCAAGAAGAGCAATCCCGATCCGAATCAGTGGGTCGGCTGGGGCGACCGCACGGTGGACGAGATGGCCCACGCCTGGATCAACATCGTCTATATGAAGGACGACGAGTACAAGGTCGAGGTCGAGAAGCGCAAGGCCGGCACGACCACGATGGAACGCGAGCGCCAGTAGCCCGACCGGGTTCGGCCTCGACGCATTCGACAGGGGGGCGTCCACACGCGGTGTGGGCGCCCCTGTTTCGTTCACGTCATCAATGACGCCCTTCTGCATTACCGCGGTAGTATCCGGCCATGGCGCTGGCGCAATCGAAGATCACCGCCCAAGGTCAGATCTCGGTGCCGACGGCGGTGCGCCGCAAGTTGGGTGTGGGTCAGGGGTCGGTGATCGAGTGGGCTGCCGACGGTGAACAGATCGTCGTGCGCCGGGCCGGCCGCTATCCGTCCACCGACGTGCATCAATCCCTGTTCGCCACGTCCCCGTCCCCCCGGTCGTTGAACGAATTGACAGACGGCCTGCGACTCGCCATCAAGAAGCGACATGCGCGCCGTTGACACCAACGTGCTCGTGCGGCTGCTGGCCCGTGATGCGCCCGCGCGGGTCGCGGCTGCCGAGGCGTTCGTGGCACCGGGGGCGTGGGTGTCGCATCTGGTGCTGGCCGAAGCGATGTGGGTGCTGGCTGCCGTCTACGAACGGACTCCGAGCGACCTCGCGCTGGCCGTGGACATGCTGCTCAACCACCAGCACCTGACCGTGCAGGACGGCGAGGTGGTTGGCGCTGCTCTCGAGCATTTTCGCCGCCGTCCGTCGGTGGGGTTCTCGGACTGCCTCATCCTCGCGGTGACGCGAAGGCCGGTCATCTTCCTCTGGGCACATTCGACCGCGGACTGGCGCGTCTGCCAGGCGCTGAGCACCTGTAGACGGGACGGCCCATCGTCACGCGGTGACGGCGACCGGGGCCACGATCTCGTAGGAACGCAGGCGGGCGGCGTGGTCGTAGATGTGCGACGTGATCATCACCTCGTCGGCGCCCGTGCGCTCCACGAACTCCCGCAACTGCGCCTGCACCGTGGCGGCACTGCCCACAAACGACACGCGCGTGCGCTGCAGCGGGTCGGCCGGCTCGAACGGATCGCGTTCCCAGGCCTGCGACGGCGGCGGCAGTTGCGTCGGGCGGCCCGCCCGCAGGCTCGCGAAACTCTCACGGCCTGACGACGAGAGGAAACGCGCCTCCTCGTCGGTGTCGGCTGCGACCACGTTCACGCCCAGCATCACGAAGGGCGCGGCCAACTGCGGCGACGGAGCGAAGCGCTCGCGGTAGATGCGCATCGCGTCGAACAGCATCGCTGGGGCGAAGTGGGAGGCAAAGGCAAACGGCAGCCCAAGCGCGGCCGCCACCTGCGCGCCGAAGGTGCTCGACCCAAGAATCCAGATCGGCACGTGCAGTCCGGCGCCGGGCACGGCCTGCACTGCCTGACCGGGTTGCGCCGGCGCGAAGTAGGCCATCAGCTCCACGACGTCGTCTGGGAAGCGCTCGGGATCGACGGCGAGCGTGCGCCGCAAGGCCATGGCCGCGGCGCGATCGGTACCAGGGGCCCGCCCGAGGCCAAGATCCACCCGCCCGGGAAAGAGCGACTCGAGCGTGCCGAACTGCTCGGCCACCTGCAGCGGCGCATGATTGGGCAGCATGATGCCGCCCGCGCCGATGCGGATGCGCGAGGTGCCCGCGCCCACGTGCGCCAGCAGCACCGCCGTGGCGGCGCTGGCGATGCCCGGCATGTTGTGATGTTCGGCCAGCCAGAAGCGGGTGTAGCCGAGCCGTTCCACGTGCCGCGCGAGGTCGAGCGTGCGGCGGAACGCGTCGGCCGCGGTGGCGCCCTGCACGATGGGCGAGAGATCGAGCACCGAGAGCGGAACCGGCATTGCTACTACGATACACGCGGCGTCGCCGAGGTTTCAGGGTTGGCCCGCGGCAGCCCTGTGCGGCGCCTGTGTCTCAACCGGCGCGCGCGACGCGCTCGCCCTCTGCCACGTCCACGCGCGAGAGCAGCCAGCCGCCCACCACGAAGAACGCGATCATGCCGAGCACGGCCGAGCGCGACGACCCGGTGAGCACGCCGCTCAGCGTGAACACGAGCGGCCCCAGGATGGTGGCAAAACGCTCCACCACCGCGTAGAAGCCGAAGTACTCCGAGGTCTTCGCCACCGGAATCACCCGCGAGAAGAGCGACCGGCTGAGCGCCTGCGCTCCGCCCTGCACCGTGGCGACCAGCGCCGCCAGGATGAAGAAGTGCGTGGCGTTCTGCATGAAGTAGCCGAGCGTGGCGGCCACGGCGTAGACCGCGAGCGCCAGGAAGATCGCGCGCTTGGTGCCGATCGTTGCGCCCAGGCTACCGAAGATGAACGCGAACGGCACGCCCAGAATCTGCACCATCGCGAAGGCGGCGATCTGCTGCGTCTGGCCCACGCCCACCTCCGCGCCGTAGATGCCGGCAAAGCGGATGATCGTCTGGATGCCGTCCTGATACACGAGCATCGCCAGCAGCATGAGGAACGCCTGACGGTAGTGGCGAATCTCGTTGAAGGTCTTGGCCAAACGCGCGAACGAGGCGCGAAGAGGCGCCTCGCCACCGCGTTCCGATGCGGCGAGCACGCGCGGTGGTTCAGGCACGTGGCGCAGCAGCGGAATCATGAAGAGCAGCCACCACACCCCCACGCTGGCAAACGACAGCTTGGTGGCGGCCACTGTGCCCGACAGGCCGAACATCTGCGGCTGCAGGATCCATGCGAGGTTCAAGACCAGCAGGAAGCCGCCACCCAGGTAGCCGAGCGCGTAGCCGGCCGACGACACGCGGTCGGTTTCGTTGGGCCTGGCCACGCTCGGCAGCATCGAGTCGTAGAACACGAGTGAGCCCGACACGCCCAGGTTGCCCAGGACGAACACCGCCGCGGCCCACTGCCAGCCGCCTTCGGTGATCGTGGTCAACAGGAACGTGCTCAGGATGCCCACGCCCGCGCACGCCACCAGCAACTGCTTGCGCCGGGCGGTGAAGTCGCCGTAGGCGCCCAGCACGGGCGCGGCCAGGGCCACGAGGGTCATCGCCAGCGTGGTGATGAGGCCGAAGCGCGTGGTGGCTTGCGCGGGCGTGAGTCCGCTTGCGGCGTAGGAGGCAAAGAAGGCGGGAAACACCGCCGTGACGACGGTGGTGAAGTAGGCGGAGTTGCCGCAGTCGTACCACGCCCAGGCACGTTGCGCGGGCGTGACGAGGCCGACTCGCGCAAGCAGAGAGGTGGCTGGCACGCCCACAACTTACCACTCAGCCGACGCCGCGGGCGCGGCGCCGGCCGAGGGTGAGGGCGACTGCTTCGGCGGCCGGCCGGTATACTCGTCCACGGTGCGCAATGTGGCGATCGTCCAGCCAGAATCCGCCGCGCGGCGCCGGTTGTTCCTGGTAGCGGCCGTGGTCGCCTGCGGCACGGTCGCGACCGGGCTGGCGTTCCAGCGTGACAGCAAAGGCGCCTGGGTCGGGCTGCTCGACGAGCATCCCGCCATCGAGTACACCACCCGGCCCCCGCGCGACCGCATCGCCGAACTCAATCGCGCCCTCGACGCCGGCCAGGCGTCTCTCACCTTCGAGCCGCAGACCGGCTATCTGCGATCGGTGCTGCGCGCGCTGCAGGTGCCGGTCGAGTCGCAGATGCTGGTGCTGTCGCGCACCGGGGTGCAGCGCCTGGTCACGAGCCCCGCCAATCCGCGCGCGCTCTACTACAACGATGCCGTGGCGGTGGGCTTCATTCGCGGGTCGCCGTTTCTCGAACTCGTGGCGCACGACCCGGAGCAGGGCGCCGTGTTCTACACGATCAACCAGCGCGACACCCCGCGACCGGCGTTCTCGCGGCAGACCGCCTGCCTCACCTGTCATGTGGCCGCGACCACGCTCGAGGTGCCGGGCTTCATGACGCGCAGCCTGCGCACCGCGCCCGACGGCAACCTCAAGCTGCGCCTCGGGTCCCATCACGTGGACCACCGCACGCCGATCGCGCAGCGCTGGGGCGGCTGGTTCGTGACCGGCCGCCACGGCCGCATGCCGCACCTCGGCAACGTCGTGACGAACGCGGCCGACGCGCCGGTGTCGCTCGTGCCCGGCGGCGCGCTCAACGCGCGCACGCTCGACGGCGCCGTCGACCTGTCGGGCTATCTCTCCGGCCACAGCGACGTGGTGGCGCTGGCCGTGTTCGATCACCAGACGCGCGCCCTCAACCTGCTGACGCGCCTGGCGTGGGAGGCACGCGTGGCGGCGCACGAGGGCACGCCGGTCGACTCGCCGATGGTGAACGGACTCGTCACCGACCTGGTCGACTACCTGCTGTTTGTCGACGAAGCGCCGCTCGACGGCGGCCTGCGTGGTGGCTCGGGGTTCGCCGAATGGTTCTCGGCGCAGGGCGTGCGCGACGTGCGGGGCCGATCGCTGCACCAGCTCGACCTCGACACGCGGCTGCTACGCTATCCCTGCAGCTACACCATCTACAGCCCAGCGTTCGAGGCGCTGCCGCCGCCCGTGAAGATCGCCGTGTTCCGGCGCCTGCAGCAGGTACTGTCTGGCGCCGGCGGCGCGCCGAAGTACGCTCGCCTGTCGGCCTCGGATCGCCAGGCGGTGCGCGAAATCCTGCGGGCCACACGGCCCGATGCGGTCGAGTTCATCCACTAGCCGTAAATCTCTAAAGCAGATTCGTGTCGCGATTAGCATATGCACTACGTATGCAACGAAAGCGACATCGATGATTGACGAACCATCCGCACTGAAACTGAATGTGCGTCTTCCCGCATTTCAGTCGGCGGCAATCCAGAGGGGGTGACGATGTTCCGGATCCTGTCCTGTGTGCTCATGTAGGCATTGATCTGGAGCGCGAGCCCCGCGGCGGCGCAAACCGGCGACGGCAATCTGCGCTGCTACGTGAAGGACGAGTCGGGCGCCATCCTGCCCGGCGTGAGCGTCACGGCGACCAGCTCGGAACTGCTGGCCCCAGTGGCCTCCATCACGGTGACCGGCGACTCGCCGACGATCGAGGCCAGTAAGCCCACCACGTCTTCACGCCCGCGATACGTGGCGTCGATCCGAGCCTGCTCTTCGACAAGAACTTGCATCAGCCGTTCGTCGACGAGTTCTCGATGGGCATCAACCGGCAGTTTCCCGGCCAGGTCAGCGTGGGCGTGGCGGCGACGCACCGGCGGTACCAGGACAACTTCGCCGAGCTCGAGATCAATGGCTTCTATCCCGATGGTCCGAACAAGCCCTTTCTGGGCTTCGGGAAGGTCGATCCACCCTGGACCGACGTCATTGTGAACGCCCTGGAGGTCACGCTGGCCAAGAACATGTCCCATGGGTTCCAGATCATCGCCAGTGCCACGCGGCAGTGGAACTGATTGTCGGGCACGTGGAACCCCAATGACCCTGCGCGTTTCGTCCAGCCGGATGCCTTCGCCAACAACCGCGACACGTCGCAGCAGCTGTTCGGCAACGGCGAGGAGAACTCGCTCAATGGCGGCGGCCGCGAATCGGGGGCGGCCTACCGTCCGTTCTCGGTGCGCATCGGCGGGCAGTGGCTGGCGCCCTGGGGAATCAGCGTCGGTGGCAGCTACATCATCCAGGCCGGCGGCTTCATCGGGCCGCTCGTGACCCGCCTCGACGCCACCGATCCGCAGGTGACGCAGTTCGGGCCGGCGACCGTACGGCTGGCCGACGGCACCACCCAGCCCAACCCGCTGGCGACCCGGTTGCGTTTCGTCGGCCCGACCAGAGGCGACGGCCAGGTCCGGAACGACGACGCGAAGTACATGCAGCTCAAGGTCGGCCGCGTGTTCCGCTTCCGCACGCAGTCGCTCGAGCCGTCGCTGAACGCCTTCAATGCCTTCAACACCGGAGCGAATACCCAGTGGGGCGTGGCTGCCAACCTGACCTACAGCCCGAACTACCAGAACCGGTTCAACCGGCACCCGCCCCGCGCCTTGCAGTTGTCGCTCGCCTACAAGTTCTAGCAACTCGGCCGCCAAACACATTCGAGGATTGTCATGCGCCAATTCGTCATCCGTGCCACGTGGATTCTCGCGGCCGCGGCGGTCGCAGCCCTCGTTTCACCGGCCGGGCAGGCCCAGACGCCGGCACGTATTGCCCCGGCCGTCTACGGCAACCTGCACTGGCGCTTCATCGGGCCGGAGGGCAACCGGTTCGCCACGGCCGCGGGCATTCCTGGCGACCCGGCCACCTACTACGTGGGCGCGGCCTCGGGCGGCGTCTACAAGACCACCGACGGCGGCGTGAACTGGACGTCGCTCTTCGACGCGCAGCCGGTGCAGTCGATCGGCGCGCTCGCGGTCGATCCGTCGGATGCGAACACGGTGTGGGCGGGCACCGGCGAGGCCCACATCCGCAGCCACATCTCGGTCGGCCAGGGCATCTACAAGTCGCAGGACGCCGGCAAGACCTGGGCGCTGATGGGGCTCGAGCAGACCGGCCGTATCGCGCGCGTGGTCGTGCATCCCAAGGACTCGAACGTGGTGCTGGCGTGCGCGCTCGGGCATGCTTACGGACCGCAACCGGAGCGCGGTGTGTTCCGCACCACCGACGGGGGCGGCACCTGGACGCGCACGCTTTTTGCCGACGAGAACACCGGCTGCTCCGACCTGGCGATGGACCCGTCGAACCCGCGCATCCTGTTTGCCGGCATGTGGAGCATCGAGATCCACACCTGGGGCCGCGTGAGCGGCGGCCCGGGCGGCGGGCTCTTCACGTCGCGCGACGGCGGCCTCACGTGGACGAAGCTGACC
>Ga0105046_10016949_pt1 | contig 11171 bp, 2 predicted proteins | sample MAT03_FD_78385 | JGI IMG/M metagenome (GOLD analysis project Ga0105046, IMG submission 78385) | Freshwater microbial communities from Lake Fryxell liftoff mats and glacier meltwater in Antarctica - MAT-03 (megahit assembly) | ecosystem: Environmental > Aquatic > Freshwater > Ice > Liftoff...
CGGTATGAAGTAAAAAGATGGTTGTTTATCCAGATATTAACCAGGCGTTTGGAAGGAACCGGCTCAACTCTCAATCCGCTTTTTCGAATTGGTTTTGCTGGTTTTGATTGTGTAAATGCCTGGTTTTTAAGGCTTGAAGCTAAGGTTGCAGCCACAATAAGAAGAAAGATTTTGTAAAAAATGAACATAGTTTTGGACAGGAACAGCGTAAAAGTATCAAATTCAGCCTATGTGGAAATTGTATGAAACAGGGGCGAATAAAAAACGGAATTGAATTTTACAAATATGAATTTTAAAGGATTGCAAATCCTCAATTTTATCTAACTAATCCGGAAGATTTTAGATGAGGTGAAGATTTCTCATATGATTCAGGATACCCCGGTATCAATTGCCCGATTGCGCAATAAACGATTGATGTTAAAGTAATTGATCATTTATGATCAGGGCTCGGATACGATTTTTTCATAGCCGGGAACCAAGCTAACTTTCATTTGTTCTACTAAATTGGTATGCAATGGATAGCTGGATACCAATTTCAGTATGTGCCATATGAATAGTATTTTCTTTCTTCATTATTAGCCAGATTTTAGGTCTTGTTTCCAATAGATGTTGTTCTCGTGCTTCAATTGTTTTTTGATCAATTAACTTTAGTATTACATTTGCCGGACAGAAAAACAAATATCCTTATTTATGCTAGTAATTAATGTTCGTAAAGTAATGGAGGCAAGAGGAATCTTCACTCCATACAAATTCATGGTTAAGAACGGTTTTACGCCAACAACCGCCACTAAAATTTCAAACGGTGATGTTGAGTATCTTCGACTTGAGTATATTGAAAGACTTTGTGGTCTTTTAAACTGTCTTCCAAATGATCTGTTTGAGTGGACCCCCAACGATCGTAAAGAAGATAATCCAGGTCATCCTTTGCAGGCAATCAGGAAAAATGAGAATTCGTTAAATCTTCCTGAAATTCTTAAAGGTTTACCAATGGATAAACTCCGTCAGGTAGAAGAAATGCTTAAAAACATGAAGTAGTTGCAAGACTAATGAAATTAAAAAGGCTAACCATCAACGGTTAGCCTTTTTTTTATCCATGCTTTTCTGAGAATCAACGTATTCATTCAAAGGCGTTATGAATGAATACGTTGATTCTCAGTTTTAGACTTAGAAGCCGTAAGAGGATTCAACCGAATTATTTAATAATTACCTTTTTAAGGACTGGTTGTCCATTTACTTCAACCTTGAGCCAGTACATTCCCGAGGAGACTCCAGGTAAATTGATTTCCTCTGATTGGCTTTCGGATCCAAGGTTTGTTACCGTCTCATTTTGCCATACAACCCGACCCAGCGCATCGAGCATAGAAACTGGGATGTTGGGTTGTCTGAAACCATTCAATTCAATTACAAACTTGCCAGGATTCGGATTTGGATACACCCTGATTTCAGGTTTTGAAAGTATAATTTCTTCATTTTCAGTGAAAGTAACCACAATTGCGTTTGAAGGAGACGATTCGCAAATTGTATTCAAACCAACCACAGTGTAAATGCCGGATTGAGTTGGAGTGTATTCTACCTGCGTTGCTCCTGATATTAACTGTCCATTTCTCTTCCATTGTATGTTGGTTTGAATATTGGATGTTAGCGTATTTCCAGTTTGTGAAATGGTTGGAGAGGATGGTATTGGTATAAACACCAGGTTTTTTTCCTCAGAAAGTGCTGTACAACTGGATACTTTAATTTCTGCCTGATAAATACCCGAAGCATTTGCTGGTAAAATCGGTTCATTTGCTCCAGGTAAACTATTGCCATCTTTTTTCCACTGGATAACAAATGTAGCCGGGTTGTTAATCGGAAGGTTCAAAGGAATTACTGTTCCTTCGCAGGATTGGGTAATACTTGCAACCACCGGTATTCCAGATGGAATATCTATTACATTAATTGATTTTGTATCGCTTGAAGAACAACCATTTTGGAACACAGAATACGTAACCGTTACGGTGTTTCCAAGGTTTCCTGAAACAGGTGAAAAAACACCTTCAACAGTAATTCCGGTACCACTCCATGAGCCACCGGAAGGGAAATAGCCTTCCATCGCCTGGTCAGGAGTGAGACCGCAAACGGTTTGATTTGGACCTGCATCAATTGAAGGTGCAGGTACAAATGTGATCGCTCTTGAATCAGAACCTATACAGCCATTTGCAGTAAAAGAATATATCATAATCGAAATACCGCTTGCTGCCGGTGTCACAAGTCCTGTTGAATTAATTCCGGCACCCGACCAGATTCCACCTGCAGGACTGAATCCTGCCAGTTGTACTGAAACAGAATTTGAGCATATTGATTGATCCACTCCAGCAACCACAGAGGGTGCAGAATTAACGGTGATGATTTTACTTGCTTCGACCGTGCAATTGTTTTTGGTTACTCTATAAACTACTGTTTGGGTTCCGACAAGGGTGGAGTCTGGATTGAAGGTTCCATTTGCCAAAATTCCCGGACCAGACCAACTGCCTCCAGCGGGTGAAAAACCCGCCATAGTGAACGGATTTTCATTATCACATAAAGTTTGATTGGCACCCGCAGTTACAGAAACTGCATTTGTCATAGAGATAATAACCTGATCAGAGCCGGTACAGCCATTTTCGTTGATTGCATAGGTGAGAGTTATATTTCCTGTCATACCTGTAGTTGGAGTGAAAACACCGGTAGAGGATATTCCCATGCCTGACCAGGTTCCACCAACTGGAGCTCCCTGAATGTTGACAGGCACAGAGTTCTTGCAAATGTTGCGATCATTGCCACCGTTTACACTGGGTGCTGCTGATACGTTTATATTAATAACATCGGAACCGATACAACCATTTTGTGTAACTGAGTAGGTTAAACTCAATGTGCCGGGAGTTACCGAACTTGGAGAGAAAATGCCAGTGTCATTCACCCCCGCACCTGCCCATAAACCACCGGAAGGAGTTGCATTGGTTAATGCAACAGAAGCCCCGGTTGCACAAGCCGTTAAATCCGGTCCTGCATTCACAGCTGGCAAAGCATTTATGGATGTCTGTACCAGAATTGAATCTCTGCATCCGTTCAGATCAAGTCTATAAGTATATGTTTGAATTCCAACCAGGCCAGTGGAAGGAGTCAATAGGCCATTTGGTGCAATGCCTTGCCCTTTCCATATTCCACCAACCGGAGTAAATCCAGAAAAGGAAACCGGTAATGAATTTGCGCAAAGTAGGGTTGGAGTTGAGCCTGGATTTATCACATTGGTTGGAGTGACATTTATGGCCTTCTGAGCACTGGCAGTACAGCCATTTTGAGTTGCCGAATAGGTAATTGTCTGACTTCCTAACAGAGATTGATTTGGAGAAAAGAGAGAATCCTGAATAATTCCCGGACCAGACCATACGCCTCCCCGCGGAGAATAACCATTAATTTTGAAGTTAAGCCCGGAGGCACAAATGGTTTCGCTTGAGCCAGTTGTAATGTTCGGGATGGTTTTAACAGTAACATTCATAACATCCGAGCCAATACAACCATTCTGTGACACGCTGTATGTCAGATTCTGATTTCCGGTGAGCGCCAATGAAGGAGAAAAAACACCTGAAGGAGAAACACCGTTACCCGACCAAACACCTCCGGAAGGCGTAAAACCATTAAGAGTTAAATTATTTCCATTCGCACAAACGGATCGGTTGCTTCCTGCATTTGCCACCGGGGTTGAATTGACAGAAACGGTCGTTTGGGCACTTGATGTACAACCATTTTCAGAAGCTGTATAGGTGAGACTGTATGTGCCGACTGTAAAAGGAGCCGTGCAAATTCCTGTATTGTTGACAAAGGAAGCTCCGGTCCAGGTGCCTCCTGCAGGTGATGCTCCTACCATTGTGAAGCTATTGCTGTTAGTACAAATGCTCTGATTACTTCCTGCAATTACGCCTGGAATTGAATTTACAGTAATATTCGAAGTAGAGCTGTTGGAACATCCGCTTTGTGTTACCGAATAGGTAACGGTTTGTACTCCAACAAGTCCTGAAACAGGAGTGAAAAGTCCTCCTGAAGTCAACCCCTGACCAGACCAGCTTCCTCCTGCTGGTGTTCCTGTAAGCAGAAATGGAGCAGAATTGGCACAGGTTGCCCTATCTATTCCGGCACTAACGGTTGGAATGTTGAAAACAGCCATCACCATTTGGTCTGAACCTGAACATCCTGGAATAGAACCAACGACTGTATAAGTGAGTGTTTTGTTTCCGTTGGAAACAGAGGCAGGATTGAATAGTCCTGTCGGATTTACCCCGGAACCTGTCCAGGTTCCGCCCGCCGGAACGGCAACCAATTGAATAGCAGCTGCATTTTTACAGATACTTTGATTGCTTCCTGCATTCACTGTTGGTGGACTGACTACGGAAATAATAACTTGTGCTGATCCAATACAACCACCTTGATTGACCGAATAGGCGAATGTGGATCCGGAAGTCAAAAGGGAACTGGTGGTTACAAGTCCACCGCCTGAGATTCCTGTGCCAGTCCAGGTTCCACCAGAAGGGCTGCCACCTGTCAATGTGAAATTAGAAGCTGAACTGCAAACCGATTGATTTGAACCTGCCGTTACAGCAGGCGTTGAATTAACAAGAATTACAACATTATCAGTTCCATTTCCAGATACGGTATAGGTTAGAGTTTGTGGGCCGGATAAAGATGCGGATGGGGTGAATATTCCTTCGGGACTTACCCCGTTTCCAGACCATATACCACCCACAGGTGAGCCATTTAATGTAATTGCAGATGCTGTTTCACAAACAGATAAATCTGCACCAGCATTCACTGTAGCTGAGGGCAAAACAACAAATATAATTTCATCTGAAGAAGAACATCCGTTTACGGAAACGGAGTATGTTAGAGTAAAAGAACCCTGACCTGCTGCTGATGGATTGAAATCATTGCCCGTTACACCAGTGCCAATCCAACTACCACCCGATGGAGTTCCTGCCAGAGTGCTACTACCTGAAGATGTAGTTGCAGATTGATCCGGTCCGGCGTTAACAACCGGTATCGGGTTCACTGTCATTGTGATAGAAGAACTAGCCGAACATCCGTTTTGTGTCAAGGAATAAGTGAGTGTATTTGGTCCCAAATTCGCAGACAATGGAGTGAAGATACCTGCTGCATTCACATTGTTACCAGACCATGTTCCACCAGATGGAGTTCCGGTCAATGAAACATTTAAACCTCCTTCGCAGGAATTCTGGTTTAAACCGGCAGAAGGAGCGGGGTTTGAGTTTACTGTAAAATCAACCGTTGAAGAAGAAGTACATCCTGATTGAGTTACGGAATAGGTTAAAGTATGCGTTCCTACTCCAGCTACGGAAGAAGAAAAAATACCTGCTGTTATACCAGAACCCGACCATGTTCCACCAGAAGGGCTTCCCTGGATTACGGAGTATGGGCTATCTGTTAAACAGAAACTCTGATCAATACCTGCATTTACAGTTGGGGCTGATGTCACAGTTACCGTTGTTTGACTGGTTCCTGCACACGTTCCTGTCACTGAATAAACTAAAATATTGCTTCCTGCAAGTCCAGAAGATGGGGTAAACACTCCACCAGTCGTCACCCCTGATCCAGACCAGGTACCTCCGGAAGGATTGCCGATGAGATTGATCGATGAACCATTAGAACAGGTGGATTGATTCGCTCCGGCTGATACCGTAACGGTAGCAGAAACGGTCATTGTTCTTGTATCTGTTCCTGTGCAACCGTTCGATGTAACCGAGTACGTCAATGTATTTGTACCGATTAATCCGACTGATGGAGTAAAAGTTCCTCCGGTCGACACACCATTCCCGGACCAGGTTCCACCGGAGGGTGAAAATCCGGTTAAAGCAAATGGGGTTGCACCGGAACAGGTTGCTAAATTCGGGCCTGCATTGGCAATGGGTTTTGCTTTTACTGTAACTACAATCTGATCTGTGCCTGAGCAACCTGATGAAGTAACAGAATATGTTATTGTTTGATTTCCTACTAATAAAGTAGTGGGTGTAAATACTCCTGCGGTAGATACTCCGGATCCTGACCATGTTCCACCGGTTGGGGTTGCAGTAAGGTTCAAATTGGCGGCACCATCACAAACTGATTTGTCTGTTCCAGCTGCAACAACCAATGGAGTGATTGTAAATTGTGCACTTGTAGAAGAAGTTACAGCCGGATTGCTGGCGACAATACGAATTAGATAACCACTACCGGTAATTGCACCTGTCGGGATCGTGACTGAAAGTGGACTTCCGGTTCCGGATCCTACGGTTACAGGAGAAGTAAAACTGCCAGTGGCATTGCTTAATTGAGCTGTATAGGTGTTTCCGGTATTAAAAGTTCCGGTTGGAGTAAATGAAACGTTAAAGCTTGCACCCGCACAATAGGATGTTTGAGTGAGGGCCGTCATTGCGATAGATGGAGCACCTGCACCGCCGGTTGTAGAAACGTTAATGTTATCCAGGTAAATAAAATTACTATTGCCCGAAATATTTACAAACGCAATCTGAACTGCTCCCTGGCCGTTGTATGCAGATAAATTAATGGTTTCTTTTCTCCATTGTGTACTGGTGGGCGTAAAAGAATTAAAAGTATTTGGAGATGTTGTAAGTGTGGTACTTCCTTTTGCGAAAACCCTTGTGAATGTTTTTCCACATGTCGTACTTACCACTACAGCCAAAGTGTCAAAACTGTAAGAGTTCCATGCATGGGCTACATCAAACTTTAATGTGGTGCCTGAAAGCCCACTTAAGTTGACAGACGGAAGATAAATAGTATCCTTTCGGTTTGTGGTAGTGGGCAGATTGTAGTTGTCAATGGTCAGACAATTACTGCTGGTTCCAAATCCTCCTACAGCAGTCTTTTTTTCAAACGTCCGATCATTATTTGGATTTGATATTCTCCAACCAGAAGGCAGAAATGTTCCTTCAAAAGTTTCATTTATTGGAAGGGCATTTAACCCGTTCACAACCACATCCACTGGTTTAGCATCGGAAGTACAACCCGATTTTGATACTGTGGCCAGATATTGACCGGTGGCGATTGCCCCGGCAGCAGTAATTACAGGATTTTGCGTTGTGGAAGAGAATCCATTCGGCCCGGTCCATGCATAGGTTCCTCCTGTAACCGATGTGGTTAGGTTGAAGTTTATGTTTTCGCCCTCACAAATCACTCGGGAACCTTTCACTGTAAATGCTGGAACAGGAGAACCTGTAATACATGTCGCCCCGCTAAATCCACTGCGGATTTTAGCTCCGGGAAGTAATCCAAAACCTCGGTTGAAATTAATGGCTCCATTCACGTGGCAATAACTCATGACCGTGCCGTTGATATTGGATCTTGTAGTGGATCCGCAATTTACAGAACCGGTTACATTCTCTCCTGCATAGCAAGAATCAATGCGCCCGATGGTAGAAGAAGTTAATTGCCATCCGCACCAATGGGTGTGTTTTGAACCAAAATTGTGCCCCAATTCATGTGTGATGCAATAGATTGACCAGGAATAGGCAGGAAGAGCAGAGAAGGTGTTGTTTATATTTGAAAATCCAAACTTGGAAGTCGAGCTGCACAGAGTATTCACAAAGGCAACTCCTCCTAATGAGACGGGCCTTGTGGAAAGTAAGTGGCCAAGATCTTGTGTGATAGACAATCGGTTGTTGGCGAAAGCGGATAAATAACCAAATGAGGTTGTGTTGGTAGTATATGGATCGGCGGTGGTCCAAACATAAATCTGAGCAAGCTCTACATCTATTTGCTCATTTGAATACAGTTGTTTTACGCAATTGAACATACCGGTAACCTTGGCAGTCACATTGGCTGTACTGCTTGCATTATCCTGATACATTTTGTAATCACATTCAAAGTATAACTTCACTGTTTTACAGGTACCGGATGTTTGAACTGATTTATCAGTCGGAACCTTGCCTTGAAAATTCTCTCTAGGATCTTCTCGATCTTCGGTTTCGCAATGAAAGTCAGATTGAATATTCAAATCTCTTTCGCAGAACAAAATGTAATCACCTTCACCATCGGGCAGTTTTCCAATATTCCAGTTCCCATACTCATCTGAAAAAACGCCCATTAATTCTGTCTTGCTGAAACTAAGTATTCCGGTTTTTTCAGCCTTTAACTTAGAATCAATCTGATAATGAACACCAGTGAATTCTTTTCCCTTTAAAGTCTTACCGTCAGAGGTGGTTACTTTGAAATCATCTGAAACAACTTGCTTCTTATGAAAAATAAGGTCCTTATTGCCACCATCAGGCATCGGAAAGGACACAGAAAAAGATTCAGGTTCAAGTTGATAAACCTGTTGCAGATTGTAATTGGAAATCTGTAATCGGATACCTCTCTTTACATCTTTACGAGCACTTTCAGGCAATGGTTTTGCGCTTGCAGTGAAAAGTGGGATTCTCTTTTGGGAATAGGCGGATAAGCTCAATCCAAAGGCAACCAGAATTGTTAGCAAGCTCTTACCGTCAATATTTATGCATACATTCATAATGTATAAAATTGGACTTTTAAAAGAAAATTTATTAAAAAAGGAAGTTAGTATTTGATTGATAGTCAAATGCTTGGCAAAAGTATGTTGGATTGGTGAACAATACTTTTTAAGGAAAGCGGTTGAAAGTACATCCATGGGATTTAGAACTTAATAGGCTTAAAAATTCAACTCTCTTGTTTTACCGGGTGTATATCGCAAAACGGATCCAAAAGGGTTCATCCGACGCTTATTCTTTTTCTTAAATACTTATATAACAATTATTTAAATTTATATAATGCTTTCATTTTCCAGCTTTTCAAGTTCCGATTCTTGTTCCGGAATACCTTTTCTCTAAAAAAGGAATTGTAGATATTCTACTTTTTTGTAATTATTCATCACCTTAATATCGTGCATAGCTTCTTAATATTGACACATTCAACGTAGAATTATTACACATAAACCGGATAGTTTTACGATTTCTCCATTTTTAATAGATTCAATAACACAGTAATGTAGATTGTTCCCTATTCCAAAATCAGAACCAAACCCGAATTATTGTGATCTGTTTACCGGAATGGCTTTTGTAGAGTCAGTTCTTTTCTTTTCGCTTTTTGCGCTTCCCAAATGTTTTTCCCAATGGCTTAATTTTAACCAGATTGAAATCGGCATCACTCTTTTTGCGCCATTTCTTCAGCTTCTTGCTGTAGTAATACAAATTTGGATTTGAAGTCCTGCTTTCGATGCCAGGAACCGGATTTGATTTATTGTCAAATACCGTTTTCTTTAATGGTTCCAACTCGGTATTTTCCTGAACAGTGTCAGGAATTGCTCTTTGTTGAGGGAACACAAACCGGGGAATTGTGGAAGATAGTTGCTTTGCTTTTTTTTCTATTCGTTTAAATCCATTGGGAGATAAATACCAGTTCATCGGGATCTCGCTTCCGCTTGCTTTCAGGTCAAATTCCAGATGGTAAAGCTGGTTTGGGTAGTTTCGTTTTAAGTGTGCAAGCAATAATTTTTTATGCACATCCGTATTGTTCTGCCCGGAAGACACAAGTGTATTCAAAATTGATAAGGGTTCATTTAGAAACGAAATGGTCGACGGACTTCGACGAACCATTTTCCTCTCTTTTTTGTCTTCCTGGCTGCCTCCACCTAATACCGAAGTTCCGGATTCCAGAGAGTTGGACAGGACAATAAGAATGGGCTGCACTTTATCTGAATAACGGCTTGATTCGATGGCCCGGATTAACTCCATTGCTGTTTCGTACCCTCCCCGGTCGTAATATCCACCATCGACGTAATGCCGTGTTTCTCCATCTGGTCCTTTAATTGCTGCTGAAGGAGAGAATACAGGAAACCGGGCACTTAAATGCATGGCAGTGCTTATGCTCAGGTCTTTCTCAAAGAAAGAATTAAGCAATACTGCCTCGTTAAAATCGGCATCTTCCAGATTGGCATTCGAAAGAATGCTTCTTCTTCCCGTTTCTGCTTCTGTACAATGGGTTAAAAGGATCGGGTTAAAGGAGGCGGTGTCTGGTATTCGGAACCGTGAAAAGAAATTATGGTCTTTTTGGTTCGGAAATTGTTTTTTCAGGGCGTCAGAAATCCCGCTTTCAAATGCTGCAGCTCTGTCTAATCCAACCGAATACCAGGGTAAAAAGAGTTGAATAGATTCTCCGCACATCAGTCGGTTGGTTAAAGGAGAAAGATAGTCTGATTCAAAAAATCCCCGCATAGCAGATCGACTCAGGGCTGGATCCAGATGATTCGTTCTGCAAAGACTATAAAGATGGGTTCCGAAACTTCCACCTGAAACTGAGGACATAGCAAATAAATTTTCATCAAATCCCTTACCTGTTTTTTCTCTCAGATATTGCAGCATTTGGGAAGTCCAATATCCGGAGCGATTGGCTCCACCTTCTGCACATACAATGAATACAGGCATTCGCACCGTGTCGATGTCTTCTTTTTCCCATACTGAATGGTTGTACCAATCTCTGTGTTGAACCCAGTTTTCAAAATGAGCGGACAGGGGCAGTTTCTTCGTTTGTTCAGGAATCCTATCATCTAAGGTTTGTTGGATGGGATGGTCTTCGTTTACATAAGATGATAGAATAAGCATGACTCCCAGAAACAGATAGAATGGAAAAATATACACACTGTTCAGGAAGTTCACTATCAATATTGCAAAAATTAAAACGCAGATTCCAGCCTCCAGGAGAGCAATTGGACCCATAACTTCAAGAACATCGTTGCTGGTATTCAATAAAAAGATCCACAAAAGAAATCCTGCCAGCGAGATCATGTAAAATTGGCCTCTGTACTTTGGGTGTGCCTGAAACAAAGAATTTACCCGCAATTCTGTGGTAATACTCAATTCCTGCTTTGGGGGATGAATGGAATCGATCAGAATAGGAGGCAGGAACCAACGACGGAGTGTTTTTAATAAACGGGTTGCAGCATTTTCAAAAGAACGTGCAAATCCTTCGGATACCAAGCGAAAGGCTTTCACCGCCACAGAATTTCGATTGGACCTGAAGTAAACGATTGAAAAATTGAAAAACAGGGTTGTAAGACTAATAGCCCAGACGGGTCCGGCTGGAAATCCGGGAAAAAACAACAAAGTGCATTGGAGAATTCCGGGTAGAAATAAGAG
>Ga0105046_10016950_pt1 | contig 11171 bp, 9 predicted proteins | sample MAT03_FD_78385 | JGI IMG/M metagenome (GOLD analysis project Ga0105046, IMG submission 78385) | Freshwater microbial communities from Lake Fryxell liftoff mats and glacier meltwater in Antarctica - MAT-03 (megahit assembly) | ecosystem: Environmental > Aquatic > Freshwater > Ice > Liftoff...
AAGAAGAAGTTGGGCAGGATGAAGCCGAGCAGGTAGTCCTGGCCCTTCATGTCGATGGGGAACTTGCCCATCATGTACTTCACCGCACGCGCCTCCGAGCCATCGATCTGCACCGATGTGAAGGTCTCGATATAGGCGATGGTCTTCTCCACTCGCGCTTTCAGTTCAGCGAAGCTCTGTTCGGTGTCTTCGAAACGCTCCGGCTCCACGCCGGCCAGGCGCGCGGCGCCCGACTTGGCGAAGTCGGCGGCGACCTGCACCTGCTTGGCCAGCGCGAACATGTCCGGAAACAGCCGCGCCTGCAGATAAGCCGACTCGGTGTGATTGGCGCTCGCGCAGTGCGCGTGCGCCTTGCCGAGGATGGTCGCCAGCGCCGCCAGGTTGCGTTTGAACACCGGCACCGAGGCCGCGTACATGGAGATCGTCATGATGGTTGCTTCCTGGTTGTCGTGCCCGTGAAGGGCGCGGTTACTGGGGCTGGAAACCAATATCGCGCGCGAGATTGCGGTAGCAGGCGAAGTCGCGTGCCCGCCCATGAGTTCCGAGGCCATCGGCGCCGAACCCTTGTACGGCAATCGACCGCCGGTGACCGAATTATAGGCTGGCTGCCACTGGCCGAGGCGCCGTTCTATCATCCGGGCATGGGCGTCCCGATCACCTCGCGCAGCAATCCGGCATTCCAGCATCTGCGGCGACTCGCGACCGATGCACGCGAGCGGGCACAGGCCGGGCGTACCCTGATCGAGGGCGACCATCTGATCGGGGCCTGGGTCGGACACGGATTGCCAGTGGTGTCCTGCGCGGTCGATGCAGCCGCTCTGGAACTGCCGGCGATCGCTGCCACGATTGCTCGGCTGCGTCTGGCCGGCATCGAGCCGTTGGTGCTGGCGGGCGCACTGATGCATCAGGTGTCCGCGCTCGATTCTGCGGCGAAGCTGATTGCCGAGATCGAACCGCGCGCCGGCGACCTGGGCCGGGCACGGGGCGAGGATTCTGTGGTTCTGGACGCGGTGCAGGACCCGGGCAATGTGGGCGCCATCCTTCGCACCTGCGCCGCGGCTGGCATACGCCATGTGATTGCCGGGCCGGGAAACGCGGCGCTCTGGTCGCCGAAGGTGATCCGGGCGGCGATGGGGGCGCATGCGGTACTGAATCTGATCAGCATCGATGCCGGCAGCGGGGGTGGCGTCGAAGGCTTGCCTGCGGTGATCGCGGCGCTGGGTGTCCCCGCGCTGGGCACGTCACCTCACGCCAGCGCATCCGTGTACGACACTGCACTTGCGCAGTCTTGCGCATGGGTGTTCGGTCACGAGGGCGGCGGGCTCAGTGCGCCGGTCGAGTCTGCACTGACGCGGCGCCTGGCAATCCCGCAGGCGCCTGGCGTCGAGTCGCTCAACGTCGCCGCCGCGGTTGCCGTGTGTCTGTTCGAGCAGCGCCGGCAGCGTCGCGCGGCCGCAGCGCCGCCGGACGCCGCAACCCTCACTGGGGCTGGAACCGGATCTCGCGGGCGAGCTTCCCGTACCGGTTGAAGTCACGCCGAATCTGCTCGGCGAAGTATTCCGGAGGCTGCTGCACGATGAGCAGCCCGGAGGCGGTCAGTGCCTCGCGCACATCGGCAAGCCCGAGCGCGTCGTTCACCGCCTTGTTCAGCGTGACCACGATCTCGCGCGGCACCCCGGCCGGGCCGACCAGACCGAACCAGCCACGCGCCTCGAAGCCAGGCACGGTTTCCGCCGCGACCGGCACCTCCCGGAACTGCGCGACCCGGGTCGGATTGGTCAGGGCCAGCAGCCGCATCTTGCCTGCCTTTACATGCGGGGCGAACGGGGTGAAGCCGCCGATGGCTCCGTCGATCTGGCCGGCGAGCAGTTCAGTGATGATCTGGCCAGTGCCCTTGTAGGGCACATGCAGATACTTGAAGCTGGCCTGCAGGCCGAGGTCCTCGATCGAAAGATGCGAGAAGGTGCCTTCGCCATTGGTGCCCATGCTGAGCTTGCCCGGATTGGCGCGGGCATAGGCGATCAGGTCCTTGACCGTCTTGAACGGGGTGCTCGGGTGCACCAGGATTGCCGCATAGTTGGTGGCGATCAGCGCGACCGGCGTGAAGTCCTTCAACGGGTCATACGGAAGCTTGCGGAAGGTGTGCGGGGCGACTGCCATGTTGCTGCCCTGGCCGATGGCAAAGGTGTAGCCATCGGCAGTGGCTCGGGCGGCGGCTTCCAGGCCGATCTGTCCGGACGCGCCGGCGCGATTCTCGACGATCACCGGCTGGCCGAGCCGCTCGGTGAGCCTGGGCCCGAGTGTGCGTGCCAGGATGTCGGCGGTGTCGCCTGGCGGGAACGGCACCACGATCCTGAGCGGTTTCGCCGGCCAGGTCTGGGCCAAAGCGGCGGGCATGACGATGGCGGCGGCGGTGATTGCGAGCAGCAGGGTTGCAAGCTTCATATTACGGTCTCCTCCTTGTTTTTTTGCCATGCCCGAGGATACCGCCCCGGCAGGATGCGCTGATAGACTGCGAGCTCTCTTCGCAGCCACCATCGGAGCGTTCACCGGCATGCGTATCACCGCCATCCGTGAGACCGCAGTGCCGCTCAACTCGACCCTGCGCAATGCGGTGTTCGACTTCAGCGAGATGACCACCTCGGTGGTGGCGGTGTTCACCGACCAGGTGCGCGATGGCCGACCGGTGACCGGCTACTCGTTCAATTCTACCGGCCGCTATGCATGCGGCGCGCAGATGCGCGACCGGTTCATTCCGCGACTGCTCAAGGCACCCGCCGAGTCGCTGCTCGATGCCGCCGGTTCGAACTTCGATCCGGAGAGGATCCTGGCTGTGATGATGCAGCGGGAGAAGCCGGGCGGTCACACCGAGCGCTCGGTGGCGATCGGCACCATCGAGGTTGCGGCCTGGGACGCGGTGGCCAAGATCGCCGGCAAACCATTGCACCAGGTGCTCGCCGAACGTTATAGCGGCGGACGCACCCTGGACAAGGTGCCCTGCTATGTCGGCGGGGGCTGGTATGCGCCCGGCAAAGGCATCCCCGAGTTGCTCGACGAGATTCGCGAGAAGTTCGATCAGGGCTACAACGTGATGAAGATCAAGGTCGGTGGGGCGTCACTCGGCGAGGATGTCCGCCGGATCGAGGCCGCGCTGGAACTTGTGGGCGATCCGGCGCGGCTGGCGGTCGATGCCAACGCCGGCTTCGATCGCACCCGCGCGCTCGCTTATGCCGACGCGTTCGCAGGCTACGGGCTGAAGTGGTTCGAGGAGCCGACCGATCCGCTGGACTATGCGCTGCTGGCCGAGTTCTCGGCGCGCTACGGTACGGCCATCGGCACTGGCGAGAACCTGTTCTCCACCCAGGACATCGACAACCTGATCCGTTTCGGCGGGCTGCAGGCCGATCGCGATTTCATCCAGATCGATGTGCCGCAGAGCTACGGCATCGTGCAATTTGCACGCACCCTGGCAATGATGAAGTCCCGTGGATGGTCGCGCCACCGGGTGTTCCCGCATGGCGGCAACCAGATGACCCTGCATATCGTCGGCGGCTTCGGTCTGGGCGGCTGCGAGGCCTATCCCGGCGTGTTCGGCGCATTCGCCGGGTTTGCCGACGATGCCAGGGTCGAGGCCGGATGGCTCGCGCTGCCGCAGCGCCCCGGCATCGGTTTCGAGGGGCAGAACGCGCTCTACGCGATCATGAAGTCCCTGGGCTGACCGGCAGTGCCGGGGCTGCCGGCGCTGTGAGCGGTGTCTGCGCGATCAGGGCGTCCCGTAGCCGGGTCAGCACCGCATCGGCGCTGTTCACCGGAAGCGAGAAATGTGCCTCGTGTTCCGGGAACTCGGCGATGCAGTCCGGCAGCCGGCGTGCCATGGCCTGACCGAAGGCGATCGGCACCGTGCCATCCTGCTGGCCATGCCACAACCATACCCGTTGCCGGATCGACTCCAGCTCGAAGCCCCAGGGCCGGGCATAGATGATCAGGTCACGCGCTGCGCCGCGCCCGCCTTGCGCGAATGCGGTGCGCACCGAATCGAGGATGGTCGAGCGCAGCCCGGGCTCGGCGATCGCAATCCGGTCGGCCTGCGGCGACTTGGCGTTGAGCAGGTCGAAGATCGCCTCCGGCTTGCGCTGCACATAGCGCGAGATGATGCCGCCGTACACCGCGTGCACGATCGATGGCGCATACCGCCCGAGCAGGATGCCGCCGCGCGATACGCCATTCATGCCGACCGTGTCGCCATGGCGCTCGGCGGTGCCCAGCCCGCAGACGATGGCCACGGCCGGGCAGCGATTGCCCAGTGCCGAGGCGATTGCAAGCGCATACGGTGCTCCGCCGGAAATGCCGAGCACACCGAAGCGGTCGATACCCAGCGCGTCGGCACCGGCAGCGATATCGCCGGGCCAGTCGAGCAGCCGGCGGCCGGGCTGGTAGTCCGAGCCACCGTAGCCGGGCCGATCGAAGGCGATGATGCGTACCCCCAGTTCGCGCGCCCAACGATCGGTCTGGCGCGCCTCCATGCGCGAGCCGGGAAAGCCGTGGCAATAGAACACGGGTACGCCGTCAGGGTCGCCGTACTGCGCGTAGCTTAGCTGCCTGCCATCGGGCAGCCGCAGACATTCATGTTCCAGACGCTGTTGTTCCAGACGCTGATGTTCGGCGGCGACCGTCACCGGCGTCCCGGACTCGTTCATGCCTCCGAGCCGCCCCGGTCCAGTGTGCCCAGATAGCGATCGATCGCGGTGTGGTTCAGGGTCGGATCCTGTTTCGCACCCAGCTTCTGTTCGGCATCGTTCCATACCCGTACGACGGTCTCGGCCAGGGCGGTCTGCATCCCGGTGGCATCGGCGACTTCCAGCGCGGTGCGCAGGTCCTTGGCCATCAGCGCCAGGCCGAAACCATCGGCATAGCTGCCGCTCAGAACGAACGGCTTGAGCTTGTTCTGGGTGCTGTTGTTGACCCCGGTCGAGGCGTTCAGGATGTCGACGATGGTGTTCGGGTCCAGGCCGAAGCGCGCACCGGCGCGGACCGCCTCGCAGGCGGCCAGCAGGCCGGCGGCAGAAACGTAGTTGTTGAGTGCCTTGATCGCGTGGCCGGCGCCCAGGTCACCGGCGAGGATCGACTTGCCCAGCGGGGCGAGCACCGCAGCGACGCACTCGGTGACATGCCGGTCGCCGCCGACCATGATCGCCAGCGTGCCGTCGACCGCGCGCCGTACGCCGCCCGAGACCGGAGCGTCGATCAGCAGCAGCTTGTGGGGGGCGAGCAGTGTCCCGAGCTCCCGAGTGCCTACCGGCGAGGACGAACTCATGTCGATGACTATGCCGTCGGCCTTCATGCTGCCGGCGATCGCATCCTTGCCGTCACCATGTTCACCGAGCAGGACCCGACGTACTGTTGCCCCGTCCGGCAGCATGGTGATCAGCACGTCGGCGCTCGCCCCGACCTCCGCCAGCGTTGCTGCCGGGGTCTGTCCCAGCTCATCCGCCAGTGTCCGGGTGCGTACCGGGTCGATGTCGTAGAGCACCAGGTTGTGGCCAGCACCCGCGAGGCGGGTCGCCATCGGCCGGCCCATGTTGCCCAGTCCGACGAACCCGACCGTGTAGCTGAATTTGCCCATCGTCTCCTCCTTGTCCAACCCGTGTCTGGCCCGTGTTCAGCCCGTTTCTAGCCTATCGGCAGGTCGATCCCCAGGCCGCGTTCCCGGGCGAGTTCGAGCACCCGGCGCCCGGTGTACAGATCCTGCAGCGCCATGCCGTGCGACTCGTAGAGCGTGATCTGATCGGCGGCAGTGCGGCCCGGATGGCGGCCGACGATGACGTCCCCCAGGGTCGGGATGTTCTCCCAGTAGATGATGCCGGCTTCCACGCCGGCCAGAAGATCGCCGCATTCGCCCATCGCCACCTCCACCGAGTCGACCGTGATCAGGTCGCAGCGCCTGACCGTGGTCAGGTCGATCTCGCGCCGGTTGAGCGCGTTCGCGCCGGTGGCGGCGATGAACTGTCCGGGCTCGAGCAACGCGCCATCGAACAGGGGCTCTTCCGAGCGGGTCATGGTCACGATGATGTCCGATCCGCGCACCGTTTCTTCGCGCGAGCTGGCCGGGCGCACCAGGGTGTTCACCTTCGGGGCCATCTCGTCGCAGAAACGGCGGACCCGTTCGGCGTTGCGGCCGAACACCTTCACTTCAGTGATCCTGCGCACTGCGCACACCGCTTCGAGCTGGGTTACCGCGTGCCGCCCGGAGCCGAACAGGCCCACCACCGCGGCGTCCTCGCGCGCCAGGTACCTGGCGGCCACCCCGGTGGCTGCGCCGGTGCGCATCTGGCCCATCCAGTCGCCTTCGAGCATCGCCTCCAGATTGCCCTGGGCATGATCGATCAGGTGGACCAGGAACGTGCGCGAGCGGTCCGGGCGCAGGTAGTAGGCCTTGAAGCCGATGGTGTTGATCTCCGGTGCGGCACCTTGCAGGATGTGCAGGTGCCCGCCGGGCTGCCGGGTGCGCCGGCGCGGGATGTCGAAGGCGCGGCCGTGGGCGCGATCGACGAACGCCTGTTCGACCCGGTCGATGGCGATCGGCATGGTCAGGACCGCACGGATATCGGCTTCGCTCAGGTATCGGACCATGGTGTCGTCTTTCTCGCAACTGGGGCAGGGCGGAGGGGGAGCGCTGGCGGCCCCGGTAAGGTACCACCGCTGTTTGCACTACACTCACGGTCGCCTTGGCGGGCACCCAGGACCCGCCGCCGTACCTTCTGTCCCCGGTTCCTGTTCCCAGTCCACAGTCCACAGTCCCCAGTCCTCGGATGCCCATGACCGACAACCGCCGTGGTCCGCTCGCCGATGTGCGTGTGCTCGAGTTCGGGCAGATTGCCGCTGGCCCGTTCTGCGGCATGCTGCTCGCCGATCTGGGCGCCGACGTGGTCAAGGTGGAAAAGCCGGACGGTGGCGATGACATGCGGCGCTGGCCGCCGTTGACCGAGGGGCCCGACCCGGCAGCCGGGCGATTCTCGGAGAACTTCGCTTCGGTCAATCGCAACAAGCGCAGCATCGCGGTCGACCTGAAGGACGAGCGCGCGGTCGCGCGCCTGCGTCAACTCGCCAATGTCGCCGACGTGATCGTGGAGAATTTCCGCCCCGGAGTGCTTGACCGGCTCGGGCTGGGCTTCGCCGCGCTGCGTGAAACCAATCCCCGGCTGGTCTACACCTCGGTCACCGGCTATGGCCAGACCGGCCCCTACGCCGCTCGCGGTGCCTTCGATGTGACCGTGCAGGCGGTGAGCGGGCTGATGAGTGTCACTGGCGAACCGGGGCGCGAGGCGGTCAAGGCCGGGGTGCCGGTCGGCGACTTCGTCGCCGGTCTGTACTCGGCCTATACCACGCTGGCCGCAGTGATGACCGCCCGCAGCACCGGGTTGGGTGCGCATGTCGACTGCTCGATGCTGGGTGGCCTGCTCGGGATCGCGCAGTTGCAGACCAGCGAGTTCTTCGGCACTGGACAGGTACCCTCGGCGCTTGGCTCGGCGCATCCGCGCAATGCGCCGTATCGCGGCTTTCGTGCCTCGGATGCGCCGTTCGTGATCGCTGCCGGCAACGACAAACTGTGGCACTCGGTGTGCGACGCGGTCGGCCTCGAAATACTGAAGACCGATCCCAGGTTCGTGACCCAGGAGATGCGCGCGCGCAACCAGGGCGAACTGTTCGACCTGCTGCAGCCGGTGTTCGAGACCCAGCCAGCGGCCCACTGGTTCGCGCAGTTCGACCGGCGCGGCGTGCCCTGGGCACCGATCAACGACTACGCAGCGATCCTGGCCGACCCCCAGGTGGCCCACCTCGGACTGGTGCATTCGATGGATCTGCCCAATGGCCGGACCACACGCACGGTCGGTTTTCCGGTGCAGATGTCCGGTTTCGACTTCCGCATCTACCGCCGGCCACCGAAACTGGGCGAGCACAATGACGAGGTGGAGCAGGCATGGCTGGGGAGCGCGCGGTGAACGGCGCTGCGCTGAGTCGCAGGGTTCGACTCCCGCCAGGCGCGGGCGACTCAAGCTATCGTTGGTTTGGACCGATAGTGAACCCATGGCCGAATTCCTGATGAGAGGTTCCCCTTGAATCGACTGCTCAACCTGCTTGGCGCGCTCGTTCTGGCGCTGGCCGCTGCCGGCGTGTCCGCACAGACCCCGGAAGACAACCTGCGCAAGACCATCGAGTCGAAGATGCCCGGCGAGAAGGTGCGCGAGATTCGCAAGACGCCGCTGCCAGGCATCTTCGAGGTGGCCTTCGGCAACCGGCTGTTCTACACCGACGAGGGCCTGAACTATCTGCTGATCGGCAACATCATCGAGGCGGCGACCAACCGCAATCTGACCGATCTGCGTCTGCGCCAGCTCACCTCGATCGATGTCAAGCAGCTGCCGCTGGCGATGGCGATCAAGACCGCGCGTGGGGACGGCAAGCGCACTCTGTATATCTTCTCCGACCCGCTCTGTCCGTTCTGCTCCCAGCTGGAGCAGGAACTGCAGAAGGTGAACAACGTGACTGTTTACACCTTCCTCACGCCGGTCGAGCAGATGCGTCCGGGTTCGCGCAACCGCGCGCTCGAGATCTGGTGCTCGACCGATCGCAGCCGCGCCTGGGATGAGTGGATGCTCAAGCAGGTGGTGCCGCGCTCCAAGCCGACCTGCAGCAATCCGGTCGACCAGGTGGTCAAGCTGTCGGACAAGCTCGGCTTCCAGGTCACCCCGACGATCGTCTTCGCCGACGGCGCCGTGCTCTCGGGCATGGTACCGGCAGCGCAGATCGAGAAGTTCATGAATGCGCTGGCGCCGGCAGCGCCGGCCGCAACGCCGGCGCCGGCGAAGAAGTAATCAGTCCCTGCGGTCCATTCTGGGGGCGCGTCCCCGCGGTTGACCCCGGGGAGGATTCCCGCAGCCCGCCCCGGGGGCGGAACCCCGCAGTAGACCCCGGGGGCGGAACCCCGTAGTCGACACCGGGGGCGGATCCCCGTCGTCGACACCGGCGTCAGTGCGCAGCCCGATCGGTTAAACTCGAACCAGAAGTCGCGAGACACGAGCGCGCATTGATTGTTTCGATGCCAGGGAGGCATCGAACCGTATGGTGTTGTATCTGACTATTGGCCTGCCTGTGCTGTGCATCATTGCACTCAAGGGCAGCGCAGTGATGGTGTCGCTTTATGCGCTCGAACTGGGGGCGGGCTCGGCAACGATCGGCGTGCTGATCGGGCTGTATGCACTGTTCCCCACGCTGCTGTCGGTCGCGGCCGGGCGGTTGCTCGACCGCAAGGGCTACTTCCCGTCGCTAGTCTGGGGTGCGACCGGGGTAATCCTGGGTCTGTTGCTGCCGGTAGCCTGGCCGACGATGACCGGTCTGGTGCTCTCGGCAGCGCTGCTCGGATTGTCGAACGTGTACTTCATCGTGGCGATGCAGAGCCTGGTGAACCGCATCGCGAGCGGGGCCGACCGCGCCAGAAACGTCGCCAACTTCAGCCTCGCAATATCGATCGGACAGTTGATCGGCCCGGTGCTGGCCGGGCTGCTGATCGACGGCATCGGCCATCGCTATGCGTATCTCGTTCTGGCCGCGCTGCCGCTGGGCACCATCGGTATCGTCCTGTGGCTCCGTTCGAGGCTGCCGCCTGCGCCTGGCGCCGATGTCCCGGTCCCCAAGGCGAACCTGGTGGATATGGTCTCCCGGCGCGAACTGCGACCGATCTACGCGATGAGTGCGGTCGCGGTGGCCAGCTTCGACCTGTATTCCTTCTTCCTGCCGATCTACGGCCACTCGATCGGGCTATCGGCCTCGGCAATCGGTGTCGTACTGGGTACCTTCGCCGCTGCCGCCTTCGTCGTTCGCGCGTTCATGCCCTGGCTGATCGAGCGCATGGGCGAGATCCGGCTGCTGGTGCGCTCGCTGATCCTGTCCGGGGTCGCGTACCTGCTGTTTCCGTTCGTCACCGACGTGTGGCTGCTCGCGCTGTTGTCGTTCACCCTCGGTCTGGGTGTCGGCTGCGGCCAGCCGCTGACCATGATGATGTGCTACAACCGCGCGCCACCGGGCCGCTCGGGCGAGGCTCTCGGCGTGCGCTTCACCATCGTCAACCTGACCCATATGTCGATTCCGATACTGTTCGGCTCGATGGGCTCGGCGCTGGGCCTGCTCGCGGTGTTCTGGGCCAACGGAGGGCTTCTGGTCGCCAGCGGCGTGATCGGTTCTGCGCTGGAGCGCAGGAAATGACGATCTACCATGTGATGGCGATCGTGCTGCTAACTCATTTAGGCGTGATCGGTGCCAAACTGCTGATCGCTCTGTTCGCGATCAACCTGGGCGCCTCGCCCCTGCAGGTCGGCTTGACCTTCGCCCTGTTTTCGATCCTGCCGGCGATCTTCGCGCTTACTGCAGGGCGCTGGATCGACCGCATCGGCGTACGGCTGCCGCTGGTGCTCGGCTGCAGCGGTATCGCGCTCACCGTGGCGTTCACCTGGTTCACACCCGGGCTGTGGGCGCTGTACCCGATCGCTGCGGCGATCGGGGTCTGCTTCATGATGTATGCCATCGCCGGCCAGAGTCTGGTCGGCAGGATGGGCGACCCCGGGCAACGCACCCGCAACTTCAGCTACTACTCGCTGTCGGTGGCGCTGGCCGGCGTGATCGGCCGGGCTGGCACCGGCCTGGCGATCGACATCTTCGGGCACCGCAACGCCGCGCTATTGCTTGCCATCGCACCGCTGCTCGCCCTGGGTGTCGTGCTGTTCCTGCTCAAGCGCATGCCTGCGCCCGAGGCCTCGACCCTGCGCGGACCGCGCCGCTCGGCGATGGACCTGTGGAGGATGCCGGCCCTGCGCCGGGCCCTGATCGCAGCAGCTGTCATCGAAACCGGCAACGAACTGTTTGCCCTGTTCATCCCGCTCTACGGGTCCTCGCTCGGCCTGTCGGCGACCTTCATCGGGATGATGCTCGCGGCCTATGCCGCCGCCACCTTCGTCGTGCGTATGGCACTGCCCAGGCTGGTCACCCGCTTCGGTGATGAGGCGGTGCTGTGCGGGGCGTTGCTCGGTGCGGCTGTGGTCGGCGTGCTTCTGACTACGACCGACAACCAGTGGGTCCTGCTGGCGCTTTCAGCAGCGTTTGGTCTGACGCTGGGCTGC
>Ga0105046_10016951_pt1 | contig 11171 bp, 9 predicted proteins | sample MAT03_FD_78385 | JGI IMG/M metagenome (GOLD analysis project Ga0105046, IMG submission 78385) | Freshwater microbial communities from Lake Fryxell liftoff mats and glacier meltwater in Antarctica - MAT-03 (megahit assembly) | ecosystem: Environmental > Aquatic > Freshwater > Ice > Liftoff...
AGGCGCTGCGGCGGTTCTTCGAGATCGACGCGGAGAACGTGGTGGTGGCGGCGCTGGGGGCGCTGGCGAACCGCGACGAGTGGGACCGCGCCGCGGTGAAGCAGGCCGTCGCCGATCTGGGCCTGAACCCCGACCGCCCGGACCCGTGGACGGTGTGAATGTGGCTCCCGTAGGTCGGGCCGAGTCTTCGAGGCCCGACGCGGGACACCGGGAAGCCCAAAGATTCCCCGGAAGCCCGAGCCCACGTTGGTTCGAGCACCACGTTCACGGTCGTCCGTGATTCGCGCCCCGCGTCGGGCCTCGAAGACTCGGCCCGACCTACAAGACAAGACCCGCCGCCCGGAGACAACCCGCGATGGACTTCCGCCTGCCCAGCCTCGGCGAGGGCATCGACTCGGCGACCGTGACGGCCGTGCTGGTCAAGCCCGGCGACGCCGTCGCGGCCGGCCAGGGCGTCATCTCGGTCGAGACCGACAAGGCGTCGATGGAGGTCGAGGCGGACGCCGCCGGCACCGTCGAGGCGGTGCTGGTGAAGCAGGGCGATAAGCTCTCCGTGGGGGCGCCGGTGCTACGGTTCGCGGGCGCCGGCGCCAAGCCCGCGGCTTCACCTTCCCAACCGCTTGCGGCTTCGCGCCCCGCGCCGGCTCCGCCCGCCGCGAAGCCGCAAGCGGCAACGGCGCCACCCGCGCCGGCCGGTAGCTCCGAGTTCCGCCTTCCGAACCTCGGCGAGGGGATCGAGGCCGCCACCGTCACCGCCGTACTGGTGAAGCCCGGCGACGCGGTGAAGCCGGGCACGCCGGTCGCGTCCGTCGAGACCGACAAGGCGTCGATGGAAGTCGAGGCGGACGCCGCCGGCACCGTCGAGGCGGTACTGGTGAAGCAGGGCGACAAGGTGCCCGTCGGGGCGCCGATGCTGCGGTTCGCGGGCGCCGCCGCCGCCCCGGCGAGCGGCCCGCGTGAGCGGGCTGTTCCCGAGCGCGCCGAAGCGCCTTCGCAACAGCCCGCTCACGCGGGCCGCTCGCCTGAGCCTGTCGCTCACGCCAACGGCGCCGCGCCCAAGACCGCCGACGTGATCCCCGCCGGTCCTGCTACGCGCCGCCTGGCCCGCGAGCTCGGCGTCGCCCTGGGCGAGTTGAAGGGCTCCGGCCGCGGCGGCCGCGTCACCCTCGACGACATCAAGGGCTTCGTCCGCGACGAGCGCCAGAAGCCGAAGCCCGCCGGCAGCTCGCCCGGCAAGACGGTCGCCGACAGCTTCACGACGCCGCCGCTGCCCGACTTCTCGAAGTTCGGCGAGGTCGAGCGGAAGCCGGTCGCCAAGATCCGCGAGACGATCGCCAAGAACCTGACGGTGGCGTGGCGGACCATGCCGATGGTCACGCAGCACGACCTGGCCGACATCACCGACCTGGAGGCCGGCCGCAAGCGGATCGTGGACGGGCTGCCGAAGGGTACCGCCAAGATCACCATGACGGTGCTGGCGGTGAAGGCGTGCGTCGCGGCGCTGCGCGACTTCCCGACGTTCAACAGCAGCTACGACATGAACGCCGGCGAGCTGGTGCTGAAGAAGTACTTCCACATCGGCATCGCCGTGGACACCGACCGCGGGCTCGTCGTCCCGGTGGTGAAGGACGCCGACAAGAAGAGCGTCCGCGACCTCGCCGCCGAGGTGGTGGCGCTGGCCGAGAAGGCCCGCGCCGGCAAGCTCGGGATCGACGACATGCGCGGCGGCACGTTCACGATTACGAACTTGGGCGGCGTCGGCGGCACGTCGTTCACGCCGATCGTGAACTACCCCGAGGTGGCGATCCTGGGTCTGTCGCGGTCGGCGCTGCAGCCGGTGGTGAAGGACGGCGAGATCGTGCCGCGGCTGATGATGCCGCTGAGCCTGACCTACGACCACCGCGTCGTGGACGGCGCCGCCGGCGCCCGCTTCACGTCGCGGCTGGCGCAGCTGTTCGGCGACCCGCTCCGGCTGCTGATGGACTCGTGACAGCAACCGAGCGGGGTCGCGTCAGCGCCCCGTGCGTACGCGCCACGTTTAACGCCGGACGTGAGTCGAAGCGCGTCGGCACGGGGCGCTGACGCGACCCCGCTCGGCTACCACCCGCATGATCCTCCTCGACGCCGGCGCCCGCGTCACGCAGCTCCGCTTCCTCCCGGACGGCCGCCTCCTCGTCGGCACCTGGGCCGCCGGCGATGCCGAACTCCTCATCCTTCCGCTCCCGGCCGGGCCGCGGGTCGTCATCCCGCTGTCCGTCCGCCAGGTGTGGGACGAGCCGAACCGCGTCGCCGTGTCCCCGGCCGGCGACCGCCTGTACACCTCGTTCGGGGAGCTGCAAACCCTCTCGACGGTGGATGGCTCGGTGATCCCCGGAGGTCCACGCGGGCCAGCGAGTCAGGTCATTGTGTCGCCAGACGGGGAGCGCCTCGTCACCGGCTACCGCACCGTCGACGGCAGCACGGTCACGAGCGCCCAGACCGCGGCCAGGGACGTTCGTTGGACGAGGACCGACCCGCACCCGCGCTGGCCGAGCCTCGCCGGGTTCGCGGCGGACGGCGACCGGTTCCTGATGGTCGGCCGCCAACACGAGCTGTTGCTCTGTCGATTCACGCTCGCGGGGCACGAGGTCGGTGCCCGCTACCCGAGTCATCACATTAACCACCCCACGGTGTCGCCGGACGGCCGGCACCTCGGGGTGATCGGGTATGGCAGCTTCTACCTCTACGACGTGACCACCCCGGGCAAGAGGCCGCGGCATATCAAGGGCGGCAGCAACAGCGGCAGCTTTGTCGGCTTCGCGTTCCACCCCGCGGGCCGCACGCTCGCGGTGATCCACGGCGGGCCGACGCTCGTGAAACTCTACGACCTCGACACCCTGAAGCTGCGCGCGAAGCTGAACTGGAAGGTCGGCCCACTGACGTGCGTGGCGTACAGCGCCGACGGCCAGCTCGCCGCGGTCGGCACCGACGACGGCCGCGTCGTGGTGTGGGACGCGGACGAGTAGCGTCACCCCACCGGCGCCCGCCGGCCGCGGACGCCGTACACCCGCGCCCGCTCCAGCACCGCCTCCGCCCAACGGCGGTGCGTCGCCGGCTCGCACATCGCCCCGGCCCGCCGGAACACCGCCGGCGCCGCCGGGTCCAGCACCGCCTCCGCGTCGCGCAGTTCGCGCACGCCCACCCGGTACTCGGCCTCGATCACCGGCACCTGCGCCGGGTGGACCGCCGTCTTCCCGAACAGGCCGTACGCCAGGTCGCGGCGCACCTCGCGGGCCAGGCCGCGCGGGTCGTCCAGGTACTCGAACACCGGGCCGGTCAGGTTGATCCCGTGCGGCCGGAACGCCGCCGAGAGCTGCGCGATCACCGGCCCGAGCGGCGTCGAATAGATCGTCCCGCGCCGCGGCCGCCGCAGGCCGAGCAGTTGGAGCAGGTCGTTCCCGCCGACCCGCAGCGACAGGAGCCGCCGGCGGTACGGGTCGGTCAGCAGCACGTCGCGCAGCCGACGCACCTCGACGGGGTCGAAGGCGTCGGCGGTTTCGAGCGTCGCCATGACGGGGTACGGGTCGTCGGGCGCGAACGCGGCAAAATAGTCGGGGAGGTTGCGGCGGGTGAGTTTCGGCAGCACGAACCCGGCGAGCCGGTGCGCCCCGGGCATGGCGAGCACGGCCCGCAGCACGGCGGGGTCGCGCGGGCGGACGAAGCACAGCGGCCCGAACGGCTCCGGTCGGTCGAGCAGCGCCGCGACGCCGTCGAGCGCCGCCGGCAGGTCGTGCGGGTGGACCGCGTCCTCGGTGCAGACGACGACCGACCGCACGGCCGGGTACTTGCGCCCGCCGACGACGGCGGCCAGGTCCGGGCGGGTGGCGGGGACGTACAGCGACGCCCCGAGCGCCAGCGGGCTGGTCATCCGTCGAGCTCCTTGATCAGGGCGGCGGCGGCGTAGGGGAGTACGGCGTCCGTCTCGACCGGCACGTTCTTCTCGCGGGCCAGCACGAGCAGGTGTTCCACGTCGGGCGAGTGCGGGTCGCGGACGAACACGCGGTCGGGAACACGGCGCAGCAGCACCCGCGTCGCCTCGCCGATCCCGGGTTTTACGTGGTTCGGGTCGCGGACGCCAGAGCGCTCCCGCACCGCCGCCAGGAACGCGGCGCTCGCCCGCCGCAGGTCCGCGGCACGACCGGCAGAGTCAGCCGCGGCCGGCGGCGCGTGCCCGGCCATCTCCGCGGCGACTTCATCGACGAAGGCGCGGGACAGGTCGTGCGGCGCGAACTCGCGGTAGAACAGGCAGCCGTGGAAGTCGCCGGGGCCGACCACGTCGGCGTTCAGGATCGACCGGCTGACGAGCCCCGACACGGTAGCCCCGAGCACGGCCGACGGGATGAGGTAGTCGTCGGTCGTGGCGGCGACGGCGGCGGCCCCGCACAGGTCGGCGACGGCCCACAATCCGGCGTCGAGCCCGGCCCCGGTGCGGGCGTTGAACGCCGCGACGGCGCCGGCCAGCTCCCGGGCGATGACGCCCTTCCCCGTCCACCCGTCCACGAACACGACGGACGCCGCGGCGTGTCGCTCCAGGATGTACGCCAGCGCGACCTCGTCGATGCCGCGGTCGCGGATGATGCTGACCGAGTAGTGGGGGGCGCCGCCGAGCGCGCGGCTCAGCAGCACGCCGACGGGCGTGCCGGCGCGGGCGAGTGACACCAGGGTGACACCGTCGGGCCGCTCCGCGAGGCGGGCGGCGAGGGCGCGCACGTCGCGGGCCAGCCGCGCCTTGTTCCGCGCGAGCGCCCGGTGGTACACGGCCAGGTACGCGGCCGACGGCAGCGCCTCGGCGGAGATCATCTCGCTGTAGTGGCGGGCGCCGGACTGGATGAGGCGCTCCTTCTCCGCGACGGCGGTCGGCGCGAGCCGGACCGGCTTGAGGAGAAACGTCACGTCCGCGGGGTCGTAGCTGCCGCTGAACACGCGAGGGCTCGTGGGTGTCGGGCGAGCGGCCCGCGTGAGCGGGCTGTTGGCTCGGGGCTTCGGCCGCTGAACACGCGAGGGCTCGTGGGTGTCGGGCGAGCGGCCCGCGTGAGCGGGCTGTTGGCTCGGGGCTTCGGCTCGGGGCTTGGAGCCCGGAGGGCGCCTTCGCTAGCCCGGGGCGGAAGCCCCGGGCGGGCCACGGCGGAGTTCGTCGGGGTCACGCCACTGTAACCCCGCCGACGCCGCCCGGGGCTTCCGCCCCGGGCTAGCGAAGGCGCCCTACCGGGCTCAAGCCCCGAGCCGAAGCCCCGAGCCAACAGCCCGCTCACGCGGGCCGCTCGCCCAATCGTTGACTCAGTTGGCTCCCCCGCGGCACCGCGGCGAAGTCGCACACGCCCAGGAACGCCGCGTCGCTGAACCCGTCGCCGGCGCCGACCGTCGCCACCGGCTCGCCGGCGAAGTACGCCGCCAGGACGTGCCGCACCGCCCGCTCCTTGCCGAGGCACGCCGGCACCAGTGACAGGTTGTTGTCATTCACGTGCAGCCCGAAGCGCTCGCCCAAACCCCGCAGCGCGTCCCGCACCGGTTCGAGCCGCGTCGCGTCGCCGCCGGGGTGTTTCACCACGAGGTAGAGCGGCAGGTCGAAGTCGCGGATCACCCGCGCCGTCACGCCGAGGCCGAGCCGCGCCGACACCCGCTCGACCGCCGCCCGCGCCGCGTCGAGGTCGGCGGCCGTGTCGCGGAGCTGCGGGCGGACCACCGCGTCCCACGCCTCGTCGAGTGCACCGCCGGGCGCGAGAACGACGCCGCCGAAGTCGAGAATCGCCGCGTGCGCGAACGGCAGGTCCACGCGGCGGAAGGCGTCGAGGCTGCGGGCCGTGGTGGGGATTACAGTGCCGCCGTTGAGCAGGTCGAAGACGGCGCGCTGGCGGTCGGTGATGAACGACAGCGGCGAGCCGTCGCGGGCGCGGGCCGCCGGCCGCAGGGGTTCGCCCGGCGGGCACTTGGGCCGCGTCTGGAACACGCTCCCGTCCAGGTCGAGGAACACGACGACGCGCACCCGGCCTCCTCAGAAGTTCACGACGGTCGCGCCGAGCATCTCGGGGAGGCGGTGGGCCGCGGGGAGCGGCCGCGTCTCGTAGCCGATAAGGACGCGGTCGTAGGTCCGGCCCGCCACGTTGTAAAGGAAGTTCGGCATGTCGTCGCCGGTGTTGTCGGCGAATTCCAGCACGCCGCCGAGCTCGCCGCCGCCGACCAGCGGCGACCGCGTCGTGGACTGGAACAGCACGTCCCAGCCGCGCGCTTCGAGCCGGCGGGCGAGGCGGAACGGCGGGTGCGCGAACTCGCCGCTGCCGAGCACCAGAAGGCGCTCGCCCGGTTCCACGCCGGCGTCGGCGATCATGGCGTCGAGGTCGTAGTCGCGCGGCCCGCGGAGGCCGAGGCGGCCGTGGTTCGCCGGCAGGAGCGCGTCCTTGAGGTCGCCGCGGCCGGTCACGTCGGGCGCCGGGCCGGGGTCGAACGCGTGGTCGGCGTCGAACGTGTACCCGCCGCGGAGCAGGCTGTGAACGGCCACCGGCCCGCCGAGTTCGGCCGCGAGCGCGGCGCGCCGGGGGCCGAGCCAGTCGGTGAGGCAGACGAGGTGAACCGCCGCGACCCCCGGGTTCAGGTTGCGGTACGCGGCGGCAAGGTTCAGCAGCGTGCGGCCCGTGCTGATCTCGTCGTCCACCAGCACCAGCGATTCGGCGTGCCGGAACAGGGCGTCGGCGGGTTCGTACAGGAGGTGGTCCGGGGCGTGGCTGTGCGGCTCCTCGAACCCGAACGCGAGCGGCCGGTTCAGCCGGTAGCGTGTGGTGTGGAGGAACAGCGCGTCCGGCCGGCGCAGCTCCTCGAACACGCCCTGGCCGAGGCCGGTCGCCGTCTCCGCGAGCGCGACCACGACCACGGGTCCGGGGAGGTTTCGCAGTTTGTCGGCGAGCCGGGCGTGCGTGTCGGCCATGACGCGCGGGCGGACGGGGACGTGCTTCCCGAGCACCCGGCTGACGAACACGAACCCGCGCTTGCGGCTGCGGCGGGAGGCGAACCCGCACAGGTGGTCGACCGGCTGGTCCGCCGCCTCGACGACGAGCCGGAGGGTGCCGCACGGAAGCCGGACGGTGTGCGTCATGGCACACCTGCGGGAAGCCCGGAGCCACCTAACCCCCCCGGCCCCCCTTCCCTAAGAGGGAAGGGGGGGGACGCAATGTTCAGCTTGCCGAGCACCGGCTTAGCCGAAGCGGGGTTACAGGAGGCAACGGGGATCGAGCACCCCTCCGCCCCTGGGGGAGGGGCCGGGGGAGGGGTTGAGAGCCACGCGCGCGCTTCAGCGGCACGACGCGCGAACGCACCTAACCCCCCCGGCCCCCCTTCCCTAAGAGGGAAGGGGGGGGACGCACCGACCGACTGGCCGCGCGCCTCTGCTTCGATAACGGTGTCGCGGGAGGAAATGTTGCGCGGGCACCCCCTCCCCCCCTGGGGGAGGGGGCCGGGGGGAGGGGTTGACCGCGTCCGCGTGTCAGGGAGTGTGCGCGTCATGTCGAGCGCGCCGGCACGGGCTGCGGCACGCGGAAGCCGGTGCGCGGGGCGGGAACGTCGGCGGCGGTCGCGGTGCCGAGCCCCAGGCGGATCGCCCACAGCGGCAGGTTGAGCCCGCTGCGGAACGTCAGCGGCAGCCCGCCGGACATTCGCGGGTTGATCTCCAGCAGGTGCGGTTCGCCGCCGGCGTCGCGGAACTGCGTGTTAAACAACCCCGTGAGCCCGAGCCGCGCCGCCAGTCGCCGCACGACTTCGACCAGCCGCGGGTTCTCCTCGATCAACTGCCACCCGTCCCCCTTGCGGCGGACGACGGCGCCGACCAGCTCGCCGTTCTCCGCGAGTGCGTCCACGCTCCGCTCGGCGCCGGGGAGGTACTCCATCACCAGCACGTCGGCGAAGCGACCGGGGCCGAACCGCGCCCGGGCGTCGGCCAGGGTGATCGCGTTCGGGTGGTCGGAGCCGCCGGAAATGACGTGGAAGCCGATGCCGTACACGGACGTGGCCGGCTTGTAGCACACCCGCGCGTGCCGGTCGCGGAGCCGGGCGAAGGCGGCGTCGAAGCCGGCGCGGTCGGTCACCACCTCGTACGCCGGCAGCCGCACGCCGGGCACGTCGGCCACCGCCGCGGCGAGCTTCGCCTTGTGATTCACGAGCCGGATCGTCGCCGCGTCGCCGGCCGCGCACACGCGCACGCCGACGGCCGCGAAGCGGTCGCGCGCGGCGGCGACCGGCAGCACGTTCCGCCCCGGGAAGAACAGGGCGACGCCGTGCCGCGCGGCGAAGTCGAGTGCGAACTCGACGTAACGGTCGGCGGCGAGGCCGTCGGGTTCGGGCTCGAAGTGGTCGGCGTGTCGGCGGCCGCGGTAGCGGGGTCGGGGGTGGCTGACGAGGACGCGAAACTCGCCCGGCCGGCGGTCGCGGCGGAGGCGGGCGGCGACTTCGCCGGTGTTGGCGAGGTACTTGTTGAACCAGACGGCGGGCGCGGGCATGGGGGGATGCTACCGCCGCGCCCGTGGGCGTCAACCGGAACCGCGTCAGAGCTGGTCGTAGTCGATCAACAGTTCTTCGCCGGCGGCGATGTCGCGCCGCGTGAAGTACACGTAGTCCGCGTCGTGGTCGAGGTTCGGGTCGCGGCTGTCGTTGAGGAACCAGCCGACGCTGATGCGGTTGAGGTCGCGCGGCAGGTAGGCGCCGTCGTCGTAGCGGACGGCGAAGTTCTCCTTCACCTCTGCCGGGGCGTCGAGCGCGGCGAACTCGGCCCACGGCACGAACCGTACGTCGTCGGCGGCGAACAGTTCGTGCAGCACCGTGCCGGCGGCGATGTCGGCGGTGGCGAACACGCCGACGCCCGCCCCGGGGATGAGCGACGGCTTGAGTCGGAAGTGGTGTGTCACGGCCGCACCCGTACCGCGGCCACGTCGAACACGACCGCGGTAGTGTCTCGGAACGCGACCGCGATTCGTCTGCCGGTCCGGTCGAAGGCGAAGGGCCCCGGGCGCGCCGGCAGCGCGAGGCGACCAGCGTCGGCGCCTGTGGTTGCGTCCAAGAGCCGAACGGCCTTCTCGTCCGTCGCGAGCCGCGCGGTTGTCGCCACCCAAGCCCCGTCCGGGCTGAATGTGAGCTGTTGCGACACCCGCCCGTCGGACACGGCCGACCACAGCTTCTTCCCGTCGGCCACGTCCCACATTTCGACCGCGTGTGTGCCCCCGTACCGCTGCGTGCCGGTGCCCGGAACCGGCGCCCGCCGGGCCAGGGCCAGCCGCTTGCCGTCCGGGGAGAAGGCGACCCGGACGACCTGCGGCACCCCGGTGGTCAGCTGCTGGCGGATGTCCCCGGTCTGCGTGTCGAGTACTCGCACCCCGGTCGGCGTCACGTGGGCGACCGCCGCCGCGTCGCGGCTGAACGCCGCCGAGTCCCCGATGGCGGAAGCTCTGGCCTCCACGGACAATCGGTCTGGATCGCCGCCTGCGCCCGGGTCGAGTCGGTGGGCGGCGACCAGGCGGGCGGTACGGGCGTCGATCACCCGCAGCATCGCGTCGCCCCCGATCGACATCACCCGCCCGCCGTCGGCGGTGAAACCGAGACGGCGTGATATTCCGTGACGGGCGCGAGCTTCGGTCTTCGCCACCTCGGCCCCGGTCTTGGTGTCCCACACGCGCACCAGGCCGTCCGAGTCGAACCCGGCGACACGCGCCCCGTCCGGCGCGACCGCGACGCCGCCCACTCCCACGTCCCCCGCGCGGAGAACCAGACCAGGCCGCCCGGCCGCGTCCCAGGTGCGAACGGTGCCGTCCCCGCCGGCGGTGACCAGCGTTCCGTCCGGGGCGAAGGCGAGTTCGTGGATGATACCGTCGTGGCCGGGCGGGGGCGACCCGATCGGCTGGTAGCTCGCCGCGTCCCAGACGTGGAGGCGGAATTCGGTCACCGCCGCGACCCGCCGGCCGTCGGCCGACCATGCGACGCCGAAGACCCGGTTCTGCCCCATCGGCAGCCGCGCGAGTTCCCGGCCGGTGGCGACGTCAATCAGGATGACGGTGGGTTCATCCGCCCCGGGTCGGACGTTGTCCGCGTCGGCACCGGCCAGCACCTTCCCGTCCGGGCTCAACTCCAGGACGGGCAGCCACCGGGTTAGCCGTCGGGTGCCCGTCTGCCGGGCGGTCGCCACGTCCCAGACGCCGAGGGCATTTCCATTCGCGTCCTCGGACAAGACCGACCGGCCGTCGCGGGTGAACCGGACCACGGGCAGGATGCTCAGGTTCGCCGTGGAGAACGTCCGCGGCTCCTTCTCCGTCGCCCACCGCCACACCCGGGAGAAACCGCCGCGGAACGCGACCGTGGATCCGTCCGGGGACTGGTCGAGGGCGGAAATCTCCCGAACATCGTCGTACCGGACCAGCTCCTCACCCGTGCCCGCGTCCCACACGCGGAGATCGGTACCCAGCGCGGTCGCCACGCGGGTTCCGTCGGCGGACACGCGGACGCGCCAGCCTGGGTCCGGTTCGCTCCCGGCCAGGTCGACGCGCCACAGTACCTTGCGGGCGGCGGTATCGATCAGCCACACGGCCGGCCGCTCCTTCGCCTGCGGGTTCCGCCGCCAGGTGCCGACGACGGCCAGCCGGTCGCCCTTCGCGGACGCGGCGGCGTCCCAGCCGTCCCCGTTCGGCAGCGCGAGTTCGCCGACGACCCGGCCGGTGGGCACGTCCATGAACCGGAGCGGCTCACCGCGACCGACGACCACCACGGTGTCCGCGTTCGCGGTGAAGAAGACGCTTGAGAAAAGCTTACTGACGCGGTAGCGCGTGGTGCCCATGCGGGCCACGGCCCCGGGCGGGAGCGGGTCGGCGGGCTGAGCCGGGGCAAGCCCGAGCGTGGCCGCGAGAAGCAGAGGCGCCATCGGAGACCCCGGGTTAGTGCCCCGCGAGGATGTGCATGATGTCGGCGTCCTTTACGACGTAAGTCTTGCCTTCCGTGCGCATCAGGCCGCGGGTCTTCGCCTCCTTCTCGCTCAGGTCGCAGGCGATGAAGTCGGCGTACCCGATCACGTTCGCCCGCACGAATTTTTCCCCCAGGTCGCGGTGGATCGACCCCGCCGCCTCGACTGCCTCGCAGCCGCGCGGGATCGACCACGTCCGGCACTC
>Ga0105046_10016952_pt1 | contig 11171 bp, 9 predicted proteins | sample MAT03_FD_78385 | JGI IMG/M metagenome (GOLD analysis project Ga0105046, IMG submission 78385) | Freshwater microbial communities from Lake Fryxell liftoff mats and glacier meltwater in Antarctica - MAT-03 (megahit assembly) | ecosystem: Environmental > Aquatic > Freshwater > Ice > Liftoff...
CTTGTGCTCGAGCTCGGGCGCAGGATGAAGGTGTGAGTTTATTTGAAAGTTTTGATCCTGATGCCACGCTTTTGCCAGTACCATTGATGAATGTGCTTAATGGAGGCGTGCATGCGGATAGTGGTCTGAATATTCAGGAATTTATGTTGGTTCCGGTTGGGGCTGCCAGTTTTTCTGACGCGCTGCGAATGGGAGCAGAAATTTTTCACACGCTTGGAGGAATTTTGAAAGGAAAAGGTTATAAAACTACGGTTGGTGATGAAGGTGGTTTTGCCCCTGCAGTGAGCGGAACGGAAGAAGCGTTGGAATTGATGACAAAAGCAGTGGAGAAAGCTGGTTACAAGCTTCGCCAAGATGTGATGTTTGCTATTGATGCTGCGTCATCAGAGTTTTATGATGCGAAAAAAGAGGTTTATCAAATAAAAATTAAAGGGAAAGATGAAAAACTTTCTGGAAGTGAGATGGTAGATTTTTGGTTAAAACTTGCAAAAAAATATCCTATTATTTCAATTGAAGATGGCTTAGCAGAGGACGATTGGATGCATTGGGCACAATTGACAGAGCGTGCGCAGGGGAAATTCCAAATTGTGGGTGATGATCTTTTTGTGACGAATGTAATACGGCTTCAGGAAGGCATTGATCAGCAAGCGGCGAATTCTATTCTTATCAAACTGAACCAAATTGGAACGGTAACGGAAACTTTGGAAACGATTGAAATGGCTGAAGCTGCAGGTTTTACTTCAGTAATTTCACACCGAAGTGGAGAAACGGAAGATACTTTTATTGCGGATTTGGCGGTGGGAATGTCTACAGGGCAAATAAAAACTGGATCGCTTTCACGGGGGGAACGGATTGCAAAATATAATCAGCTCCTTCGAATTGAGCAGCAGTTAGGCAAAAAAGCTATTTATGCAGGGTTTGGTGCTTTCCATAATCTTCAATCTTATGCTTAAGCTGGCAGAATTGAAAAAACTTTTCCCTGAACGAAATAAACTCAGTCATAAAGGTGATAATGGGCGTGTTTTAGTAGTTGGAGGAAGTATTGATTACTATGGCGCGCCAATTTTTAGTGGATTGGGTTCGCTTTATGGTGGAGCTGACCTGACATATTTGGCTGTGCCAGAATGTAATTTTGATGTAAGCCGGAGCTTGTATCCGGATTTTGTCGTCAAAAAATATTCAGGGAATTACTTGAATATGAACGGTTTTGACATGATTATGGCGATGGCTCAAAAATGTGATGTAGTTGTGATTGGACCAGGGCTTGGTGACCGTGAAGAGACTTTAGAAACCGTGAAAAATATAGTTTTAAAAGTTGGAAAAACTACAATTCTGGACACGAAAGCTATGCAAGTGTTGCAAATGATTGACCAGATTCCCCTCCCGCAAAAAATTGTTATTACTCCGCATCATTTGGAGTTTGAACTTTTGACGGGTAAATCTTTTAAAATTCAGCAAGGAATTGAGCAAAAATCGGCGATTTTGCGGACGGTAGCAGCGGATATGAATATCAATATTTTACTGAAGGGGCCGCAGGATATTTTGGTTTCAGAGCGTGGAGAAGTTCAAGTGAATACGAATGGAAATGCGGGGATGACAGTTGGTGGCAGCGGAGATGTTTTGGCGGGTTTGGTTGGCGGATTGATAAGTCAAAAAATTGAGCCTTATGACGCCTGCTTGATTGCGGTTTATGCCCTTGGGAAAGCGGGTGACAAGCTTTTTAAAGAAAAAGGCTATTTTTATTCAGCAACAGATTTGGCCAATGAAATTCCTTATGTTTTAAAAGATTTTGTGAGTTAAATTTATGAGAAAAGCGGTATTGAAAGGACTGACGGTTTTTCAATTTCATTTGATTCAAAGTTTTTCAGATGATATTCAGCATGGCGTTACGACGCGCCGTGAACCAGTGGGAGCGGACGCCCCCTCTGCTCAGCGGGGGGCAAGCGGGAACTCTCCCTTTGGTCGAGGTGAATTCAATTTAAAGTTTATGGAGGATGGCGAAGATTCGGCGAAGGTTAGAAAAAATCGTGTGAAGTTATTGGAAAGTTTTGGTGTCAAGGTAGGAGTTTCTGCTCAGCAAACTCATAGTAAAAATGTTTTGTTGGTGGATGAGAAAGTTGTGCACGACCAAGCCTTTACATTGAGTCGGCCGCAACGCGAGGCGCAGGATTTTGATGGATTTGTCACGAATTTGCGGGAAGTTGGATTGTTGGTTCAAGTGGCGGATTGCCAAGCGATTTTATTTTTTGATTCAAAGAACAAGGCTTTGGGGCTTGCGCATGCGGGGTGGCGCGGGCTTGGGAAAAATATTAGTGCGGAAGTGGTGAAAATGATGCGGGAAAATTTTGGGACTGAACCAAGGGATTTATTGGTGGGGATTTCGCCATCGCTAGGGCCTCAGAATGCGGAATTTAGTGATCCTCTTCATGAACTTCCGGAAAGTTTTGCGCCGTATATTTTGGATGGGCGGCGCGTGGATTTGTGGGAATATTCCCGCGACCAACTTTTGCGCTTAGGGGTGCCGGCTTCGAGCATTGAGGAGGCGCGGATTTGTACGATGTCGCCGGCGGGGGCGAAGTTTTATTCGTATAGGAAAGAGGGGGGGAAGAGTGGAAGGTTTGGGCTTTTTGCTTATTTGAAATAAGGAAATTGTTGGTGGGATGGTTGGGTGTTTTTGCCATGTTTCCTTCAGGGGGGTCCCTATAAAACTTTACAATCCACCCATTTGTGCTCTATATTGGCACCCGATTTACTTTTGAGTTTATTATGAAAATAAGAAATTTGCTCAGTCTTGGGCTTACTGTAGCTGGAATGGGAATGGGTTGTAGTGTGGCCACCTCCCAGCAACCTGCCTCGGGAATTGCTTCAACTCAGTTGCAAACGGGTTTGGCTGTTACTTTGGCTTCGGCTGCTCAGCAAAATGAAGCTCCAACTCAACCAAAAAAAATGTTAAATGACCAAGATTTAGCTTACGATCTTGCGGAAAACATGATTCAGTCGAATTTGAAATGCCCTCAGGGCACGCATGCGCGGCCGCGGATTAATGAAAAAAAAGGTGAAGAGGTAAAATATAAAATTGCCTGCTTGGATAATGAATTTCGGCGGGTGAATGATTTGGTGAATGCTTGTAAGGGCGAAGTATTCATGGTTTTAAAAGATTGGCCGAGTGGAGCGGAAAATCATCCGAAAGAGTATCAAGCTTGGTATTGTGGAGCGAAATAAATTTTTTATAAAATTTTTATGAACGCGAAAAGTTTTTTGAGAATGGGGATTGCTCCAGGTGGGTTGCGTCCTTGAACTATGGCTTTTGAGTTTGGATAACCGCGAGGAATTTCTGAACATCAACGTCATTTGGGTTGATTTGTAAGACTTTTTTTAAAGCCTGAATTGCCCTTTCTTTTGCGCCAATCGCCACTAAATATTTGGCGGAAAATTTGGCGTAAAGTATGTTGTTTGGTGAATGGTCGATGCTTTGTTGGAAGGCGTCGGAGGCGAGGGTTTTGAGGTCGGTGCGCGATGGTTGGGTTTGGAGAAGTTCAATGTAGCTGAGTCCTAAATTGTAGTAGAGGCTTGGGTAATTTGGGTTGAGGGCGATGGCGGTTTGGTAATTTTTAATGGCGGTTTCGAAATGCTGGATGGGTGTGGCTGAGGTAAAGCCAGTTTTTATTTCTTCGTCGGCGTAGGATTGGAAAATTGAATAGTCATATGGATTTGCGGTAGTGGCGAGTTCGAAATTTTTCTCCATGGTTGGGAGGTCTTGGAGGGAGGCGGCGAGGAGGGCTTGTTTCTTGAAGAAATCGGATTGGGCTAGCTGGATAGTGTTGATGAGGGCGCTACTCATAAGTACTAAGGAAATTGCTGTAAATAAATATTTAATAGTTTTTTGGAAGGGAAAAATAAGCAGTTTTTTTTTGCCGATAAGAATGGTGGCGAGGCCAAGGAAAAAGTAGAGGAAGAAAAGGGATGTTATGACGCCAAAGCTAAAAAGGGAATCAAAAAAATATGCTGAGTGAGCTCCTATTATGGCTAAAATCAACCAACTTTCGTTGAAAGATTGGGTTTGGAAAAACTTTTTGAGTAATAAGAAAATAATGATAGACAGCAGTGAATAGAAAGCTAGAAAACCAATAATTCCTTGGGTTGCTAAAAGATTGAATGGCTCGCTGTGGGCGGCTTCTGGGACGATGTAGTTTTGGAGATCGCCTGGGCCGACTACTTGGTAGTCGAGACGGCGATATTGGTTGTAGACATTGCGGAACGTTGAAATTCCGGTGCCGGTGAGCGGATGATCTTGGAAGATAGAAAGTGCGCTGAGGATCCAACTTATGCGATCTGGCAAAATACCGTTTTGAAAGTTTTGAATTGTGGCGGAAGTCCTTTGGATGAGATTGGAATTTTGGAGATTCTTTGAGTTAAGGGAAATACCTATCATACTTACAATGATGATTAGTGACGTTACAATAGCGATTTTTTTGATTTTTAGTTTGAGTGAGCTCCGCCATTTCACGCCAGCAAGCACAAGAATAAGCATTGCTGAAATTATGAAAGCAAAAGTTCCGCCCCGGCTTCCGGTAAGGAAAAGAGCGGAAATCTGCAAGATGAAAGCTAATGTAAGACCGCTGAATTTGAGATATTTTTTACTCGAAATAAGGAAAAAAAGTGCCAGAGTGAGGCAAAGGTTTATGGCCAGATATGCGCTTAAATGGGTTCCATGGCCGATGGTACTAAACATGCGGTCTTGCGGTGATTGGCTCCATTCCAGAGCGAAACTTATGAGGTTAGCACTTTGGAGTAAACCAAAAATTGCGATTGAAGTTGATGTGACGACACTGAGAACAAGTGAAATGAGGATTTCGCGTTTTTGGAAAAAATTAAAGATAAGTACGGGGATCAGCAGTAAATTCAAGGTGGTAAATAGCCCGATATAGCGACCACTTTGACCGAACAGGCTGGTGACGAGGTTTGTGGAAAAAACCGTGCTTAAAACGGCAGAAAGTGCGCAAAAGGCTACACTTAAAAAAAGTGGACTTTTGGCAAAACTCCAACTTTCTTTGAGAAATGCCTGGAATAGCCAAAGAACTAGGATAAAAGCAGTGATGGTGCGCAAAATTAAGAGTTTTGGCAGACTGAAAACGGTTTGGAAATCAGGCCAAAAAATGAGGGGAACCAACACCACAAGTGCAAGTAACAAACCTTTAATTATTTTCGGGATTAAAAGCCGCTTTGGCCCTTGCTGAGCGCTAGAAATGTCCATAATAATATTTTTAAATCGAGACTTGGTGATTGGTATTTGATGTAATATAAATCGTACTCAAGATTTTCGTGGATGAGCATAGCTTTTTTCCCGGAAATTTGCCAGAGCCCTGTGAGTCCTGGTTTTACTAAAAGCCGGCGCTGTTGAAAAGCTGTGTATGATTTGGCAATAAAAGTCATTTCTGGCCGCGGTCCAATAAAAGTCATTTCACCTTTAAGAATATTAAAAAGTTGGGGGAGCTCGTCTAAATGTGTACGACGGAGAGTTTTTCCCCATGGAGTAACGCGTTTGTCCCCTTTTGCCTTTGGGGCAAAATCTTGATTTTTAACATCACTGTACATGGTACGGAATTTGTACATCCAAAATCTTTTTCTATTTTTGCCAATTCGTTCTTGAACAAAGATGGCTTTTCCAGGCGAATCCAGACGAATAAAAATAGTGAGGACCACAAAAACCGGCAGAAGTGTAATGATAAGAAAAGCTGCACCTAGGAAATCAATTGCACGTTTTAGTGTCATGTAGTTTTTTTGGCGGATGACGAACGTCTCCAAGTCTTGGAAATTTTCTTTTTTGAGAGCCGTGAGTGACGGAATATTCATGAAATTTATTTTGGAGAATTTTTGGTAAACCATCGTTGTAACTCTGGCCATTTTACACGAGACTTCTTTAAAATATAGCGGCGTTTTTTGAATGCAAGCGGAATTTGATAAAAAAAGTGGGCTAATGCTTTGAATAAACGTGGTTCTCGAAATAAAAGAAAAGCAAAAATCAAAATTTCTTTGGTGATGATTGGGAAAAAGTCAGTGAAAAAACCTTGGAGGGATTCGTTTTTTGTTTGCATGAGGCGCTGGTTTTTGTAGGCGTAGTATTTTTGTTCGTAGCTTAGTTTGCTGCGGTTTTTAAGGACTTCTGTATGCGAAAATTTTTGCAGTATTTTGGTGCCGCGGCCGTGGTATGCGACGGCTGTTGATTCGTACCAGCATTTCCAGCCGAAAAGCCTTAGGCGCCAGGATAAATCTACGTCTTCTTTGTACATGAAAAATTGCGCGTCAAAATATTCTCCGAAGACTTTTGCGTCTTCTAGAGCGGATTTTCGGTAGATGGGGCAAGCGCCGGAGACGCCGAAAACTTCCTGGGATTTTTGGAATTGCCCTTCGTCGTTTTGGCCTTGTCCTTGGTCGATAAAGCGGCGGTTGCGGAAACAGAAAATGCCTACAGTGTCGATTTTTTTTGTGGGGAGATTTTTTTCGAAATCGTAGAGGAGGATTTTTCCTGTGGTGGCGGCGATTTTTGTGTCTTGGGTGAAAGGTTTTAGACCGTTTGCCAAGAAGGTTGGGGCGAGGATGACGTCAGGATTGAGGAGTGAAATGAAGTCAGCGTCTTTGCTTGCTTGGATGCCCATATTTGCCGCTTTCGCGAAGCCCAGATTTTCTTTATTTTTGATGATTATTACATTTTTTTCGTGGTATTTTTGAGCTTCCCTGGAATGGTCTCTGGCTTTCCTATGGGATTTTCCGGCTTCTCCATAGCGTTTTCCAACATCTCCGTAATGCTTTTCAACCCACTCAACGGAATCATCATGCGAAGCATTATCAATAAAAATTATTCCATTTGGCGCTGTAGTCTGTGCGAAAATGCTCTCGAAAAGATTTCTCAGAAAGCGTTGGCCGTTGAAATTAATGATGATGACGCTGATTTTTGGCGGTTTTTGCATACAAATGTAATTCTACGGGTGAAGGTAGGTTTTTTCAAATGTTTTCGTTATAATTGCAGAGCTTAAACTTTTGGTCTGAAAATTCTTGTTCTGTTGTTATGAAAATTATCGTTACAGGTGGAGCGGGTTTTGTGGGCAGTCATTTGTGTTTGCGGCTTTTGGAGCGGGGCGACTCAGTTGTGTGCCTGGACAATTTTGCGACCGGCATCATGCGGAATGTTCAGCCACTTTTGGAGAAATTTCCGACGAAATTTGTACTTTTGGAACATGATGTGACGATGGTTTTGCCGATCGAAAAGTTTGGGGACATTGAGCAGATTTATCATCTGGCTTGTCCGGCTTCTCCTGCGGATTATGAGCAAATTCCTTTGCAAACTTTGTGGGCTTCGGCGGCGGGGACGAAAAATATGTTGGAAGTGGCGAGTAAAAAAAATGCGGCGTTCTTTTTGGCTTCTTCTTCAGAGATTTATGGTGAGCCGTTGGAGCATCCGCAGCGGGAAAATTATTTTGGTAATGCCGATACGGTGGGTGAACGGAGCTGTTATTTTGAGGGAAAACGATTTGCGGAAAGTTTGACTTTTCATTATTGGAAACATTTTCAATTTCCGTTGGTGATGGCGCGGATTTTTAATACTTATGGCCCGCAGATGCGGCCTTCTGACGGTCGGGTTATTCCGAATTTTATTCAGGCGGCGCGCGCGGGAGAGCCGTTGCAAGTTTATGGAGATGGCTTGCAGACTCGCTCTTTTTGTTATGTTGATGACCTGATTGACCTCATGTTGGTTTCCATGGAAACGCCAAAATATGAAGGGCCGTTGAATTTTGGGAATCCGGAAGAGGTGACGATGCTGGAACTTGCGAAAATTATTGTGGAATTGAGTGGGTCGGAGAGCTTGTTGAGTTTTATTGATTTGCCTCTGGGGGATCCGTTGAAACGCCGTCCTGATATTTTGAAAATTCAGCAACTTTTTGGGTTTGAACCGCAAGTGAAGTTGCGTGAAGGTCTGCAGAAAACTCTTGAATATTTTGCCAAATTCTCATGAAAATTGCTATTGTTGGATGTGGACATGTGGGGCTTGTGTATGCGGCTGGGCTCGCTCATTTGGGACATGAGGTGCAAGCTTTTGATATTGATGATTCGCGTCTTCAACAAATGCAAAATGGTGAGGCGCCGTTTTTTGAACCGGGCCTTGCGGAGCTTCTGCAAGCGGAAATCGCGGGTGGGCGTTTGCGGTTTTCTGGTGATATTTTGGAAACTCTTCAGTGGAGTGAAATTGTTTTTTGTACTGTGGGAACGCCTTTAATTGATGAAATAGTTGATGTGAGTGCGGTGTATGACGTTGCGGAAAATTTTGCAAAAGTTACAGCGCAGGATTCTTTGAGGAGATTTTTTGTTTTGAAATCAACGGTTCCCGTGGGAACTTCTCAAAAAGTTGCGGAATTTATTCGGGAGAAAGCTTTGGGTGATGGGAATTTTGAGCTCTTGTTTCATCCAGAATTTTTACGGGAAGGAGTGGCGTTGAAAGATTTTTTTGAGCCGAGCCGAATCGTGATGGGGATGGAGGCTTTTGATCTTTCTCCTGAGCAAATTCAAGAAAAAGTTTTTGAGGTTTATGAACAATTTGTGCAAGGAAAAGTGCCGATGATTTTCACTTCTTTGGAAGAAGCCGAGTTGATTAAATATGTTTCCAATGCGTTTTTGGCGGTGAAGATTTCTTTTGCGAATGAAATGGCGCAGGTTTGTGATGTTTTGGGTGTGGATGTTACAAATGTGATGAAAGGTGCGGGGCATGATCCGCGCATTGGGCTGAGGTTTTTGGGCGCTGGAATTGGTTATGGCGGTTCGTGTTTGCCAAAAGATGTTCGGGCGCTTTTGAATTTGGCGGCGGAAAAAGGGCTGAAGCTTGAGCTGATTGAGGCGGCGGAACATCGGAATTGCGCGCAGGTTTTGACGGCGATTGAGATGTTGGAAAAATCTTTGGGAAATTTAAGTGGGAAAAAACTGGCGGTTTGGGGATTGAGTTATAAGGCTGAGACAAGCGATATTCGTGGGTCGCGGAGTGTGGAGATTATTGAAAAACTTTTAGAAAAAGGGGCGGAAGTTTGCGCGTATGATCCGCGGGCGGGCGAGGTGGTGCGAAAATATTTTGGCGAAAAAGTGGAAGTTTTGGATCAATCTTTTGAAGCTGTAAATGGAGCAGATGCCTTATTGGTGCTGACAAATTGGGAAGAGTTTTCGCATGCGGATTTTAATGAAATTTTTGCCTTGATGAAGGGCAAAGTTATTTTTGACGGAAGAAATTTTTTGGATGCGAAAAAACTTCGCAAACTCGGTTTTGAGTATTTGGCGATTGGGAGATCTGCCATCTGTGGGGTAAATTAAAAATTATTGTTCATAAACTCCGATAAGATGTACTTTACCAAAGTTGAATGGCCTAAGGTCAAGAACTTTTTCAAATAGGCAGGCAATGGCAAATAAAGGCTTATTTAAGCTGATGTAGGATGGGTCACCATTAAGGATGATTTGAGATTTTTTGAAACCCATCGGTTCAAGAGTTTCCGCTATTTTTTTAACCGAATTTATCTTGTAACGAACGGGATACGTATCGCCCTCTTGTCTTCCATAGAGTTTCCTGGTGAAGAAATCATGAAAACGATTAGGAATAGCGAGAATAATCCAGACGTTGTAATTCCAGATATTTGGTGTCAGGAAAATTACTTTGCCGCCAGGTTTGAGTACTCTGTATATTTTGCGGAAAGCTTTTTGGGTATCTGGAAGATGCTCCAGCCCCCACTCGGAAACGACAAGGTCAAAAAAATTGCTTTTGAATGGTAAGTTTTCAACTACTCCAACTGCCTTGTTTTTGATCAATGTTTTTTTATCGAGCGCCTCTTTGTCAGGATCAACACCATATGTGTGGTGGGTCTTGTTATAAACTGGTTTCAACAAATTTCCGTGACCACAGCCAATATCGAGGATATATGTTCCTTTGTCTGTAAGATCATTGATCAGATCCCGAAAACTGGTAAGACTGTCTTATCAGTTAGGCGTTAAGCGATGGTATTCTTGCCTGTAAAATTCTTGTTTCCGCATTTGAAAAAGAAGATAAATGTTTTAGCAGAGCCACCTAATCATACTGCACTTTATCGCTAATCCTCAAGCTAAAATCGAGGCGCTCTTTGGTGAGATTTTGATTGTAGTACGGGTCGCCATCTTTCAAAATCCCCTGATGTCTTCGGTACATGTAGAGTTGTTCGTTCATGGTCACGTCGAAGCCGCGGGTGAGTGATTCGTGATGGTAAAGAACGGCGAATGGTGTATATACAATCAACAGATTCGCCTCTCTTAAACGCAGGCAAAAATCGACATCATTGAAGGATACAGCGAGATTTTCTTCGTCGAGACCATTCATTTTTTCGTAGGTAATTTTGCGTACCATCATGCAAGCGCCTGTTACTGCGCTGCGGTTATGAATGACGTTGATGAGCCCAAAATAACCGTTATCAGAAACGGGGGAACGGGAAAATGCGCTATTGGCAATGCCGGCAACTCCCACAATTACTCCAGCATGTTGAATGAAATCATTGGGGTACAAAAGTTTGGCGCCCACCGCTCCAACTTCTGGCCTTGCAGCTTGCTCCAGCATATTTTGGAGCCAGTCTGGTTCTATTATTTCTGTGTCATTGTTGAGAAGCAATAAATAATCCCCTTCTGCATGCTCTACAGCAAAATTATTGATGGCGGAGAAATTGAATGGTGCGTCGTAGTGAAAAAGGCGTACTCTTGGGCAATATTCAACTTCTTTCATATACTCAATTGTACCTAAAAGTTCACTACGATTGTTGATGAGTAGGATTTCGTAATTTTCATAGGTGGTTTTTTCAAAAATGCTGTCGATGCATTTTTTCAATACATCAACCTGGTCACGGAAAGGAATAATGATGGATATAAGCGCGTTTTCAGGTAGTGATCTTTTGACGCGATATGAGCCGTGCCATAATCCGTTGTGCACTTCAGCTTTTATATTGCGGCGCTTGAGCATGTCAGAAAGCGCTTTTTTTCCTGCTTCAAAAGCGTAAGGTTTTGCGTCAATTTCTGACGCCGTTGAACCTTTGACTTTGCGCCAGTGATATAAAACTTTGGGAATGTGATGGATTAAACGTGGCTTGTCCGTGCAGCGAAGGATAAGATCGTAGTCTTGC
>Ga0105046_10016953_pt1 | contig 11171 bp, 10 predicted proteins | sample MAT03_FD_78385 | JGI IMG/M metagenome (GOLD analysis project Ga0105046, IMG submission 78385) | Freshwater microbial communities from Lake Fryxell liftoff mats and glacier meltwater in Antarctica - MAT-03 (megahit assembly) | ecosystem: Environmental > Aquatic > Freshwater > Ice > Liftoff...
CGTGACGTTCAACCAATCCTGGCCTTGAACTGCGTCGGCTGCCACGGCCCGCAAAAAGCCAAGAGCGGCATCCGCGTCGATTCACCGGCTGAAATTGCCAACAGCGGAACCATTGTCCCGGGCAACAGCGCCAAAAGCTCTCTTTTCTTGTGCCTCAACGGTGCGGAGGGCGTGAAACAAATGCCGCCGAAGAACCGCCTGACCGCCGACCAGATGACGACCATCAAGAACTGGATCGATCAAGGGGCGAAAGCCAACGCGGCAGAAAAACCGAACGCCGCCGTGGCCAACGCCCAACCTGCCAAGCCACCGGTCGTCAACGCCAAGCCCGTGGAGAACGCAAACGAACGCCAAAAAGATGCCCTGGAAAAGGCCCGGGAACGCCAAAAAGATGCCCTGGAAAAGGCCCGGGAACGCCAAAAAGATGCCCTGGAAAAGGCCCGGGAACGCCAAAAAGATGCCCTGGAAAAGGCCCGGGAACGGCGGAAAAAAGAAAAAGACGATTGAGGATGGTCGATTCAGCTTGGTCGGTATGCCGAGATGGCCGCCACTACCGGGGACCCCGCGTGGGCGGGCTGCGGACGCCTGGCAGCACCTCCAGTCGGATGACCACCGCTGGATCAGCGACTTCTACGCCGCCGCCGTCGGCCAGTTTGCGGACCGGGTGGACGAGGCGGCCAACGCCCGTAGGCGCGGGCCGCAGCCAAACTTGAAGGTCGCGCTCGTCTGGGTCCGCGTCGCGAGGTCGTAGCGGTGAACCTGCTTCTCCTTGCTGTCGGCGGCGTACAGGACGGATTCGTCGCCGGTCAAACTGAGTCCCGAGAACACGCCGTCGGTTTGGAGGCGGTTCAGCGTAGCTTTGTTCACCACATCGTAGACCAGCACCCACGCCGGGGTGCGGAGGAAGAGCAGCCCGTGCTTCGAGGAATACGCGATCTGGTAGGCGTCGTTGTCCGCGTTCGGCAGCGCCGGCGGCGTCACCGTGCCGATCTCCTTGATGCGGACCTGCGTGCCGCGTTTGTAGGGGTTCACCGCCTCCTCGAACGGGGCCAATCGGCGGTTCGGGTCCGGGTCGGGTTCCGCCTCCTCGGGCGGCTTCGGTTGTGGCGTGATGACGGGATCGGGCCGCGGTTGGTTGGGCTGGTTAACGAACAGGTCGGGGTTGACCGGTGCGGGCCGACGGCTGGCGTTACTGGCGCAGCCGTAGATGATCCCAAACCCCACGACTGAGGCAACCGCAACCAGCCCGAGGATCGCCCGGTAGTAGGCGACGTTGCCCCACGTCGCGTCCTTCTCGGTGTGCGTCAGCTTCCGCCGCGTGGGGCGGGGGCGGTCTTCGTAATCGTCCGGGTCCGTCGTCTTGTCGAACTCGAACGCGGCTTCGGGCGGTGGTGCCGGCGGGGGCACGGGCACCGGCAGCACGACGAAGGCGGGGAAGGTGAACAACTCGCCGCAACTGTCGCACTCGAGCGTCGCCCCGTAGTCGGCCGGCTTCCGCTGCGTCGCGTGGCACGTCGGGCATTTGGCGGTCACGGGCATGGCTCGGCCTCCGGTTGGGCTGTTACTTTACCAGCCACTGGGCCGGGTGTCACCAGTCGGCGGGGAAGACCTCGCCGCCGTTGGGTGTGTTAGGCGCGAACCACGACGGTAGGTCCCGCCGCCCGGCCTGCGGGCATTTCTTCACCGGTTGTTACTTGATAAAGTTGTTTCCGACGGTTCGCGAGTGTTTCCGATCCAAAAGGAATGATTCCGGTCAGAACGGGATTGATTCCGGCCGAAAAGGAATGATTCCGGTCAGAACGGGATTGATTCCGGACGTTTTGGGATGATTCCGGACGGCCTTCGTGTGATGAAATTCCGCATAAGTCGTTACAGCACAAAGGCTAATCCTCAATCTGACACAAATTCTTCCACTTGAATGGGATGATTCCGGTTCAGGGGTGTGTGGTTTGGCGTCGGAATCAATCATCAGGAATTAGAGCCGATTGTGGTCACAATTCCCCGATCCAACTTGACGCGAGTTCATTCATCGAGCGGGAATCGGTCGCCGCCGCGAAGTCACCACCAACTTTCTCAAGCAACCCGTTGCATCGTGCCCCTAATCTCGGATACGATAACAGCCTTGCCGGAATTCCCACCCCACACTCCGCAACGGAGTCTCGTCTTATGCTCACTGTTCTTGGCCCGCGTGCCCGGTACTGCGACGGCGTTAGCCGGCGGTCGTTCCTGCAACTTGGGGCGCTTGCCGGCGGCCTGACCCTCCCGCAACTCATGCGGGCCGAGGCCGCCAGCGGGAAGACATCGCACAAATCCGTCATCATGGTGTACCTCACCGGCGGTTTGGCTCACCAAGATACATTCGATCTGAAACCGAACGCGCCGGCCGAAGTGCGAGGCGAGTTCCGGCCCATTCCCACCAATGTTTCGGGCGTGCAGTTCTGCGAGCATCTTCCCAAGTTGGCGAAGTGCATGGACAAACTCGTCGTGCTGCGGGCCGTGGTCGGCCAGCGCGACGAACATAGCTCCTGGCAGAGTTACACCGGCACCACGATGGACACCGCCAAGCGCGAGAACAAGCCTCACTTCGGCAGCGTCGTTGCCCGGATGCAGGGGCAGACTGACCCCGTGATTCCCGCCTTCGTCGATCTGTCGCCGACGATGCAACACAAACCTTACAACACACCCGGCCCGGCGAACCTCGGCCGCACGGCAGCGGCCGTCAAGGTCGATGGCGACGAGATCGCGGTGATGAAGAACCTCGCCGTGACGCCCGAACAACTCCGCGACCGCAAAGTCTTGCTCGACAACCTCGACGCCTTCCGCAAAGCCAGCGGTCAGAGCAACGCCGTCGCCACGGACACCTTCCACGACCGCGCCTTCGACGTGCTGACTTCGAGCAAGTTGGTCGAAGCTCTCGACGTGACCAAGGAATCCGTCCGCACCCGCGAACGCTACGGCAAGGGGTCGCCCAAGCACCTCGGCGACGGCGGCCCGATGTGGAACGACCAACTCTTGATGGCACGTCGCCTCGTGGAAGCCGGGTGCCGCGTGGTCACCGTCGCCTACGGCTTCTGGGACACGCACGGGCAGAACTTCAAGCACCTCAAAGACCACCTGCCGCTCTTCGATGCGGGCATCTCGTCGCTGGTCGAAGACATCTACGCCCGTGGCCTGGGCGACGACGTGACCATCTGCGTCTGGGGCGAATTCGGCCGCACGCCGAAGATCAACAAGGACGCCGGCCGTGACCACTGGGCACGGGTGAACTCGGCGCTGCTCGCCGGCGGGGGCATGAAAACGGGCCAGGTCATCGGCAGCACCGACAGCGCCGCCGGCGAAGCGAAGGACGACCCCATCGCTTACCCGAGCGTGCTGGCCACGGTGTACAAGAACCTGGGCATCGATCCGCACGCAATGGTCTACGACGTGAGCAACCGGCCCAACCCAATCCTCTCCGGCGGCGTGCTGCCCATCGACAAGGTGTGAGGCGAGTGCGGGCAAGTGGATGTAACCGAAAGATAGACGATGACCGCGAACTGCCTCGACTTCTGGCTGAGCAGGAGGAAGGCCGTTACGCGGTGGTGAAGGAAACCTTCCACGGCACTTGGGACACGTTCCGCGATGCCCGCTTGTACGGCGGAGAAATGTTCGGGCCACTGCCTCGCGCCACAGAAGGCCACTCGCAGGGCGAGTGACCTTCTAATTCAAGCCCCATTCCACTCAGTTCCGGCCCGGGACTCCTTGAGCGGGCGGCGGTGGTTGCGTGATCTTCGGGATGTTGAACGTCGGAATCTCGTTTTGGCCGGCTTTCACGCGGAACCGCGTTGGTGAGTGCAGTGGGTCGTACCAACCCAACAGGCGGTCCGCGTCCTGCGCCTCGTCCGACGAATCCACCTTCGCACTCTTCGCATCTTTCTCGGCCGGGTCGGGCGGCCAGGCGAGTACCACCTGATACCCACCCTCAGCGGCACCGTCGCTTTCCTGGAAAGTCGTGATCGAGAATGTGCCGTCGGCCTTCGTGACCGCGTGCGGGTTCTGCGGGATATTCGGCACCATCGGCGCATCGACCGGGATCAGTGTGACCTTCACCCCGGCCACCGGTTTCCCGTCGTACACCACTTTGCCGGTCACGGGGTGCGGCACCATCGAATTATCTTGGGACCCGCCACAACCGGCCGCAAGCATGCTCACGGCCAACAAGAAGACTGTTGCAAATCGCATGGCAGCCTCTTGGTTAGTAGTCGGACGGGGTCACGTCGCCGCCCTGCCGAGTGATGAATTTCACGAACTGCCGGATGTCCATGCTCGCGGTGATGAAGTGAACGCTGCCATCCGCGAACACATGGTTGGCACCGCCTTGGTGGAAACTGTACACCTCGTTGCCGTTGTTGCAGTTGGTGTGGCACGGCCCCGGCGCGGTGGTCCCATTCGTCGTGAGCGCCCCGTGGACGATGTACTCGTTGGCCCGGTTGGCCCACCCGCCGTCCTGCGCGCCGCCGACCGTCACCAACTTACCCATCACCCAGGAATCCGGCCGCCCGGCGCATTCGGACATCATCATCGTGTTCGAGGCACCGTCGCGGATTTCGGGGATCGAGTAGGCTCGGTTCACCTGAAGCACGCCGTTGCGGTCGGGCACCACGTCGCAATACCCGGCCGTTGCGAGGGCCGACGAGTACGCGTTGTTGGGGGCGTAGTCGCTGGGCGGGTTGTTCACGCCGCCGCCGGTGCTAACGCGGGTGCCGCCGCCTGGCGTCGAGGGACACTGGAACGCCGGAATCACGTTGGCGATCGCGGCCTGGTTCGCGGAATTGTTCCAGTTCACGGCGAACGAATACTGCTTAGCCACGTTGTCCTGCTCGATGTACGGCAGGAGGAACGGCGACCAACTGTGGATCACGCCGGGCGTCGAGACGCCCACGCGGCGAGCGGCCGAGCGGGTCTGGTTGTCGGTCGCCCCGGACAGCCCGCCGGGCGGGAAACACCCGACGGTCGCGTGGAAGTTGTTCAACCCCAAGCCGATCTGCTTCATGTTATTCTGGCACTTCATCCTCGCCGCCGACTCGCGGACCTTCTGCACGGCTGGGAGGAGAAGACCGATGAGAATGGCGATGATTGCGATCACCACCAGCAATTCAATCAGTGTGAACCCGCGCCGCGGATTCGGATGAGCGGTCATTTGGTCGAACCTCAGAAACGTATGGGAACCGTCGACAACGCTGCCGACGTTGTGGGCGGAGGGCGAATTGATCAGTAGTCGGCGTTAATCACTTCGCCATCGTTGATGAGGCACAGCCGCATCCAGTTCGCGGCGTCGATGTCGTACCGGAGAAAGCGAACGGAGCCGTCGCCCATCACCGCGTTGAACCCGCCGGTGTGCGAACTGCCGAACCGGACCGACCAGAACGTGGACGACGCCGACGTCGGGTGGCTGCTGTCCGGCTGCGGAACGGCTTCGCCGAACCGCACATGGTCCTGGTCCCAACCGGAATTGTTCCAGATTTCGTTGTCGCCCCCGGCCGAACCGAGTACCGTCGGGTGACACTGCTTGTCGCCGGCGAGGACGGTGCTCGACAGCCCGTCGCCCACATCGGTAAGGGTCCGCTTATTCTGGACCGGGGCGTCCGCGGCCAGCGCCGTGCTGGGGCTGGCCCACTGCCGCACCAGCATGCCCTGCTTGCCTTCGCCAGCCATGTCGCGGCCCCCGTTACCGGCGTAGTCGCAGCGGGCACCGTTCGAGTACAGCGTCGGCGGGCGGCGCGACGGGCAGTAATACGTCTTGATGACGGTGCCCGCCACCTGAGCGTTGCCGGCCGCGGTGTCTGGCAGGTTGAACACGTTATCCTGTTCCATGTACGGCGTGATGTAGAACATCCACGTCCAGCCGACGCGCGAGGTCGCGTTGCAGCAGTTCTGGTTGGGGCCGTCGGAGCCGGCGTTGGGGAACTGGTTTTGCGCACCGTGATAGCTGTGGAACGCAAGTCCGATCTGCTTCATGTTGTTCGCGCAACTCATGCGGGCTGCGGCCTCGCGCACCTTTTGCACGGCGGGCAGGAGTAGGCCGATCAGAATCGCGATGATGGCGATGACGACAAGTAGTTCGATCAGCGTGAAGCCGCGTCGCTTATTGACAGTTTGGGTCGCGTAGCGTGGCATCCAGTGCATCCTTCGGTCGGAAGGTGGTATGAATCGGACGACGGAAATGTGAGTCCCCCTCACCGCTTCCGATGCGATCAGGTTATGCACCGCTGAGACCGCACTTTTGGCTTCACGCAATGTTCCGCGAAGGCACTTCGGGCCGCGCCGGCCGGGGCTTCCACGCGCTACGGGCGTAGGAAATGCATTCAAAGATGAAGAGTTTGTGAAAGTTCTGTGAGATGAAAATCCCGCTAGTTGCGCCACGAAAAAGCGCCCCCGACCGGCCGCGTGAACCTTTTGCCGTCACTCGTCCACGTCCCACACGACGACTTGCCCGTCCTCGGTGCCGGCCGCGCCGATGCTCCCGTCGGGGCTGAAGGCCACCGAGACGAGTTTGCCGAGTTTCCAGTCGAGCGTGCGGACCAACTCGGGCCGCTCGATGTTCCAGAGGCACACGGTTCCGTTGGTGCGGCTGCACGCGACCGTGCCGTTCGGGTGAACCGCCATCCCCGTAACGTAAGGCCGCCCCGGATGCACGAGTTCACCCACAAGTGCGCCCGCCGTTGTGTCGAACACCTGAATAATACGACCGGAGATGCGCGAAAGGAGCTTCGAGCCGTCCGCCGAGAAGGCGAGTTGCAAGACGGGTTCCGCGGGGTTGCCGGGAATCCTCAGCAGCACCTTGCCATTCTCGGCATCGCGGATGTGGATTTGGTTCGCGGTCCAGATCATTGATGATGTCTGGCCCATCGCCACAAACATCCCATCGGGGCTAAACGCCGGGGCACGCGGCCAACAAGCGGCATCAGATGTGCCAGCCCAGAGTCGCGTAAATTCCCAGTCAGTGATCGACCACAACTCCACACCGCCATTGGGGCCAAAGGAGGACGCGAGGAGCAACTGGGTGCCGTCTTGCGAAAGGGCTAAACTGGGCTGGGGCAGTTGCGTCTCCAGTTCTGGAACCAAGGAACCACCGAGTTCAGCTATTCTCACCCCCGCACCAATCACGCCGACCATGATATGCCGGCCTTCCGCCGTGAACGCGAGTGAAACGACCCCCAGGTTGCTTGCCAAGTAGGTGAAGCGGTTTTCCCCGCTCCCGATTTGCCACACGTCCACATCGCCCCGGACGCCGAACGTCGAACACGCGGCCGCGATGTGTCCACCCGCCCCAACGGCGAGCAGATCGAGCGGTCGCTTCTGGTTCGTTTGCTGGATTCGCATCTCTGATATCGTGTTGCGTGAGGCGCGTGCCGGAACGACGGGTTGAACTTGGGGCGGTCTTAGTCTTTTTTCACTTCACGCACCACAACCTCGTGGGTCCACCTGCCACACTACAACTTTACCTTTGTCGCCGACAGCGGCAGCCAAGGTGCCGTCGGGACTGAAGCACACGGCTCGCATGCGGCCGACTTCCCAGGTGAAAGTCTGAAGGAGTTGGAACGTGGCTGTGTCGTAGAGCTTCACGGTCTTGTCGTTGCTCGTGGCCGCTAGGTGTTTGCCGTTCGGGTGGAGCGCGACGCCGTTGAACGTTGAGCGCGACGTGTTCGCCAGAGATTCCTTGCTCCACTCCACGATGATGAACTCAACGCACTACTCGGCTACCTGAATCGGCTCACCGAGCAGTTGCCCGTAGTGAACTCTCAAGAGGCTCGAAGCCGGAGAACATCGGTGTAGCCGATCAACATTTCACGTTCCAACAGGAGACAAAGACCATGAACCGAAAGCTGATCTACCCCTCCGTGGCATCGTTGGTCGTCCTCATGATGGGGACCATGATGGGGACACATGCCCAGCAGCCCGGCTCGAACGCACCGTACATCCTGCCGGACGGGGTGAAGGTGGTGAAGGGAGCCTTCTTCATCACCAGCAGCTATCGCTTCAAGGAGTATAAGGAACTCGCAGCGAAACACGATCTCGTCTTGATCCAGTTCATCGGGCCACTCGCCGCCTATCAGAAGGTTCTGACGCAAGTGGCGAAGGACGCCAAGCACCCGGAAATCGAACATGCCAACTACATCTGCTGGGGGCATTCGGCGGGTGGTGTCGGCGTGGCGAAGGCGGCTGACAAGTTACCGGAGCGGATGATCGCCGGTTGCATTATTCGCTCGCCGAACGAGAAGGATGAGCCGAAGCTGGAAATCTCAAAAGGGATGCAAAAAGTTCCTCTGATCCTGACGCCCGCCCTTCGGGATGGGTTCGTTCCGGTGTCGGCCCCGACCGCCCTATTCGAGCGAGGTCGGAAGGAGGATGCGGTATGGACACTGGCAATAGAACCGGGCGGTACGCACGCACCGGAGGGAGCCACGAACATCGTAGTGGCGTGGCTCGATGCGGTCATCAAGATGCGACTACCGGCTGATGCGGACTACGCCAAGGGGTGGCTGGGGGATGTCAAGACGTTCGATGTTGGGGCGTTCGATTCCTTCAAAGGCGAGAAGGCGAAGGCGGCGTGGCTCCCGAACGAAACTGTTGCCAAGCAGTGGAAGATGTATGTATCTGCCGCCGCAAAGCCGGGAGCCGGTCCCAAAGGACCACAACCGCAACCCGGTGGTCCGAAGGCTCAACCGGGCGGTCCCGGTGCATAGGTATTATCACAACGTTGGAAGTCGTTACTGGAAAGGTGTTTGCGGCGAGGAAAATGGCGATTTTGGAGTGCTTCTTTCAAGAGCGATGGCCGCCGTGCTTGAAGAATCACAGGAAATTGCGTGGTGCATTTGAAGTGCATTTGAGGCGAAATCGAATGCGGACTTACTTTTCCTCGTCGCAAATCCTTACCAATCAACAACTTGTAGAGTTGCGATAATACCTATGCTCTTAGCGGGGGAGGTCGGCGACGCTTTGGTCGCCGGGTGGGGGTAGCCACACAATGCGGCAAAGTTTGACACTTGAGCAACTCCCCGCGATGCCGCGAGCGGCAAAACCAGCCGCCTCCAGCCTAAAGCAGCTACATGTTTTGCCGCTTGCGGCATCGCGGTAAAAACCGGTCGGATGTGAAATCGCTTTGCTCAACCAAACAGGTTTCTTGAGCCACGAGGGGCGCACGATGGAGCCAGTTGTCATCGAAGTCCGGCAGTCTGGGGAACTGTGGCTCACGACCCGCGACGGCGGTGTTCTCGTCTACTCGTGCAACCGCAATGCTGCGATTATCGCTGCTGCGGCCGTCCTGCGCCGGCAACTCCGCGACCCCGTCGAAGTCGCGCGACTAACCTTCGTTGGCCTGGAACTCGACGAATTACTCGCGGCTCCGTCGATGAGTCCAAACTGGAAGCGGAAAGGCTCGCCAATCGATGTCGAACTATTCGAGCAGGCCGAGACATTCCTCCAGACCGAGTTGATTCCCTCGGAAGAGGCGGACTTGCTCGCCGAATACCGAGCGTCGCTGACGGCTTGGAAGTTCAGTCAGGCGCTGGAATGCTTGGCGGAGTTGGGCGAGCGACAAGCGTGCAGCAACCCATTCTGGCGGGTTCTGGAACAACTGACCGTGCCGATTTGGCCGACGAAGTGGATGACAGACCGACGAGCCAAAGGTCAGCGAGAAACCCGCATCGCGGACATCCAACGCCGTGCGAAAGGCCACGCCTGAAACTTAATCAGGCCGAAGCGGCGCGATCTTACCGAGCAGGCACAGCCCGAGGCTGGCGGGGGCCACCCACCAGAAGTCGTCGAGTGCGCCACCCAAGGCGAACGAACTAGCGGTGATAATCGCTTGCCCGGCGAGGAAGACCGCGAGCAAACGCCACCGTGCATTCGAGGCGAGACGGCCCGCACACCACACCACGGGCACGAGCAGCACCGGCAGGTCGAATATCCAACCGCCGTAAGGCGTCGTGAGGACCGAAACGGCGACCACGGCCGGCAACGTGCGGTGCCAATCCCAGGCGTTCCCCAGGCGGAGTCGCCAGGCGAGCAGCGCGACGCAGGCCAACCCGCACGGCACGAACTGCACCCAGAACCGCGTCGGGGCGATGCTCATTCGCAATGCGTAACTCGGCACCGGCAATTCCCACGCGGCGAGCGGAACCGCACCCTCGGCGGGTTCCCGAACCGCCGTCATGAACTCCCCGATCACCGACGGGTTCGCCACGACCGCAACGCCCAGTGACAACGCGATGACACTCACACCCGCCGCAAGGGCAACCCGGCCGCGCCGGGTCAGTGCGTCCGCGATCAGCAGCACTCCAAACCCCGCGAGCAAGTGAGGCTTCAACGCCGTGAGCGCCGCACACGCCCCGGCCGCACGCGGCTTCCCCCGCCGCGAGAAGTGCAGGAACCCGGCCAGCCCAAGCGCGAGCAAACCCGTGTTCTGGCCGTAAGCGACCACCCAGCCCGTTCCGACGCATGAAAGGCCAGCGAGTTGCCCGAGCCAGCGAGGCCGACCCACTGCGTACTGCCTCCAGAGCAGGTCGCAGGCAATCGCAATCGCGGCAAGTTGCAGGCACCCCCACAGCAGCGAAGCCAGCACCACGGGGAGCAAGCCCAGCGGCATGTACAGTGCCAGCGAGTGCGGCGGGTTCCACATCATCACGGCCGCAGATTTGTCGGGGTCGATGGTCCGCTGTTCGGCAAGCAACCGCGCCGGGTCGTAAGGGTTCTTCCCCTGAAGGTTCACCCGGCCGGCCGCCCAGTATTCGGGGAAGTCCTTGGGCAGCGGAAACGCGGGCGCATTGACGAGCCGATCCACGACGAGAACCATAACGGCCCCGCCGACAAGCAACACGAGCAACGAACGAACGGTTTGCGACATCGCGTTGTCACTGCTCCGGAAGGGATCGGATGCGGGCGATTGCTTCGGGGTCGCCGGTCAGATCGAAGACGTAGATGCAACCGCCAATCACCGCTGTCGGCGGGCGACTTCGGAGCCACGCATAAGCCTGCGAATTATCGCCCAGATACAACCCAAGCACCAGATTCGCGCTGACCGCAACGACGTGCCGCGGTGCGGTTCGTGAGATCGCTTCACCGACGGGAACACCGACGCGGCCGTACCCTGGAAGTGGTCGGAATCGGATGCCGTGCGCTTCGGGCCGGTC
>Ga0105046_10016954_pt1 | contig 11171 bp, 8 predicted proteins | sample MAT03_FD_78385 | JGI IMG/M metagenome (GOLD analysis project Ga0105046, IMG submission 78385) | Freshwater microbial communities from Lake Fryxell liftoff mats and glacier meltwater in Antarctica - MAT-03 (megahit assembly) | ecosystem: Environmental > Aquatic > Freshwater > Ice > Liftoff...
CCGCATTTCTCACACCCTTGGAGAAAGTGACGACAGCGTGTTGGAGAGGCCGATCGTGGAGTGATGAGTAATTAGTGATTAGTTCTCCGGGCGGTGGCGCAACTAATCACTAATTACTCATCACTTTCCCCGCATCGACTGTGAGAAATGGGGGCTATTCCCCTCCGCCCCCCACGGTGGGCGACATGTCGGGAAGTGACGCTCGGGTAAGCGGGGAACCGGAGCGCAGCGGAGATAGCCTCGCCAATTTTTCCCCACCGAGGCAAATCTGTCATGGCGGGTAAAGAAGACTCCACTGGCGGCACAACCCCGGAGACGGGGAAGGCCGCGCGGGCCATGACAGAAGTCGGAGGCGTTCGTAGTAGGGAGGATCCCATGCCCGACCTTTGGTGGTCGGGGCAAAACACGGGGGAGCGAAGGGACGCCACTTGTTCCGCAGGAGAGAGGCGCCGGGAAGGATGTGGTGACGGCCCGCAAGGGCTGCCAGCACCCGACAAAGTCCGGCAACTGCAAATCATCCTGTATCGCCGCGCTGTTGCTCGACGACAAAGGAACCCGGAAAGCCGAGCAAAAGCTTCGCTCACGCGGTCGCGCCGGATGCGGAAAAACCGCCCGTCCGGTTTGATGAGGGGCGGGAAGCAGCGGTCATTGGCTTTGCCTCTCAACCTGTCGCTTCCCGCCTACTCTACACCCGAGCCGGGTTCAACCGCCGGATGCGGACCCGCAAGTCCGGTGGTGTGGGAGCCCTGATGGGCGCAATCCCGTCAGGGCGACCCTATCCTGATCTCGCCACAGCGCTCGCCTGGACGCGAAATGAATCACGCCCGATTCCGGATGGCATTCGGATCCAGCATTCCCGTTCCGGGCGGAGAGCCGAGGATGGGAGTGGTCATTCGTGCGCGGCGGCGGCGGTGCCCTCCTTTTCCTGGATGAAGACGCCGGCCTTCGTATCAAAGCAGTGGCGGCACCGTGGGTTCTCATGCAGGTTGTCCCACACACTGGATTCATGACATGAACATCGCCACCAAGATCCACCTCTCCCGCCGCGCATTCCTCCGGGGCGCGGGCGCCATGCTCGCGCTGCCGTGGCTGGATGCGATGGTGCCGGCGTTCGCCACGCGCGCGCAGGCTGCGGCGGCAACCGCTGTGCCGAAGCGTTTCGTCGCCATGTGCGCCACGCTCGGCTTCCACACGCCGGCCCTTTTCCCGAAGGAAACTGGCGCGGGCTACACGCTCACGCCGTATCTCGAACCGCTGAAGGATCTGCGCGAGGATTTCTCCGTCATCTCCGGTCTCGCGCACACGGAGCAGAGTGGCGCAAACGGCCACACTTCCGAGATGACATGGCTCACCTCGGCGAAGCATCCGGGACTCGCCGGCTTCAAGAACACGATCTCGATCGATCAGCTCATCGCGGAGAAGATCGGCACGCAGACGCGCTTCCCCAGCCTCGTGCTCAGCACCGGCAGCGAGTCGCTCTCGTGGTCGAGCAGCGGCGTGCCGCTGCCGGCGGAGTTCTCGCCGTCGAAGACCTTCCAGCAGCTTTTCGTGGAGGGCACGCAGTCCGAGGTCGAGTCGCAGATGCGCGGCCTGAAGCGAGGGCGCAGCATCCTGGACACCGTGAATGGCCAGGCGAAAAAGCTGCACCGCGATCTCGGCCAGAACGACCGGCAGAAGCTCGACGAATATCTCACGGCGGTGCGCGAGCTCGAGGGTCGTCTCGTGCAGAATCAGGAATGGGCGAAGAAGCCGAAGCCGAAGGTGGACGCGCAGCCGCCGACCGACATCCAGAGCCGCACCGACGCCATCGGGAAAATGAAACTCATGCAGGATCTCGTCGTGCTCGCCTTGCAGACGGATTCGACGCGCACCGTCACGATGCGCTTTTCCGGCATGAACGCCGTGCCGGAGATCGAGGGTGTGAGCAATGACTGGCACAACCTCTCCCACCACGGCCAGGATCCCGCGAAGATCGAGGAGTTGAAAGTCATCGAGGTCGCCGAGTTCCGCGCCTTCGCGGACTTCCTCACGAAGCTCCGGGGCGTGCAGGAAAATGGCGTGCCTCTTTTGAAGAACACGTCCGTCCTGTTCGGCTCGAATCTGGGCAACGCGAGCGCGCACGACACGAAGAACCTCCCGCTCATCGTCGCCGGCGGGGGCTTCAAGCACCGCGGGCATGTCGCCGTGGATCCGAAGACGCAGGTCTTCTCGAATCTCTTCGTCACGCTGGCGCAGCGCATGGGTGTGGAGATGGACAAGTTCGGCTTCAGCACGGGGACTCTCGACCTGGGCGCATGAAGCTGATGCTGCTAGCGGGCCTCCTGCTCGCCGCATGTTCGCAGGCGCGGTCCGCTATCCCGGCGGCGATACGATCTTACCTCAATGAATACTGCATGGGCTGCCATGACGCGGCGGAGAAAAAGGGCGGGCTGAATTTCGAGGCGGTCGAATTCGGCACTGGCGAGGAGGCGCACGCGAAATGGGTGCGTGTCTTCGACAAGGTGCTCGCCGGCGAGATGCCGCCGCCGAAGAAGGCACGCCCGGACACGGCGAAGCAGCGCGCCTTTCTTACCCTCCTCGGCCAGGGCCTGCTGTCGCAGCACATCGCGACGAAGGGCACGGTGCTCCGCCGGCTGAACCGCACCGAATACGAGAACACGCTGCGCGATCTGCTCGGCGTGCGCGCTGAGGTGAGGGATTTGCTGCCCGAGGATTCGCTGTCGCACGGGTTCGACAATCAGGGCCGGGCGCTCGGCATTTCCGCCGTGCAGATGCAGCGCTACATGGAGGCCGCCGAGCTGGCGCTGGATGCCGCGCTGCTCGTGGACGCACGCCCGGAGACGACGAAGGAGCGGTTCACATACGATGGCGGCGGCAAAGGCAGCGGCCTCGGCACGCACTGGCTGAAGCGCGAGGATGGCGCGGTCGTGGTTTTCAACGAGGGCGGATTCCCCACCACGCAGGTGCCCGGCCTGCGCGTGAAGATTCCCGGCATGTATCGCGTCCGCGTCACGGGCTATGGATTCCAGTCGGAGGAGCCGGTCGTGTTCGCGCTGGTCGCGGGGAATTTCGGACGCGGCGGCGATACGGAGATTCGCGGCTTTTACGAAGTGCCGGTGAACAAGTCCACGACGGTCGAGGTCACGCTGCCGCTCGCAGCCGGTGACGGAATCAGGATCAGCCCGCAGGGGCTGAACGGGCCGGACGGGCATTCGCCGGTGAAGGACGGGCCGGACAAATATCCCGGCGAAGGCATGGCGCTCCAGGAAGTGACGCTCGAAGGCCCCATCATTTCCGAATGGCCGCCGCGCGGGCAGAAGCTCCTGCTGGGCGATGCGAAACTGCGCGAGGTGCCGACCCAGAATCAGAAGGCGCGCGGAAGCCGCGGCTACAAGCCGAAGTTTGTCGCGGAGCCGAGCGACCCCAAGGCCGCTGCACGCAAGTCGCTGCCGGTTTTCATCGGCGCGGCGTTTCGCAGGCCGGTGACGTCCACGGATGTCGCGCCGTATCTCGCGCTGTTCGATGCCGAGTTCGCGGAGAGCAGGGATTTCCTGGAGGCGATGCGCACCGCCGCCATAGCCGCGCTGTGCTCGCCGGAGTTCCTCTTCCTGAAGGAACCCGCCGGCAAGCTCGACGAGCACGCCCTCGCCGCGCGGCTCAGCTATTTCCTCACCCGCACCGCGCCGGATGCGGAACTGCTCAAGCTCGCCGCCGCGAAGCAGCTCGCGCGGCCCGATGTCCTGCGCGCGCAGACCGAGCGCCTGCTCGCCGGCGAAAGTCTGGATCGCTTCGTCGCAGATTTCACCGACGGCTGGCTGAATCTGCGCGAGATCAAATTCACCACGCCCGACAAGCAACTGTATCCCGAATACGATTCGCTGCTGCTCGAATCGATGCTCCGCGAGACGCGCGCATTCATCCGCGAACTGATCACGGGCAATCTCAGCCTTGCCAATCTCATCCAGTCCGACTTCGCCATGCTGAACGCGCGCCTCGCCCGCCACTACGGCATCCCCGGCGTGAGCGGACTGGCGATGCAAAAGGTGAAGCTGCCGCCGGACAGCAAACGCGGCGGCATTCTCACACAGGCCAGCATCTTGAAAGTCTCCGCCAACGGTACCAGCACCTCGCCCGTGATTCGCGGCGTGTGGGTGCTGGACCGCATGCTCGGCATCACCCCGCAGCCGCCTCCACCCGGCACGCCCGGCGTGGAGCCGGACATCCGCGGCGCGAAAACGGTGCGCGAAATCCTCGCCAAACATCGCACGCTCGAGACGTGCAACGGCTGCCATCGGCAGATCGATCCGCCCGGCTTCGCGCTCGAGAGCTACGACGTGATCGGCGGCTGGCGCGATCGCTTCCGCAGCCTCGGCGAAGGCGAGCAGGTGAGTCTCAAGGTCGAGGGCCGCAAAGTGCGCTACAAGATCGGCCAGCCCGTGGATGCGGCGGGAGAAATCGACTCCCGCTCAAAGTTCAAAAATTTCGCCGAGTTCCAGAAGCTGCTGCTCGCCAGCCAGGACCGCGTCGCGCGCTGCGTCGCAGAGCGGCTGCTCATTTTCGGCACTGGCCGGGAAATGGGCTTCTCCGACCGCAATGAAGTCACCCGCATTGCCACCGCATCCAAGTCGCGGAACCATGCGCTGCGCGACCTGATCCACCTCGTGGTGCAGAGCGAAATTTTCCGCTCGAAGTAACGTCCGACATGGAGCGCTGCGCCTTCCCGTGCAGGTTCATTTGGGCGAGATTTGATTCGTGTCCAGTGCGACATTTTGTCGGTCGCGGCAGGCGCAAGGAGGGGCGCTTTGATAGCGCCCTCTGGCAGCGGTCGCTCCGCGCCGCTGTCAGCCAGGAGCATTGCCATGCAAAAAAAGATCACCAGATTCAGCACCGCCGCCGTGCTGCCCACGCCTCTGGCTCGATGCGGCGCGGAGCGACCGCAACGAGAGGGCGCTATCAAAGCGGCCCTCCTTGTTCCCGCGCCACGCTTTCTTGGACATGAAATGAATCACACCCGTTTCTTTTGCTGAATCGGTAGAGGCGTTGCGGATCTGCGAAGAGGAATGTAGTTCAGCGCTTCAGCCCGACGGCGGCCTTTCAGCGGCTGAATCCCGAGTTGCTTTTGCATTCCCGCCGCGCCTCCGCGCGCGGTCGGTCCTCGCGTAGGAGGATGACAAAGTGCATGGAAGGGATTGAAAAGCGGCAGATCGCGTGGGACGAGTCGCGCCCGAATCGAGTGAAGCCTGCATCATTTTTCCACTACTGTCCCCGCTGTGGCACGAAGCACGTGAAGCCGCCAGGGAGCGCCGTCTTCACCTGCGCCGCGTGCGACTTTACGCTCCACTTCAGCGCCGCCAATGGGACCGCGGCATTCGTGCAGCGCGACGACGGGTGTGTCCTGTTCATTGTCCGCGCGAGGGAACCGGCAAAGGGCAAGCTCGCTCCGCCCGGAGGATTCATCGACATCGGCGAAACCGCCGAGGAAGGCGTGCGCCGCGAGGTGCGCGAAGAAGTGGGACTGGAACTGACCGACGTCACGTATCTCTGTTCTGCCCCGAACAGCTATCACTACCGCGAAGTCACCTATCCCGTGCTCGACCTGTTCTTCGTCGCACGCGCCGTGTCTTCCACCACCGTGATCGCGTCGGACGAAGTGGTGACCCTCCGCTGGCTGCGCCCCGAAGAGGTGGCTCCCGAGGAACTGGCATTCCCCTCGATGCAACACGCCTGGCGAGAGTGGCTGGCGAGCGTACTCCATCGGCAGCGTTGAAATTTTCCGGGGCCGGGCGCGCAGCTTGAACTGAACGGGTGCCGCGTCGGTGGGGAAGGGGAGTGGCGCTCTCGCCAGGCTCAGGAGATTCGATGCTGCACGAAACTCCCCAAATGAGCGGTTGCAACAACCGCGATGCGCATTAGCATCACCGCCTCCTCAAAAAGGGGGCGTACTGGTTTCGACTGAAAATTCGAGACACAGACGGCATGCCGCGGAAGCCTGGTTGGCCGCGTTACCAATCCTGGGCAAAAAACATAAACGCCAAAACCGAAGAACTGGCCCTCGCAGCCTAAGTGCTGAGACGTTCCCGAACTGACGCCTGCTAGGCCTCGGGGACGACACCTAGCAGGCTGGCTTTCCGGCGGAGCGACCGCGCCGGGAAGCGAGACTTCAAATCGTGGACGATCGGTCTCGCGTGGCGCGCCCACCCGCAGCGCGAGACTTAAATTAAAGGCACGGCTAAGCGTGTAGAAGTTTGTGACAAAAGTTTTTAGGACAGGGGTTCAACTCCCCTCGCCTCCACCTTTTCTATAAAGAAGAGCAACACCGAGTTGACCTCGTGTGACAACTCGTGACGAAGCGGGTTCGTGAAAGAGCCGCATCAAGTCACAGCAGTGAAGGGTTACGAGATCTCCACCTGTCGCCTTTCGCCGCGTCGGTGCATGGTGGTTTGGAACGATTCCGAAGGCCGCCGGCAGCGGCGCTCCCGCGAGACTTTGAAGGAGGCTGAGGAACTGGCTCGGGAAGTCTCGCAGGCTTTGCTGGAGAAGGTGAACGGCGCGATGACGCTCGATGACCGCCAGGCCTACAACCTCGCCCGCGAAATCGTTGAGCCGTTCGGTTACACCGTGCTCCAAGCGGTGCGAGAGTGGGAGCGGACCAAAGCGTCGTATCAGGGAAAGAAAATCTCCGATGTCATCGCGGAATTGATCGCCGCGAAGCGCCGGGAGCAACTCTCCGTTCACTACGTGGACCGTTTGGAAGACGGCCTGAAGTCCCTCGCTGCGGTGGTTCCGGACGAGATCGAAAAGGTGCATGCGCCGCACATCAAGGAGTTCCTGAACGCCTGCAAAGTCGGCCCGAGGCGCTGGAACAATCTGCGCGATCAGGTCGTCACACTGTTCCGCTTCGCCCGTTCGCAACGCTACCTCCCGAAGGATCGCACGACCGAAGCGGAGGACGTGATGAAGATGAAAGTCGCGCGGAAGACGGTCGATATGTTCGCGCCCGAGGAACTGCGAATCATCATCGAGAACACCCGGCCGGTCTGGCTGCAGTGGGTTCTCATCAGCGCATTCGCCGGTATTCGCACGTTTGAGGTGATGCGGGGGGATTGGTCGAGCGTCCGCTGGAAACAGAAGCTGATCGATCTGCCGCCGGAGGTCACGAAGGTCAACGAGCGGCGCATCATTCCCATGTGCGATGCGCTGATCGAAGCGCTCACTCCGTGGCGAAACGCGACCGGACCGGTGTGCCAGGACAAAGTTCTGCAGCTCGAGATCGAGCAGATCATGGCGAAAGTAAAAAAGACCCACCCTCGGTTTCGATGGAAACACAACGCACTTCGTCACGCGTACGGCAGCTACCGCACCGCGCTGACTCAGAACATCCCGCAGGTAGCGCTCGAAATGGGCAACTCGATTCAAATGGTGAAGCGGCACTATTTGGAAGCGAGAACGTTTGAGCAGGGCTTGCGTTGGTTCGGGATCACATGGCCGCTGCCGGGCAAGGATCGCGCGAACAGCCCGTTTCTCCGCTGGGTCGCCGCTGCGACGTGATGGCCGATTCAAAGTTCTTTCCTCAGACCGAAACCGCTTTTCGCCTGCGCGAGATGCGCTTCGAAACTGAAACGGTCTGAAACGATTTTCCATCGATCAGCGCCGCGAGATCCGCTTCCCGAACACGGTATTCCCTTCCCACTCGGACTGCGGTGAGCGCCGCCCGTCTGATCCAATCGCGAACAGCCCCGGCGCCGGAGGGCGCTGGCAAACCATCGCGAACTCCCTCCAGGCGTTCATCACGCCCGAGATCGCGCAGGTCTTCAGCCCCGGCGCGAATACGTTCGACTTCGCCGACACCGACCGCGGCAAAATCATCTGCGTCGCCATGTCGCAGAAGTTTCAGGTCGAGCGCCGCACCGTGAACACCTTCCTCAAGATGCTCTTCTACACCCATGTGCTGCGCCGCTTCGACAAGCCCGCGGAGGAGCGCCGCCGCGACAACCTGCTCATCCTCTGGGCCGACGAAGCGCGGCGTTTCGTCAGCGCGAGCGAGGAAGGCATGAGCGACTACAACTGCATTGACGTGATCCGCGAAGCCCAGGCCACCGTCGTCGCCGCCGCGCAATCCTCGACTTCCTTCATCCCGCCCCTCGGCCGCGAAAAAGCCCGCGTCTTCAGCCTCAATCTCCGCAACCGCCTCATCTTCAAAGCCCCCGACGAGGAAGGCGCACTCGAAAGCGCCGACTTCCTCGGCAAGAAGCGCGTCATCAAGAAATCATGGGGCTACTCCGGCGGGAAAATGGCGCGCAACTACTCCGAGCAGGAGGAGCACAAAATCAAGCCGCACATCCTGCGCGCGCTCGCCAAGCACACCGCCGTCGTCGTCCATAGCGAAAAGGGACATCGGAAGAAACTGCTGCCGCCGCTGGAGCCGGATGGAGAGGCGTCGCAGTCGTTTCGCTAGCGACCCGTAATCCGAACCACACCTAGCAAATCCTTTTGCAGAGCCGCTGCGCGTGTGGAGAATCAGCGCGTGCCCTCTCTCGCTGAACTTCTCAAGCAAGCCCGTGGATATGCGGAATTCGCCATGCGCAAGTTTGGCTCCGTGGCGCCGATGTTGATCGCGGTCACGCCGAAGGGGCCGATTCATTTTGTGCCGGACAAACTCACCGACGAACGTGCGAAGGACAATTTCGCGAATACTGCGCGACTCATCACCACCGGATATGGAGCCACTGCCGCCGTGATGATTTTGGAATCGTGGATGACGGTGGCGGGTCCCGATGGAAAATTGCCCGACATGCCGCCGTCGGAATCACCGGACCGCATGGAGGTCGTGATGCTGGCGGCTGAATCGTTTGGCGAATTCGAGGCGGAGATCCTGCCGATCGTGCGCAGCGACTCCGGGTAGTTCTTCTGCTTTGGCGAACCCGATGCCCGGAAGCCCGATCAGCTTCAGGCGCGGTTTGCCAATCTGCTGCCGCCGGAGCCAGTGGACGACGAGATGAGTTTGATGGCGCGCACGCTGCTGACGGCGATGGGGATACGGGCGAGGCACCTGAAGCCGCGGTTCGGGAGGAACTGAGACGGGAAAGATTTCTGTGGGGATGAAACGTGGAGGCGACCGGCAGGCGAACTTGCTCGCTGATCTGCGTTGCTCTAGAACCCGCGCCCTCCCATTCTGCGGATGAATTCGCGACATCAGCACTTTCCCTGTGACCGCACCCAAGAAATACCCCAGACATTCTCCACTCGAACGCGTCGCGAGATTTCAGGAGCATACTGAGCCCACGATTGTGGAGATGTTTTGTAACGACGAGGCGAGGCGAGGCGATCGGATCATTTCGCTGCTCGTCGTCCGCCTCATTCGTTTGTAACCGGGGTCGGTCGGATTCGGCACACAGGAAATCGTGAAATGAATATCAGCATCCAGCCCAGCGTTGACGAAGTTGCCAGTGAGCGCCTTCACGCGTTTGCGATGCAACTCGCAGACGCACGATTCTCGGGCGGTGTGATCCACAAACTTGTGGACAGCGAATCCGGCTGGGCGCGGCGCACGAAATTGCTCAACGGCCAAACCCATTCGTACGAGGCGGCAATTCGACTGCTTGGGGACTTGCGGCTCCTCAAGTGGACCGTCCGCGCCGATGCCTGCGGCATCGAGTTGGAATCGCCGCCCAACCCGCTCCTGAAAGCCAGTTCGCCCGATCAAATCCGCGCGGCCAAGAATGAGATTCGCACGGAACTGTCGCATTCGCTCGCGCAGCAGTTCGGTGACCCGGTGGTGCGGGAGTTCATCCGCAATATCGAAGAACCCTCTCCCAGTTCGCGGCGGCGCGGCATCGGCGCGCTCGTCGCCGACGGTGAAGAGGTGTTCGCCCAAATTCAGCCCGCGTTGTTCCGACCGCCAGCGGAGCGTCCCGATGCGCTGGCAAGCGCCGTTCAGCCGTATCTGCAACTTTTGCCAGGCGAAGGCGACCCGGCGGTCCTCGACGAATTCACGCGGATCCCGCTCGGTGAAATCTGGCGCTACTTCCGTTACACATGGAGCATTCCGCAGACGGCGATTCCAGGTCGTCAGATGTTCTATCTGATCCGTGACCGGGCGCATCCATGCCACGCGGTCATCGGGATCGCCGCGCTCGGGAACAGCCCACTTGTGTGTCCACTTCGCGACAAGGCCATCGGCTAACACCCGGACGTGTTCGCCGAGCGCCTTCGTACTGCCGCCCAAGCAGGTAAACGAGAGGAGATCGAACGCCTGTTTCACCACTTGGAAAGCCTGATCGCTGGCGCTCTCGGTGAAATCGATCCTCAAGGTCTTGCCCGGCCCGAGGAATTGGCTTCGCCGACCGATGACATCATCGCACGACTCCAGCGCCGTGCAGAAGAGTTCGCCAGTCGCCGTGAGGACGCTCTTCGTGAAGTTGCCGACGCCGCTGACGCCGGGGTCCCGCTCTCACTTTAGGAGACCGAACTGGATGACTACGCGGTTCCGCCTGTTTCGACAGATTTGCTCGAACTTGAAGGCAAGGCCGCTCCGAAAGATTCACCCGAAACCTTTGCGCGCCGTCTGCTCGTCGCCAAGAAGCGTGCGTTCGAGCTAGCCCGCCTCTGCCGTGCAAAATTGAATCTCGCCGCGTTCCGTGACCGTGTCACCGACCCGGCCACAACTGCCAGTGCGCTCGCGAGCGATGATTTCCTCGTCGCCATGAATACGGCTCTCACCGCCGCCAAGAGCGACCGGGTCGGGACCAACGTCCTCGAAATCACGACATGCGGCGCCGTTGCTCCATACAACCACTTGCTCGGCGGAAAGCTCGTCGCCCTGCTTTTGCTCAGTCCCGAGGTCGCCGACGACTACCGTCGCCGTTACGGCGAACGCGCCGCCATCATCGGTTCGCAGCTCAAGAACGCAGCGCGTACCATGGATTGCACGCTCGCATGGCTGAACGCGACCAGCCTCTATGCCGTTGGCAGCAGTCAGTACGAGCGACTTCGGCTGCCAGCAGGAGCAACGGTGTCCAAGATTTCCTGAGAAAAAGTTAGCTAATGATAGGCGCGCAGGCACCAGGATGACTTGGGCGAGGCCGGGTTTGCGCGGGCCGCGCGGACATCAAATTCCCGTCAGACGAAGATTGATGCCGGTTTCCGTGCGATTGTGCTTGCACTGGGTCTCG
>Ga0105046_10016956_pt1 | contig 11169 bp, 12 predicted proteins | sample MAT03_FD_78385 | JGI IMG/M metagenome (GOLD analysis project Ga0105046, IMG submission 78385) | Freshwater microbial communities from Lake Fryxell liftoff mats and glacier meltwater in Antarctica - MAT-03 (megahit assembly) | ecosystem: Environmental > Aquatic > Freshwater > Ice > Liftoff...
CACCCAGCCAGTCTGAGTTGGCCGCGCGGTTCATACCGCAGTTGAAGGGCCCAACTGTGAAGGCAGATCAAGGCGAGATGGGAACCATGCGAGAGAGCAGATACTCCTCGCGTGCGTCGTCACTGGCCTGGATAGTCCAGCCTTCCTCTTTGAACCAAGATAACCAAGTATCGATGGGTTGGATAGTTAGGTGAAGGGTCGTGCCGGCGATCCACTTCCAGAGCCGGTCGCGGTCCTTTCGGGGATTGACCTTGACGGCGATGCCCATTTGTGCGACGCGGCACATTTCACGGACGGCGAGCCGTGCGTCGGTGGCGTTGAGATGCTCCAGGCAGTCAGTGGAGATCACGACCTGGAAGCTCGCATCTGTAAATGGGAGGGCGGTAGCGCAAGCCTGTCGAGCATCACGTCCCAGCGCACGAGCCTTGGCGACGGCGATCTCGGAGATATCAATACCTGTAGCCTTTGCACCGTGCTGGGCGAAGTATCCCAGCACCCAGCCGTGTGAGCAGCCGACGTCGAGCACGGATGTTGGGCTCCACTGCAAAAGAGCACGCTGAGCGAGGACTTTGGCATGGCTCTTCTCTGTGTTACGGTGATACCCAAGCCAGTACAATCTGTCATAAATACGACGATATTTATCGGGGCCAGCTTTGGCCATTGGAAAGACTCCTTGCCGTTGAACTGAAAGACAGCCCGGGCCGGTAGTCCCGGCGAGGCGCAGACTGCTTGGCATACCTGATGTCGGACTTCATTAATCTACGATTGCGAGACGGGATTCAGACGACTTTAAGATCGCTTGTTTGCGGACTGAAACGCAGGTGTTAAGTTTGGCTCTATTGGGGCAAGACGAACCCTGGTGTTATCAACGCAGCTTGTGGGGCACGAATAGCTCTGGAGGGGTCTCGGGCAAGGACCATGCCGCCGACCTTCACTCGTCCTTGAGGGCCTTGAGTTTGTCGCGCAGGATCGCCGCCAGCTCGTAGTTCTCTTTGCCCAGCGCCTCGGTCAGGCGCTTCTTCAGCTCGCCGCGGGCGCTGAGCGGCTGGCGCGGCAGCAGGGTGTCGCGCATCTGCCTGAGCATCTGCGCCTCCTGGCTGCTCTCAAAGGCCCCGTCGGGCCCGTCCGCGAAGTGCTTTCGCAGCGCCTCGAGCCCGTCGTCCACCGCCAGCAGCGCCGCTTTCGGCTCGTTCTCGCGCATCGCCTGGCTCGCCAGCGCCCGGGCCCGCGTCATCAGGATGAACGGGCGGAACTGCTCCAGCGCGTTGCGGTCATCGCTCTCGTCGGCGCGGTTGCGCGTCAGGTCCAGCACGCGCAGGTTGCGCGATGTGTCACGCACCACCCCGTCAAAGTCCTCCATCACCAGCAGCCCGGTGTACCGCTGGTAGTACTGCACGGCCTCTTCGCGCAACTCGCGGCAGTCGTCGGGCGATAACGCAAAGCCCTCGTCGCTCCCTTGGTGCTCAGCATGATGCTCATCCAGCCGCGTCTCGTGAAACTCAAGCAAGCTCTCGAACCCGCGCGGGCGCTGGCCGTCGGGCCGGCCCTCAAGGTGCATCTGCAGCACGCCAAGGTCCATGCGGATCTGCAGGCGGGGCTCGCCGTCCTCGCCCATGATGAGCCTGGCAGAGAGCTTCCCGGGCTCATAAGGCCAGGCCTGGAGGATGTCGGAGAGGTCGTTGCTGCGGGCCGCGGCCCTGGGCTCCGGCTCGTCATCGGTGCCATCGGAACCCAACGGGATGCTGCCGGGCGTCTTGCCGACGGCGTCGGGACTCGTTGGTCCGGTGTTCTCAGAATCATTACGGGGCTTTGGACGTCCGCCAGAACCGCCGCCAGCGCTCCCGCCGGCGCCGGCCCCGGAGCTTTGTCCCGGGCGCTCTTCAGGGTTGGAGCTTTCACCTGGCCTGTCGCTGTCACTGTCACTGGGCACGCTGGGCTCCGATGGTGTTCCGCGCAGGGTTCTGGCGACGTCCGCGGCACTATATCGCGTGCGGGTGCGCTGAGTGCCTGGGGAGGCGGCGTTGCGCGCGTCAAACGCGAGGCGGGTTTGGTCCAAATAACCTGCCTGAACTGAGTGAGTGTGGCTGCGGGTGAATGGCGGCGGGCGAGGGGTGCGCGAAGGTGGGGGAAGAGTGAGGGGTTTGCGAGCTTCGTGAGTCGGCGAGGCGGCAACGAGGTTAAGGTGTGCGGTGCGCCGGTCGATGTGCTGACAGTCAGGCAGCGGCCGAGAGTGCGCACCGAGTGTGCATCCGAGTTGAGGAATTCTTCGTATGGCAGAGTGCCGATCGATTCTGAACGGCGCTCGCGGGCGCTCTGCCTGCGGAAGGGGTGAGTAGTTGCCTGTAGCACGTACGCATCGACCGGCGGCGTCGGCCGAGCTTCAGAGCTCGCTGCAGCTGTACCTCCGGCAGATCAACGAGATCCCGCTGCTGAACGGCGACGACGAAAAGCGTCTGGGCTGGGCGATCATCAACGAGAACTGCCCGCACGCGCGTGAGCGGATGATCAGGGCCAACCTTCGCTTGGTCGTCTCGATCGCCAAGAACTACATCAACCGCGGGCTCAGCCTGCAGGACCTGATAGAAGAGGGCAACGTCGGGCTGGTCCGCGCCGTCGAGGGCTTCGATCCTGCGCAGGGCGCGCGGTTCAGCACCTACGCAAGCTGGTGGATCAAGCAGGCCATCAAGCGGGCGCTGATCAACGCGGTCCAGCCGATCCACGTCCCGGCCTACATGGTCGAGCTGGTCGCCAAGTGGAAGCAGTCGAGCCGGCGGCTTGAGGGGCAGCTCGGGCGTCAGCCCAGCCTGCAGGAGCTGGCCGACGAGATGCAGCTCCCGCTCAAGAAGCTGCGGATTATCAAGCGGGCGATCCGTGCCGTGCGTGCGCCGCAGCAGGCGCCGACGGACGAGAGCGGCGAGCAGATGACGATGAGCGAGATGATCGCCGACCCGCGCACGGCTCCGCCCGAGGGCGGGATGGTGCGCGATGACGAGCTGGCGACGATCCGCCGTCTGCTGGACGCCATCGACGAGCGCGAGGCGCGGATCCTGAGGATGCGTTTTGGCTTCGATGGGCACGAGCCTTTGACGCTTAAAGAGATCGCGGCAGAGATCGGCATCAGCCGCGAGCGCGTACGCCAGATTGCCGACGAAGCGCTGCGCAAGCTCAACGGCCAGCTCACGGAGGAGCGTCCGAGCAAGTTTTTCCGCCGTGCTGTCGGGGCTACATCTGGCAGTTCCGAGAGCGACTTTGGTGACGAGTAGTCGGGCCATCGGCGGCCGACGCCGCTTTGAAGCAGACAAATCGCGCTGCCCGCTGCGAGCCTTGGATCTTCAGTAACTCTCTGCGCGCAAAAAGCCACAGGCCCGGGGGTGAACCCGGGCCTGCACGATGAACAGTCACACTTCAAGCAGTCGTCGTAGGCCGCGCCCCATCGGTCGTCGTGGGCCGCGCCCCATCGGTCGTCGTGGGCCGCGCCCCATCGGTCGTCTTAGACCGCGCCCTTGAGGGCCTTGAGCGCACGGATCTTCAGCACGGTCTTGGCGGGCTTGGCCTTGACCTCCATCATCTCGCCCGGCTTGAAGGGGTTCGCCTTGGTGGTGGCCTTGCTCGCGGGCTTGAACATCGCCGTCAGCTTCATCATGCCTGGCACGACGAAGATGCGGGGGCTGTCAGCCTTGGGCTTGGCCAGGTCGGTGGCCATGACCTTGCCGAGCGTCTCGAACACCGCCGCGACCTGCTTGCGGGTCAGCTGGGTGTGGTCGCCGAGCAAGCTGAACAGCTCGCCCTTCTTGCGCGGCTTGGCGGAGGCGACGAGCTTGGGGGTCTTGGGAGCAGCGGTCTTAGCGGCCATGCGAAATCTCCATAAAAAGAGCCTGTCCGAGAGTCCTCCTCGAACGTGATGACTATGGATATCGCGTTTCGCCAGAGGATTCAAGCAGTTTTTCCGCTTTGGCCAAGTTTTCCACCCAAAATATCGTCCGGCGGCCCCGATGACCCCGATTTGGCCCCGTCCGCAGGGGGTGGCTGGTACGCGAAGTGGCCCCGGGCCGATAGGATCGGTCATGCACATCGCCCCGCGCAGCCGCATTATCCCAGCCGCAGGCCCCCGCCTGAGCCCTGCAAACCGGGCCCAAGCTGGCCTCTTGACGACCCTTGCCGCGCTGCTGCTCAGCGTCGCTACATTCGGCGGCTGCCAATCTGCCCCGGTGGTAGCCGAGGGTCTCTCGCCAGAACAAGAGGCACGCCAGCGGGCCGGGCAGGCCGAGATGACGCTGCTGGGCGAGCGCGACCGACTCTTGATGGAGTCTCAGCGCCGCGACCAGCGGATCCCCGGCAGCACGCTCTCACGCCTAAGCAATCTGCGCCTGGCCCTCTCATTGGCGAACGTCTCGATGGCGGCGGTGCCTGATCAGCTCCAGAAGCCCGAGCACCGGCGCGTGGCCTTTGCCGTGCTTAGTGAGGTCTATGCGACCATTAGTTGGAACGCACCGCTCTCGACTAGTACCACCTCAGACGACGGCCTGCGGACCATGCCCGGGCTCTTTGTACCGGGCGTTGGACTGGCCTTCGGCTCGATCCGCGGGGGTGCTGATGTGGGCACTCAGGCCGGCGGATCGTGGACGGGCGTTGAGCCGCTCGGGCCCGGTGCCGCGCCGACAACACCCCCGGGGTTTGTCCGATGACCGGGCCGCCCTTAGAGCTTGGTGTCGCGCCAGACGCAGCGATGGCCGCGCCAGACGTAGTGATGGCCGCGCCGGCCGCGCCGCTTGACGCGTCCGCGAAGGAGCGCTGGGCAAGTGCGCCGAACGAGCTTGTGGGCCATGGCGTGCTGCTCAGACCGCTTCAAGCCGCTGACTTGCCTGCGCTCGTGGCCCTCACGCGCCTCGAGGACTTCGCGCACTATCTAACCTGGCCGAAGGCCTGGACGCCCGAGGGCTTTGGTGCGTGGATCCTGCCGGCGCTCGGGCGTAATTGGCCGTTGGCGGTCATCGACGCCGTCACGAGCGAGCTGGTCGGCTGCAGCTCATTGATGGACATAGACCCTGCGCACCGCTCGCTAGAGATCGGCCGTACGTGGTACCGCTCTGCGGCCCGTGGCACGCGTGTCAACCCCGGGTGCAAGCTGCTGCTGCTGGACCACGCGTTTGAAGCGCTGGGCGCTCAGCGCGTCACGCTCAAGTGCGACGCGCGAAACGCCCATAGCACCAGGGCCATCGAGAAGCTCGGGGCCAGGCCCGAGGGTGTGCTGAAGCGCAACCGTGTGCGCCAGGACGGCTACTTCCGTGACACGGCCATGTTCAGCATCACACGGGCCGACTGGCCGGGCGTGCGCGATGGGCTCTTGAGAAGACTCGGCGAAGCGGGCCCGGACCCAGGTTGAATCGCTGGCCTCCGATCGCACACGCGTCTACCCTCGGCCTCGACGGCGTCCGACCGTCTCGGTGGCTCTCCGGAGGTTGCTCTTGAACATGCGATCTGGCGGCTGTGCCGCGGTCCTGGCGGTTGTGTGCTCCGCGGCTGTGTGCTCGGCGGCGGGGCGGGCGGGCTCTTTGGCTTCTGAGGCGGCGCCCAAAGAGGCCAAGGCCGTCAGCTCATCGGCAGAGATGGCGCTCTCGGCCATCGAGCGGATCACCACGCCGATCACCAAGGTCGTCAGCGGCGCGACAGGGTGGGAGGCCGTGACAATCTCGCCGCTGGTGGGGTTTGTCGCCAAGGTGGTGCTGGCGCTGCTGCTGCTGAGTTTGGCGTGGCTGGTGGCGAACTGGGCCAAGCGGGTGTCGCAGCGCGTCTTCACCCGCACCAAGCTTGATAAGACGCTCGAGCGGTTCTTCGCCAACGCAATCCGCTGGGTCGTGCTGGTTGTCGGAGTCATCATCTGCCTGGAGACCTTCGGCGTCTCGGCGACGAGCCTGGTGGCGGTGCTCGGCACTATCGGCTTGGCCATCGGCCTGGCGCTGCAGGGCTCGCTCTCGCACTTTGCCAGCGGCGTGATGCTGCTGATCTTCCGCCCCTTCAAGGTTGATGACATCGTGGTGGTTGCGGGCAAGGAGGGCAAAGTCGACACCATTGACCTGTTTACCACGACCATCGACACGCCCGACAACCGCCGCATCATCATCCCCAACGGGCAGGTTTTCGGCAGCGTGATCGAGAACCACACGCACCACCAGCGCCGGCTGGTGTCGGTCCGCCAGAGCTTCGACGCCGGACTGAGCGTGGAGGTGGTCCGGCGCGACATGCTTGAGGCGGCGCGGGCCGCGCTCGCCGCGACAGCGGGGGCGGTTAGCGAGCCTGGCCCGGGCTGCGCACTGGTGGAGTATGGCGCGGCACAGGTTTGGTCAGTGAGCGCGTGGGCAGAGCCCCGCGCCGCTGACGCGCTGCGCGAGGCGCTGCTGCTGGCGCTGAAGACCGTGGCCGAGCGTGACAGCTTGGGTGTGCCCGCGCCCGGTGACGCTGGTCAAGATCGTGGGCTCGTGGCACGCGCGGCGAGCGGCTGATAGCGCGGTGCGTGCGAGGGCGATGCGTGAGCGCGTCGCGCGTTAGCGCGGGGGCGGCAGGCCGTCGCCCCCATCGGGCTCGCCCGGAACAGGAACCGGACCAGGAACGGGACCCGGGCCCGGACCAGGGCTTGGAACAGACGGGCGACGACCCTCGGGCGGTCCTTGCCTCGGCCCACGCTGCCCGGGTCGATCTGGCCCGCCCTCACGATCACCTTCACGACCTGCCTCGCGACCTGCCTCTCGCGGGCCACCCTCGCGCGGGCTCAGGCCACGCTCCATCGCTCGCAGCATCTCAGCCACGCGCTGGTCGATCAGCTCATCACGCCTCCGGTTCATCGTGTCCAAATCGCCCTGCCAGCGATCCAAACGTTCCCGCAGGCGCGTGAGTGTGCGTGTTGCAAGGGTCTTTCGCAGGTCAAACTGCGCGCCCATGCTCGTCCGCAGGGCCGCCTTGGCCTGGGTGATGTCCGACTCGAGGGCCTTGTTCTTGGTCAGCTCAACGGTCGTGCGCGCGGCCCGCATCAACTCGAGCACCCCGGTCAGTTCATCAACGCGCAGCTTGAACTCTTCGGGGTCGCGCTCGCGCAGCGGCATCAGCGCCCGGGCCCGGTTGCCCAGCCCATCAATCAGCCGGTCTGCGGCATCGGGCCTTGCGCGGGCCAGCTCCTCGATTTTCGCTAGCGCCTCGGGCATGTAGTCACGCAGAAAATCGCGGACGCGCTGACGCTCTTCAGGGCTCAGGCGTGGGCCACCTACCAGCGACGGCACGCTGAACTCCACCGGGCTCCGCTCGCCCATGCTCCCGCCCTGTCCATCCCGAGCTGGGCCGTCGCGAGCTGGGCCGTCTCGACCTGGGCCGTCACGTCCTGCACCACCACCGCCCTGTCCTCCAGGCGCGCCCCCGCGGCCAAGCTCTTCTAGCCCTTCGCGGAGCATCTCTTCACGCACCTTCAGCGGGTCTTCGCCGCGGGCCAACGCCTCGCTCGCACGCTGCAGACGCGCCTTGCGGCGTTCGAGCTGCTCGATCTGCCGCTCTACGAAGGCCTTCATCTGGGCTGGGTCAGTAGGCGGCGCTTCACGAAGTACCATCCGCCCTTCTCGTCCCTCGCGCCGTCCATCGCGCTGCTCAGCGGGAGGCTGCCGACTGGGTGGCGGTTCAGACGCCCACGCGGGCGCGGCGGCGCTAATCAAGGTCAGCGCGCCAATCCCGCACACCAAGCCCGCGAAGGTCTTAAGTAGCGAAGCTGGCGAGTGCGGCCGGCGCGAGCTGTCGGAGTCCATCATGGCTTGGTCCTTGACCATCGATCCTGCAATCTGAAGCGGTAGGGCTTACGCGGCACGGGCCGGTTTCATGCGGTCCCTGACGCCGCCACGCGCTGCCCAACGTGAGGTCTAAAGGTTGTCGGGGTCCAGCTCGTCGATCAGTGATGCGCCGCGCAGGGTACTCTCGAAGGTGTCGGCGTCCTGCAGCAGGGCCGCGCCGACGCCCTCGCCATTGCCGGCGTCAAGGGCCGTGAGGGCCGCGAGCATGGTGTCGACGTCCACCTCGACCATCGCGGCAACCTGCCCGCCGCCAGTGCCAGTTCCGAACGCGCCAGTTCCGGTCCGCAGGCCCATCAAGATCGCGCCAGCGCAAAGCGCAACGCTCGCGGCTGCCGCCAGCACGCCACGCAGCCGCCAGCGGCCAAGTCCAGTTCCAAATTTTGCTTCATGTGAGGCGCCCTCAATGCGTGCGAGCACGTCTGGCGCGCCGGTTGTGTCGCGTGTACCGTGCCCATCAAAGGCCGTCATCGCGCGGGCCGTTAGGCGATCTTCAAGGCCGGGGGTCGCCGCCGCGGCGTCGGCCCTGGCCACTGCACCCAGCGCCGCATCAAGGCCCACAAGGTCCTGCGGAACCAAATCTTCGCTGGCCCGCGTGCTGAAATCTGAAAGCTTGCTGTTCATCGCTTATCTCCAACTCGGTGCTGCGGGCTTTGCCGCGTTGCGCCCTCTGGCCCCATGCCCATGCCTGACAGTTGATCCTTGAGTTTGCGCAAGGCCCGGTGGTGCCGCGCCAGCAGTGTGCCCAGCGGCTCGCCGACCAGTTCGCTAATAGTCGCAAACGAGAGCCCGGCCTGATGCCGCAGCTCGATGATCTCGCGGTCGGCCTCGCCAAGCTGTGCGACCGCGGTGCGGAGCAGGCCAAGGTCTTGCCCGCTGGCGTGGACGGCGGCCGAACCGGTGCCCGTCCAGGCCCGCTGGTCGATCAGTTCAGGGTCGGCGGTGCTGGGCCGGTTGCTGAGCTTGCGAACCTCATCGCGCACACGGTTCATCACGATGCGGAAGAGCCAGGCCTCAAACCGCCCCCGCTCGGCGTACGACCCATCTCGCAGCTTGGCCGCGACGGTCATGAATACGGATTGGGTAATGTCCTCGGCCATCTCGTCGTTCCGCAGTCGGCTTCGGGCCAGCGCAAAGACCCGCCGCCCGTACAAACCCGCCAACTCGCGCCAGGCGTCCTGATCGCCTCGGCTGGCCCCTTCCAATATTTGCGCCAGCCGCTCGTCACTCGCGCCCTTCGCTTCAAGTGCGCCGTTCGACCCCGCCTCAGCATCACCGGGCGCGCCGATCTGTAACGCGGCAGGGGGCGCGGTCTCTCGCGAGGTAGGGGGCCTGTCGATGTGTTCGTGGGCCGACTCAGGCATACTCCAGACTCACCACTACTTCGGATGGCAGAACGCACATCGGGGGCCAATATTGCACGGGCTGCGTCGAATCCGCACCGGCGGAGACCCCAAGCAATCCTCGAACGCCTGCCAGCATCTCAACGGTACACTCCCGCGCCCCGAGACGTGCATGAGGGGTCCGAGAACCCCGCCGCTGCTGTGCAACCTCATTCCCGGACCCCACCCCGCATGCCCTACCAGACTCAGAGCGCCGACACCCCCGTCAGCTACGTCGTCCGCGCGTCCTGCGGCAGCGCCTCGCTGCGAACCAGCTACGTTCAGTGGCTTGTCGGCTCCGCACAGCAGTTCGGGCACATGGCCGAGGTGCTCGGCGCGGGGGCGCTGACCGCCGAGGTCGTCACTCTTGACCGCCCGGAGGGTGCACAGGTGGATGAAACCTGGATTGCCGAGGCTCGGTACACCTTCCGCAACCGGGCGGCTTTGGAGAGTTACTTGGCAGAACACGCCCCGAGACTGCGCGCCGACGGCTTGGCCAAGTTTGGGCCGCAGGGCTCGGTCGGAAGCGTGCAGTTTGCGCGTTTCACTGGCGAACTCGTGCGAGCCCTCCCCTGATCGAACTCCAACAGTTTGATCAGCAGCGAACCGACCGCGCCAACCCGATAGACTTGGCGCTCTCGTGGCGGACGGGGCCAGCCGCCCGCTTGGTCGGATTGAACAAGTCCCCAGATTGACATGCAGGCACCCAATTGGATGGCCCGAAGTTGGATCAACGCACCGACGAACAACTACTGGACGCGTACCGGCGCGGGGAGAGCCCCGTGCTGGAGGTCTTGGTGCGCCGCCACCACGACGACCTCCTGCGGTTCCTTTACCGCCTGACGGGTTCCCGGACGACCGCTGAGGACGTTTTTCAAGAGGCGTTCTTGCAGGTCCACCTGTCAGCTGGGACCTTCGATGCTTCTCGGCGGTTCAAACCGTGGCTTTTTACGATCGCAGCGAACAAAGCTCGCGACTTCCTGCGTAAGAATGCGCGCCGGCGCACGCTCGATCTTGACGCCCCCGTTGGCCGTGGGCGTTCAGGTGGTGACGGCGGTGAGGCCACGTTCGTGGACCTCATGGCCCTTGACGGGCTGACTCCTCCCGAGGTCTTTGACGAAACACAGCGCGATGCGAAGGTTCAACAGGCGATTTCTTCCATGCCCTTGCTGATGCGCGAGATCCTGCTGTTGGCCTACTTCCAGCGCATGAGCTACAGCCAGATTGCCGACGCGCTCAACATCCCGCTGGGCACGGTCAAGAGCCGTCTGCATTCGGCCGTCGCGGCCTTCGCCAAGGCCTGGAACCAGGTCAACCCGCCCGAGGCTACCTCGACCAACGGCTCCGCAGAACCCTGATCCTAGCTGCTCACGCTTCACGACTCACCAGCCCCAAGCCGCATCTCTCGCGACCGAAGTCTGAAACCGAACCGCATTATGAATCTCAGGCCCACGCAACCAGTCCCCTCCGACACCATGCCGCGCCAACGCGCGGAGCACGCGTCGGGTATCGAGCCAGCGACGCTCTGCCCGGCTAGCGCCGCGGCGGTGGACGGGCTGATGGAAAATGGGCTCAGCGCGGAAGCACTTGGCGGTGCTCTTGCCGGGGGCACCAGCGCTGAGGGGTCTTCTGGCCGCACGACGCCTGCACCAAGTGAGGTTGAGGCAGGGGCACAGGGGTTGGCGGAAGGTGGGGCTCAGGGCGCACATACGCTCGTTGCCGCCAAGCTGCTGCGCTCGCTGGCGTGTCCGAAGGTCTGGTGCTGCCGCGAGCAGATGACGGCGCGAACGTTGGCGCTGGTCGGCAACGCGCGGGCCGTCCAAGAGACGCACGCCCAGCGCCTTCACGAGGTTGCCAACAAAAGCTTGGTCGGAACCCCCCGCACGCCCGGCGAACCCTGCACCGAAGATGGCCCTTGGCACGCCGCCGGCGTGATCGATCTGTGTGATGACGACGCCGACGCG
>Ga0105046_10016959_pt1 | contig 11169 bp, 12 predicted proteins | sample MAT03_FD_78385 | JGI IMG/M metagenome (GOLD analysis project Ga0105046, IMG submission 78385) | Freshwater microbial communities from Lake Fryxell liftoff mats and glacier meltwater in Antarctica - MAT-03 (megahit assembly) | ecosystem: Environmental > Aquatic > Freshwater > Ice > Liftoff...
ACGTCGCCTGGGCGTTCACCGCCTGATCGTCCGATGGGCGGCATCGGCAGCCGCTCGCAACCAAGGTTGCGAGCCCGCATCAGGCCGGTGTGCGGCCGAGGAGGTCTTCCTTCCACATGCGGAAGCGGGTGTGGCGTCGCCCGCTCGGCCCATCGCCGTCGCCGCTGTTGTCGGGGAACAGCCGGAACACGTGTTGTGCGGCCAGGTCGTCGGCCCGGCACGCCCAGTAACGGGCGTCGCCCCCGCTCGCCGGACCGGCACGCCACAGCACCCAGTCGCCGATACGCCGCTTGTAGGTGGCGACCGGCCGGTCGGGCAGGTCGTCGCCGAGGGTGAGCAACTCGGGCGGCGCCTCGATCCATGCCGTGGCGACGATGTTGCGGTCGCGCGTCGGCGTGTCGGGCAGCTCGGTGGTGTGCACCGGGGTGGCGTCGTCGGGGCGCTGGTCGTAGCGCAGGGGCTCGCTCACGGTGTTGCTCGTTTCCATCGGTGCATGAGTGGTCGTTCGATCCCGAACCAGCTACCGGTGGCCAGGACGGCGGTGATCGCGGTCGCGACCACGATGAACACGGCAGCGTTCGTGGTGACGGCGTACATGGCCAGCAGTTGTTGCACGGGCCAGGCGTAGAGGTACATGCCGTACGAGAGGTCGACGCCACGCAAACGGGCACCCAGCGGTGCGATCGCGAGCGCCACCGTGGGCAGCACGAGTGCGAGAGCAGCAGTGCCGAGGTGCTCGGACAAGAACAGCGACCAGCGGCCGACCACGAGCGCCACACCGAGTGCTACGAGTGGCATCCATCCGACCAGACGGACACGATCACCGAAGGCGCCCACGAGTGAACCGGTGAGGAACACGAACAGCAGCATCACGAGCGTCTCGTCGGCGACCGGGCCGATCACGAAACCCGTCAGCTCGGCGTCTGCGTAGTACGCGAGCGCGAGCGCTGCGGTGACCGCCCACGCCGTGATCACCGTGCGCCGTTCACCCCACCGGTGGATCACGAGGGCGAGCAACCCGACCACCAGGTAGCAGCGCATCTCGTATGGCAGTGTCCACAACGACCCGTTCACGTAGCTCTCGCCGGTGGTCAGGCCGTAGGGGGTCGACGTGGCGAAGACGTCGCGCACGGTGTAGGACATCTCGGTGGGGAACAGCAGCGCGCGGCCGATGTAGGCGAACGAGCCATTCGGGCTGGTCGAGAAGAATCCGCTCGGTGAACCCCGCTCGTGCCACCAGGCGAGCATCGCAACGGGGAGCGCGCTGAACGCAACGGCCACGGCGTAGCCGGGCACGATGCGCAGCGCACGGGCGCGCGTGAAGGCGCCGAGCGGGCGCCGAGCGGCGGAGCGGCCGACGAGCAGTCCACTCATCGCGAAGAAGCCGGCCACCGCGAACCCGCCCAGGGTGAGATACCCGGGGGCGATGGGCGAACCGGGCTCGGCGCCGAAGCCGCCCAGCGGCCACGTGTGGCTGACCAGCACGAGGAACGCGAGCACGAGCCGCAGGAGGTCGAAGCCGGGGGAGCGCTGGTCGATCAGGTCGGCCACGGTGACCGGTCGCGCACTCGGATCGGCACGTGGCGGCCTGCCGGCACTCGGCTCGGCGAGGGTGGTCACCAGCCCCGGGCCACCCACTCGGCGAGGTGCGGGCGCTCGTTGCCGATGGTGGTGTCGACACCGTGGCCCGGCATGACCACGGTGTGCGCCGGCAGGGTGAACAGCTTGTTGTCGAGCGAGTCGATGATCGTGGCGAAGTCGCCGCCCTCGTATGCGGTGTTGCCAGGGCCGCCGGGGAACAGCGTGTCGCCGCTGAACAACACGGGTGAACCCTCGATCAGGAACGAGATCGAGCCGGGTGTGTGGCCCGGGTTGTGGATCGCGTGGAGGCGCAGCCGGCCGACCTCGATCACCTCGGCATCGTCGAGGAAGACGTCGTACCCGCAGTCCTTCAGCATCGGCGCGTCCTGGGCGGTGACAGCGACCTCGTAGCCGGCCTCACGCATCTGTGTGACGGCACCGATGTGGTCCCAGTGACCGTGCGTCTCGAGCACCCGCTTCACGTCGAGGCGTTGACACAGCTCGAGCAGTCGCTCGTGCTCGTTGGCGGCGTCGATGAGCACCGACTCGCCGGTGTGCCGGCAGCGGAGCACGAACACGTTGTTGGCGTAGGGGCCGACGACCACCTTGTGGATCTCGAGCCGTCCATCGGCCCAGTGCAGCGTCGTCATCGGGTGCTCCCGTGGTTCGCCGGCTCGTGGCCGGTGATGTCGGTGTCTGTGTGTTCGGTGACTGTCTGTTCGGTGACTGTCTGCTCGGTGTCAGTGAGAGCGCTGCCGGCGAGCGGGCGTTGCCACGCGACGATCAGGTTGCTGTGGCGTGGGCGCACACGCGCATCACCGACGCGTTCGAGTGCCGGCGCCCATCGCTCGATCTCGTGCACCAGCCCGTCGCGATCGAAGAACCGCACCTGCTCGCCGCTGATCACACGGTCGGAGAACCAGCCGAGGCCGTAACCCACGGTGCGGTTCCGCTCCCACTCCTTCACGATCAGGTGGCCGCCGGGTCGCATCAGGGAGGCGGCGGTGGTGACCAGGCTGGGCAGCGTGTCGTCGTCGACGTGGTGCAGCACGTCGACGATGAGCACGAGGTCGAACGGTTCGGGATCGGTGGCGGCGTACGCCTCGACCGTGCACGAGCGGAACTCGACGCGTGCAGGGTCGCCCGTGAAGTGCCGTCCCGGCGTGGCAGCGACGTCGATGCCCACGACGTGTGCCGAGGGCATGTGTTCGACCAGCTTGGTGGTCACGAACCCGTCACCGCAGCCCACCTCGAGCACCCGGGGAAACTGTCCGAAACCGGCGACGGCCTCGGCGAGTGCGGTCGTGTCGAGGAAGCTGTCGCGATACAGATCGGCGACGCGTTGTTCGTGCTTGCCGAGCAGACGTCGTACGGTGCGGCCGATGCTCATCGGGCCGAGCGTAGCGTCAGCCATCCCGTCGCTGGGCGAGCCCTTCGACCCGAGTGCCGGCAGGTCTAGCTCGAGACGACGTCGTAGCCGAGTGCGAGCGCGACGGGGATCTGGGCCGGGTCGAAGGTGACGAATCGGACGGGCCGGGGGAGTCGGTCGGCTGCCGCGAGGTGGAGGGCATCGCTGAGGCGGAGCGGCTGCTCGCGCATCAGCGCCGCCGCACGGTCGAGGCAGCGCTGGTCGACCGGCACCACCGCGACCCGGTCCCAGGTGAGCCGCACCAGGTCTTCGAGATCGCTGCGCAGCACCGGTTCGTCGACCACACGGTCGATGAGCGCGAGCGACTCCATGAGGGTGAGCCCGCTCGAGCACCAGTCCGTGTCGGCGCGCATCGCGTCGAGCACCACGGCTCGGATCGACTGATCGAGGTGGGCTGCGACGAGGGCGCTGGCATCGAGGTAGACGGTCATGTCGGCTCAGCCCCTGATCTCTCGCAGCAGCCGGTCGAGGCGGGCGTTGCCCCACACCGTCACCGTACGTTCGGGCACCTTGGCGTCGGCGCGGCGAGGCGCGATGAGCGCACCCGAGGCCACCAACGACGACAGCTGTGTGTTGGCGGCGCCCTCGTCGTTCATGGCCGACAGGGGCACCAGGGCGGCGGCGGGTCGGCCGCCCACCGACACCACGGTCGGCTCGCCGCCGGCGGCCCGGCGCACGTGCGCGGCGAGGTCGGCGCGCAGTTCGCGCACGCCGATCATGAGCGATGATCATTCAGGAGTCGAGACATGTGTACTCAAGTGTACACACCCCGATTTCTGGTGGACCGGCCGGTGTCGCCAGACTGCCGCCATGAACTTTGCCTTCACCGAAGAACAGGAAGAGCTGCGCAAGACCGTGCGCCAGTTCCTCGACGCCAAGAGCCCCGAGACGGCCGTGCGCGAGCAGATGGACACCGACAACGGTTTCGACGCCGCCGTGTGGTCGCAGATGGGCGAGCAGCTGGGCCTGCAGGGTCTGATCGTCCCCGAGGAGTTCGGTGGCTCGGGCTACAGCTACGTCGAGCTCGGCATCGTGCTCGAGGAGATGGGCCGTGCGCTGCTGTGCGCGCCGTTCTTCTCCACCGTGGTACTCGCTGCCAACACCCTGATCCACAGCGGTGACGCCGCCGCCCAGGCAGCTCATCTGCCCGGCATCGCCAGCGGTGAGACCATCGCCGCCCTCGCCTTCACCGAACCCTCGGGCAAGTGGGACGAGAGCGGCATCACGATGCAGGCCACCGCATCCGGTGACGGCTTCACCCTCAGCGGCACGAAGATGTTCGTGCTCGACGGCCACACCGCCAACCTGATCATCGTCGCGGCTCGCACCGACGCCGGCGTCAGCCTGTTCGCCGTCGACGGTGGCGCTGCGGGCCTCACCCGCACCGCGCTGAGCACGATGGACCAGACCCGCAAGCAGGCCAAGCTCGAGTTCGCCAACACCCCCGCCACCCTCATCGGCGTCGACGGCGAGGGCTGGGCAATCCTGTCGCGTGTGCTCGACCTCGCTGCGGTCGGCCTCGCTGCCGAGCAGGTCGGCGGCGCCCAGAAGGTGCTCGAGATGGCCGTGGAATACGCCAAGGTGCGCGTGCAGTTCGGCCGCCCGATCGGGTCGTTCCAGGCGATCAAGCACAAGTGCGCCGACATGCTGCTCGAGGTCGAGTCGGCCAAGAGCGCGGCGTACTACGGCATGTGGTGTGCGGCCGAGCTGAACGACGAGCTGCCCTCGGTGGCGTCGCTCGCCAAGGCCTACTGCTCGGAGGCGTACTTCCACGCCACCGCCGAGAACATCCAGATCCACGGCGGCATCGGCTTCACCTGGGAGCACCCGGCGCACCTGTACTTCAAGCGTGCGAAGTCGAGCGAGCTGCTCTTCGGTGACCCCACCTACCACCGCGAGCTGCTGGCGCAGCGCATCGGCATCTGAGCCGACCAGCGCACGTCGCACTCCGCAACGATCGATGGACGGCCCGGGGCGACCCGGGCCGTCCGCTCGTTTTCGGGCCTGTTCGCTTTCGGCCTGTTCGCTTTCGGCCTGTTCGTTTCCGGTCGTGCGTGGGCGCGCCGGTAGCGTTCCGAATGTGGAACCGATCACCTGGCTGTTCATCATCGCCGCTTCCGTGTGCGTGTTCGCGATCGCTGCCGTGGTGGTCGGCCGCGAGGCCCATCGGCTCGATGCCGTGGCACCCCGGTCGGTGTACATGATCGACGAGGTGGTCGAGTTCGTCGCCGAGTACCTGCCTGCCGACACGCAGGCCCGGCTCACGCCCGCCGAGCTCGAGCAGCTCCTCACGATGCACATGCGCTGGCTGCACGCCAAGGGCCTGCAGCCCACCAACGTGGTCGATCGGCGCCAGGACATCGACAGCCTGGTGATCGTCGGCGAGGACGACCTCACCGCGTATCTGTTGGCCGAGGCCGACCGGGCCGGCATCCAGATCCTCGACGACGTCGACGTCGTCCACGTGGTCGATGCCCACCTCGCGTACTTCGAAGCGATCGGTGCCGTCGGTCCGAAGGCGATCGACCTCGAGTAGCCGGATCCTGGAGCCGATGGCCGTGCATCGCGTCACACCGTGTTCACAAGAAATCGGTGGCCGAGTGGTGGGCCGGTGTGGTTGACTTTTCCCACCAGAGAGAGGAGGTGGTCCAACTGAACAGTGAATCTTGTCGTGGGACTCTGGAGGTGGTTGGCCGCTAGGCCTTCAGGCTGGACCGCCTGGCGAATCCACGCCAACCTCTGCTGAACTCCCTGCCGAAGATGGTCCCGTCGGCGCAAGGTGGGAGTTCGGTCTCGTACCAGTCAGGAATGAACGAACAGGGCAGTGGCCTCCGGGTCGCTGCCCTGTTCGCGTTTTCGCCCCGACCAGCTTCGGCCCCGCGGTGCGGGGATCTGTTCGTGCGAGTGCCCCGACGACCGCTAGGTTCGGGCGTCATGGAACGGCCCTCCCGCTTCGAACACACCCGCTTCCTCGGCGACAAGCGCACCCAGCTCGTGTACGACGTCGACGCGTGGGACGACGAAGCCGTGATCGACGAGATCGTGGCGGCCGAGGTCGGGCTGTGCTTCGGCCCCGACACCCTCGCCGAGGCCCGCAACCGCGGTTACACCTTGGCCACGCCGGGCAAGCGCCGCCGTCACCGGGCGCCGCGTTCCTGACCGAGCCCGAACCCCATGACCCCGCCCCGTTGACCATGCCGACCGTCGTGACTGTGCCGACTCCGTGAACGGCAGCTTCACCTCGGGCGGCCTGCAGTTGTCGCGATACCTCGCGCGCCCGGCGGGTAAGACCGTTGCGCTCCCCGGCCTGATCCTGTGCCATGGATTCCCGACCGGGCCCCTCGACGCGCGTCAGAGCGCGATCACGTTCCCCGAGCTGATCGACCGCCTCGCCAACGAGCAGCGCTGGGCGGCGATGACCTTTCACTTCCGAGGGTGCGGCACCAGCGCCGGCGACTTCTCGCTGCAGGGCTGGGTCGACGACCTCCGCAACGCGATCGACCACCTCATCGCCGAGGCGAACCCGACGGGCATCTGGTTGGTCGGCACGAACACCGGCGGCTCGGTGGCCACCTGCGTCGCCGCGGATGACCCGCGCATCCGGGGCGTGGCGCTGCTCAGTCCGCGCGCCGACTTCGACGACTGGGCGGCACAGCCTCGCCGGTTTCTCGAGCACGCTCGCGAGATCGGCGCGGTGCGAACGCCCGGGTATCCCAGGGCGTTCGACGAGTGGGCGCGAGAGTTGCGTCGATTCCGACCGGTCGATGCTGCTCGTCGGTTCTCCCCACGACCGATGCTCGTGATGCACGGCGAGGATGACGAGAGCGTGCCGGTGAGCGATGCCCGGCGGCTCGCCGACTCGCACGGCAGCGCTGAGTTGCGGATCATCAACGGCGCTGGCCATCGCCTGCGCCACGATCCCCGTGCCATTGCGGTGCTGCTCGGTTGGCTCGACCGTCAGAAGTCGCTCGCGTTGTAGCCGCAGCCGAGCCGTCGCGCCGCCGCACTGCGTGACTCAGGCCCTGATGGGCGACGAGGGTCAGGCGCCGTAGCCGTCGAGGTGGGTGCTGTGCCAGCGCCAGGCGCTGGAGACGATCTCGTCGAGCGAGCGGGTGGACTCCCAGCCGAGGACGGCCTCGATCCTGCTCGGATCGGCGTAGGTGGCGACCGGGTCGCCGACGCGGCGGCCGACCACCTCGTAGGGCACCTGCAAGCCCGACACTCGCTCGGCCGCGTGGATCACGTCGAGCACGCTGCTGCCCACGCCGGTGCCCACGTTGAGCGACACGGTCTGGCCGCCAGCGGCGAGGTGGTCGAGGGCGCGGATGTGGGCGTCGGCGAGGTCATCGACGTGGATGTAGTCGCGCACGCACGTGCCGTCGGGCGTGGGGTAGTCGGTACCGAACACCTGCACCGGCGGTCGCTTGCCGAGCATGGCCTTCATCACGAGTGGGATGAGGTTGAGCGACTGGGCCCAGTCCTCGCCGATGAGCGAATCGTCGCTCGCGCCGGCGGCGTTGAAGTAGCGCAGGTTCACGGCGGTGAGGCCGTGGGTGACGCCGTACCAGCCGAGGATCTTCTCGACCATCGCCTTCGACTCGGCGTACACGCTCTCAGGTGCGATCGGTGCGTCCTCGATGACGGGAACGGCCGGGGGTGTGCCGTTCACCGAGCAGCTCGACGAGAACACGATGTTGCGCACCTCGGCGGCGAGCATCGCCTCGACCAGGTCGACGGTGCCGGCCACATTGTTCAGCCAGTACTTGTCGGGCGCCAGCATCGACTCGCCGACGTTCTTGTAGGCGGCGAAGTGGACGACGGCGGTGACACCCTTCGAGCGACACAGCTCGGTGACGAGCGCTCGGTCGCGGATGTCGCCGACCACCAGCTCGGCTCCCAGCAGCGCATCGCGATGGCCGAGCTCGAGGGTGTCGAGCACCACCACGTCGCGCCCGCCTTCGCGCAGCATGCGCACGGTGTGCGAACCGATGTAGCCGGCGCCGCCGGTGACGAGAACGGTCATGTCGAGCTCCTGGTGTGACCTACGGGATGGAGGGGCCGAGTGTACGAGCCCCGGTCAGAGCTGTTCGTGCGCCCGGAACCAATCGATCATTCGGCCCAGTCCGTCGCGTAGCGACACGGTCGGCGTCCAGCCGTACGTGGTGGACGCGAGCGTGATGTCGGGCTGGCGCTGGAGGGGATCGCCCTCACGCTCGTCGGGCAGCGGCACGGTGATGATCTCGCTCGACGACCCGGTGAGTTCGACGATCAGCTCGGCGAGTTGGCGCATGGTGAACTCGTCGGGGTTGCCGACGTTCACCGGGCCTGTGATCGGGCCGTCGAGCACGGCGACGAGGCCGGCGACCTCGTCGCTGACGTGGCAGAAGCTCCGCGTCTGACGGCCGTCGCCGTGCAGGGTGATCGGCTCGTTGCGCAGCGCCTGGACGACGAAGGTGTTCACCACACGGCCGTCGTCGGGGCGCATCCGTTCGCCGTAGGTGTTGAAGATGCGCACGATGCGCACGTCGAGGCCGTGCACACGGTGGTAGGCCATCGTGATCGCCTCGCTGAACCGCTTGGCCTCGTCGTAGCAGCTGCGTGGGCCGATGCAGCTGACGTTGCCGAGGTACGACTCGGGCTGCGGGTGCACGAGCGGATCGCCGTACACCTCGCTGGTGGAGGCGAGGAAGAACCGAGCACCCTGGGCGACCGCGAGGTCGAGCAGGTTGCGGGTGCCGGTGGAGCCGACGGCCAGGATCTCGAGTGGCATCGTGGCGAAGTCGAGCGGTGACGCCGGACTGGCGAGGTCGAGCACCGAATCGAACACCGTCCCCGTGAGCCCGTCGGGCAACGGCTCGGTGATGTCGTGCTCGACCACCGTGAATCGATCATGAGCGGCGAGGTGGGCCACGTTCGAGCGTCGGCCGGTCACGAAGTTGTCGACGATCGTGACCGTGTCGCCGCGGGCGAGGAACACGTCGGCCATGTGTGACCCGACGAAGCCACCGCCGCCCGCCACCAGGTGGTGTGCCATCAGCGTCCGATGCCCAGGTGCATGAAGCCGGCGTGGTTCCAGGCTGCCCGCTCGAGCAGGTTGCGACCGTCGACGACCACCCGTCCGGGCATGTTCGATGCCACCAGCTTCGGGTCGAGCCACCGGAAGTCGTCCCACTCTGTGAGCACCGCGAGCACATCGGCGCCCGTTGCCGCCTCGTAGGCATCGGCGCAGACGACCACGTCAACGGGCACGCCGGGCTTCGGACCGTGCACCGTGGGGTCGTAGGCCTGCACGCGGGCGCCCTCGGCGACGAGGCGGGTGATGATCGACACCGACGGTGAGTCGCGCAGGTCGTCGGTACGGGCCTTGAACGTGAGGCCCCACACCCCGACGGTCTTGCCCTCGAGCGAGCCGCCGGCGGCCGTACGGATCTTGCCCGCCACCCGGTCGAACTGCTCGTCGTTCACGGTGATCACGCCCGCCAGCAGGTCGAAGCGGTACCCGGCCTCGTTGGCGATCTTGAGCAGCGCTCTCGAATCCTTCGGGAAACAGTTGTGCGCGACGAGGCCACCGGTGGTGACCACCGTGTGGGTGCGATCGACCTCGACCGAGTACACGGTCTGCTGCACGGTGCGTCGTCCGACATCGCTGACACGCACCCAGGCGGTGCCCTTGCGATCGCGCCGATAGCCGGTGGGTGCGATTCGCTTGCTCTGTGCTCCCAGCTGACGCGCAACCGCATCTCGTTCGTGCGGTTCCAGCAGCCAGAGGCACCCCTCGATCTGATCGGCTCCGCTGATCACCAGCCAATGCGTGTCGACCGTGCTCTTGCTGGTGCGGGCGATCTTCTGGCGGGCCACGACACCCTGCTCGGCCAACAGCCGCAGCATGCCGTCGGCCAGTTCGGGGGCCACCGTGCCGTACTCGAGGGCGACCGACGGACCACCGTTGAGGAGCGACCACGAACCGTCACCGGCCCACAGGCCCCGCAGCAGCGCTTGCTTCGCATCATCGGACGCCGACCAGATCATGTCGGGGACACGGTGGGTGTAGCAGTTGGTGCCGACACCGAGGACGTGCTCGAACCACGACGCGAGGATCCTCGACGAGATCGACACCTGCATGGTGGTGGTCAGCCGGCGCACCGTCACCTTCACACCCAACCGTTGCCAGTAGCCGGCGACCTGCTCGGCGAGGTGCATCTCGTCGGTGGGATGGAACGACCAGCACACACGTCGACGGGCACCGTCGGCGCCGATATGACCTTCGGCCAGGTAGAGACCGATGATCTCCCAGAGTTCGTCGGTGAGGTCGATGTCGGCCGGGACGTAGGTGCCGTTCGTGGTCGTCCCGAGCATCGCCCCATGCAGGGGCAGACGGAGCAGCGCCGACTCGGAGAGACGCAACGTGCGGCTGCGCCGGTAGTCGTGCCGACGAGGGGCCGGCAGCAGTTGGTCGACGGCTCGGGCGGCGGCCATCTGGGCGTCCGTGAGGCGGAGGATGATGTTCACCCAACCGAGCCCCGCTGGTTCGATCGCGTCGATGATCGAGGCGTGATCCGGGTCCAACCCGTCTGCGAGTGGGGCGCCGAGCGACACCGGCAGCCAGTCGTCGTCGGTCAGGTCGCGGGCGAGCTTCACCGACGACGAGTCACCGTCGCGCACGATCATCGGATGATCGGCAGTCACGCTGAGGCGTCGACCCATCTTCGTCCGGAGGTCGATCATCTCGCCGGCATAGGGTCGCTCGACGACGAGCGACGCTGGCTGGAACTCGGGCACGATCTGGCCGTCGCGCCAGCTGAGTACCTCGAGGTGGCCGAGGTCGAGGCCGTAGGGGACTTTCTCGGCGAGCTGATCGAAGCGGACCATGCGCGTGCCGAAGTCGTCTCGTACCAGGAGCGTCTCGGAGCCGTCGAAACAGGAACCACCCCAACCCGGGCCGGGGCGGAGGAACTCGCTGCCGATGCGCTTGTCGTAGCCCATGCCGACGACGACGTCGTTCACGTCGGCGCCCACGCCCTCACACACCGCAGCGATCGCGTTGATGAAGCTGAGCTTGGTGGCGAGGAATGCGTTTGCCGCGTACTTGATGGTCTCGGCCGATGCAGGGTCGGTGACGATCACCTGGGCGCGGACCTTGTCGTACAGCTTGCCGACCG
>Ga0105046_10016960_pt1 | contig 11169 bp, 7 predicted proteins | sample MAT03_FD_78385 | JGI IMG/M metagenome (GOLD analysis project Ga0105046, IMG submission 78385) | Freshwater microbial communities from Lake Fryxell liftoff mats and glacier meltwater in Antarctica - MAT-03 (megahit assembly) | ecosystem: Environmental > Aquatic > Freshwater > Ice > Liftoff...
AAAAATCGAAACATTGTCAATGGGCCGCTCGCCGTAAACGATCGTTCAGGGCGACGCCCAGGCCGTGCGCGTGAAATTCATGGGCGATGATAACGTCCAGATCGGATGCGTCGAGAGTTCTCAAGGCTGCAAAGAAATTTGCAGCACAAGTTTGCAGGTTTTCCTCGTCACACAGGGTCTCAATTCTCACAAATCGACCGGAAAACGGCTGCTTGCCTGCCGTGAGCAGCCCGCAACGAAGTCCCGCGATCGGATTTGCCGACTGTCCGTGGGCAATCACGATCAGCCGCGTGCCGGGCGCGTAGTGACGGCTGAGCATTCCGGGGGACGGTTGGGCCGCATCGTCCCGCGACGGGTCAGACCGTGCAATTTCAATCCGACCGATGAGGCGTTCGATGTCCTCCCGCGGACACCCGCCATGACGCAGCAGCATTGGCCGCTCCGACATCAAAGACAGTACCGTCGACTCCAGTCCGACGGCACATGGTCCACCATCGACGATACAATCGACGCTGCTTCCCAGGCCATCGGCGACATGTTGCGCCGTCGTCGGACTGATGCCACCGAATTTGTTGGCACTGGGAGCAGCTACAGGACAACCGGCGGCTTTCAATAGCTCGATCGCCACCGGATGACGTGGAATGCGGATACCGACGCCAGGCAAACCAGCCGTCACAAGATCAGGGATGACGTCGTGCTTGGGAAGAACAAGTGTCAAGGGGCCGGGCCAGAATTCACTGGCCAGCAGACGAGCCGTCTGCGGAAACTGGCTGACAACTCGTGCGACCTGCGAGAGTTCCGCGAGATGCACGATCAACGGATCAAACGTCGGACGCTGCTTGGCTTCAAAGATACGTGCCACCGCAATCGGATTGGTTGCATCGGCTCCCAGTCCGTAAACCGTTTCGGTCGGAAATGCAACAAGATGTCCTGTTCGCAACAGCTCGGCCGCGGATTGAAGACTGGTGTCACATGGATTCATGCCAGGCACTACTTCGCCAGATCGACGCAGATGATTTCTTTGTCGTTCCGGATGTAAGCGTGCTTGTTGGCAAACGCTGGCATGCTCCAGACGACGTCGCGACCGAATGCCGTGTTGGTCTGATCAATCACTTTGACACGATCAATTTCGGTATAACCTTCCGGTGACAGCTTTGCGAACAGCAATTCACCCAATTCGTTGAACAGGATGTATCGATCTTCATGACGAACAATGAAAGCCGTCTCCGAGCCAGCGGCGCGACGTCCGACGGGAGCGGGGGTTTCCCACAGACGCTCTCCGTCAGGAATCGAGATGGCGCGCATGACACCTTTCTGATCCAGTCCATACAGAATATTCCCGTCAAGGATCGGCTGCACGTTGACTGGACAGATGATGTTCTGCTTGTCGCGCCAGACTTCTGTAGCCGCAGGCTTCGCGGGGTCCATCTGAATCAGCACGCTGCGATTGCTGTAGCCAGCGACGTACAGATAATCACCAACCATGACCGGCGACATGATAATGGAGCCATTGGATGCTTCGTACGGGATCGACCAATATTCCTTGCCGGTCTCAGGGTCTATCGACGACACCGCATTCGGACGCAGCAGAATCAACTGCCGCACTCCGCCATGTTTGAAAATTGTAGGCGGTGAATAGCCTTGTTCCCGCGACGTCGTGCTCCTCCACACTTCTTTACCATCGTGCTTGTTGAACGCCACTATATGGCTTCCTTCGCCGCCGGCAAGACACAACAGATTGTCGCCGTCGATCAGGGGATGGGCCGCATAGCCCCAGAGAGCCGCTTTGGTGCCGTAGTCCTGCTTCAAATCGTGCGACCAGATCACTTTCCCATCGGCGGTGTTCAGGCAGACCAGGTTTCCTTCGGCACCCAGCGTGTAAACGCGGTTGCTTTCGACGTTCGGCGTGCAGCGGGGGCCTGCCGGGTACGAAATCGCATACTTGACGGGATACTCGTGGGTCCACAAGACTTTGCCTGTGGCTTCATCCAGACAATGGATACGTTCCTGTCCGGTAAATTCCTTGCCATCGAAGTTGTCAACCTTCATGTAGTCGGTTGTCATGTAGTCGGTGATGAAGACTTTGCCGTCTGCAACTGCCGGACCCGCATAACCTCCGGTGATCGGAGTGCTCCACAGTACTTTTGGTCCGCCCTCGGGAAACTTTTCGACAATCCCGCTTTCACGCCAGACGTTGTCTCGGTTGGGGCCCATCCACTGCGGCCAGTCGTCTGCTGAGGCAACGGAAACTGTTTTCAGTGCCAATCCGACAATCATCGCCCAACGCTGTGCGCTCATTTTTCGTCTCCATCATCATTCACGTTACTGTCGATATCCGGCCCAATGCCGGGAACTCCCGGTATTCTGCGCGAACGTTCCGCGGTTGGGGAGGGTCAGGATGGAAGGTTTCACATATCCTGCACCGAAAATTGAAATCGGTCACCGCGGAGAATCAACGTCGAGGGGCTGGCGACTCAAATCGCCTGACTCCCTGAGTGAAATTCGGTGGCCGGATTGCCCGGAAAAACGCTCGACTCAGAGAGTCAGGCTACGAAACATCGAATTTTGACAACGTCTTTATGAACGCCCAGGTCACATCGCAATCAAACTCGCCGACCGTACGGCCTTTGTGGCTGGCTGACTTGACGCTGCTAATGGTGGCGATGATCTGGGGAGTAAACATCCCCGTGATGAAAATGGCGTTGCACAGGATCGATCCCTACGCCTTCAATGCGATCCGGCTGGTCATTTCGTCAGCCGTGCTGATCTTTTTTGCGCGGCGAGAGTTTTTGAATGGCATCAGGCCGGCCAGCACGTTGTCGAAGCGCGACGTCTGCCTCTATGCAATCGTCGTTTCGATGGCCTACCAGTTGTTGTTTCTGCTGGCGATTTCTCACGCGACGTCGGCCGATGTCGCTCTGATCATGGCGACTGTCCCGATGTGGACGGCAATAGGTGCAAGATTCTTTTTGAAAGAAATTCTGCCGCTGATGGCGTGGGTAGGACTGATTCTGGCGTTTTCCGGGACCATGATTGTGACTTTACATAAGGCGCCGTCACCGAAGATTGACATCAAGGTCACAAGTCGGGGTGAAGTCTTCGACGAGACAACTGCGCATTCGGTACCCGACGCAAAGCACCTGCCGCAGGTTAATCCGCAGGCGACACCGAAACACGGTTCGTCGGGGACTCAGGGCGGCGGCGGAGCGATTCAACAGCACGCAAGCGACGCCTCGCGAGGATTGCTGGGAAATCTTTTCGCGTTGTCAGCCGCACTGGCATGGGCGGGAGGTACCGTCTTTAGTCGTCCGTTGCTCGGGAAAATTTCCCCGATTCAATTGTCTGCGTGCTCCGCCACGCTGGGCTTGCCCTTTCACATCATCATCGCGCTGGTCATCGGCTGGGACTCCGTGCCTGCCAGTGCCGCTGCGATGCAGGATGTGTCGCTTGTCACTTGCACCTTGTACTCGGGAATTCTTTCCACGGGGCTGGCCCTGGCGATGTGGAGCTACGGTGTGAAACATGCCGGAGCGGCTCAGGCGGCTATGATCCAGAACCTGACGCCGATTGTAGCGATGGCAGCGGCATGGGTGTGGCTCGGGGAAACGATCAACTCGGCTCAGGCTCTTGGCGGTGGCATGATCATCGGTGGACTGTTTATCATGCACAGAAGCCGGCGCGCGGGTTCCAGTCGTAACACATGATTTGTTTGTTTCGGTTGGAAAAGACGGCTGCTTGTTTCCGGTCCCGGTGGATAGGGATTTCCTGAAGACCCTGCTGAGAAGTCGCCGAATCCCGAATAGGACATCACATTGAAGCATTCCTGGCTGACGAATGATCTTGATTCGACCGGAGCGGGCAAATGTGTGCGACATAGCGGTGGTGATGAATGTGGCGCCTGTGTGGCTCGGGAGCAACAGGAGTCAGATTGACACAACCACGGCAACTCGTTGCTTGTTCGCAACAAAGATCTTGCATCTGCGGCGTATCGTTTTAGAATCTGACTGATGAATCAAACTGCGCAGGTTATTCTGGGTTGAGCGTTTTCGTCGAATCTCGTGGTTCGACGATGACTGGTAATCCTGGCAATAACCCGCTGACCGCTGCTGGCACAACCTATTTTCGCACAGATGTCCCCCCTTCCGGGAGTATTGGATCAAATGGCAAAGAAATATCTCAGCCTTGAAGAAGCAGCCAGCCTGCTGGACATGACGACCGAGCAATTGATGAAGGTCCGAGAGCAGGGCGACATTCGCGGGTTCGCGGATCGTGGCAGCTGGAAGTTTCGCGAACAGGATATCGATGAATTTCAGCGAAGTCGGCAGGCAGATTCTTCGCCCGACTTTCCAATCATCACGGGTGACTCGTCGTCGTCCGTTCTGGAAGAACCGCAGGCCGCCGATTTGTCATCATCAGACAGTGACGTGCGTCTATTCTTTGACGAATCCTTGTTCGACGACAAAGGCGCGATCGGTCTTGCTGCTTCCGGCAGCGATGTGCGCCTGTCCGGCGACAGTGGACCGAATCTGGAAGAAACAGAATCTGAAGATGAGTTGGACCTGAGCGGCTGGGGAAGCGATGCGAAACTCTCGGATTCGGACAGCGACGTCAAACTGGTTGGTGCCGGGACTCATCCGGACATCGATCTAAGTCCCACAATACAGATGGAGGACGATTCCGACAGCGATGTCGTGATGGTGAGAGACACCGACGGCGATATCAACCTGTCAGCCGATCCTGGACTCCGGATTTCCGATTCCGACAGCGACGTACGCCTCTCGGCTGAAGACGATGACAGCGACGTACAGCTTGCCGACGATGCTGTCGCTGGCGATGACGCCGATCTGGCTGCCACCGCACTCTTTGATGGCTTCGATTCGGACAGTGATGTCAAACTGATGGGCAGCGATGATCTGCTTCTGCCGGACGAAGACAGCGACAGCGACGTGAAGCTGAGTGCAGACCTGGATCGCACGGACAGCGATATCCGACTCGCGGAACAGTCACCCGCTCCGACCGCAAAGTCTTCGCCAGCCCCGTCGGCAAAGCCGTCGCTCCCTCCTAAGACAAAACCAAACCGACTTCAGTTTCCGCCCGATGACAGCGACTTGAAACTGATCAACAAAGGATCCGGCGTCAGAAAAGACAGGCCTGACAGCGGCATCTCACTGGAAGCTCGCGGCAGCGGGCTTGGGCTCGATGCCGATGAGAGCGGCATTTCGCTCGAAATGGACAGTGGCATCAGCCTGGATGCCGACGACAGTGGCATCAGTCTGGAAAGCTACGACAGCGGCATTTCGCTGGAAGGATTTGAAAGCGGAACCAACCTGAAAGATGACAGCGGGATCACATTGGACGCCGGTGACAGTGGAATTTCGCTGGATCTGGATGATGACAGCGGGATCTCAATGCAACCCCAGGATATGGGCCGGACAATGCCCATGCAGTCGACCCCGGGTGCCAAAGCTGCACTGTCCGATTCGACGTCGATGACGACACAATTTGATGTCCCGAAATCCACCAGCGGACATGACAGTGAATTTGAACTGGCTGGTCTCGACGACGATGATGATGAAGTCGGCTCCAATACCGGCGTGCTGACATTTGAAGAAGACGAAGATCTTGATTCATCGCGGACCGTCGCCGTTCCCGCATTGTCCGGCGCTGCAGCGAAGGATGAAATCGGCGAAGAAGAGTTTGAGGACGAAGAGAGTTCGTACGACGACGGCGAAGAAGAATTCGAAGATGACGGAGACCTTGATGTTCACGACTCCGAAGAATTCGAAGACGATAACTTCGAATCCGGCCAAAGTCAGGTGGCAGGATTCCCGGTTCCGATGCGTACGGGACGAGCCGACGTGGACTGGGGCATCGGCACAAAGATCATGATCGGAATTTCGGCTTTGGTTTCCGTGATGTGCGCGGTGGTCGGCATCGAACTTGTCCGCACGATGTGGCTGTGGACCCAACCGTCCAGTGACGCGCCGGTGTCCAGTGTTCTGCAGATGATCGGCGGAGCGTTTTAGAAAACCGGGGGCTAGCGCCCTGCGCCTATACTCCGCGCGGCCTAAAATGACACTTTTGCGAAGCAGGATCGTAACCCGAAGCGTCAGCGAGGGATTGGGATTTGCAGCCCTCGCTGACGCTTCAGATTAGCGCCACCTGCGACCGCGTGAGGAATAACAAAATCCGCCGACACGCGCCAGCGGTCTGTTGTTCGGCTTGATAGTTCCTGATCTTCCGCTCGCCTTAACTTTGAGTCGGGTGCAGCCCCCTGGTCTGATGATCGCTGGCCAGCGTTCAAACGATCGCAGCGGCGACCTTGCGCTGTCAGGGTTACAGCGCAAAAAAGGATGGCCTGCTCTGACGAGCCGACCATCCTTTTTGTTGGATCATGAAAATTCCGGAATGAATCCGGAACACTGTCGCTGTAACGCCCAAAAATTCGGACTAGTAACGGTCGCGTCCGCCGCCGCCGCCACCACTTCCTCCACGACCGCCGCCGCCACCACCGTAGCCGCCGCCGCCACTTCCTCCACGACCGCCGCCACCACCACCGTAGCCGCCGCCACTGCCTCCACGGCCGCCACCGCCGCCACCGCCGCCACCACCACCACCACCGCTTTCGCGAGGACGCGCTTCGTTGACGACAATCTGGCGACCGTCAAGATCAGAACCGTTCAGAGCACGAACGGCTTCATCACCACCGGTCTCCATCTCGACAAAACCGAATCCTTTGGATCGGCCTGTTTCGCGGTCGCTGACAACCTTGGCTGAAGTCACAACGCCGTACTGAGCGAAAGCCTGCTCGAGGCCCTCAGACGTAGTGCCCCACGCGAGGCTACCCACAAAAATGTTCTTACTCATCACAAAACCCTTGAGCTATACAGCTAACAAAACACCAGATCGTTGCCACAACGGCAACCGTTTGAACACAAATTTTGAAGCCTGACTGATCAAAAACATCAGTGGCCTGTCACAAAGGTGTATGCTGCGCAGGAGAACTCAAGAGCGGACGAGACTGAAAGTACGCGACTGTCTTCGAGATTACTGATGGGCACACCCGCCGAGTCAAGCGGATTCAAAATCATGATTCCGGTTCGCCTCAGGCAGATGTCACATTACCTTCCACCCAAAAGAATAGCAACACCAACTTCAACCCACAATCCCCAGGCCTGGGTTCCGCAAACTTCGCGGAATCCTGACGAACCCGGAAATGTCGAACTTCGGCAGTTTTCGCTGCTGGCACGTGGCCGACAGCGTCACGTGGTCCGACAATTCGGTCGTTCATGGGAAATTGGCCGAGCGGACTAATGGGACAATGAACAGTGGACCCCGCAACATTTGCTAGCGTCCGATGCTTTGCCCTGAGGGGCGTTTGGTCTTTGCTGTTTTCAAGTCATAGTTGTCGTCGCCGACGACTTCTGCGAGTGCCTGCAGAAACTCCGGTCCGATGTTGACTTTGCATTCGTTACCGGTCGTCAGAATGTAGCGCAATCGCGAGACCGACGAACCGTCAGATTGCTCGTCGGAAGCTCCGTATCCATTGCTGTCGGCGTCCTCAATCCCGCTCATGGCTTTGCTGCCGCGAATGTTCTCCCCAAACGAATCGACGATGAGAATTACTTCCGTCGAGCCCGGAAAACGCGACACGACACTTCGTACGCGGTGAATGTCTTCACTGGAATGCAGACCCTTTTCAAACTTGATTGCCACTTGAGCCGTGAATTCCTTATCGGCCTGATCGAGCGTATAAATTCGATTCACGACGAGGTTCGGTTCGCGGCTGCGTCGATCGACTTTCCCAGCGACGATGATCACGTTTTCAGTCCTGATCAATTCTTCATACCGCGCATAGTCTTCGGGCCATGCAATGCACCGCATGATGCCGGAAGAATCTTCCAGATCGAAGTTCGCATATCGATTGTGTCCGTTGCGGCTGCTCTTCTTCGCCGTCGCCAGCTTGATTGACGAAATCATGCCGCCAACGGTCACCTGCACACCGTCTTCCATCTCCGCCAGCTCAGAATTGTGATTCGCCGCATACCGTTCTATCCGCCGCGCATGCTGCGTCAACGGATGCGACGTCAGATAAAATCCGATCGTTTCCTTTTCCCAGGCAAGTTTCTGCGACGGAGTCCAGTCCGGAACATCCGGCAGACTGATGGCCAGCGGCGCGCCCGCATCATCCATGTCATCATCATCGCCGCCAAACAGACTTTTCTGCCCGCGCGCCTTGTCCTTCTGTCGCGACAACGCCGACTGTACCGCCCGTTCGACAATTGCTGACTGCTGAGCCCTCGTGCCTGGCAGGCCATCCAGGGCTCCAGCCTTGATCAGCGTTTCCAGCGTGCCTTTGGTCAGGACTTTCGGATCGACGCGTTCGGTCAGATTGAAAATATCCTTGAACGCGCCATGCGCCGTGCGTTCATTCACAAGCGCCTGCACAACGTTCTGCCCCACACCTTTCAGCGCGGCAAGACCAAATGTGATCTTTTCGCCCAGGACGCTGAAATCGACATCAGACTGATTGACGTTTGGCCCCAGCACTTCAATTTTCATGCGCCGCGCATCATCGACGTGTTCACTGATGCGTTCTGTACTTTCCATTTCGCAGCTCAGCAGCGCGGCCATGAACTCGACGGGGTAATGCGCTTTCAGATACGCCGTTTCATACGCGATCAGACCGTACGCCGTAGAGTGCGACTTGTTGAAACCGTAACCCGCGAACGCCACGATCAGATTCCACAACTCCTGAGCCACCTGCTCGGAAATTCCATTCGACACCGCGCCCGCAATGTACTCCTCGTGGAAACTGGAGATAATCTCCTGACTCTTCTTGCTGATCGCCTTAATGCACTTGTACGACTTGGACAGTTCGATGTTTCCCACGCGATTCAGAATGCGCATCACCTGTTCCTGGTAGACCATCACGCCGTAGGTCTCAGCCAGAACCTCATCGACAACCGGATGCACTTTACGAGGCGGCTTGCGACCGTGCTTCACGTCGACGTACTCCATCACCATCCCGCCTTCCAGCGGACCGGGACGATACAGCGCAGACGTGGCAATAATATCATCGAAGCAGTCGGGCTTCATCTTTGTCAGCAGGTCACGCATCCCGCCGGACTCCAGCTGGAACACACCCTTTGTTTCCCCGCGCTGCAGCAGCGCGAACGTCTCCTTGTCATCCAGATGCGTCTTGACGTATTCAAAATCGAAATCCGGATGCGTGCGTGTGACGTTATTGACAGCCTTGTCGAGAATCGTGAGATTCCGCAAACCCAGAAAGTCCATCTTCAGCAGGCCGACTTTTTCGACCGTCGGGCCGTCCCACTGCGTGATGATGTCTTCCTTGCCTGTGATCGTCTGCAGCGGCAGGACCGTATCCAGCGGCACGTCGGCAATCACAACCCCGGCCGCGTGAGTTCCCGCGCTGCGTGCCAGACCTTCCACAGCGATGGCAAACGTCAGCACTTCCCGCGCGACCGGATCGGTGTCGTACGCCGCTTTCAGATCAGCGCTTTCCGTCAGTGCGGTTTCAAGCTTGATATTCAGTGTGTCGGGAATCATCTTCGCGAGCTCGCTGACACGCTGCAGCGGCACATTCAGCGCGCGGCCGACGTCGCGGATGGCGTTTTTCGCTTTGAGCGTGCCGAACGTGCCGATCTGAGCGACGTTGCGCTCGCCGTATTTCTGCTTGGTGTAGTCGATGACCATCTGCCGTCGATCCCGGCAAAAGTCGATGTCGATATCGGGCGGTTCGGTGCGGCTGGGGTCAAGGAATCGCTCAAACAGCAGGTCGTATTTTAACGGGCAAACGTCGCCAAGTCTCAGCAGATATGCCACGATGGCACCGCACGCGGATCCTCGGGCACCGCAGGGAATACCGTTGCGGCGAGCGAATTCCACGAAGTCCCACACGATCAGGAAGTAACTCGCGTAGCCCTTGGAATTAATCACGCTCAATTCGTATTCCAATCGCTTCCAGTGGCGATCGGTGAGTTCATCACCGTACCGTTCGTACATCCGCTGATGACAGAGGTCCTTGAGGTATTCGGTATCCGTCTGCTGGTTCGGCGGGCGAAACACGGGATACAGCTTGCGGTCGCCTAGTTGAATATCAACTCGATCGGCAATCTCCTGCGATCGGGCAACGGCGTGATCGAGCCCCGGAAAACAGGCATACATCTCATCCGGAGTGCAGACAAACAAGCCGTCATGCTCCATCTTCATGCGTTTTTCATCATCGCGTGTCGTCCGCGTGTTGACGCACAGCATGACGTCCTGAATTTTGGCATCGGACTTGTGAAGATAATGCGCGTCGTTCGTTGCGACCAGCGGCAGTCCCACACGGTTGGCAAGATCGACGGTCAGTTCCATGCAGTCCTTCTGGATCTGAAAGCCCGCGTTCTGGATCTCCATGTAAAAACGATCGCCGAACACCCGCGCGTACCATTCGACCAGCTGCTTTGCATCGTCGTTGTTCTCGGCCAGCAGCAAACGTGACAGCTCTGACGATGCACATCCCGACAGGCAGATGATGCCTTCATTGCATTCTTCCAGAATCTCACGGTCGATGCGGGGCTTGTAGTAGAAGCCTTCCAGGTAGGCTGTGGATGACAACCGAATGAGGTTGTCGAATCCCTTGCGATTCATCGCCAGGAGCGTCAAGTGCGACGACGCTTCCTTCTGCCGACTGGCACTTCGGTCAGACCGCCGTCCAGGTGCCACATACGCTTCGTATCCCAGGATCGGCTTGACACCGCCCTTCTTGCAGCCGTTGTAGAACTCAATTGCACCGTACAAGTTGCCGTGATCGGTGATCGCCACCGAATTCATGCCGCTCGCTTTGACGTGCTTCACCAGTTCCGGAATGCGATTCACACCGTCCAGCAGACTGTAATGCGTGTGACAGTGCAGATGTACAAATGGTCGTGTAGAAACCGCCCCTGGTGCGATGATATCGGGAGCTTTATCTGCCATGGTCGTCGGTCCGTCGAATGCGAATGTGACTCAAAGTGTCCTGGACGTCGCATCATACCGCGCGCGACCGAAATTGACATTAACCCGAAGCGTCAGCGAGGGCCGGAATTCCCCCATTCATAAGATTCTTCGTCTAACCGCGTGGGCATCGCCCCGCGCTTTCGCGAGTAAAACGCGGCCCGA
>Ga0105046_10016963_pt1 | contig 11168 bp, 7 predicted proteins | sample MAT03_FD_78385 | JGI IMG/M metagenome (GOLD analysis project Ga0105046, IMG submission 78385) | Freshwater microbial communities from Lake Fryxell liftoff mats and glacier meltwater in Antarctica - MAT-03 (megahit assembly) | ecosystem: Environmental > Aquatic > Freshwater > Ice > Liftoff...
ATTCGACCGTGTTAAGTCCGATGTGATCGGCATCGACGTAGTAGTCACCTTTCCATCCGAGAGCGGAGACGGCTTCATCGGCTTCGGCGCGGAGATCGTCGGGTTTGCTGCCGACGATGGAATGCTCGCGGTTCGACTTGTTCCAGACCGGGAAAACGGGAATGCCGTGTTGGTTGGCTTCGATGATGGCGGAGAGTTGGGCGTGGCCTTCGTGGGCGAAGCGGTCGCCCATGCCGAACGTGAATTTTTGGATTTTCAACATGTGAATCGTGGATGTGAAGGGGTATTAGACCTCATTCGGGATTTTCTTAGGAGTAAAAACCAAGGGGTTCCGGATTTATTCTGCGGCGGGAAGGTAAACACGATGGCGGTGGCGCACGTACCGTCGCGCATTGCGGCGCAGTGGCCGCCGAAACATAACGCTTTGTGGCGTTGTTGAAACGTTCTATAGATTTCACCAATGGAGCTTGGTTTCTTTTCGACTTGTCGCAATGCGGGGCATTGAGGTGATTTTGCTGAGAATGCGCCGGGTATCTCCGGTGGTATGGATTTGCCTGCTTTGGTTCATGCTGGTGGTGCCTGCGATTTTGATTCGTGGTGCACATTACGAGGAAGGAACGACAATCGGACTGGCTCGCGGTGCCTTTGAGGACGGTCACTGGTTGACTCCGTTTCGCTATGGTGTGCGGTTTGCCGAGCGCCCTGTGCTTGTTTCGTGGCTGCTCGGCGCGGTCGGGATGGTGACGGGGGAACTCCCACTCTGGCTGGCGCGTATTCCGATGGTGTTGTCGTTGCTTGGCGGAGCCCTGTTAATCCATGGTCTGGTGCGAAGTCATGCGAGCAGGGGGGCTGCAACATTCGGAGCGATCTGTTTTTTGATCAGCCCCATGATGCTGCAAAAGCTGGTGACTGCGGAGGTGGACGGTGTGGTTTCTGTGCTGCTGTTTGCCGCATTTGTGCTTTGGTGGAATGGCCGTGGGCCCGACGGACCGAAAGTTCTCCGGTGGCTGGCAATTTCCAGTATTCTGGCCATCGCGTCGCTGGTGAAAGGACCGCAGCCTGTGGGTTTCTTCTTTTTGGGCGTTGGAGTATTTCTCGCGGTCAAGCGGCGTTGGCGCGAAGGACTGGCCCTGCTTATGGCGGGCATGCTGCCTGCCGTGGTGTCGCTCGGGTGGTATTATGCGGTGAGGCAGCCTGGAGACTTGGCATCATGGATTCAGCATTCACGGATTGGAGCCTTCCCGGAGCCGGGGATGTACCTGGTGGAGCGGACAAACTTTGTTCTGAAGCTCATGCTTATGTGGCTGCCGGGAACGTTGCTCGCGGTGGCCGCCGTGCGAGGGCTTTTGAGTGGTGCATGGAAGGGTGATCGCGAGCTGGTCACGGCGCTCCTTTTTTACGGCGGGGTGTGTTCTATGGTGCTCATTTTTTGGCCGCATGCCGGCGCGCGTTACGCGATGCCTGGGGTGCTTGCGATTGCCGCCGTGGCGGGACTGGCCTTCGATGGATTGCCCGCGAGTCAGGAAAAACTCATCAAGATTGCGCGTTTAATTGCGGGAGTATTTATCGCCTACGCCGTGGTGCTCAGTTGGGTGATCATGCCGCTGAATCCCGTGATTTTTCATAAAAGGCGCAGTCACGCGCAGGGCATAATGCGGGCGATGGAGGGATCTTCCACCATGCTGTTCGTTACGCGAGAGGCACTGGACACGCAGGTGCTGGTGGATGTTGCGCGTCCGGTCCGTCAGGTGTCTTTTGGGGCATTGAAAAGCGCTAAGGCTCCTTTCTTTGCCATTGTAACTCCGAAGCAGGCGGAGCGGCTGCGGTTGGAGAAGGGCGAAGCCTTTGTGCGGATGCTCTTTGATCTGCCGCATGCAGGTGCCACGCATTTCATCGAAGTCCGGACTCAATAGGTGGGAGACGCAGGACGTCCTAATAGCGCATGGACTCAGGAGTGCATCCTCTTTATGGTGACGCTCCATGCATAAAGAGAACGTGTTTGAACTCACGCTCAACGGCGAAGTGGTCCGGTGGGAGGGGGTTTCCCCGAATACGACATTGCTCGATTTGTTGCGGCAAGCGGGGCGAACCGGATCGAAGGAAGGCTGTGCCGAAGGAGATTGCGGAGCTTGCAGCGTGGTGGTTTTGTCAAAAAATACCGTGGGCGCGTCGTGCTGGCGTTCTTTTAACAGTTGTATCACTCCTGCTGTCATGTTGCATGGGGCGCAGGTGATGACCGTGGAAGGTGTTGCCGGTGCGGGGTGCGGTCGGATCGCCGGGGCGATCATGGATAATTTCGGGTCACAATGTGGCTACTGCACACCGGGGATCGTGATGAGCATGGTGGAGGCTGCGACGCGCAGGGATATTACCACGGAGGATCAGGTGGCAGATCAGCTTTGTGGAAATCTTTGCCGTTGCACAGGTTACCGGGCGATACGTCAGGCGGCTGCGGAACTTCTGGCGGAGGGGGGTGTGGCTGTGCCGCCGGAGGCGGAGGCTCCAGCGCCGGTGGAGTATGCTGCGGACGGGCGAAAGTTTTATCGTCCGCTTGAGTTGGCTGCGCTTTTCCAGACCATAGCGCAAAATCCTGATGGCCGGTTGGTGGCGGGCGCTACCGAGGTGGGGCTGGAAATCACGAAGCGGAATCTGCGGTTCGATGTGATTATTGCGCTGGATGCCGTGGCGGAGCTGAAGCGGTGGGAGGAGACCGAATTGGCGTGGAAGCTTGGCGCGGGGCTCACGCTGGTGGAGGTGGAGGAAGTGCTCGGCGGGCGTTCGGAGTTGAGCGAAATGCTGCGCTGGTTCGGATCACGACAGATCCGAAATCGCGCGACATTGGGCGGCAATCTCGCGACGGCTTCGCCCATCGGCGATACCGCACCCGTGTTGCTCGCCGTGGGGGCGACGCTGGGATTGGTGTCTGCCAAGGGACGGCGCGAGGTTGATATTGCGGGGTTTTTTGTTGGGTACCGAAAAACGGGTTTGCAACCGGGCGAACTCATCGAATGGATTGCGCTTCCAAAACCGCAGGTGCCAGAAGGCGGCAAGCGGTACGCGAACGTTTTTAAAGTATCGCGCCGTAAGGAGATGGACATTTCCACGGTATCGCTGGCGGCGGAAGTGTTGCTGGATGGTGAGAACAAGGTGACTGCGGCCAGGATCGCTTACGGCGGTGTGGCGGCGACGCCGGTGCGTTCGCGCGAGGCTGAGGCCGCTTTGATCGGGAACGTCTGGTCTGAGGATCTGCTGCGGAAAGCCGCCGAAGTCGCGGCGAGCACGTTGCAACCGATCAGCGACACGCGTGGTTCTGCGGAGTACCGGAAAGCGCTGATACGCAACCTGCTGATCCGCTTTTTCCACGAACCGCAATGGGTGCCTTGCACTAAGCCGCTGTCTGCGCCCGGCGAGCGACCGATCAGCGGTTCGCCGCATGAGAGCGCGCATTTGCACGCCAACGGTGCGGCGCTTTACACCGACGATGTGGCGCAGCGTCGGCGGGTTTTGGAAGTGTGGCCGGTTACCTCGCCGCATGCGCACGCCCGGATTCTGTTGATCGACGACACCGCCGCCCGCTCAATGCATGGCGTTGTGGATGTGCTGATGGCCGGGGATATTCCGGGGGCGAACAACACGGGGCCGTCGCGGCCGGATGAGCCGTTGTTCGCTGTGGATGAAGTGCATTTTCACGGGCAGATCGTTGCGCTTGTTGTGGGGCATTCGCTGGACGAATGTAGGCTTGCTGCGGAGGCGATGAAGGTCGTGTGGGAGCCGCTTCCGGCTTTGTTGTCGATCGAGGCGGGGCGCGAGGCCCAATCGTTTCTTACCGAACCGCACCAAATCCGGCGCGGTGAACCTGAGGCCGCGTTGAAATCTGCGAAACATCGGCTGACCGGAACGCTTGCGATTGGCGGTCAGGACCATTTTTACCTCGAAATGCACGCGGCGTTTGCCGAACCGGGTGATGACGGCGGGATGCGGATCACGTGTTCGACGCAGCATCCCTCCGAGGTGCAGCACATGGTGGCTAAAGTGCTGGCCCTGCCGGATGCGCAGGTCGTTGTGCAATGCCCGCGCATGGGCGGCGGTTTTGGCGGCAAAGAAACGCAGGCCAGCATTCCGGCTTCGCTTGCGTCGCTTGCAGCGAAACGCACGGGGCAGCCGGTGCGGGCGTGTTTTAACCGGGATCAGGACATGGTGATCACGGGCAAGAGGCATCCTTTTTTTGCCGAGTTCGAAGTGGGTTTTGCAGATGACGGAGCACTGGAGGGGCTCGATGTTTCGTTATGGTCGGACGGCGGTTGGTCGCTCGATCTCTCAATGCCGGTGATGGATCGTGCGATGTTCCATTTGGACAACGCCTACTACCTGCCCGCTGTCGAAGTGCGGGGTCAGGTCGTGCGGACGAATCTTCCCTCGAACACCGCGTTTCGCGGGTTTGGCGGGCCGCAGGGCATGGCGGTGATTGAGGAAATCATGGACCGCATTGCACGGCATCTCGGTTTGCCGCCGGAGCAGGTGCGTGAGCGCAATCTGTATCGGGCGGAGCACGCCACGCATTACGGGCAGCCGATTGGGGACGAGCGGTTGCTGCGGATTTGGAGCGAGTTGATGGTGAGTAGTGATTTTGCGGAGCGTCGCAAAGCGCTTGGGCAGTGGAACGGAGGGTCGCCGACCAAAAAACGCGGTATGGCGATCACCCCGGTGAAGTTCGGAATTTCGTTCACACTGACGCATTACAATCAGGCCGGTGCGTTGGTGCTGGTGTATCAGGACGGCAGCGTGCAGGTGAACCACGGCGGGTTGGAAATGGGGCAGGGGATTCACACGAACATGCGTTTGATCGCCGCGCAGGAGCTGGATATTGATCCGGCGTTGATCCGCGTGATGCCGACGAGCACGGACAAAGTCCCGAACACCTCCGCGACAGCGGCATCTTCGGGAACCGACTTGAACGGCGCAGCGGTCCAGGCGGCGTGTGTGACGTTGCGCGAGCGCTTAGTGCCTGTGGCGGCGCTGGTGCTTGGTTGCGAGCCTGGGGAAGTGGACTGGGGAAACAGCGGGGCACGATGCGGTGACAAGGTGGCCTCGTGGGGAGAGATCGTGCGACGGGCGTACACGGAGCGCGTGAGTCTTTCGACTACGGGCTATTTTCGGACGCCCGAGATTCATTGGGATCGTGCGACGGGCAAAGGGATTCCGTTCCGCTATTTCGCTGTGGGTGCTGCGGTGGCCGAAGTGGAGATCGACGGACTGACCGGCGGATTGGAAGTTCGGCGCGTCGATATTTTGCATGATGTCGGCACATCGATTCACGAGGGGATCAACCTCGGGCAGATCGAGGGTGGCTTCGTGCAGGGCATGGGTTGGCTGACCTGCGAGGAACTCGTGTGGGATGCGCAGGGCCGTTTGCTCACGCATTCGCCGGATACCTACAAAATCCCGGCGATCAGCGATGCACCGAAGGATTTCCGCGTTTCGTTTTTGAAAGATGCGGCAAATCCGAAAGCAATCTTCGGGACCAAAGCCGTGGGCGAACCGCCACTCATGCTCGCGTTTTGCGTGCGTGAAGCGATCAAGGACGCGGTGTCTGCCTTCGGAACATCTGACGGTGCGGTAAAACTAAAATGTCCGGCGACAGGCGAAGCGATCCTGCGGGCTATTGGATTTTGACCGGCTGAGGAAGTGTTTCGCGTTTGGGAACGACATCGAGAAGCTAAGTCACGGATAGATTACATCCGCACGGAGGGCGCGTGCCGCAAAATCCACCGCAGCAAGCATCGACTCGCGTGTGAGACGCGGATGCGCTGCGAGGATTTTCTCCATGCTCTCACCGTGAGCCATCTTTTCGAGGACCTGCTCCACCGTGAGCCGGGTTCCAGCGACGACAGAATTGCCCATCATCACGCGGGGATTGGAGGTAATCAGCGGCTCCTTCATGGGAGATAATCTAGCACCGCCGCACATTCAGCGGTAAGGGCAGAATCGCAGGGGTTTTATCAGGAATTGGGTAGGGTGGGCTTCGTGCCCGCCGTGACCTGCGTCCTCGCGTGACATGAACTGCTGTCCCTTTGTTTGCCCCCAGCAATAAAAGGCCAGTCCCTATGTACTCACGAACTTGCAGCGGCAGGCGATGCGGTATGTGGAGGAGGCCCTGAAGATGCTGATCTTATTGCATCTATGGGTCCGACGGCGGGACCAGGACGCGCAGGGCCAAGGGATCTAGGGTGAAGCGGACGGGCAGGTTGCCGATGACGTCGCCATCGACTTCTACCGGCACTTCTTGGTTGCTGTGGACCTCGACCCAGGGGGACTGGACGTAATGGACGTCGGGAAGTTCCGGGTGCTGGCCGAAGAGGATGGCTTGTAAATAGCGCACGATGTCGAGGTAGCCGAGGTTTTGAAACACGATGAGGTCGAGTTTTCCGTCGTCGAGTTTCGCGTCGTTGAAGAGCTTGAAGGGGCCGCCGTAGAGGCGTCCGTTGCCGACTAGCACGAAGGAGCCATCAATCTGACCGTGGATGGTTTCGGCGAAAAGCCGTGGCGTTTCGCGACCGGCGATTTGCGCGGCATTGATCACGTAGCTGAGCGGGCCCCAGTTGCGTTTGAATTCGCCGGTGGTTTCCGTGAGGGTCTGGGCGTCGAGGCCGACGCCGCCGAGTTGGACGAAGCGATGGTCGTTGGCTTTCGGGAGATCGATTTCGCGTGTGCGGCCTTCGCGGATGATTTTCCAACAGCGAGCGAGGTCGTTGGTGGGGATGCCGAGTTCGAGCGCGAAGACGTTCATCGTGCCGAGGGGAAGGACTCCGAGCGTGGTGCCGGTGTCGGCCATGCCGTTGACGACTTCGTTTACCGTGCCGTCGCCTCCGGCTGCGACCACTACCTCGTAACCCTCGTGAGCGGCGCGTTTTGCCAGGGCATGCGCTTCACCGGGTTTCGTGGTGATGCGGACAGTCGCGTCTTCACAGACGGTCTGCACCTCGCGAGCGAGCGATGCTGCGCGGGAGCTGCGGGCGGCGGGATTGAGAATGACAAGGGTTCGTGGCACTCGGCGCATCGTAACGAATGCAAGGCCGTGGGCAACCCCGGCGAATGGTTGATTTGAGGCTTATTCGAAAAGCGCGATTGCCTTAAGTTTGCTGCATGGAGCCAAAAAAAGAAAGTTGATGGTTGAGAGATGATTGTTGATTGTTGGGATTCAGCGGCCTACGCAGGGGAGGATCCCTTACCCGAAGGGTGAAGCCTTGGTTCAACGCAAGTTGCTAATATTCAACCTATCAACCATTAACCATCCACTTTCATCTCAGAATCTAGAATCATTGCCTGTCCCACGTGTGGAAAAAAAAATGCGTTCTTCGAGGAGCCGCTTGGCTCTTTTTGCTCGGCGCGTTGCAAGACTATCGATCTGGGGAAGTGGCTCGGTGAGGAGTACGTGGTGAGCGAGCCGCTGCGGCCGGATCACTTCGAGGAAGAGCTGGATCCCGACGAACGCTGATTTTTCCTGCATTCCAGCTTTGAAACAGGGCGCGGGGTCTGGCAGCGTGCGTGGCATGGATGCGGATTTGTTGACGACGAACAGGAAGGCTTTGATGATCAATCTGAGCCGGGAACACTACGGGACGCTGGCGGAGATCGGGGCAGGGCAGGAAGTGGCCCGGCATTTCTTCCTCGCAGGCGGAGCTTCGGGGACCATCGCGAAAACGATGTCGGCTTACGACATGAAGTTCAGCGATGAGATTTATGGAAAGTGCGCCCGCTACGTTTCTCAGGAACGTCTCATTTCCATGCTCGATCATGAATACGGCTTGATCGAGGAACGGCTGTCTGAGATGCGCGGGGCGCAATCCCGTTTTTTTGCATTTGCCAATAGCGTGGCGACGCGGAACCGCGAGGGAACGAACGATGCGCACGGATGGCTTGGCCTCCGCTTTCAGACGGAACCGATGGGAAAACCCAACGACGTTTTTATCCATGTGCGCATGTGGGACAAGGATGCCATCCAGCAGCAGGAGGCGCTCGGAATCGTCGGGGTGAACCTTATTTTTGCGGCATTCAATTACCGCAACAATGTGGAGGAGTTTGTCAAATCGCTGGCAGATAACGTGGGGATTGATCGCATCGAAGTGGACATCATCACGGTTGGCGGACCGCAGTTGCAGCACGTGGATAACCGGCTTCTGAGCCTGCTGCTCGTGCAGCACGGGTTGACGAATGCCGTGCTTTTTGGACCCAACAACTCGGTACTACAGCCGAGCGAGGTGCTTTATAAAAAGGCGATTCTCGTGGAGCGGGGGAGTTTTCGTCCGGTGACGCTTGTGAACGTGGATATGCTGCGTTGTGCGTCGGCGCAGTTTGTTCAGGAACCGGAAGTGCAGGGGCACGACGTGGTGGTGTTGATGGAAATTACGATGCTGAATCTGCTCGCGGAGGGTGCGATCGATCACCCGGATTTCTTGGCGCGGGTCGATACGCTGGCGGCCTTGGGAAACAACGTGTTGATCTCGAATTATCCGGAGTTCTTCCGGCTCACGACGTATTTCCGGCGCTACACGAAGGAGATGATCGGTGTGGCGATGGGCATCAACAACCTGCTTGAGGTGTTCAACGAAAAGTACTACGAAACGCTGCCCGGCGGCATTCTCGAATCGTTCGGACGGCTTTTTAAAAATGCGGTGAAACTTTACATTTATCCGATGCGGCAGGAGGCGTATCAGCGATATCTCACAACGGGGCATCATGCCGCGGACAATATTGCACCAAACGGGTTTGCGTCGAACGTGCTCATCACTGCGAAGAACCTGATGGTCACGCAACGCCTACAGAATCTCTACGCGTATTTGTTGGAGAATCACTACCTTGAATGCATCGTCGGGTTCGATCCGGCGCACCTCGAGGTGTTCTCGCGCGACGTGCTCCGGCGTATTCGTGAAAAGGACGCGAGCTGGGAGAAGATGGTTCCGCCCGAAGTCGCGAAAATCATCAAGGAGCGGGGTTTGTTCGGGTGGAACGGATAGCAGGCGCACGTTGCCATGAAATCTGCATTCATCGATAAACTGGTCGAGCGTATCGGCCGGATCGGGCCGGATGAAATGCAGAACTATGTGCTGCGTCTCGCCAGTGAGAAGGGGTTTCTTGAGACGATTTTTAACGCGTTGCAGGAGGGCGTGATCGTCACGGACGCGGCTGGTGTTATCAGTTACATGAACGAGGCTGCGGCGCAATTTTTTGGATTGAACCGCGACGACTGCCCCGGCAAGCCGCTTGCCACAACGATTCGCGGGGTGGAGTGGGCGGAGTTGGTGGCGGTGGATCGCATGGTGAGCCGCGACATGGAGATCTTTTATCCGCAGAACCGGTTCCTCAATTTCTACGTTGTGCCATTGGATCACGAGAAACCGAAACGCTCGCGGCGCAAGGGAGCGCGCAACGATATTTCCAGCGGCTACGCGATGATTCTTCGGGACATTACCGAGACGAGAAGATCGACGGCGGAGACGATCGAAACCGAGCGTCTTTCCGCGCTGACGTTGCTGGCTGCGGGAGTGGCGCACGAGATTGGGAATCCGCTGAATTCGCTGCACATCCATTTGCAGGTACTCGAAAGAAAAATGCGGAAACTGGAAGAAAACCAGCGGGCGGGATGCATCGAAGCCATCGACGTTGCCAAGGAGGAAATCAAGCGCCTCGACCATATCGTGACGCAGTTTCTTCGAGCGATCCGTCCGTCGCCGCTGGAGACGCGTCCGGATAATCTGAACGAAGTGGTGCGCGAGACGGTGGCGTTTCTTGGCCCTGAAATTGCGGATCGCGACATCATCGTGGAAACCTCGCTGCAGGACGGGTTGCCGTTGGTTTCCATTGATCGTAACCAACTCAAGCAGGCGTTTTTTAACATCATAAAGAACAGCGTGCAGGCGATGCAGCGGGGCGGAATCCTTCACGTCCGAACCTGGAGCGGCGAGGATCATGTTCAGGTCGAATTTGCCGACAGCGGAGGGGGAATGCCACTTGAGACCATGAACAAAATCTTCGATCCGTATTTTACCACCAAGCAAACCGGTTCGGGGCTTGGATTGCTCATCGTGCAACGGATCGTGCGCGAACATGGCGGGGAGATTTCCCTGGCGAATGATGAGGGCCGCGGTCTGACGTTCACGATCCGGTTGCCGCTGCACGAGCGCCGGGTGCGCTTGTTGAAATAGCAGGGGGCGCAGGTTCGCGGAGGCTCAGGGGAGCTCAGAGAAATGTTGTTGCCACCACGAACTGCGGGCGTGTTTGACCAGGAAAGGGTGGGCGCGCAATTCGGCGAACAAACCGAGCAAAGCCTTTTTAAAATCACACTTTATGGTTTCACGCGCATCCGCCGAAGGCAGGTCGTAGCGAAACGGAATGGGTGTGCCGTAGTTGATCGCGATGAACGTGTTTGCGCCAGGCAGCCACGCTGAGGGATGCATGAATTGCGCGGAACCGAGGACGACGACGGGCAGCACCGGAACCCTGCCCATTTCCGCGAGATGAGCGAAGTGCGAGGAAAAATCGCCGCCATGAAGTATGGAGTCGCAGTGCTCACGCATTCCGCCTTCGGGAAAGATTCCGACCATGCGTCCTGTGCGCAGTTTTTTCACCACGCCGCGGGCTTCCGGGAAGTTGGTGCGCCCGCGACCAATCGGGATGCAATTGATTCCCCGCATGAAGCGGTTTTGCCACGTTTTGGCAAAGAGCGACGAGGTGGCGATCCAATCGATTGGCCGGGTGGTGGTGCCGGTCAAAACGACGGGGTCGAAATAATTGAAATGATTTGCCGCGAGCAGGCATCCGCCGGGGAGTTGCGCGCGATCTTCGTGCAGGACGAGTTTTCGCATCGCGACGAAAATGATCGGGCCTCCAAGGGTGCGGACTAAATTGTAAGTGGAATCACTCATCCGGGATCACCAGAATAGCAGCGATTGAACTGACGCAACCGGGATTTTTGGCGGGGATTTCTCCGCTGTGATTTCTCCGCTTGAGGTGCATCGGGAACTGTGACACTAATCGCCCCACACCGCGCAGAGCAGGAGCAGGTTAAGTGTTCGCCTAGCGTCCCCGTAGTTCAACGGATAGAACGGAGGTTTCCTAAACCTTAGATGTGGGTTCGATTCCCGCCGGGGACAATGTTTTGAAAGTGCTTA
>Ga0105046_10016965_pt1 | contig 11167 bp, 7 predicted proteins | sample MAT03_FD_78385 | JGI IMG/M metagenome (GOLD analysis project Ga0105046, IMG submission 78385) | Freshwater microbial communities from Lake Fryxell liftoff mats and glacier meltwater in Antarctica - MAT-03 (megahit assembly) | ecosystem: Environmental > Aquatic > Freshwater > Ice > Liftoff...
CATTTACAAACCTATTGCTCAAATACAATCCGTTGCGCTGAAAGCGCAAAATCTGAATAGCCTAAGGGCGCAGCGCAGCGGAATCCCAGGCTATTCAGATTTCGCCCCGTTGGGGCTCTTCGAACAAAGGCCGTTGCCACTGACTTCCCCCTGTCACCCCAGCGTCCCCCGCGGTAAAAATACATTTACAAACCTATTGCTCAAATACAATCCGTTGCGCTGAAAGCGCAAAATCTGAATAGCCTAAGGGCGCAGCGCAGCGGAACCCCAGGCTATTCAGATTTCGCCCCGTTGGGGCTCTTCGAACAAAGGCCGTTGCCAGTGATTTCCCCCTGTCACCCCAGCGTCCCCCGCGGTAAAAATACATTTACAAACTTATTTTTCAAATACGATCCGTTGCGCTTAAAGGCGCAAAATCTGAATAGCCTGGGGGTGGAGCGCGCAGCGCGGAACCCTATGGATCGGGCCCCGGTGTTTTGAGTCCTATCTTGCCCCGCCGAAGCTAAGCACCCAAAGAGTTAGACTTGTAGCAAACGCGAAGGCGGAAGGGACGACATAAATTACGTAAGTGAAAAGGTGAGCTCCTGGGAACGAGCTTCATGGAATACAGTCCGAATAAGCGATATTTACTTCCGCTGTAACTGGTCACCAAAGTTTAGCTGATTACAGCCGAAGCGGCAGAAACAAGATTGGTATAATCCATATTAGCTCTGTGTTAGTCTTTCTTGTCAGCTCGCTTTTCGCCCAGAACTTGGGGAGCTGTTATATTTTGTGACTAGTTACGAAGAATTTGCAGTTATGTCCGTATCCGATATAATTTTTCCCGATCAACCATTAGATTCAGCCCCGCTGCAATTGGTGTTATTGGATTTAGACGGCACGCTAGTTGAGCCGGAACATGAATTTGTTTTTGCTGAGATTGAACGTTTTTTTTTGGGGTGTGGAATCACACCGCCGGAACGTAGCAGTTTAGAACATGCTGCACGCCGAGGTGCGGTATGGGAATGGCTGCCTGCAGAGGGCAGAGAAGAATTAGTTGCTAAATTTTGGAGCGACTATCGCAGGCACCTTTATCCACATCCGCGCGTGCTGGACTCCGCTGTTGCAGCGTTAAATGCTCTGCGCAGTACCGGCCTTAAGACAGCGGTAGTAACGTTTCGCTCACAGACATCGAGGGAAGTAAGCGCGATACTAGAGCCAACTGGGTTACTAGCTCACTTGGATGCGGTTTATTCGATGGGCGAGTTAGCCAACACAGCGCCGGATAAAAGTCCGATCATCACGCGCGCATTAAATGACTTCGGGGTGCAGGCATGTAACACCTGCATCGTTGGCGATGCGGCACCAGACATCCGCTCGGGTCGTGCGTGTAACTTGCGCTATGCAATCGCGGTTGAAACAGGAGGTATGACTTACGATTACCTGGCGTCTCTTGCGCCCGATTATATCCTTAGCCACATTTCAGAGCTGCCAGCCCTTTTGCATTCGGTAACAAGACGGCATGCGCTCGCAAAATCTAAAGGGTAGCAGGTTTATTCGCCAAAAGTTCCTCTATTTTACTAGTAATAGTGGAGCTATCGGGCCCGGTCATAGAACGATACCGCTCGATCATCTTGCCGCTTCTATCAAATAGAAATTTTTCAAAATTCCACATCACGCGACCGGCTAAGCGTGCATCGGCTTCTTCCGTAATATATTTAAAAACCGGCTGTTTATCATCGCCAGTGACTGCACCTTTTGAAAATACGGGGAAGTTAACGTCGTATTTCAGTTTACAAAATTTCTTAATTTCATCGTTTGAGCCAGGCTCCTGGCCTAAAAAATCATTACTTGGAAACGCAAGAATGGTAAAACCTTGGTCCTTGTATTTTTTGTATATCGCTTCTAAGCCTTCGTATTGGCCTGTGAATCCGCAGCGCGAAGCAACGTTTACTACCAAAACTACTTTACCGGAAAACTCACTAAGCTTGCGCTCAACTCCGTCGATGTCGGTGGCTGAAAGCTCAAATAGATTTTTTGCCCCTGTTAACGCCATGGCCTTACCGTCACTCATCCCAACTAGACCCAAAAGAACTGAGAAAATTCGTAACATTAATTTCATCGCGCTAGAATCTCGCAGCTTGAGCATTAGAACAAGAGCGACTAGGTTTTACATTCTAATAGCTCATTGCGCGCGGCAGCCCGCGCTGGGGGTACCTGGTTATTTTTATTTATTTCCTTTAGCGCATCGCAAACTTGTGCTTTGTCTCCGGCTACCAACGCCTTCTGCAAAATTTTGCGTGTGCCGGTGGTATAGTCGCCGCGATAAAGTAGATCCACTAGCACACTTGAGAGTTCAGGCTGTGTCTTCTTTAGCTCATCAACATCAAGTGCGCCGTAGGCTTGCACAACATCAGGTTTAGTTGCGATGCGACGTGCTTCGTTCTCGTAACGCGGATATGTAACTTTTGAAAAAAGCGCTAGCTCTTGTTGCGCTGTTAGCTCTGGTAATAACTCTTGATTCTCGCGCACAAATTTTGCCGCGTCATTACCACGCAAACCAGCACCTGCACTTAGCTTGATCGCTACTTGCTTTAGGACGTCTGCGGAGATCAGATCCGCCTGCACTAGAGCTTTGCTGCGTTGCCCCATGTCGTATCCGCGTCCGATCGTTACGCCGGAGTTAGCACCAGTCGGCCAATGAATTTTTCGGCTATAGAAGCGCCCACTTTCCTGCCCCTCAGCTGCCCAGGTAAGCCCGCCCACTGACGGAGCAAGCACCCGATCGTTATCGTTTTTTTTCTGGCGCTCATCAGACTCAAATTTCAATTCAGGCTGCGAATTTATCAGAATTTTCATACAATTACTTTAAGAGCGATAAAAAAATGCTCGTAATAACTGCTAGTAATCGAAACCAACGCAAGAAAGTTGCGAATGGGTGGTCGCTAATTCAACTCTATACTCTATCCTCTATCCTCTTTTTTCGGGCAACATCCTAGACCGTGGATTTATTTCGTCCTTATCCGCCTACGCGCTCTTTGGATCATTTTGTCTCTGCACACATAGCTCCGGGCGGCACAAGCTAGGACTCTATCGAGGCGGCCACAAACTTTAGGGTTGCGCGCTGCGAGAATAAGATTTCAGCTTTGCTAAAATCTAGGGCGTAATCCCATCGTCATCGTACCAATCCCGTTGCGCATTTTCTGCGCCGCCGTGGCCCGGATAAATCTCTTGCCGCTCCGGTAAATTGAAAGTCTCGGCTGCGTTTTTGCCAGGGGTATTACGTGTCAGATTAGAGCCAGCCTTAACATAGACCGGGATTGTTTCGATACCTGTAGGTATTGAAATCCAGTCTCCTCCATGAATAGGTGTTTGAGTCTCCCCAAGCCTGAACCAAGTTCCACTCGGTAAATAGATTAACTTTTGTTTCTGATCGCGCTCTATTACAGGTGCTACTAAAAGTTTATCAAAAAGCAAAAACTGATCTCTCACAGGTGATCCATCGCCGTCAAAGACCGGCATTAACGGGGCGCGGTGTTCACGGATAGATTTCTCAAAACCGGAATACCACTCGCGCAAGAGCGAGTATCGCAATAAAATCGCGGCGCGAATTAGCTCTCGTGTCTGAGGCTCAAATGCGTACGGCTCCTTATCTTTTGCAAAAAATATGCTATGTCCACGAAAAAGCGGTAAAAATGCACCTAATTGATAGAAACGAACGGCTAGGTCATCTGGTGGATTGCCCGTAAACCCTGGCACGTCGGGGCCGGTATAGTATGCGCCGGAAATTGAATATGCCACGGCGGTATCAATTGCTAACCGCATATGTTCCCACCACGCCTGATTATCTCCGTGCCAGATTACTGCATTCTGCTGAACACCTGGATATCCTGAACGCGTAATAATAACCCCGCGCTTTTTCGGAAAAGCTTTCTTCCAGCCCATAGAGCTGGTTTGCGCCATATAATATCCGTAAAGATTTGTCTCTTTGAGAAATGCACCACGTGCGGTCATCGACCTGGAAGTTGCGGCATTGCCACCCTCAAAATTGGAGGGCTCGTTCATGTCGTTCCAAATACCGTCCAGTTTATTTCCCGCTAACCAATCGCTCTGAATATCACTCCACAGATTTTGCATGCGGGTATCAGCGAAATCAGGTAGCACCACAGAACCTGGCCATACGCGCGCCAGTAGTGGAGTGTTATCAGCATTTTTTAACACTGCATCAGACTCTAGCACTCGGCGGTAAACGGAATACTCAGGGTCTATCTTTACGCCTGGATCAACGATCGCCACCGCATGCACCCCACTTTTATGGAGATCTGATACGCACTGGTCGAAATCAGCGAAATTTTTCTGACTATTTGTGAAAACTCGGTAACCATCCATGTAGTCGATATCGAAGTAAATCGCATCGAGTGGAAATTGCTCGTCGTGCATGCGCTGCACAACCGTCCTGACTTCATTTGTAGAGAGATAAGACCAGCGGCACTGTTGATATCCAAACGCCCAAAGTGGAGGCAGCGACATTCCGCCCAGCAGCCGCGACATTTTGTGGCTGACCTCTTCAAGAGTCGCACCGAGACACACATAAACGCGCGAGTTATTGGAGAGTGATTCAAAAGTTACTAAATCTTCATAGAAATCCCCGATATCAACAAACGTTCGCGCCGGATTATCGTGAAATACAGCTACCCATCCATCACCCATGGTTGAGCGATGAAAAAGTATTGGCCAGCTTTGATACATCGGCTTACGCGATGGAATATGGGTAAATTCATCGGTGTTATAAAGCTCAAAGCGGTATCCGTTGCGGTTAAACTCGCCGGTCTGGCCTGCAAGACCAAACACAGCTCCCGTAGGCCGCGGATATTGAAACCTCACCATGTGTGTATCGAAGTGCAGATTTGCAGGTGAGGCAAAAGTCCTGCCGGTCAAATCCGTAACCTTACGTGACATGATTTGCTCAAAGAGTGTCACTGGCGTTGTGTGACTTGAAAACGGGATCACATGGCTTTCAAAAATATCAACGCCATTAAGCCCAAGCCGAAACGATCCACTTTCGCGCGAGACAGCGCAGGTGTTTTGACCAGCAGAGATTAAAATCTCACTTTCAGACGCAAGAATTTTTGCGTGGCCGCGAGCTAACCGCTCCTGCGCTCCCGTAAACGGTTGCCGCCAAAAAAGAGGATTCTGGCTGTCGTATCGCAGCTCGATGCTCCAGCCGATATCGGATAGAAACTCAATTTCTAAGCCAAGCCCTGACTCGTCGTTGAGCAGCGCTTGGGTTGGCGAGGACCCTGCGTGATTTGAAATCTTCGATAGAGCAGGAATTGGTTCTGGATAGGTCATAATTAATGTCACAGTTTATTTCACAGTCAAACATCGCTAAACGACGACGAATATTAAAGAGTTATTGTTACACAAACAAGGCAGAAACTTTACTCATTCTCATTATAAGTGGTTTATATCACGACGCATTTTTGACCTTGGTTAGGATTGCGTAAGGGATTACGATTACACGGTTGAGCTGGAGAATTGCTGGATCGGGAATGAATGATCAAATTTTAGCGAGCGGTCTGTTCAAATTCTAGTCGGACTACCGTTGGACTGATCCGGCTTAATTGTAATGTAGTTTTGAGGTGCTTGATGCATTTATCGTTTTTTTCTCCTGGGTCAGATGCTCTTAAATCTGGAATTATCTCTTCATCAGTAGTCCCAACTCTATCTTTGAATCGGCTTGGTACTAATAGCGCAACCGAGAACCTACCTCAACGCGAGCGTCAGGAGTTGCATAGCCCAGTCACAGCCGTATCCGTCGCATTCAACCCCTCTGACACGGGGCTAACCCAACGGCTGATGAAACTCCAAGAGCTTAATGAGATGAAGCGCATACTTCGTCACGGGACTAATGAGCCGAGCGGTAAGCCAATATGGCCGTTTAAATTCTGCGACCCGGGTGGCAATACGATTGTCTTTGCTGAGGCAGCAGGACTTGAAGGATTTGTATTCTCTGAAAGAAAATTCAGTCGACAATTCGGCGAAGCTATCAGCGTCTCTGCTCTATCAGACTACTTTCACTATACTCTCACGCTGTTAAATGGAGCCACCAAAACTCAGCCAGCCAGGGAAACAATTCAAGAAATTAGAGATTCAGATTTAAACCAGAATGATAAGTACGTAAAGTTTATTACATATCTGCGAGAGTACGTTGGAGAGCTACAGAATGCAGTATCTCAGCTCGATGATGCTCACTGGAGCGTCTCCACACGCATGTATCACGTTCCAATTCGGAGCTTTAACCTGGCGGGGTGGCGTGAAGTGCACGGGATTCAAAATGCAAACGAAGACGGTGATACGGGGCGACTGTTTCGCGACCTTACAAAAGACGATTTAACTGCGATTAAAGATGTGCTTTCTTGCGACTCAGTTCGCTGGATGGGCACATATCCGATCGGTAAAATTGGCGCCAAGGGATCTGGCGGAGGCTCTCCATTTGCAGCGCAGCGTTTTGAGGTGAGTCCTTTTCTTGGCAATCAAGAGGAAATTGCTGAACACGTAAGACTTGCCGCCACATGCGGCGTTAGGGCTATTTTTGAGCTGGTTCTCAATCATACGGCGATAGATTCCGACATGCTGGAGCATAACCCACGTTTATTTGTTCATACCCGAGTACCACCACGCGATATACAAAATTACTATCACCATACCAGCAAGAAACACGGGGAATTTTGGATCCGTTACGGCGGACATTTTGATGAAGGAACTGGGCAACGAGCGTATTTTACCGATGTCTTACAACTAGATCTCTCGAATCGGGACACTCGCGATCTTCTAATTGCCCAAGCAAAAGATCTCATTCGTAACTATGGCGTACAGGGATTTCGCGTTGATATGGCGTACAAGCTTCGCAATGATCGATTTCGACAGTGCTGGGGCCGGGAACTCTCAAATTACGAGAATGGGCAGCGTGAGTTTCTGCAGGAACTCATGACCGCCGTGAAAGTTTCGTTTCCAGGTGTAGCATTTATCGCTGAAGCGTTCTCGGGTTGGGATGAGTTATCGGAGGATGGATTTGATTTGATATACGGCCTCGATGACATGGCACTGCGTGGTGGAGGACAGCACTTAGGATGGCATAACTCGTTACTTAGCCGAGATCCGCAGCGCATTCGTGATGCGATTCAGCGCGCTGAGTTTCTTCATTGGCAGTCTGGCGGCGCGGATATGTTGGCGTTCTGGGGGCAACACGATAAGCCCGCATTTTGGCGGATGTTTGAAAACGATTGGAAATGGGGCGCTGCCCTACTTACATTAATGCGCCCTGGAGCCCTCAGCATTCTTGCCGGAACGGAGGCTGAATTTGAAGACCCCTGCGAGGAGGACCAAAAAGTCGTAACCTTCAACAGACACACAAGCACAAATTGGGACGGTGTAAATTCTGAATTTGGAAAGTTTCAGATAACCACGCTAAAAACATTTCAAGCACTTGAAAAAAAATGGGGCAAGTTAACCTTTGAGCAATTATCAACCCCTAGGGGAGAAAATTGGGTAGGATATTTAGTGCGGCCCCTACATACCAATAATAATAGCGCCGATAATAACGGCAAAAAAGTTCTTATCTTGGCAAATCCAACGTCAGAGCCCACATCCGTAACAATTAATCAGCCGGAGCTGGGAGTAACCGACGTACACTTCTCGCTTGAACGGTGTGGGCCAAAGGGCAACGCGATTATCTCCCTATGAAGGATTTCAAAAAAATCCCACAGCGTTCTTGTATTTCAAATGCGCGATAATTCTGCGCCGCTAGAAGCTGATTCGTAACTTGCGATGCTCAGCAAATACTCGAGAAAAATTGTGGCATTTAGCCCTTAGTTCGTTAGCTTCCAGAAAGAGGGTACTTTGCCGGTCCTCCTATGGAGCCACAACGTGCAACAAAATCCCCTTTCCTCAGCGCAATTGTGCCTGGATTTGAGGGCTGGCTTCGAGAGACTTCCGTATTGCAGGACGGGACTCTTTTGCACGACATGCTGGACCCGCGCACTAGATGTCGGGTGCTCTTTCATCAAAACCGGGCCCTGATTGGTGCATATGCAATCGACTTTCATACTGTGCCGGATGCCTCAGATGGTGCGTTTCACGCCGCTGAGCACATGTTATTTAAGGGCGTTACAAGTGGGTTACTTTTTCAAAGTAAGGGGGGCTTGCTGGCCAAGGAACCGGTAACTCTATTTTCTCGCTGGTCGCCAGCTTCAGAGTCTAATGCATTTACCGAAGCTGATGGAGTAGCAATCTGCACCACCTCGCCGCTTCAGTCCGACCTCATTACCAACTTTGTTCTAAGTCTAGAATGCGCGTGGTTCGGTAGTTATACTGAGAAAGCATTTAGAGAGGAGATCTGGCGTCACGAGCAGACTGGTAATCTTAAGTGGGCGACTCTTGCAAAAGAGATTAATTCATCCAAGACAATCAGCGATGATGAAAAACTACGGCTGGTGCAATTATTAAAGCGCACTAGAATAAACTGTTCCGTCGATTCGATTGAGCGCTCAGATACATTTTCTAAAGTCGAGAAAAGCATCCTTATTAGTCTAGTTAATAAATTAAGAGAGGTTCATCTTAACGGAATCGTCCTTAATGAGATGCTGGACTATTACGCCGATCCTGAGGTGGTCACCACGCAAGGACTGATGGCAGCACTATATCCACAAACGTATTTTGCATACGATTCCGCTGGCGACCCGTTTGAGATTCCTAAATTAACGCCGAATAAAATTCGCCAGGCCGCTAGATTTTTTCATCCAAGCAACAGCACGATAGTGATCGCTGGAGAGCTAGACGCAGCGCCATTCGGTAAACTTTTAAACTCTTATTTAAGTTGTTTTCAGAGTAAATGTTTTCCCAATTTTAACATCCCTCTCGAAGAACAGCGCGAGTTTGCCCTGGATACCGCAATAGCTGTTCCGGGTCTCGGTTGGCGCGGAGTTATGCACGCCGTTGGGTTTCTGGCAAAGCCAGCCCGCTCGCCGGAGCACCGTCTTGAGCAGCAAATGGTGGGGGCTCTGCTATCAAGCGATCAGTCCCCTTACCTTTTAGCAGCGGCAGATCGCGCTGGGCTTACAAAGGGAATTTTCTCGCCTCTTCTTCCTGATACAGGCCTGCCGGTTATCGCGGTGGGTGGCATACGCGGGGTACATCTTGAGCCAGATGAGCTAAAAAATTCAGTTAAAAAGGCATTTGTAGAGGCCACCAATGAGCCTAAGCTTGAAGCCGATGCCTCTGAGTTCGCCGCAGGCCTTGAGTATGGAAACTTATCATCAAGCGGTCTCGCATCAGCCCATGTTATGAGGATCGCTCAAGCAGCGAGACGCGGAAATGACCCTCGCTTTGTTGCTGATGGCGAACGCTTGAGGGGCGTCGTCGAGGCATTAGGCGCAGATCCAGAGCGCTTACGACAAATTTTACGAGAAGATTTTCTTGATTGGGGTCATGTAGCTACTGTGACGGGGCGCCAAAATAAAGGGGCTGAAGATCTGTGGCAGCGAGCCGAGCTTCTTTTAATTAAAGAACATCGCAGAGCAACACCTAAGTCAGAGCTTGCAAATTTTTTCTACGCCGATGTTGGCGGTATAGAAAGTCTGCGCGCTGTGCGGCAGCTAGAATCCATGGTTTCGCATGAAACTCCGGACTTGCGCATCCCAAGCACAGTCTCAATTCATCCTCGCTTAAGTTATTTACCTGGCCAGCCAGTGAAATTTCATTCAGTTGTATCTGAGGTTTATTCACTCAGAAATATTCCGTTCGAAAGTCTTCCATGGTTAGGTTTTTTAGCTGAGTCGATGCGCCCATTCGTAACGCTAGAATCAGGCAATGATCGCTCCGTTAAGCTGCTAGATTCCGACCTTGGGATTTCGCCGGACCACACTGGTGCTCCGATGCCGTACCTTTACGTGAGCAGGGGATTTTATCAGGCTCCCACAGCGTCTCCACTTCAGATAAAGCTTCCGAACAACGACCAATTTTTTCAGCTTTTGCAAAGCTATCTTCACGGTATTACTAACGAGATTCGTCAGGATGCAAACGAACTAGCGATAAATCATGCATGGGCGCGCACACAATTATCCGGAGTGTTAAATTTTCTTACCCGTGGATCAGAGAGCGCGCGAAGAATTGAAGCTGTGCTTGAGCGGGATCGCAACGAAGCTATCGCTCACATTGAGTATCTTACAAACTTCTTGCGCACTACCGCCCCGCTTCGCACTATAATCTGCAGCAAGAGTGACCCGTCCATAGATGCATTCCAGTTTGTCGAACAACGCGAAGTTGCGGCTCCGCCTTGGCCATTAAAAATAGATGACTCGCTTACTTCTCATGTTCTAAAAGACGCAGCCACATCATCAGTTGCAATCTGCGCTGAGCTGCCATGGGGGTCTGCAGTTGGACGAGTAGTTGCTCGCTACCTTAACACTGAAACGCTGTGGGATGAGATTCGACTTAAACACTCAGCCTATAGCACCGGCGTAACATGGGATCCAGATTGGAAACTTCTTACTGTCATGGCCGGACAGATGCGCGAGCCGGAGAAGTTTCAAAAATCCTTGATTGGACTAAGCGATCGATTAAATTATCTAAAATCAAAGGACATTTTTGAACGCTCTCGTGCTGGAGTTATACAAGAACTTGCTGGTCGCCGTACTATCGAAACCTGGGCCACTGACATAAACGCATGGGAAGCACTGCCAGACTCCGCTCTACATCTAGCCAATCAACTTGCGGAACTTCGTGCACTGACCGCGTCTGATTTCTCGCGAGTTGCTGCGCAATTTGAGCGCAGTATTCGCGAGGCCAGCCCAGTTATCGTGGGGCCAGTACTAGCAGGGTCGTGAAAACCCCACGTTATTGAACACTGATATGCTCCAAAACAACCGTTCCGTTGTGTAAGTAACGCCGCGGAATGCGCAGATTGAGAGCGGTGAGAACTTCATAACCAATAGTGCCCATTAACTTTGCCAATTGCTCGACTGTAATGTGCTCAGACCCTTGAGTTCCAACAAGCACCACTTCCTCGCCATTAAACGCTTCGTCATCACCGATGCTAACCATGATCTGATCCATGCAGACCCGGCCAACAATTGGGTATCGCTTGCCTCGGATAAGCACCTCCCCACGATTAGAAAGCGCGCGCGAA
>Ga0105046_10016967_pt1 | contig 11166 bp, 5 predicted proteins | sample MAT03_FD_78385 | JGI IMG/M metagenome (GOLD analysis project Ga0105046, IMG submission 78385) | Freshwater microbial communities from Lake Fryxell liftoff mats and glacier meltwater in Antarctica - MAT-03 (megahit assembly) | ecosystem: Environmental > Aquatic > Freshwater > Ice > Liftoff...
AGGCGGAGCATGGCGGGCATCCGGGAGGGTGAGTTTGGCATTCCGCTGGCGGGCGGATCGGCAATCGCCATACTATCCGATGTCCGACACCGCGTCCGGGTTCCCCACCATGATCCGCCTCATTCCGCCGCTGCTGCTCATCGCGGTCGCGTCCGTCCTCCTCGCCGCCGACCCGCCGAAGGACTCGCCCAAGGGCAAACCCAACCGGCTGGCGAAGGAGTCGTCGCCGTATTTGTTGCAGCACGCGCATAACCCCGTGGACTGGTTCCCGTGGGGGCCGGAGGCGTTCGCCAAAGCCAAGAAGGAAGGCAAGCTCATCTTCCTCAGCATCGGCTACTCGTCCTGCCACTGGTGCCATGTCATGGAGCGGGAGAGCTTCGAGAACGCCGAGATCGCCAAGGCGTTGAATACGCACTACGTCTGCGTCAAGGTGGACCGCGAGGAGCGGCCGGACGTGGACGAAGTGTACATGACCGCCGTCCAGGTGACGGGCACGTCCGGCGGCTGGCCGCTCAGCGTGTTCCTTCTGCCGGACGGCAAACCCATCTTCGGCGGCACCTACTTCCCGCCGGAAGATAAGAAAGTTGGCGAGGGCACCCTGACCGGTTTCAAGACGATCCTGAGCCGCGTCACGGCGCTGTACAAAGACAAGAAAGATGACCTTGTAGCCCAAGCCGATAACGTGGCCAAGCTGACCGCCGAGCGGTTGGCGGGCACGGCCAAGGGCGCGGCGGCGATCCCCCTGACGGCCGCGCTGGTGAAGGAAGTCACCGACGAATTTGAACTCGACCCCGTTCATGGGGGAATCGGCCGGGCGCTGCTGAAGTACCGGGGCACCAAGTTCCCCCGCGTCGCGGCCCTGAAATTCCTGCTGACGCAAGCCGCCAAGTCGGGCAATGAGGCGCTCGCCAAACTGATGACGACGGCGCTCGACCAAATGGCCCGGGGCGGCATTTACGACCACCTCGGCGGCGGCTTCCACCGGTACAGCACCGAGCGGACGTGGACCGTACCGCACTTCGAGAAGATGCTGTACGACAACGCCCAACTCGTTGAGCTTTACGCCCAGGCTTACCAACAGAAGCCGAACCCGGCTTACAAGCGCGTCATCGACGAAACCCTGGGATTCGTCACCCGCGAGATGACGGCCCCGGACGGCTACTTCTACTCCGCCCTGGATGCCGACAGCGACGGCGAGGAGGGCAAGTTCTACGTCTGGACGGCCAAGGAATTGAAGGCGATTCTGGGGCCGGACGCCGGGCTGGTCGCCACCGTGTACGGCACCGACAAGCCGAACTTCGAGGAGAAGTATTCCATCCTCCGGCTGTCGAAACCGCTGGCGGACACGGCGAAGGATCTGAAACTGACCGAAGCCGAATTGCTGGCGAAGCTGGCCCCGCTGAAGGCGAAGCTATTGGCCGCGCGGGGCAAACGCAACCGGCCGTTCCTGGACACCAAACTCATCACCGGCTGGAACGGCCAGATCATCGCCGCCTACGCCAAAGCGGGCAAGGTGCTGAAGAACCCGGAGTACGTCAAAGTCGCCGAGAAAGCCGCCAAGTTCGTGCTGGACAAAATGACGAACGGGAACGGACTTCACCGCACCTACGGGGCCGCGCCCGGCGGCAAACCGACCGCCAAGGGGCACGCCTTCCTGGACGACTACGCCTACCTCGCGCACGGGTTGCTGGCCCTGCACGCCGCCACCGACGAGAAGGAATGGCTGACCAAGGCCCGCCAGGTGTACGGATGGCAGACGGCCAAGTTCACCGCTGAGGGCGGCGGCTACTTCAACACCCCCAAGGATGGCGAGAAGCTGTTCGCCCGTGGGAAGGACAGTTACGACGGCGCGCAACCGTCGGCCAACGGCGTGTCGCTGGGGAACGTCCTGCGGCTGTGGAAGTTGACCGACGACGAAGGGTACCGCCAACGCTTCGAGGCCGACTTGCGCCGCTTCGCCCCGTCGATGAAGACCGAACCGACGGCCGTCCCGCAGGCGCTGGCCGCGCTCGATTCGGCGCTGACGCTCGGCGCGCTCCAGGACTTGCCCACCCGACTCGCGGAGACGGCGAAGAACCCGACCAGTTCGGCCGACGTGGTGAAAGTGTCGCTCTCCCCCGGCAACCTGGCCGACGGGTTGGAGACTTACGAAGTCACCATTTACGTCGCCAAGGGCTGGCACGTTTACGCCAACCCGGTCGGCAACGACACCCTCGCTTTGTCCGCGACGGTGGTCGAAATCCGGGCCGACGGGAAGAAGCTGTCGTTCCACCAGCCCGCCTACCCGAAGGGCGTCAAGAAGAAGTCCGAGTCCGGCGATTACAACGTGTATGAAGGGTCCGTCAGCATCCCGGTCATCCTCGCGCACGACGAAATCAAGGGCGCGAAGGCGATGACGGCGAAGGTCAAGCTGACGGCGTGCAACGACAAAGTGTGCCTGAAGCCGGCCACCGTCACCGCCACTGTGAAGTGAAAGCGGTGGGTTCATGACGTTGGCGGTGGAGTCTTCCCACCTCTCCCCGCCGGGGAGAGGTCGGCAACGCAGTTGCCGGGTGAGGGGTCTTCTCCCTTTGAAACACAAGATAAAACCCCTCACCCGGTTGCTTCGCAACCGACCTCTCCCCGGCGGGGAGAGGTGTTCCGACGGCGACCGCAGAGGGACAAGATTCAACCGAATCCGGTATCTCCCGCATGGCCACGCCGCCCTTCCAGCCCCTCGACGCGCTCGCCCGCCAAGCGGCAACCGCTCCCGTCCGCGCGGACCAACTCCGCGCCCTCGACGACCTCATCGCCCGCACCTACCCGACGCCCGCCACCCTCGCCGCCTTCCACCTGCTCCGGTCCACCCCGACCGTCGGCACGAAGCTGGCACTGGAGTTCGTCGCCCGGATGCCGGAACCGATCCCGGCGGCGCTATTGCCGCTCGCCGCGCAGCTCATTGAGGTCCGCACCACGCCCGTGCAACTCCGGCTGGCCGTCGCCGGCAAGTTGCTCGCCAGCCAGCCCGACACCCCGAACGCGGCCCGCCCGATCATCCGCTCCGTCACCGCCGGCCTGTCCAAGTCCCGCCGACTCGAACGAATGATCCAGCTACAAAGCCGGGTGGAAACCTGCGCGGTGCTGGACGAGATGGTCCGCAACGGCGAGCGGCGGGTGAAGTGGAAGTGCCCGAAGTGCGCGGCCAAGCTGGCCCGGCGGGAGTTCATCCGCCACCTGTGGGCCGAACACCGGCTGCGGTTCGACCGGGGCACGGCCTACGACCCGCGCGGGACCGTCGAGTCGGCCGTCAACGCCGCCGCCGCCGGCACCTCGCCCGAAGCGGTCGAATCGGCCTTCACCGCCACCCGGTTTTACTTCCCCGAAGCCAGCTTCGCCCAGGTACTTCAAGGGGTCGCCGCGCGGCAGCGGTTGGTCGGCTCGCCCCTCCCGCCGGCCCTGTTGAAAGCCGCCGAAGACCAGAAGGCCGGCCTCTGCCCCAGTTGTCTGACCGCCATCCCGGACCCGATCCCGCCGCTGCCCCCGCCTCTCGCGTCGGGAAGCGGGCGACTGGCCGGCGACGGGTACGAGGTGCAAGTGACGGAAACGTCCCTCGGCCAGACCGCCACCGCCGAGACGCCCGCCGGCCCCGTGCCCCTCGGCCCGGACGCCCGCCGGTTCGGGCCGCGCGGGTTAGCCGTCCTCGTCACCGCCCCGCTGCTCGCCTTGGTGCTGCTGGTCGTGCTGCCGTTCCCCAGGCGGCTGGCCTCGCCGGGGTGGGTCGCGGTCGGCCTCAGTTCGGCCGCGTGGGTGCTGTACTATGCGGTGCGGTCGGCCCGCGCCCCCCTGCCCTCCCCCGACGACCGCGCCGTCGAAATCGCCTGGGAGTCCTTGGCCCCGACGGTCGGACGGTCCCGCAAGGCGGTGCGGTTCCTCACCCGCCTCTGCCGGGCGAGTGCCGGGGTCGGGGCCACCGTGGACCGCGTGCCGAAGGTGTGGCAGTGGGTGGAACAGGCCGAAGTGCTGGCCGAGAAGAGCGCCGACCACGCCCAGTTCCTGGCGGCGGTGCAAGCCCTCCAAGCGTTCGACGGGGTGACGTTCGGCAAGGACAAACTGGGCGGATTGGCCGTGGCGTTCGGCCGCTTCACGCGGGGCGAAGCCGGGGCGGGGTACGCCGAAGCGATGGCCGAATTCGCCCTCACGTCCGGGCAACTGACCGCCGGCGAGTCGGCCCGCCTCGCCGTGGCGCTGACCGCTGAGTGTTTCGACGCCGGGCTGCTGCCGGGCGACCTGGCCCGCGTCGTCCGCCAACTCCCGTGGGTCCGTCGCCTGCTCGGTCGGCCGACCGCAACCGTCCTTCAACATCGCTATGCCATTTGGCGCGGCCGCAACTCAGAGCCGTGGAGTCCCGTGGGAAAAGCCGCGTCCGTCTTTGAACTGGTCGCGTCCGCCCCGTCCACCGCCCGCCGGATTCTCGCCACCCACCCGGACGCCCTGTTGAAGATCGACCTGCCCGACGGGGCCGACCGCGACCTGGGCGACACCGTGATGACGCCGCGCGGGGTGATCGTCGGCGGGAAAGTGCTGACCGACCCGGACGACGGGTTCAGCCTGGCGCGGTCGCCCAGTGGGTCCGGCTGGTGGCTGGTGTTGGGGGCCGAGAAAATCACCCTCGACCGGCGGCTGACGCCGGACGTGGCGACCGCCGTCCGCGCGTGGGTGCGGTACTGGGCGACCAAGCAAGTGCCGCAGGCGGAAGCGGCCGACCGGACGAACCCCGCGCGGGTGGCGAAACTACTGGCCGCCGTGAAAGTGACGTGCCCGCTGTGCGGAACTGTTTGCGCCTGCCGCGCCGGGCGAGTCGCCGACCCGTGGCCGCTCGCCTGACGGTTTCGGTACACCTTCCCCGCCCCGGTGACGCCATGCCGAAGTTTCACCTCGCCCATTTCCGCACCGATGTCACGCCGCCACTCGGCCATCCGCTGTGCGGCGGGTGGATCGAGTCCGTACGCGGCGTCGATGACCCGCTCGAAGCCGTCGGCGTCATGATCCTCGGCGACGGCCAGCCGGTCGTGTTGTGCGCGGTGGACTGGTGCGGCCTTCGCAACGAGGCGTACCGCGCCTGGCGGGCGGCCCTGGCGAAGGCCGCGCACACCACCCCCGAACGGGTGCTGCTGCACTGCGTCCACCCGCACGACGCGCCGTTCGCCGACGTGGAAGCGCAGAAACTCATCGCCGCCGCGAAAGCTTCGCCGTCTTTGGATTTGAAGTTCTTCGAGAAGGTCGTCGCCGCGTCCGCCGCCGCGTTGGAGAAATCCCTCATGGGGGCCGTCGCGTTCGACCGCGTGGGAGTCGGGGCCGGGGCGGTCGAGAAGGTGGCGTCCAACCGCCGGGTGATCGGCGACGACGGCAAGGTGAAGTTCACCCGCACCAGCGCGACCAAGGTGAAGGAAGCCCGCGACGCGCCGGTCGGCCTCATCGACCCGCTGTTGCGGACGCTCAGCTTTTGGAACGGCGACACGCCGCTGGCCGCGCTGCACTTCTACGCCACCCACCCGATGAGCTACTACGGCAAGGGGTTCGTGTCGGCGGACTTCTGCGGGCTGGCCCGACGCAAGCGAGCCGAGCAGCAAAAGGGCGTGGCGCAACTGTACTTCACCGGCTGCGCGGGGAACGTGACGGCCGGCAAGTACAACGACGGGGCGGCGGAGAACCGGGCGGTGCTGCGGGACCGCATGGTCGCCGGGATGGTGGCCGCGTGGGAGGCGACGAAGGCGCGGCCGATGACCGGCGTGGCGGTGCGGGTCGAACCAGTGACGCTGCCGCCGCGCACGGAGGCCAGCTTCGGTGCGGAGGCCTCGCGGAAGGTTCTGGACGACGTGTCGCGGACGAAGGCGAAGCGGAACAACGCCGCGTTTCAACTGGCGTGGCTGCTGCGGAAGGCGGTGCCAATCGAAGTGGTCGCGCTCGACTTCGGCGACGAGCTGGCGACGTTGCACCTGCCGGGCGAGCCGTTCATCGAGTTTCAGTTGGCGGCGGCGAAGATGAGACCGAAGGGCACCGTTTGCGTGGCGGGTTACGGCGACGGCGGGCCGGGGTACATCCCGACGCCGGCGGGCTACCTGCAAGGCGGGTACGAGCCGACGGTGGCGCTGTGCGGGCCGGACTCGGAGGCGATCCTGCTGAAGGCGATAGCGAAAGTGCTGGGGTAGTAGGTGATCCGAGCCGGAAGCGTGAGCGACGGTCTTCAAAAACGCACCGTCGCTCACGCTTCCGGCTCGGACGAAACGTCAGTTCTTCGGACGGTCTTCAAAAACGCACCGTCGCTCACGCTTCCGGCTCGGACGAACCGTCAGTTCTTCGGCTCGGCGGGTTGGACGCCCTGCTGGTCGCCCACCCGGATGATGGCGACGTACTCGCCCGTCTTGGGCGACTGCACGAACTCGGTGATCACCCCCGTCACCCGCACCCACGGGTATTGCGTCCGCGTGTACGGGGCGATCTGGCTGGCGTCCTGCGCCAGGATGCGTGCCCGCAGCGGTTCCTTGTCGGCCGGGCAACAGGTCATGTTCAGGAACACCAGCGAAAACTCACGGCCGGACACGGGCGCGAACTGGCCGGTCAGGGTGGTGCTGCTGCCGATGAGCGACTGCCGCGATTCCGGGCGCTTCGACAACTCATTCAATTGCTGGAAGGAGACCACCAGCACCTCGCCGGTCTCCTTCACCTTCGCGTCGGAAATCTTCAACGCCTCTTCCTCGCCGAGATACTCCTTGATCCAGCGGGCGCTGAACCCGCGACTCGGCACGCCCATCAGGAACAGGAAGATCGGGATGCCCAGCACCACCACCCGCCAGTAGGTATTGCCGTGTTCGTGATCTTCCGCTGAATGGTCGGCGTGCGAATGTCCGTGGTCATGCTTGTGGTCGTCGTGCTTGCAGTTCTCGTCGTGGACGTGACCCGGTTCGTCGTGCTTGTGGTCGTGGGAATGCCCGTGATCGTTGGAATGCCCGTGGTCATGGCCCGCGTGCGGGTCGCCGGCGGACCCCCACAGCAGGACGCCCCGCACGACGACGAGGACGAGCAGGACAATCCCGCCGAGCAGCACGGGCGGTTGGAAGGGCGGGGCGAGCAGCTTGCCCATCATCCCGCCGGTATCGTTGTTGCCGAGGGTCTGGTACAGCAGCACCGCGACGACGCCGAACACGCCGCAGATGAACACGATCAGCAGTTGGTTCAGGTAATATTCGCCGTCCCCGTGGGCGTGGTCGTGCGAATGGTCGTGGCCGTGGGAATGCCCGCCGCCGTGGTCGTGGGCGTGGTCGTGCGAGTGGTCCATGTGCGGAACTCCTGAGACACGAACCCGATGCGGGTTTTCATCGAGCAATGGGGAACGCTGAACACCTCTCCCCGCCGGGGAGAGGTCGGCAACGCAGTTGCCGGGTGAGGGGTCTTCTCCCATTCAAATGCAAGGCGAAACCCCTCACCCGGTTGCTTCGCAACCGACCTCTCCCCGGCGGGGAGAGGTGGAAGACCGGCCCATCGTTCAGGCGGTACGCGCCCAAACCGGAGCCGTCACGGGCTGCCGACGCGGGCCGTCGGGTTATACAGTTGGTGCAGGATCAGGCTGTATATGAATACCTGACTGACGGTGCAGAGGACCAGCGTGAGGATCAGCTTCGGCCGGAACACCCGCGTATACATGATGAGCAGTTTCAAATCGAGCATCGGCCCCATGACCAGGAAGCTGATCCGCGCGGACACGCTCATGCCGGTGAAGCTGGCGGCCAGGAAGGCGTCCGCCTCGCTGCACAGGCAGAGCAGCACGGCCAGCAACATCATGACCGGGATGGCCAACATCGGCTGGTTCTCGGACGCGGCTTGGATGGCCTTCGTCCAGGCCGGGTTGGTCTTGATGAACGCCGCCAGGAGCGAGCCGAGGATCAGGAACGCCATGATGTCGAGGTAATCGCCCAGGGCCGTCGAGGTGATGTTGTTCAGCCGCTGCTTGAGGGTCTTCTTCTTCAACGGCGTCACGTTCGTCGTAATCGGGGCGGCGGCGGCCTTCGGCGGCATGGCGGTCGCGGTCAAGAGCGGGGTGGACGACCGCTTGGCCACCAGATGCACGACGAACGCGGTGCCGCACGCCACCAGGAAGCCCATGCCGCCGCGGAGGAACACCATCGGCCAGCCGAGGGACGTTTGGTCCGGGCCGACCGTATAGGCCACGAACGCGGCGTAGGTGCTGAACAGGACGATGACGTTGACGATGGGTCCGGCCAGCATGTACGCGATGCAGACCGACAGCGGCAGCCCCTTCCGCAGCAGCCGCCGCATGACGACCACGATGCCGCACTCGCACATCGGGAAGATGAGGCCGAGGACGCCGCCGATCATGATGGCCAGGATCACGTTCTTCGGCAGCAGCTTGGCGACCGCCTCTTGCGGCAGCACGTCTTCGAGGATGCCGGCGACGAGCGCGCCGAGGACGATGAACGGCATCGCCTCCCAGACGATGCCGGCGAAACAGAGCACGAAATCGTTGATGGTTTCGGCGGTCACGGGGGCATCCGGGGTGGTTGGGGCGGCTAGTGGCGGTACGTCCACGGGGGCGGGCGGGTTCAGTGGGTGTGGTTGTATTGTCCGCCGTCGTGGTCGTGCGAACAGGGGCCGGCGGCACCGAAGAACCGGCGGCGGACGGCCTTCAACCCGAGGCTGACGAAGAACCAGCCGACGGCCGCGATGACGACCATGCCGGACGGCCCGAACTCCAGGCGGGAGCCGCCCATCGGCAGCCGGAACCGGCTGTGGAAATGATAGCCGACCAGGGCCGCGCCGAGTCCGCCGGCCAAGGTGAACCAGTACATCCGCCGCACGTTCGACGACACGTTCGCCGCCGCCGCCGCCGGCACCACCAGCAAGGCGTTGATGAGCAGCACCCCGACCGCTTTAATCGACAAGTTCACCACCACCGCCAGCAGGACGACGAACAGGTAGCTGTTCCACCGGATGGGGATGCCGCGCGACTGGGCCAGGGCCGGGTTGAAGGTGCCGAACACGAACTGGTTATACTTCCAGTGGACGACGACGGCGGTCGCCACCAGCAGCAGCATGAGGCGGGACACGTCCGCGTCGGTGAGGAAGTTGATGTCGCCGTAAAGGAACTTTTCCAGGTCGAAGTTGACCCGCTCGCGGACGGCCCGCGTGAGCGTCCCGCCGAGGCCCAGCGCGAGGGCGAAGAAGACGCCGATGACGGTGTCGTTGGTGAGTTGGCTCTGCTCCTTGACGTACACGATGCCGCACGCCACCAGCGCCCCGATGCCGGCCATGAGCAGCGGAATGGCCCACTCGTAGGCGGTCATCTGTTGGGCGTCGCGGACATCATTCGCCAGGATCAGGCCGAGGTACGCGAGGGCGACCCCGGCGAACGCGGTGTGGGCCATGGCGTCCGAGAAGAACGCCATCTTGTTGCCGACCACGAGCGATCCGACCATGCCGCACGTCAGGCCGACGCACAACAGGGCCAGCACCGCGCGGACTTCAAACTGGTACACGATGCCGGTGTCGGTGGAGAACGCCGTGGACAGGGCCTCGACCAGTTGGTGAACGATTTCGGGCATGTGATACCGAATGCGGTGGATTCGTGGCAGCGGCGGCGTCTTCCCACCTCTCCCCGTTGGGGAGAGGTCGGCAACGAAGTTGCCAGGTGAGGGGTGTTTGCTTTAGAAACCCCAGACAAGACCCCTCACCCGGTTGCTTCGCAACCGACCTCTCCCCGGCGGGGAGAGGTGTTCCAGCGGCCACCGCGGACGGTCACGATTCACCGCATTCGGTGTGGGGCGTTCATCCGGCGAGGGTGACGGCGGCGCGGTGCAGCAGGCGGAGGGCGTCCCGCGCCTCGTCCGCCGTGATGACCAGCGGGGGTGAGACGCGGACGACCTTCTTGGCCAGCGGGCCGAGCAGGTGGACCCCGTCGGCGGTCGCGGCGGCATCGCCCCGGTACGCTTGCAATACGAACCGGTTGGCCCACTCGTTCGCCAAGGTGCCGCCGTACTCCTGGAATTCGACCCCCCACACCATCCCACCCTTCTCGCCCCGCAGATGCGACACGAACGGGAACCGCTTCAGTTCCAGCAACCCGGCTTCGAGGATCGCGGACACGTCCCGCATCGGCCCCAGCACGTCCCGCGATTCGAATTCGTCCAGGGTGGCCAGCACGGCGGCGCAACTGAGGGCGTTCGCGCTCCAGGTGTCGGACGCCTCGCCGTAGTCCAGCGGGGCGAAGAAGTCCCGCCGGCCGACCACCGCCGCGACGGGTACGCCGTTGCCCAGACCCTTGCCCAGCACCACGAGGTCCGGTTCGATGCCGTAGGATTCATAGGCGAACAGGTGGCCGGTGCGTCCGAAGTTCGACTGCACTTCGTCCAAGATGAAGGCGATGTCGTGTTCGCGGCAGAAGCCTTGCAGCATTCGCAAGTACGCTTTCGGCGGGTGGTACGAGCCGCCGCCGCCGAGGTACGGTTCGGTAATCAGGGTGCCAAGTTGCCGCCCGAACTGGTGCCACAGGGCGTCCAACTCCTTTCGGTACGGGCCCGGGTCGAAGGCGTCGTCGCGGTGCGACACGTCCTTGCACTCGGCCATCGGGAACGGGATGAACTTGACGCGCGGGTCGCGCTCGGCGTCGGTCTCCGATCCGGTGATGGCGTTCGACAGCCCTTTCTTGCCGTGGAAGCCGAACCGCGTGGCGAGGATCATCGGCCGGGCGCGGTCGCGGGCCATTGTCGCCCACAACGCTTTCTGAATCGCCTCGGAGCCGGACGCCGCCCACATCACTTGTTCCAACCGCGCCCCGCCCGGCTGCCGTTGCACGCACGCGGCCAGCCGCCGGCTCGCCTCGGCTTCCAGCGGGGTGACGGCGTTGTACGTCGTCAGGCTAACGGCCGGGAAGAACTCGTCGGCACAGTCCGACCACCCGTCCCAGCCCATGTATTCGCGGAACCGGCGGAACCAACTCGTCGGGTTGTGGCCGAGGTTCGCCACCAGCACGCCGGACGTGAAGTCGTACAGCCGCTTGCCTTCCGGAGTCCAGTGAAAGACGCCCCGGCTCCGCTCCAATACCGCTTGCGAGGGGGTGAAGGTGCGGAGGGATCGCGGCTCGATGTCCGTGGCGGCGGCGCGGGTGGCGTTCGA
>Ga0105046_10016970_pt1 | contig 11165 bp, 12 predicted proteins | sample MAT03_FD_78385 | JGI IMG/M metagenome (GOLD analysis project Ga0105046, IMG submission 78385) | Freshwater microbial communities from Lake Fryxell liftoff mats and glacier meltwater in Antarctica - MAT-03 (megahit assembly) | ecosystem: Environmental > Aquatic > Freshwater > Ice > Liftoff...
ACCACCGAGGATACCCATGACCATTCTGAAGAAATTGCGCAAAGCCCGAGGCTTCACACTCGTCGAACTCATGATCGTGGTCGTGATCATCGGCATTTTGGCGTCGCTCGCCATCTACGGCGTGCAGAAGTACGTCGCCAACTCCAAGTCTGCAGAGGCCCGTCTCGGTATTGGCGCCATCGCCAAGGGCGCAGTCACCGCTTACGAGGGTGAAACCATGGCGGGTACGCTGCTCACCATTGGCGGTACGGTGGCCTCGAGCCGCGGCCTCTGTGCAACCGCCACGGCTGTGCCTGCGGCCGTCCCGCTCGGTGTGAAGTACCAGTCTGGTAACGCCGAGTGGAGCACGGGCTCTCAGATAGCGGGCTGGACTTGCTTGCGTTTCGCCATGACCGGCCCGCAATACTACCAGTACAACTACTTGGCCAGCGGCAGCAACACCGCCGGATCGATCTACACCGCGATTGCGAGGGGCGATCTCGACGGCGATACCAACGAGTCAACCTTCATTTTGAACGGTAGCCTGCTCGCCGGTACGACGGGGCTGACCCTCGTAACGTCGCCTGCGGTGGCCGAGACCAATCCCTCTGAATAACGTTTGGCGTTCGACGCCTGCGACGCCTCTATCCCGATGGGTAGAGGCGTTCTGCGTTTCGAGGTCGAAGACAGAGCCGGATGCCCTCCAACTCCCGAGTAGATTCCTTCATCCGTGCCCTGGGCGCGCGCAGCGCGCTGGCGCTGGGCGTCGCGTTCTCGTTCGCGTCTCTCGTGTTGACGCCGGATCTTCGGCGCTTCGCGCTCACGTCACCCATGCACGCAGACGCCGGCTGGCCGCTCGTGCTCTTTCCCTTTGCCCTGCTCTGTTGGGTGCTCTTGCCTGCCGTCCTCACCGGCGCCTGGTTGTCCAGCCAAGATCTGCCACGCGCGGCGCGCCTCACTGGATTTCTCCTCACGACGACTGCGCTGTTCGTCGTTCAGTTCGATTCTCACCTCTACCGTTCGTTTGGTCGGCACGTGCGCGATCTCTGGGCCTACGCTCGAACGCCGGAGGCAGCTCAAGCGGTCGGGCGAATCGAACCCTGGCTCGTCCGCGGCGCATTTTGGCTAGCCTGCGCGGCTCTCGGCGCTCTTTCGAGCGAGTTGGCGGTGAGTCTATACCTGCGCTGGAGCCGCCTCATGTCCCCCGTGTTCGCTCGGGCGCTCAGCGGCTTGGCCGTTCTTGTGTTATGCATTCAAGGGGCAATGCCCAGACTGCTGCTGGCAAGCGCTCCCCAGGAAGTCAGCTCGCGCTTGGCGACTTCCCTTTGGTTCGACCTGTCGGCGCCATCAGGCACCGTCGGCGCGCATCGGGGTCCACTGCTCGGCGAACTCGAAGCGGCACTCGGTCGAGAGTACGCGGCTCGTTTTTCTTTCGTTTTCGGTCCGCCGCCCGCCGCGAAAGACTGGATCGGATCGGAGCCTGCACCCCCGGTTCTGCCGAATTTCGACATCGTCGTGACCGAGAGTCTGCGCGCGGATGCGTTTTCCTCGGAGACTATGCCGCGGCTCTGGGCCTGGTCGGCAACGGGACTGCGTTTCGATGGCCACTACTCTGGAGCCAACCACTCCGAGACAGGAATGTTTTCTCTGCTCTATGGGCGTTCGGTGCTCACCTACCACAGTACGCTCGACGCCCGGGCGCCGCCCGTGCTGTGCGCTGCCTTGCGTGAAATCGGCTATCGGTGCGGCTACTTCACCGGGCACCCTCGCGTTTGGCTTCGTCGTGAGGAGTTCCTCAACGAACACACAATGGACGTCTACGGCCGAGACGACCACGGCGACTGGAATGAATGGGACGAGCGCGCCTTGGCTCGCGCATCCGGTTTTCTGGCTGAGGGTCCTGGGCGCGTAGCCATCACCTTCCTGATGTCGTCGCACTACGAGTATCGCTATCCTCAGGCCTACCGGCGCCACCTGCCCGACTCGCCGCCCCGCGTTCCCTGGGCATCGGAGGAAGCGGAGCGCGCCGAGTTCCTCAGCAGCCGCAATCGCTATGCCAACGTTGTAGGCTACGTGGACGATATCGTGGCCGATCACATCGGCGGTCTCCACGCCAGTTCGACCTACGTGGTGTTTACCGGCGACCACGGCGAAGAGACGGGCGAAAACGGTCGTTTCGGTCACGGCTATGGCTTCGGCGATCCACTGGTTCGCGTGCCTTTCGTCTTGACCGGTCCCGGCATCTCCCCCGAGATACGTCGGAACCGCTCGGTGCATCAGGATTTGGTGCCGACGGTCCTCGAGCTACTGGGCCGGGCGCCGCGACCCAGTGTCGGTTCATCGCTCCTGCATGCGCTGCCTGCTCCGCGACCGTTGCTGCTCGTCCACGCGAAGCCCGACTTCCGCACCGCAAAGGGGCTGTTCTTAGTCGGCGATCTGAGATTGGCGCTCGACTTCGACCTGACGACAGCACGCCTGCGCGTTGTTGGTTTCGAGGACTCACTCGGCCGCGCCGTGAAGGCGCCCGATGTCGATGTCGCGGCGATCGGGCGAATGTTCAGCGAGCAGCTTGATCGCGCCGGCAGCCACCCGCATTGAGGCACTTGTGTCTCAGCGCGGCGGTCAGGGCAGCTTCACGCGGAGCTTAGGCCAGAATTCCAGCAACTCGCTAGCATCGGCCTGGCGCAGAGCGACGGCGATGACGAGAGCGGCCGGTACGGGTGCGTGGCTGCTTTCGCGCGCCAATGATGCGGCAAGACGGTTCGGTTGATCGAAACGTACCTTGTACTCGAAGGCGGCAGTGCGCAGTGCTTCGCTAGGTAACTGTGAAGCGAGGAGAATATCGGCCAGTGCGATCGCTTCGACGCGGCGACCCGCTCGGGTGGCAAGGAAGAATCGTGCGCCCTCGCGAGTCTCGAAGTCGGGCGCATGTAGAGCGGGCGCTTGTAGGGCGACCTCGATTTCGCGGATCAGAGCATTGACCTCGCTCACGGCGTGGACCGGCGCCAGACGCCCCCAGCGCGTCATCAAATCGCGGGCTTTCGCGGTATGAAGTTCGCGGACGTCGAGGCGGGCGAGCGTGAGGCATTCGAGCGCGCTTCGTGGCGAGCAGAGCCGCTCCAGGTAGCCCCGCGCTTCCTCGTAGCGACCAAGCTGCGTTGCATCGAATGCTAGGTTGCTCGATAGAACAAGCGACGCCCCGCCGTCGTGGGATGAGTGCCCGAGCGCTGCCTTGCGCAGGGCGTAAGCGTGCTCGTAAAGCCCGACGCGCGTATAAACGTTCGCGAGCTCGTTGGCCGGCAGACCATTGGAGGGGGGGGTGTGCGCGTAACTGACAGCCCAAAACTGCAGTTCATTCGACCATTCACCTGCCCTTTGCCAAGCGACGATTGCGAGCGACGTCGTGAAAACGAGCGCGATCGGCAATGCCAAGCGCTGTCTTGCGAATTGACGATCAAGAAAACGGGAAAGGCCCAGAGCACACGCGACCGTAGGCAGTATAGAGAAAACGATCTGCTGCCACCTGATGGGTAGGCATTAGGACGAGGTGAAGCACCAAACCAATGCTTGTCAGGCCAAGAATCCAAGAGGCAAGAATTCGTGGCTCGACTGGCGCTCGATGCGGCCGAACGCTCACGCGCCGGCACCACGCCGCGACTGCCAGTGCCAACACGACGGCGCAGCCCACCGCGCCATACTTCCAGTCGAAGAGAGCGAGCTCACCTTGCTGGTCACGCGGCGACCAGGGGGTACAAAGGTCAACCGCATAGCGTCCCAGGGCCTCCAGGGCTGTCGGCAAGCGACGGGGTAGGCTCAGGGCATCCGAAAGATTCACCGCTTCGCCTGGTAACGCGTGACTCCGCAGGAGACCGTAGATCGAAGCGCTGACGGCGAGAGGCAAGAACGCGCTCGCCCGCTTCGCTGCGCCGTGTCGCGCGTCCCGTTGCGCGCACCATTCGAGCGCCAAGACGGCTGCGTAACCAGCCAGACCGACTTCTTTCGAAATCAGTCCCAAAAGCAGAAGCGCTGACGTCGCGGCGTTTCGTTTCCAGTCGGTCGAACGGTGAGCCATCAGCGCTGCGAGGACGAATGTCGTCGCCAACACGTCAGTGCGGCCCGAAATCCAGGCCACGGCCTCGGCGGAACGAGGCTGCAAAGCCCAAGCGGCGGCAGCGACGGCCGCGGCCGTCGTTCCTGCCCCCCAGCGACGCGCCAGAGCGTAGAGAAGCGACGTATTAATCAGGTGGAACAGCACGTTGGTGAAGTGGAACCCGCCGGCATTCGCGCCGTGAAGTCGAGCGTCGGTCACGAGGCTGAGCGTTGTCAGGGGGCGGTAGTAGGTTGCATCTCGAACCCCGGTGCGTTCTTGAAAGTAAGGTTGACTGAAAGCGCCGTGCGCGGTCGTGCGTTCGAGGTCGTCCAACCGCTCGACGATGAGTTGGCGATCGTCCCAAAGGAATGGGCCCTCGAGCGTGCGGACGTAGACGCTCAACACTCCGATCAGCACGAAGGTGAGAGTAAATTGCTGCACCATTCTATTTCGCCACCCTGATGCCGCGAACGATTTCGTACGCAGCGCGCAGGGCGCTGTCGCGACTCGTGCTCGGATCGAGCGGGATCACCCGAGCAACGCCCAAATGGAGCTCGTCGTCCGTCGTGGGGATGCGGGTCGCTTCCGCGTTGCGGGCTACTCCGGCGCTGGGCTCGGCCGCGATGTGGCCGTCGAGATCGCTTTCGCGGAGCACTGCGAGCGGAGCGACCTTGGAGGATTCGGGCAACACCACCAGGTCGGGTTCGACGCCGCGCGCTTGGAGAGTCTTGCCGCTCGGCGTGTAGTAGAGCGCAGTCGTCAGTTTGAGCGCCGCGCCGCGCGCCAACGGTAAGACCGTTTGCACGCTTCCTTTGCCGAACGTTCGCGCACCGACGAGTACCGCGCGCCGCTGGTCTTTCAGCGCTCCAGCCACCAGCTCGGCGGCGCTCGCCGAGTATTCGTTGACGAGCACGACCAGTGGACCGCTCGTGAACGCGCCGCCGCCATGGGCCTCGGCGCTGCGCTGCGTCTCGCCGCGATGCTTGGTCGAATAAATGAGGCCGCTCGAAAGGAACTCGTCGGCGACCGCCACCGCCTCTTTGACGAGGCCGCCCGGGTTGTTGCGCAGATCGAGCAACGCACCAGACAGCGGCCCCGAGCGCACCAATTCCGTCCAGGCTTGGAGCATTTCCGCGTGTGTCCCGTCCTGAAAGGACTTGATCCGCAGATAGGCGACATCGCCCGCGAGCCGCTGGGCGCGCACGCTGGAGACCTTGATCTGTTCGCGCACGAGCCACAGCTCGAGCATTTGGCCCGAGTTCTTCTTTTGCACGGTGAGCCGCACTTTCGAACCGACCGGTCCACGCATGTGACGCACCAACTCGTCGGGCTTCTTGTCCTGAACGGCCAAGCCGTCGATCGCCACGATCACATCACCCGATTCGAGGCCGGCGCGCGCTGCGGGAGATCCGTCGATGGGTGCGATTACGACGATCTGGCCGGCATTGAAATCGACCTCCACGCCAACGCCGCCGAAGCGGCCCGAAGTGTCGCCCTCGAAGATCTCCAGATCTTGCGGAGAGAAATAAACCGAGTGCGGATCGAGCCCGGCGACGAGCCCGCGCAGTGCGCTGTCGAGCAGTCGATCGCCGTCGGTGGGTTCGAAATACTCATTTTCGACCGTGCTCAGGGTTTCAGCCAGCTCGTCGAGCAGGCGGTAGGGATTCGGGGGCTCGGCTGCGACCGCCCGTGGAGCCAGCGATCCTCCCAGCAACAGGACCCAGCCGAGTCCTGACGACCGTTGAAGTGGCGTCGGGCGCCTTTGGCTTCGATCGATCGGGTGCAGGGGCATGATTTTCTGCGCTTTTCTTCGATTCGGTCCCGTTGCCAGGCGCCCCACAATTCTTTACTCTGCCCACTAGTAGCGAAACTCGAGCTGTTTTCGGACAGCCCCACACAAAAAGACCCGCCGCCAAGCGCGCGGTCCATTTCCGAGGTGACTCGTGGCAGACGACAATAACCGTACCGGTAGCGATAAGCGCAAGCAAAGCTTGTACTTTCCCGAGATCATGCTGCAGGAAATCAAGGACGAGGCGGCGCGACTCGACCGCTCCTTGTCCTGGGTCGTCCAGCGTGCATGGAAGTTGGCACGAACGGAGATCCGCAAGATCCCGAGTGTAAACGACGTGGACGACGACGACGCCGCAGGCGAACCGTGAGTCGATCGAGAGCGCGCAGGCACTGCTGCTGACATTCCTGACATCTGCTGCCGTTCCTGATAGTCAGACACCGCAAAACGAGAGTCGGAGCCCCCGAGGTTTCGACTCCTTCGTTTTTGTTGGGTGCGCGTCGCCGCAGGGCGTGACGCGGTGCATGCCTTGCGGGTCAACGCTATCGGGTCCACTGTCGTTCGACATGGGCCCCAACGATGCAGCGGACAGCAAGCTCGAGCACCCGATGCGTGAGCTCGAACCCTCCGTCCTGGGCGAGATCGTGGGGCTTTTGACCCACGACATCCGCAATCCATTGGCGGCGCTGTCGAGCAACGTTGGCTATCTGACGATGGTCGGCCAGACGCTGCCGCAGGATGTGCGCGAAGCCATCTTCGACCTGCAGCTCTCGGTCGAGGTCATGTCGCGCATCTCGGACACCATGGAGGTGATGTCGCAGGAACTGCGAGGGCTGGAGGGTCCGACGTCCAGCAACGTTGTCGTTTCCTCGCTCCTGCAGGCACTGCGACCGCAGGCCGAGCGAGCCGCTGCGAGCCACGGGGTCAACTTGTCGTTCGAGTCCAGTGCGGACTTGCGCGTGCGTGTGGCCGAGCCTGCTTTTTCGCGCGCTCTCGCCAACATGCTCCACAACTCGATCAGCTTGGCACCTGCTGGCAGTACCGTGCGCCTGCTGGTCTCCCAGACCCCGAGCGGCGTCAGTTTTTGCGTGGAGGACCAGGGGTCCGCGCTTGGCGTCGAGTTGCTGGAGCAGGCGTTCACGCCGGCAGGCCAACTCGAGGTCAAGAGTCGCGCCGAGGGACGCTACACGCGCGGCATGGGGCTCTACATGGTCGGCCGCTGCGCGACCTTGGCTGGTGCTACGGTGCGCGTTCCGAAGCGCGATCGCGGCAGCGCGATCGAATTGCTCGCGCCCGTCGCGTCCTGAACTCAAGGTTGCAACAAGACGAATTCTTCCGGCGCCCGAAACAGCAGCTTTCCCGTTTCGCCTGGACACCCCCAGCAACTGCTGAAGTGGAGTCGCGGTCGAATCGACGGCGCATAGGCGAGGGCGATGGGGCCCGGCTCGTTCTTCATCACGAACGAACCGGCCAGAATCTTGCGGTCCGGAGTGACGTGGTAGGCGACGACGAACGACGTTTTTTCACCGGAACGTCCAGCGAGCACCAAAAGGCGTAAGCCGCGATCGGGCTGCCACTCGAGGGGTTTGGTCGTGAGGGTGAAGCCCATCGTGTCTCCCGGGCCGCGGTCTTGGACGGTGCGGGCTCCATCGGGCGAACGGAAGAAAGTCGCATCCTTTGCGAGTGACCGGGTCTCCGAGTTGCTTTCGAGCAAGGCGGCGAGTTCAGCCAGACTGACGTCGACCTCGCGGTAAGCGGGACCGAGTTCTGGCTCGTGCACTGTCTTGGCGTTGGGCGCGCCGTAGCAACAACGAAACCCAATCTCGCTCGCGGGCGCATCGGAGTCGGCCGTGCGCTTGGCACAGCGCCTTTCGGCGGGCGGACTCGCGCGCGAGGCGCCGCGCACGACGGCTTCGTTCGCGTGCGGAGCGCCTGCTCGAAGCCGACTCGCGGTCCACTCGGGCAGGAGACCCAAATTCAGCACTTCGAAACCGCTGCTGCAGGGCTGGCCAGCTTCGCAGCCGCGTTCACCCGTGGGATAGCTGGCGCTCGTCGGGCCCTTGCACGCACGCTCCCACTCGAGCTCGGTGCACAAACGACCCTGGCGTTCTGCGCACGCGACCTCGGCCTCGCTCCGAGTCAAGCCGACGCGCGGAGGTGTGCCCGGTGTACCCGGATAAGGTTCGACGTCGATGCGAAACGGACCGAGCTCCACCTCTTGAACGAGTGGCTCGAGTTCGGGGCGTCGTCCGGCTTCACCGGGCAAGCTGCCCGCGCGAAATTTACCGACGGGTACATGTGCGATGGCGGCCGAGGGAGGCGTGCTGGCGGCCTGTGGAATCGAGGAGGCGGGCGGCAGCGGACCAGCCTGTGATTGGCTCGCGCCCCGACCATCGCAGGCAGCAACCAGCTGTGCACTGAGCAAAGTCAAGGTCAGCCAGATGCGGCGAGTCACTCGCAAAGTGGCTGAAATCGGTGAGAAAGACAGAAAATTCGGGCCGAGCACGCCCCCGAGCCTGCCCGGGTCGCCGCTCCTAGTAAACCGTGACCCGCGAGCGCGGGCTGCTAGGCTATGCGCCGATGATGCACCCACTGGTCAGCGTTCTTTCCCCCCAGATGGATCGCGACGTTGCCAGCCTGCACGCGATCGTGGCCGAGTGGGTTCTCCGCGCTGAGTCAGAAAAGGAGAGGGCAGTCCTGCGCTTCTTCGGCGCAGAGTTGGGCGCGGTTCAAAGGCGCATTCGCTGTCGAACCGAGCCACCCACTTCCGAAGAAATCGAGATCGCTCTTACCGCAGTGCTGGCGCTCATGACCCGCCGCGCCGCACGGGAGAAGCAGCCCTCGTGAGTGGATTCCAGGTCGGCCCCGAGACCTTCGTGACGGTATCGTCGGAAGTGCTCGACGCCGAAGGTGAGACGGCTGGTGCAGCCGAGGTGCTCGGTTTCGTTTTCGGTCGAGGCCTGTTGTTCCCGCGCATCGAGCAGGCGCTCGAAGGACGGATAGCCGGCGACTGTGTCAGCGTGAAGCTCGATCCTCGCGACGCCTTCGGTCAGCGCGATCCGGCCGCCATTTTAGCGGTCGCGCGCGAGGACTTTCCCGACGATGTCGCAGCCGGAGATCGTTTCGAAGTCGAAAACGACGATGGCGGCATGCTGGTCGTCCACGTGCTCGACGTGTCGGAAAACGAAGTGCACATCGACACCAACCACCCGCTCTCCGGGCAAGTCGTCACCATGCAGGTCACGATCCTGGAGGTGCGGGTCGCCACCGCCGAAGAGCAGGCCGCCGCTGAGCTCGAACTCGCCGACACGCTCGCCATGGCAGAATTGGCGGCCCAGCGTCCCGATCCGGGCCGGCAGCCCGGTGACCAGGAAGCCAGCCCGCCGCTGCTCAGCCTGCAGAGCTTGATCCGCAACCGTCCCTAGGGCTACGAACCCCACCCCCCACCGCCTCCTGGCTAGAAAAGAGCGATCCATGGAAGAAAACTTTCTCTACGACGTACGAATTCGCGAGCGCCACCTGAAGAAGGGTCTGCTCACGCCCGAGACCGTCAAGAAGCACCTCGACGCTTTGGTCGACCTCGAAGCGCAGGCCGAGACCGTCACGCTCGAGCAACCCGCAGTGATGGCTCACGGAGACAGCGGCCGGTGAGTCAGGACGGCAGCTTACCGAGCGGCAGTAACGCAGCTCAGGAAGAGCTGCCGGCCGTCGACTTTTCGACATTCCTACTCTCGCTTGCTCATTCGGTGCTCATGCACCTGGGCGTCGCCGAGGGGCCGGATGGCGCGCCTTCCGATGTGGATTTCCCGTTGGCGCACCAGACGATCGATCTGATCGCGGTGTTGGCCGACAAGACGCGCGGCAATCTGACGGGCGAGGAAGAACGCCTGATCGAGCAGCTGCTCTACGATCTGCGCATGCGCTACGTCGAGCGCGTCAAAGGGGGCTGAGCTTGCGCACGCGAGTCGGAGTGCTGGCGCTGGGACTCGGGGCGCTCGCGGTACTCGCTTCTGGCTGCGACGTGGAGTTTCTTCGCACGCAGCGCGAAAACGAACTCAAACAAAAGCCCGCCATTCAGCTGCCGCCGAGCGTGCTTGCGCCGTCGCCGGCCCCGCCCAGCCAGGTGGTGCCGCCCGCCGGCGCGCCTCGGAGCTTCGCCGATCTGGCGGCGCAGGCGGATCCTGCCGTGGTGTTCGTGCGTCGCGGGCAGCTCATGCGACGTGGTCGGCGCAACGTCATGGCTGAGGCGGGCCACGGCTCCGGCTTCATCTTCGATGCAAGCGGTCTGATTCTCACCAACTACCACGTGGTGGAGGATACCGATGCCATCCAGGTGGAGTTGTCCGATGGTCGGACGTTCCCTGCTGAAGTCGTAGGCAAGGACGGACTGACTGAAATCGCTGTTCTTCGCATCAGCGTCCCCAACCTACCGGTTCTTACGCTTGGCGACTCCGATGGCACACGCATCGGTGATTGGGTGCTCGCGATAGGCAACCCTTTTGGTCTCTCCCATACCGTTTCCGCAGGGATCATTTCGGCGCGTGACCGCACCGGGCAAGAGGTTCAGATCTCCGATCCCACTGCGTACTTTAGTTTCCTCCAGACGGATGCGAGCATCAACCCGGGCAATTCGGGGGGGCCACTGATCGACTTGCAAGGGCGTGTCGTCGGCATCAACACCGCAATTCGGGCCAACGCCAACAGCATCGGCTTCGCCATTCCCATCAACATGGTGCGCGAAATCCTGCCGCGCCTCGTAAAAGAAGGCTTCGTCCATCGCTCCGCTATCGGTGTCCAGGTGGCCCATGGGCTGAATGACGGAGGCTTGCGGGAGCGGGGCGCTCTAATCGCTGCAGTGGTCAAGGATGGCCCTGCCGAGCGCGCAGGTTTCCAGCCCGGCGACGTCGTCGTCGAGTTTGACGGAAAGGTCATCGACACGCCGGAACGCCTCCGTTGGCGCGTCAGCTTGTCGACGGCGGGACACGACGTGCCCGTGGTTGTCACGCGCAACGCGCAGCGTCTGACCTTGAACGTCGCGCCCTGGCCGATGCCCGACCGCTGACGCGTCGCCTTGACGAAGAGGCAGAGGTGGCTACGAGAACACACGAAAAAAGGTAGGTCAGCGCGACCGTCTCAGGACCCAGGGCGAGCGCATCAAAACCTGATCAATTTCGATCAGTTAGCGGATGATGGAGACCCGGCGCTTAGGGCATGATCCACTCCGTCGGTGCCTCGAACCAAGACCTCGCCTGTTCTGCAATCCCTTCTCGACGTCTTCACGGAAATCGATGACCCGCGTGTCGCGCG
>Ga0105046_10016972_pt1 | contig 11164 bp, 7 predicted proteins | sample MAT03_FD_78385 | JGI IMG/M metagenome (GOLD analysis project Ga0105046, IMG submission 78385) | Freshwater microbial communities from Lake Fryxell liftoff mats and glacier meltwater in Antarctica - MAT-03 (megahit assembly) | ecosystem: Environmental > Aquatic > Freshwater > Ice > Liftoff...
CTTGCTGTCGCGAAAGGCGGAGAGAGAGAGCGTGGCCAGGATGATGAAGATGGTGATCGAGACGAGCAGCTCGACGAGCGAGAAACCCGCCCGTGACGGTCGCCGACGCTTCGGAGATGAGCCATGCAGCCTGAGCATTATTGAGGCCCTCGCTGCTGATTGGTGATGTTATCGCCGAGTGCTTGGCACGCTTCGTGGGTGTGAAGCACGCGGGCTAGGCGATCAGAGCCAGTCTCCGTGGGGAGATGCAATCCGAGAATCCCATCTGGCCCAGCGGAGACGATGAGCGGTGCCGCGACCGTGTTGGCATCGTGATACCAGATGGAGTTGAATCCCTTGGCGTTTGGTACTCCCCCGTGGTTGAGGGAAAAGTCGAATCGCAAGGGGGTTTGATAGGTATTCGAGGGTTGTTGGAGCGTGGGAGTCGTCAGCGCCCGGGTGATGTCCTCGGGATCGCGATCAACGCGATTTCGATTGACCGTGGACGACGCCGGCGCCGTGGAGGACACGACTGGCAGATTGGAGATCAACAGAGAAGCTGTGGGGTACACCTCGGTCGTCGGGAAGGTCGGCGGCATGGGTGGAACGGTCACAGTGCCCGTGTAAGCTGCGCCGTTATCCTTAATCAATTGGGTCGGCCAGTTATAGAACTGCAGCGGGCGGCCCCAGCCATCGAGGAACTCTAAATTCCCATCGCCGTCCGTGTCACCGATCATGCTGTTGTCGATGCCACCGATTTCGGCAGCAGGGAGTCCGAGGACATCACCTTCAGTCAGCGAAAGATAGAGCAACTCCGCGCTATCCGCTTGAGGATTCCCGGAGCCATTGCGCCCTTTCCAACTTGTGGAAATCAACGAACCTCCCTGATACATACGAGCCAAGAGAGGCGAATCATCTAACCCTCCGCTATCGAGCACTCCGTTGTAGCCGTAAAGGTCTTCCTCTCGTTGAGGGAAGAGAGCCTTAAACATCGCCTTGCGGACGAATACTTCGCCTTGTACCGGAGTAATCGTGTACGTGTTACCACCAGTTCTGTAAGCGTACAAGAACTCCTGAACTGTCGCGCGGAAGATGCGATTTTTGAGTTTGATCGGGACATCGTAGTCGACGTAGACGACACCAGCTGTCGCTTCACGGAACGCATCGGCGCGTTCGCGGAGGGCACCGGAGAGGATGCGGATGGCGGATTTGGTGGAGGCTTCGCGGGCGGCGTTTCCGCTGGCTCCCAAGACCACGAACGCCAGCGAGGCCAGGATGGCCATGATCGTCATCACGACCAGCAACTCGATGAGCGAAAAACCCGCTCGTGGTTGAGAAGAGTCAGTGATGGGAGTTGCTGGTCGCATGGGTCTCGCTCCGGGGTCTGGGTCTGGTCATCCACCGGTTCAGTTGATCGTGCCGCCCTTGAAGTTGGTGATGTTGTCCCGCTCAAAGGCCCGCTCGGCACGCGGCTCCCGCAGCTCCATCCCGGTATCGAGCACTCCGCCCCAACCATACTCCCCGTCCATGCCGGGCGAGATCAGCTGGAAGGTCGTCGGATTGAAGGCAGGGGCCGCTGTGAAATTCGCGATGGTCGCCGGATAGGTTCCCGTGTAGCGGCGGTAGTAGTAGGCGAACGCCGTGGGCAAGGTCGCATACACGTCGTAAACCGGCTGGCTGGTCAGCTGGACATCGGCGTCGCGGTAGCCCCGCCCACCGTAGCTGCTGGCGAACAGGATCGGGTTGCGTTGACCGGGCAGAGAGTCGCGGTATTCGGGCATGAATTCCGTGTCGGAGGTGCCGTCGACATTCATCAGACGCTCAGGTGAGAATTGGTAAAACGGTCCGGAGCGGGCACCTCCTCGGAAGAACGGATTCTCTCCATTGACGGAGAAACCGGTCAGAGCCCACGGGGTTTCGGCATTGCCCGTTGGAGTCGGGACGCCACCCAAGAAGAAGGCCAGACACTCCGCCCCGCTGAGCGTAATCGTATCGGTGCTGTCGCCGTCCCCATTGATGTCTCGTGAGACGGAGAAATCAAAGTCGGGCCAAATCTGTCGCACGAGAGCCCGGCTGCGATTCACCGCAGCCACAGAGGGGGACGAGCCGGTCCAGCCCGCTGGCGCTTCGAACAGGACGATCCCGCTGGGCGGTTCGGCCCCGTACTTGGCCTTGAAGTCGACGATCGCCTTTTCAATGTTCTTGAACTCAACCGTCACGGTGGCATTCCGGGCGGTCCCCATTGCGCCGCGCACACCAGCGAGCAGTAGCGACATCAATATCGCGATGATCGCGATGACGACCATTAACTCGATGAGCGAGAAGGCGTGGCGGTGAGGGGGGGTGGCGGCGGGGCGGGAGGTCCGGAGGGGCCGTTGAGTGACGGATTGCATGATGGGGACTCCTGCACGGCGGAAATGGGCCAGTTTTGGCGAGGCCAGTTCTGGCGATGAGCGGCGAGTGTGACACACTGCCCGGAAACGACGGGGACTTCCATTCGGACGAGGTGTAGCGTTTTGCAGCACCTGGCGTCTCACTCTGTCGGACTCTGCGGAACCTCGTGAGGCGGTTTGCCTCGTTTCGCAGGCTGTTTCCGGCCTATTCAGAGGTAACGCACCTCCTGTGCCAACGGGCGAAATTGTTCGCCCGGCGGCACCCGCTGGACGGCCTACGACAGCTCGTTGAGGAGCTTGACGAGTGGCAGGAACAGGGCGATGACGATGAATCCGACGACAATTCCGAGAACGACGGTCATGATCGGCTCGAGCAAGTTCACCAAGCCTTCGATCAGCACGGTCACTTCTTCCTCGTACACGTCGGCGACCTTGTAGAGCATGTTGTCGAGGGCGCCGGTCTCCTCACCCACGTCGACCATGTTGACCACCATGTCGTCGGTGATGCGGGTCTCCTTCAGCGGCACAGCCATCGTCTCGCCTTCGCGGATCGACGATTGGATATGCTCGAACGCCTTGCGAAAGACTTCGTTACCCGCTGTGTCGCGAGCGATGGCCAGGGCTTCCAGAATCGGCACCCCCGAGGCGATCAGCGTGCCCAGAGTTCGCGAGGTTCTGGCCACAGTCGATTTCGAAATAATGGCCCCCAGTAGCGGCACCTTGAGCGCCATGCGGTCCATGATGTACGAGCCCGTTTTGTTCTTCTTGATGATCTTCACCATCAAGATAAATCCGATCGGGATCGTCGGGATCAAGTACCAGAAGTTTACGACCGCGTCGCTCATGTTGATGAGCATTTCTGTGATCTCGGGCAGTTCCACATCGAAGCCGATGAAGATTTCTTTGAACTTCGGGATGATGAAGTACATGATCCCGCCCACGATCACCCCGGCCACCAAGAGCACAGCTGCGGGGTAGATCATGGCCCCTTGCACCTTGCGTTTGAGGCTTTGGGATTTCTCCTTGAACTCAGCGAGGCGTTGGAGAATGACTTCCAGAGCCCCACCGGCTTCCCCGGCTTTGACCATGTTCACGTAGAGGTTGTCGAAGGCTTTGGGCTGCTTCGACATCGCTTCGGAGAGGGTGTTCCCGGATTCAACGTCTTCGATGACACCGATGAGTGAGTTCTTGAGCGGGCCGGGCTTGGCCTGGGTTTCCAGGATGCGGAGGCTGCGGAGGATCGGCAGCCCGGCGTCTTGCAGGGTGGAGAGTTGGCGGGTGAAGGTACACAGGACCTTGGGTTTGACGCCGCCGAAGGAGAAGCCCTTTTTCTTGCGGGGGCCTTTGATCTCCTTGGTCTTTTCTTTTTCCTTCTTCTTACCCTTGTTCTTCTCGGTGATTTTGGTGACGAAGAAGCCCTTTTCGCGGATTTTCGTCTGAGCCTCGGCCTCGGACCCCGCGTCGATCGAGTCTTTGACCTCCAGGCCGGAGTTGTCCATCGCTTCGTATTGATATGTCGCCATGATCGTGTTCCTCAGATCGAGGTCTGTGGCTCAGATGAGCGTGTTGCGAAAGGGTGGTGTGGCGGACGTTTTTGAAGTCTGTGTGCGACTGGGAAAGTCGGGCAGGCAATCTGGCCTGCCCCACGATCACGGGAAAACGTCAACTCTCAAGGCGTGCGACAGACAGGATTGTCTGTCGTACCAATTTGTCTGACTCTCAGACTTCGGAAGTCTGGCCGCTCGATAGAACTCTTCGCGGGTTTTCGAAATCGGTCAAGTTTCGCCCTCTTCCATGACCGTTTCGCGGACCACTTCGTCGATCGTCGACACGCCGTCGAAGATCAACTTGAGGCCCGATTCCCGCAGGGTCGTCATCCCCTGGCTGCGGGCCAGGTTCCGCATGTCGTCAACCGACGCATCCGAAGAGACCATGTCCCGGATATCGTCGTTCATGTCGAGCAACTCGTAGATCCCGCAGCGGCCCTTGTAGCCCGAGTTGTTGCAGCGCTGACACCCCTTGCCGTAGTAGAACTTGTACTGCCGGGCCTTTTCGATCGGCAGCTGGAGTTCCATCAGCAGTTCGTCTGAAGGGTCGAACTGGGTCCGGCACTGGACGCAAATCTTGCGGACGAGCCGCTGAGCGAGAATGGCCTCGACAGTCGCGGTGATGAGGAAGGTCGGCACCCCCATGTCTCGCAGTCGGGTAATGGCCGACGGGGCGTCATTGGTGTGCAGGGTGCTGAACACCAAGTGGCCGGTCAGTGAGCTTTGGACGGCGATTTCGGCGGTCTCGTAATCGCGGATTTCCCCCACCAGAATGATGTCCGGGTCATGCCGCAGAATCGCTCGCAGGGCGGCTGCGAAGGTCACTCCGATGTCGGTGTTGATGGGGATCTGCACGATGCCGTCGATGTCGTATTCGATCGGGTCTTCGGTCGTGATGATCTTGGTTTCGATGTCGTTGAGTTCGTTGAGCGCGGAGTAGAGCGTGGTCGTCTTGCCCGAACCTGTGGGCCCGGTGACCAGGACAATGCCGTGCGGACGATGGATCGTCTTGCGGAAGTTCGTGAGGATCGTCGGATCCATCCCGATCTTGTTCAAGTCGAGTTGAACCACGGTGCGGTCCAGCACTCGCATCACGACCGATTCGCCAAACATCGTCGGCAGCACGCTGACGCGCAAGTCGACGGGGCTGCCGCCGACGTTGAGTTCGATCCGTCCGTCCTGCGGCATGCGGCGTTCCGCGATATCGAGGTTGGCCATGACCTTCACGCGGCTGACGATCGCGTTCGCCAGGTGGCGAGGCGGCGGGACCATTTCGTACAGCACGCCGTCGGCTCGCACGCGGATTTTGAATTCGTCCTCGAAGGGCTCGAAGTGAATGTCCGACGCCTGGTCCTTGATCGCCAGCAGCATCACCATGTTCAGCAGCTTGCGGATCGGGTGCGAGTCCATGTACTCGTCGGCGAGGTCGAAGGCCCCGTGCTTCATCACCAGGCCACTCGATTCCGGCATTGCCTCCAGTCCGGCAATCACGTCTTCGATGCTGTCTTCTTTAGCGGCGTAATGCTTGATGATCGCCTGCTCGACCGCTTGCGGGGAGGAGACTGCGCCGCGGACTTCCATCCCGATAAAGTTTCGCAGGTCGTCGAGAGCTGCGAGGTTTTGCGGGTCAGCCATCGCGACGGTCAGCACGCCATCTCGCATCGAGATCGGCATGATCTTGTAAACTTCTGCCATCGTCGATGGCACGAGATCGATGACCTTGGGCGGGATGTTGGTCTCGGCCAGATTGACGACCGGCATGCCCCACTGCTCGGCCAGCGCTTCGGTCAGCTGCTCGTTGGTAATGAGTCCGAGCTTGAGCGCGACCTGGCCGAGGATCTCCCCGGGGCTCTGTTTCTGCTCTTCGAGCACGTCCCAGAGTTGATCCTCGGAGAGATATCCGAGGTCGACCAGAATTTGTCCCAGACGACGTTGGGCCATGAATTGCCTGCTGAGGGAGAAGCCTAGGGGCTAGAGCCTAGGGCCGGAGGAACTGGGGGCCAGAGGGGCTGTGAGACGACTGACTCGTGTTAAGGTTTGTGGTTGGCGAAGGAACGCTCAAGGCTCGAACGCAGACGGATTAGCATTCGACCGATTCTCTCCGCGCGTCCGCAGAGGCCACATAGAACATGCTGGATATCCGGGAGGGCGAAGCGTCTGCTGAGTCGCTTATCGGGATCGACATTCTCTGGCAGCTGCGGCTCAGCCGGAGCAGCGCCCTCCCGACCAGGCTCACCCCAAATCTGGCTCTAGGCTCTCAGCCCTCCTCATCCTCATCCTCCTCGCCGCTCTCATCGAAGACGCCCTTCTTCGCATTGTTGATCCGCATCTTGAGTTCGCCCGGATTGTTGGACTTCAGGACGACATCCTTTTCCTCGCACAGCCCCTTACGCCAGAGATCGAACAGAGCGTCATCCAGCAGTTGCATGCCGTACTTGCGACCGGTTTGGATCGAGGAGTTAATGCGGTACGACTTGGCTTCGCGAATCAGGTTGGCGATGGCGGGCGTAACCACCAGCATTTCATAGGCGGCGACGACCCCCTTGGGTTTGCGCGGCAGCAACGCCTGGCTGAGGACCGCAATAATCGATGACGACAGCTGGGTGCGGATCTGCTCCTGCTGGCTGGTGGGGAACACGTCAATGATGCGGTCGACGGTGCCCTGGGCACTCGATGTATGCAACGTTCCGAACACGACGTGGCCCGTTTCGGCAGCTGTAATGGCCGAGGAGATCGTTTCGAGGTCTCGCATTTCCCCCACGAGAATCACGTCGGGGTCCATCCGCAAGGCACGCTTCAGGGCCTCGGGAAAGTTCGGGACATCGACGCCGATCTCGCGTTGGTTGATCGTCGATTTCTTGTGCTTGTGGTAATACTCGATCGGATCTTCGAGCGTAATGATGTGGTGGTCTTCGTGGTCGTTGATATGGTTAATCATGCTGGCCAGCGAAGTCGTCTTCCCCGACCCCGTCGGCCCCGTGACCAGAAACAGTCCACGCGGACGATTGATTAAATCAGTGACGACTGTCGGCAAACCGAGCTGCTCGAAGGTCAGGAATTCATTGGGGATTCGCCGCAGAACCAGGCCAATATGACCCCGCTGCTTGAACACTGCGACACGAAAACGGGCTTTGTCTCCGAAGGCGAAACCGAAGTCGGTCCCCCCCATTTCCTGGAGTTCGGCCTGGTTCCGCTCGGGGGTGATCGACTTCATCAACGAGACGGTATCGGCGGCCTCCAGTGACTTAGTCTCCAGCCGGACCATGTGCCCCCCCACTCGCACCACGGGGGGCTGCCCAGTCGTGATGTGCAGATCGCTCACCTTCTCTCGGACCACGGTCTCCAGGAGCTTATCGATCTGCAAACGACGTTCTTCGGGGGCGTCAGCCATGCATGCCTCTTGGGATGATGAGGGTCGAGGTGATTGTCGGAGTCGAGATGGGGAGGAAAGCCAGCGAGAAGTGGGCCGGAATCGATAAAACTCTGGGGCAGACTCCCCAGAGGCATCCCCATTATTCGATCATTCCCCGCAAACCTCCAACTGGATTGCGCTTTTGACGCGAATGCCGGGCGGGTTCCGGGCAGAATCGAGGTCAGTGACCGCCCCCTTGGAGCTTATGGGCTTCCGTGAGTGTCGTGATTCCGGCCAGGGCCTTGTCCACCGCATCCTCCACCAGTGTTCGCATTCCGAACAACCGCGCCTGACGGCGGATGTTCTGAGTCGGCTCGCTGCGGAACGCCATCTCACGCAGCGTCCCATTCATCATCATCAATTCGAACACAGCCTTTCGCCCGCGGTAGCCCGCCTGTTGGCAGTGAGCGCATCCCTTGCCGCGCCGGAACTTGGCAGTTTCGATTTGATCGTCGGTCAACTCGAACAGCGCCAACTCGTCCGGGCTGGGCTTGTAAGAGTCACCACATTTGGGGCAGATGCTCCGCGCCAATCGCTGGGCCATGACCGCCATGACCGAGGATGCGACGAGGAATGGCTGCACTCCCATGTCGATCAGCCGTGTAATAGAACCGGGCGCATCGTTCGTGTGAAGCGTACTGAAAACCAAGTGTCCAGTCAAAGACGCTTGAATTGCCATCTCCGCCGTCTCGGTATCGCGGATTTCACCCACCAAGATCACATTGGGGGCTTGCCGCAGCATCGCACGAATGATGCGCGAGAAATTGAGCCCGATCGAGTGTCGCACTTCGCACTGGTTGATCCCCGGCAGGTAGTATTCGACCGGGTCTTCGGCAGTGATGATTTTCCGGTCTGGGCGGTTCAGTTCACCTAATGCACTGTACAGAGTCGTCGTCTTGCCGGACCCAGTTGGACCTGTCACCAGAAAGATTCCGTTCGGTCGGCGGATGATGTTTTGGAACTTGCGGTAGTTCTCTTCGCTGAACCCGAGGTTACGAATACCGACCTTGATGTTGTCGCGATCAAGGATTCGCATGACCATCGCCTGGCCATGGTTCGTCGGCAAGACACTGACGCGAAGGTCAAAGTCCTTGCCGTTCACACGAGTCTTGATGCGTCCGTCCTGTGGACGACGTTTCTCGGCGATGTCGATACGCCCCATAACTTTAAGTCGACTCATCAAAGGGGCCAACAGCCGGCGCGGCGGTGAGTCGCGCTCGACCAGCACCCCGTCGATCCGATACCGGATGCGAACCCGGTCCTCGAACGGCTCCACATGGATATCACTGGCCCGCATGTTCACCGCTTCGGTGATAATCAGGTTCACCAGCTTCACGATTGGCGAGCTTTCCGAATCGTCCGCCTGGGCCTTGGCCTCGCTCAGCTCCGTCTCCGTAAAATCGATCGCTGTTTCCGTAAACTCTTGCAGCATCGAGTCCACCGACTCCGTTTCCGACTGCCCGTAGTACCGATTGATCGCCGCCAGAATGGCCTCCTTCTGAGCCATTACCATGTCGACTTCGCGGGCCAGAATAAACCTCAGCTTCTCCACCAACTCGAAGTTCATCGGGTCGACGACTGCCACCTTCAGCTTCTCGTCGCCAACTTCGACCGCGATACAGATGTTTTCGCGAGCCACTGATTCCGGGATCAGCTCCACCACTTGGTGGGACAGTTCCTGTTCCTCCAGATTGATGAATGTGAACCCAAAAGCCTTGGCTTTCGCCTGTCCGATTCGCCCTTCGTCCACGTACCCGAGCTTCATCAACGCGTCTTCCGGGGTAATCCCCAGATTGCCCGCCATATCTTCCGCCTCGGCCAGCTGATCCGCGCTGACGGTGCCGTCTTTGACAAACTGATCTAACCAGTTGCGGGCCATGGCTGACCTCTTTCCAAGTTCAAGGGGGCCACAAAACTCAAGCCAAGCCCCTCCAGAGTGGGAGACACGGTGAGACATGGTGAGAGTGGTTCTGGACGGTGCGAGATGCCGCTGCCCAAGTGCCGAGGAATCCGGCAGGAGAGGACAGCTGTGACTGGCGGCAAAGGGGGAGAAAGATGTCCGCCTTGCTCTATCCCCCTGCGGGTAGGCAAGAGTTGCGAGAAACACGGAGGCCCTGCCTCAGCCCCGATGACCGGTCAGGCAGAGTTTAAGACGTGGGAAAACCGGATGCAAAGACGAGGAGTGTCTAATCAGACCAGAGAACAGGAATAGATTCAAAAGGCAAAACGGTCCGAACGAGGTTCCTCTACGCCCATTCTATCCCTCATCCGAGTGAAGCGTCGTCGAATTCTAGGATCTCTGTGCGAGCGACAGCTGAAGAGGTGGGCACTCCGTCACAGCTCGAAACATCGGGCCAACTGGGCCACGAGACTTCCGAGCCGGGAGGGCGAAGCTCCCTCGGGAAGAAGCCACAGCGGAATGACCAAGAGTCAATTCGGGTTAGCTCACCCGCATCCAGACCGATTTCAGATACTCGGTCTCCGAGCAATTGGACGCGATCGGATGGTCGGGCCCGGCACCAGTCCGATAGAGAATCTGCCCCGAGCGGCCTGGGGGAATGGCCCCAATCATCAGCCGCGAGAAATCCTCGGCGGGGAGCAGCCCGCTGCAACTACACGTCACCAGCAATCCGCCGGGGGCGACGACCTGCATGGCGAGCCGGTTGAGGTCGAAGTAGCGGCTGCGGCCTTCCTCGATCTCTTCTTGCGAGGAGATGAATCGCGGGGGGTCGACGACGACGACATCGAACAGCTTGCCGTTCCGAATCGCATCGCGGACCCAGGGGTACGCATCGGCATGCACGAACCGGATATTTTCGCGGTTCAGGCGGGAGTTCCGCCGGGCTTGTTCGACAGCCTTTTCATCGAGGTCGACGCCCGTGACTTCGTTCGCTTTGCCGCGTACACGCGCCGAGATCGAGAACCCGCCCGAGTAGCAGCACAGATCGAGGACCCGCTTTCCGGCACAGAAGCCAACCAGCCGATCGCGGTTGTCGCGCTGGTCGCAAAAAAATCCGGTCTTGTGACCACCGGCCAAATCGACTTCGAACTTCAGCCCATGCTCCTCGACCACCACGCGGTCGCGGACGCCTTGCACGCCAAAGGCATCAGCAGTGAAGCCCTCTTGCTCATGCGTGCGCGGCCCCGGATGTACGACCCATTGTTTGACACCCAGTTCCTCGCAGAGCAGTTGGGCCAGCGCTTCGGAGCGCTGGAACATGCCGAGCGTGAACGCTTCGATGGCGATTAAATCGCCGTACCGATCGGCCACCAACCCCGGAATGCCATCTCCCTCGGCATGGATCACCCGGTAGGCATTCGTCACCGCATCGAGCCCCAGCATCCGCCGCAACTCCACCGCGCTCCGCACCTGCGCCCTCCACCAATCGGTATCGGGAGGAACCCCATTGCGGGTCAGAATGCGGACGGTCGCTTCGGCGCGGGGATTCAAAATCCCGTGCGCCCAGATCCCTTCCCCTTCGAGACCAATCGCGACCAGATCGCCATGCTTGGCGGTCAACGGGATCTCAGCCAACCGACGCCGAAACAACGTCGCAGCCCCGGTCGAAGACTTGGCCAGCACGGTGGCGAGCGGACCGGTCTGGGTCAGCGAGCGCTGGGCCACGAACTCCGGCGAGAGCGGGAACTTCGGCGGATGCCGGGACCCTCCCTCACTGGGACGCGAAGAACGGTAGGGAGGGCGATTGGTCACGTGAGAAGTCCACCTGCAAATTCCAAGAAGCAGGCGGTATCGTCCGCGACAGCCGGAGCGAGGGCAAGGGAGGATGAGAGTTTATGGTGGAGGGGTAATCGACAGAGGATGTGTTCCCGAC
>Ga0105046_10016973_pt1 | contig 11163 bp, 6 predicted proteins | sample MAT03_FD_78385 | JGI IMG/M metagenome (GOLD analysis project Ga0105046, IMG submission 78385) | Freshwater microbial communities from Lake Fryxell liftoff mats and glacier meltwater in Antarctica - MAT-03 (megahit assembly) | ecosystem: Environmental > Aquatic > Freshwater > Ice > Liftoff...
GGTTCGTTCGCGAAAGGGACTGTTTTTTCCAGGTTCCGTTAGGGTCCCTCGGTACTCTCGCATTTGTTCCGCGTTGAGATCACATACAAATGCGGTCCCCTCCTTGATCAGCTGGCACGCCCAGTCGTGCAATTGGCCAAAATAGTCCGAGGCGAAATGAAGCTCGTCCCATTGGAAGCCAAGCCAGTTCACATCCTCCTTAATCGAGTTGACATACTCCTCGCTTTCCTTCGTCGGATTGGTGTCATCAAATCTGAGGTTGCACTGGCCGTCGTACGTTTTTGCTAGGCCGAAATTGAGGCAGATACTCTTGGCGTGCCCGATATGAAGGTATCCGTTCGGCTCTGGCGGGAATCGGGTGGTCACTGTCCTGGCAGCTAATTCCGGCTTGTTGGCGAAGTCCTTTTCAATTTCGATTTCGATAAAATTTTTGTGTGAATGTCCGCTGCCTGATTCATTGGTTTCGTTCACGATATCGCTCTTCCTTGGTTCATTGGCTGGGAAACAGAGTTCCCATTGCAGACGATTTTAGCCCGTTGCTAATTAGCAACATTATCGTGAAATCATAAAAAAGCCAATAGGATCAGACCGCGTGCAGGTCTCTGAATCCTCAGTCCGATCCGGACAATTTCAAGTCGCCGAGCTGGGCGGGGTTGACGAAAACCTGGAGCGGAACCGTCATACCGTATCGGCGATAAATCTTATTGAGTCGGTCTGGGGTCAATGGGTTCGCTTCGATCTGTCGAATGCAGATGCGTGTGACTTGAGACGGAAACTTCGACGCGAGTTTAGCGTAGATCTCCGGATCGCGTTCTCCACTATCCCCGACTAGAACGAAGGTTCTGCCTGGTAGACGCTTCATTAGGTTTTTGATCACACCTCCCTTGCTTTTTCGCCGAATGATTTGCCATCGCTTGAATATCTCGTCTCGCAAACGAAACCACTTTAAGTGCATACTGCCTGGAGGGAATTTTTCGTCGACCAAAAATTTGTCGACTGCATCATAAAGTTGCCATGGGCTGCTACTGACGTAATGAAACAGTGCACCTTGGTTCGCCCATTTTCGGTAAGCAGTTGCCATCCCATCGATCGCGTCAAATGACTCGGCAAAAGTACGGAGCAACATGCGTCTCCGGTTATTGACATCGGTGATTTTGATGGTGTCATCGATATCGGTGATTACGCTTGTTCCGCGTCGTTCCGCGAGAAACACCATGCTGCTAACTTGCCCTAATCCGACATCCCATTTTTGAATGCAGTCGGGATTGGGTTGTTCGGCTTGTTGCGAAAGCGAGCCGTATGTTCGGAAGTTTTGCAGTTGTTTTGCGGGAATATCCAGCCGACCGCTGAATAGGCCACTAGCCCTGGACTTTCGTCTCAAGACATAATGCTGGCCAGCCAATTCGACCTGAACACGCGAGCCTGAAACCGGCGCCGAAATAAACCCCCGCACTCTTTCACGGAACAACTCGCCCTCGGATACTTGCGTGGAAAGATTGAGGGCTCGGATGAGTCCTTTCAACATCAACCGCTTCCCGAAAGTAGCTGGCGCGGTCTGCGAAATTCGACCTTGGATTTGAACACGCCAAACCGATCCGTCGGCAATGGAATATCCGATTGTCGGATACAGATGAACCTCCGGGTCCGCTTCATTGCGAATCGAAATCTCGGGGCTCATCCGAATCGCTTCAAGGGTCTTTCGCGTCGATCCATCAAACGCATCGTTGGATTCGCGACTGGGCATTACGCAACAACTTTGACCGAAGCGCGAGTCTCGATCGACTTGTAAATGGCTTCCACGGCGAGCAAGTCCCTGAGTCCTTCTTCGCCAGAAACCTTCGAAGGTTTGTTTTCAAGAATGCATTTCGCAAACGCGTCCATTTCGGTTGCAAACTGATCAGGCGTGTCGAGCTCAACTTTGCCCTTGGATGTTTCCATTCGGTTGCCTGTGTAACTGAATGCTGGATCCATTCGCATGAATCCGTTTTCGGTGAAGGCATTGAACCGATTCAACCCGTTGAAGTTATAGCTGGTGCTGCAGTATGCCAAAGTTCCTGATGGGAATTGCATCAGCCAAGTAATCGATTCATCCACCTGCGCAAATTTAGTTGCATCTGTCTTGGTCTCTTGAGCCGTAATCGTCGACGGCTCTTCACCTGTCAAATAACGGCACGCTTGTAACGCATAAACACCGACATCCATCAGCGCACCACCGCCAGCCAATTGTTTATTAAGTCGCCATTGTTTTGGATCACCTATTTTGAACCCAAATCCAGCTTCGATCATCTTGATTGCTCCCAGCTCTTTGTTCCTTGCCATCTCAACACACTTAACATGGTGAGGTTCGTATTGACATCGATATCCGATAGCGAGCTTTCGGTTGGCTGCCTGGCATGAGGAAATCATATCACGACAGTCGGCTGCGGAATTCGCCATCGGCTTTTCGCATAAAACGTGTTTCCCTGCTTTGACAGCACGAATGGTGTATTCGGCGTGCATGCTATTTGGCAAAACGATATACACGACATCAACGGAATCGTCGGATGCAAGTTTGTCAAAGCTGTTGTAGTTGTAGATGTGACCAGAGCCGATACCATATTTTTCGGACCAGATTTTTTCTTTCTCAGGCGTCCCAGTTACGATCGCCGCGAGCTTGCAATTTTCCGACTTTGAAAACGCGGGAGCGATTTGGTTGGCGCTGAGGCTGCCAAGTCCTACCAGCGCGACGCCGAGTTTTCGGTTCTCGCTGGCATGTGACGGCGCTGAAAAAAATCCGCCTCGCGCGAGTCCCGCAGCTACTCCTGCCGAAACCGTGATACTCAAAAAATCGCGACGTCTGGAATTTGCATTTCTCATATTTGTTTTTGTGGTTGGCGAGATGGTCAGCTGGATTTTTAATCGAACGCAGCGGTTGTAGGCCGTTGCAATCATCTCATTCTAGCCGACAACCATGGATCATTGCCATACAAAGGAGCAAGTGCAATTGATACAACACACCTTGGGATAGCCTTGCATAGACGAAACTTAACAAAAAACCTTGAATGAGCACAGATTCCGACTATTCTGGAACACCTGGGGGACCATTTCACACGAGGTAAATCTATGTTTTCAAAGTGCATTTTGTCATTGGCAGCCCTTGTTGCTCTAGGATATTTCTGCCAAACATCACATGCGCAGGATGCGTTCGCTTTCCAATTTGGTTACACTCAAGGCTACCAAAACAGCTTTCGCAATCGGCTTCCTACGCCTCCGTATTTTGCAATTTACCCGCCCGTTTACTACGGTAAGCGGTTCGAACGGCCCTACGGAGACAGCCCGTATGCCGCGTTTCCACAATTGCAATCGGCCTCCAACTATCATCCTGTACCAAAGGAAACACCGATCCGGAGTACGACCGTAATGAACCCTCACGTCGACCATTTACCTAATGTCAAAGTAAATAGCGGCTACGCCAATGAACCGGTTGCCGTCGTTCCACCACGCGTCGGTCGAACTGTCGAGATCATCAATCCCTACGCGGCAGAGCAAGTGGCTTCTTACGGCAAGTGATCGAAAGAGGATTACGGAATACCGGATCACTCGCTCATCGCTGCCAACTGGTTCCAAGGCTCTGCCTTGGAACCCACTGAATTGCAGGCTCTACCTGCCGATTTTTAAGGTTTTTCGCTCTCGGCCCTCGTTGCAATGCGAGGCTGAGCCTCGGGAGCAGTGAATTCCCTGGCAGAGCCCAACGCCGTCAACGAGAATTAAGATTGGTGGCCGTGAGCGAAAAGTCTCCGGCTTACTTCTTTTTTGGTGCGTCCTTCATCATCATTTCTTTTTTGCTGTCAGACATTTGACGCATCATCGCTTCTTGCATCATGCCTTTTGCTTTGCTGGTGTCTTTCATCATGGCTTCGCCTGCCATCATCATCTTTTCGTCGCTCATCATTGGAGCCATCTTTGGATCTTCTTGCATCATGGACTCTTTTTCAATAACAGCCATTACGTCTTTGTCCAGCATCAGCGAACGAATCAGTTCCTCTCGGGCCATCATTATCGCACTCGACTCGCTGCTCATCATTTCTTTCTTAGCGTCCATCATCATTTTTCGTCCATCATCATCGCTTTGCCTGGCATCGGCTTCATCTTTCCATCCGAGCTCTTGGAGATTCTTTTTCTTACGATTTCTGTCTGACGACTTTCAGCGTATTTGCGGAACTTTCCTGCGACTTTCGCGGGGTTTTCAGAATTGCGAATCAAGTACTACTGATTATCGCGAGAGAGAGATTTGTCGCCCCAGATAGACTCGAACGGGATTTGAGAGAGGGTGTTGCGAAAAGCTAACTAACTAAATGCTGGCTCAAGTCCCATGTCGCTGCGCCAAAGCGTTTCGTCCATCGACGATTTCGAGATTCGCTGGACGGACGGGTCGTGCTTCAGGTTCGGGCCGACGATCGTGCGGGGCGAATTGCTGAGGTCCATGGCTTGTGCATTAGCTTTCAAAAGCTGTACCACAGGTTCAAGCGGCTTTCCAAGATTACTTCGCACGACCATTGCCATAGATTCATCATCGAGCTCGACAATCGAACCGATGGGGTAAATCGACATCCCCTTGATGAAACCGCGTATGACCTGCGTATCGAATCGTCCAGTTGTCGCGTTGTGGCAAAGGTAGGCCAGCGCGTCCGCTGGTAGGAGGCGATTGTTGTGAAAAAACGGTTGAACGAGATTCAAATAAGCGTCCGCTGCGTTCAAGATTCTAGCAGCGTGGTTGGTCGCGCTTGCAGCCAGTTTTTTAGGATACCCCGTCCCATCGAATTGTTCATGAACTTGCGAGATGATTTCTAGCACCTGTCCATTTATCCCCTCGACTTCTTTCAGTAATTCTACGCTTTCGATCGGGTGATTTCGAAATTCCGACAGTAGCTTGGTATTGCCATTTAAATTCCTAGCATCGCCAAACCATTCAGGGTGCATCAACAACGAACAGTCGTGCAACAATCCTGCCATCCCAACGTCGATACAATCGGTATCGGATTGTGACATCACAACACTGGTCGCGACTCCGATCAAAGCCATCAGCGTAGAACGGGCCGTAAGCTTTGCAGCGATGTCCGGGCCGATCGATTTCGCACGACTTGCCAAAACTGCAAAAGAAGACGATGAATCCAATTTGGTTTGAACAATAAATAGGTTGACATTGGCCTTCAGTTCTGTGACGTTACCGGCCTCACCTTGGCGAAGACTCGCGGCAAACTTAGAAATGGCCGCTTCGCTTGCTGCGACGATTTGTTTTGTTTTTTCTATCGTGAATGAATCGAATAGGGAGAATAGAATCGAATCTTGATCGATTGCATCGACAGCCCGACCTTTTACCCTTACGGAGTGAATGTTCCTCTTTTGAAGGCGTTCAATCAATCGATCTGAGACTGGAATTCCGGCTTTGTGCAGGAGCACGCCCGCAGCATCGTTCAAGTCAAAACTTAAAGTCGACCCAACGATAAGCTCAGCAGTCTGCAGAACCCATGTTTCTTCCGAACTCATTTCCCACCCCAAATTAAAATGGACTCGCCGTCATCCCTCGGGGCTTAGGAATGAAACCGTCTTTTCCGCTTCAAGAACGAAAATGCTTCATGACGAATTCTGAGAAAGTATTCGTTGCGTTTCTAAACACAGCGAAATGAATGCTGCAAAATCTGCAAAAAATCTATTTTTTCGTTCGGCAGAATCGAAAGTAACGGGATGTGCAGAATTGGTAGTTGGTTGGGCGAGACGATTTCGGCATGACTTTTGTCTTGCGGGCCTCTATAGTAGTCTCGAGTGAGTACATAATGGGGTGCGGATTCGCTCCATGAAAAAGCAGCGGACGGGCTGCAGCCCCTCCCGCCAACCCTACCCTAAATGCTTTCCCAGAAAGCATTTGCGATTTCGAATTGCTCCAGTGACTGTTTTTTGTCTGATTCAAGCCGATTCCAACGGTTCTGGAAGCACAGCAGCAAACCGTATTTGAGCGCCCTAACACAAAGTTTTGGAGTAACTTTTCATGGCTACTGGAACGTTTAGAAGCGGTGTCGCAACGACGACGACCGCACCAATCGATATTGCAAGGATCGCATGGCTGGTTGTCCGCGCGATGGGGTCGCTGAAGATTACAGTCGCCATGTTTGCACTCGGAACCCTGATCCTATTCGTTGGAACCCTCGCGCAAGACGAAGAAACAATCGTCGACGTCAAGAAGCAATACTTCAATAGTTGGGTCGCGTCTGTTCCATTCGACGTCTTTAGGCCACAAACGATTTGGCCCCATACGGTGCCCCTGCCTTACGCGTTTGCTATCCCTGGCGGAGCATCCGTTGGCTTGATTCTGCTAATCAATTTGATTGCAGCCAAGATGACACGCTTTTCAATGAACGCAAAAGGGGGGCGATTTGTCGCTGGAGTTTTCTTTACCGCAATCGGATTCGTATTGGTTGGATTGATTGTCGTCAGCGCACACTTGGGCGATGGTCTGCAGGGCGAACCGCCCTTTAGCTACGACTGGCTATGGAGCGGGGTGAAAGCGAGTGTGTGGGGACTTACTGCTGGCGCGCTGGTTTGGTGCATCGGTTGGAATCCGAAAACGAAGGTGGTTCGATGGACCATTTGGACCCTGACCGCCATTTTACTCGGCGTTAGCTACTTCCTAATTGCGACCAATGATGCGTTTCGCATTCCCGACCCGGGCCTGCGTATCGTTTGGCAGCTGACCAAGAGTCTGATCGTGAGTGTGGTTCTGTTGACCGGACTTCTGCTCCTTTTCGGCAATCGTGGAGGCAACGTATTGATTCACCTGGGGGTGGGTTTATTGATGTTGGGGCAATTCATCTTCGGAGACGGACAGCACGAGGAACGCATGGCGATCTTCGAGGGACAGCGAACCCAGGTTGCCTATGAACTCGACACGGTGGAACTGGTCTTCATCGACAAATCCGATTCGGACATGAACCACGTGGTCGCTTTCGAACACCCGATGTTGCAAAAATCGTTCGCAAACAAGAAATTCCTGTCGTCCGAAAAGATACCATTCGAAGTTCGCGTCGATCGCTGGATGACGAACTCCACACGCGAAGACCGCAAACGCGCTCCACAACCCTCGGATGATGACTACCAGCTGACAGGTGCGGGCATTCGAGAATACGAATTCAAGGAACTTCCGAAATCGGGTGGTGCCAAGAGTCAATCCAACTACGCAACCGCATACGTCACGCTTCGCAACAAGGAAGACAAAAAGGAAATTGGCTCATTTGCCGTTAGCCAACTCTTTAATGACGACGCCATCATGTACAAGTCGGTCTACGAACAGGCGGAAGCGTCCGGAAAGTCATGGGACTTCGGCCTTCGATTCCGTCGCAATTATAAACCTTACTCGGTCGTATTGGACGACGTTGTGATGGAGGAGTACACGGGGACTTCGAAACCAAAGGACTATTCGTCATTCGTCAAGATCAACGATGCGCAAGGAGACACCCTGCAGCAAGGTCGCATATGGATGAACAATCCAATGCGTTTCCGCGGCGAGACGTTTTATCAATCGGGTTATATGAACGGCAGCATGAACCCATATGGCGTTGAGCAAACCACTTTGCAAGTGGTAACGAACGCAGGCTGGTTGATTCCTTATGTGGCTTGTGTTTTGTGTGGGCTCGGCATGCTGGTTCACTTCGGCGGCACTTTTGCACGTTTCGCTTCGCGTTACGACCGACTGAGATTGGCGACCGGAAAAGCGTCGGCGGCAATGCTGAACGCGGGCGAACGCTCATCAAGTCAATTCGGAAGTATCCTCGGAGTTGCGATACCGGTCATCCTCTGCGGTTCGGTTGCACTGTGGATTGTTAGGAGCGCAATGACACCCAAGGCTGCTCCAAACACGATCAACTGGTACGCGATAGGAGAAATACCCGTCCAATATGGCGGCAGAATCAAGCCGCTTGCATCAGCTGCGGGCGAAGTGCTTGAAACGATCTCGAACAAGAGGTTTGCCCTGAGTAAAGAGGGGCATGTGTATGAACCGGAGCACAAAAACGGCAAATCGATCGAAGCCAGCAAATGGATTATGTCCGTTTTTGCACGCGAAGAATGGGTTCTCGATAGCCCGCTGATTCGAATTGACGCGGCTGAAACGACTGGAGCCCTTGGACTCAAACGTCATAAATCGAATCGCTATTCGTACAACCAAATTCGCGAGGGACTGTCCAAGATACCTGGCCAAGTAGACAGTCTATTCAAGACCAAACGTGATGATTGGAGTTTCGAACAAGCGAAATTGGCGGAAGCGATCGACAAACTCTCTACGCTCGACAATCTGTTCGATGCCTACACGCCATTGGCGCCACGCGTTTCACAAGATCCATCCCAAATGGTGTCCGCTATTCGAAGCCTGCAGCCTGAGGTGGACCGCATTCGAGCGAGAAGCCCCATCGCAATCATCCCGCCTTTGACGAGCCCGATTTCCAAAAGTGGCGAGAAAGCACCGCCAGCAAAATGGGATGCCTTTGGGCCAGCACTCTTTGAGACCGTGAAGAACAAGACTACGGGTGTGGAGTCAAAAACCGAATCCGTCTTGAATTTCATGGCCTTAGTCGAAAGCTTTTCCTCCGAGAACAAAGACGCATCGAAAATCAATGAACAAGTTCGGGAATTCAAGGAAGGTGAGATCCGAGAATTTGGTTCCACCATTCGAGTTGGCAAAGTGCCGTTTGAAGCGTGGTACGAGCATTTTTCGCCAGTTTATATAGCGAATTGTTTGTATGTCGTTTGCGGCATGTTGGCATTGCTTAGCTTTATTTTCGCCCGAACAACGTTGCGAAGATCCGCGTTTTGGTTATGTGTCATAACGCTTGTAGTTCACACGACCGCGATCGTTTGCCGAGTCTATATTTCTGAACGACCACCTGTCGCAACGCTTTATTCTGCTGCAGTGTTCATCGGTTGGGCAACGGTGCTTTTTTGTACTGTCACCGAATTGCTATTCCCCGTATCTATTGCAGTCTTGGTTGGATCGGTAACCGGTTTTCTAACTTTGTTAGTTGCACACGGCATCGTGACCGGTGATACCATGCCCGTCCTCGAAGCTGTTCTCGACACCCAGTTTTGGCTTGCAACCCACGTGGTCAGTGTCTCGCTTGGATATAGCGCGACGTTTGTCGCCGGCTTCCTTGGGATAGGAATCGTCATCGTCACTTTGCTCGAGCTATTACCTCTGAAGCGAAAGTCAGCGAACTCTGCTTTCCTGAAGTCTGTTGCACCGAAGTCGGGCGAAGGATGGCAATTTGGACCTGGCGTAGAGGTGATCCCAACGTTGTATCGCATCTGTTACGGAGTGGTTTGCTTTGGATTGTTCTTTAGCTTTGTCGGAACGGTTTTGGGCGGCCTGTGGGGCGACGACAGCTGGGGGCGATTCTGGGGCTGGGATCCAAAGGAGAACGGTGCGATGATGATCGTGCTTTGGAACGCTCTATTGCTCCATGCCAAATGGGACAAAATGATCAAAGCACTCGGCTTTGGAATCTTGGCCGTGTTTGGAAACGTGATTACTGCTTGGTCGATGTTCGGCACTAATTTGCTCGGTGTTGGACTGCACTCGTATGGGTTTAACGCGACCACGCTTAATTACCTTGCCTTCTTTGCCTTAAGCCAAATCCTAGTCATCGCCCTCGGGGTTGTTCTAGCAATGATTCGCGGCGGACGTTCGAAAGCGGAACTGGAGTGAAGGTCCCCCATGAGCTTTGAGGCTGTGTCGCTTTCGGAGCTTTGTTTTCACTGGCCCCCGACGAGCTTGTCTCGTCGGAGCCTAAGGTTCGCAGCTAGGAAACGCTCCCTCGCGAACGCCCGCATCCCCCACTCAGGCCAAAGCTATAGGCGTTGGCCTGACTGGGGGATGCGAAAAGCGGTTGGCGGATTCGATCCTAGCCTCGAGCCTTTACGTCCGATGGGTCAAGCCCATCGGGGCGTTTTAAAAGCGAGACGGCCTCCAAGCTCGTAGGGGGCATGGCAAAGTGATGGCCCAAGTGCCTTACGACAGAATCCCTTTAATGACTTGTCCATGCACGTCTGTCAGGCGTCGATTGATACCGTTGTGGTAGAAGGTTAGCTTTTCGTGATCCAGGCCGAGCAGATGAAGGATCGTCGCATGAAAGTCTGGTATCGTCACTTTGTTCTCCGCCGCGAAGTAGCCGATCTCGTCGGAACTTCCGTACTTAAAGCCTTGCTTAACGCCGGCACCAGCTAGGAAGCATGTGAACGCCGTTGGATGATGATCTCGACCGGGCGCACCAATCCCCTGCGTTGTCGGACTTCGTCCAAACTCAGTCGACCATACGAATAGTGTGTCCTCCAACATTCCGCGTTGCTTCAAATCCTGGATGAGTGCCGCCACTGGCTTGTCCGTCACCAAAGCTTGCGCATCGTGGTTTTCCTTAACGTTTTCATGACCGTCCCAATTGATGCGAGGCGCACCAAACGAACCGCCGTTAAGGATCTGGACAAATCGAACGCCGCGTTCGAGAAGTCGACGTGCGGTAATGCAGTTTCTCGCAAAGCCTTTGTTGGTCGGATCATTTAGTCCATACATCTGCTGAGTCGCCTCGGTTTCACTCGAAAGATCCGTCGCTTCTGGAATACTCGCTTGCATCTGCGCAGCCAATTCATAGGACCGCAGACGAGCAGCAAAGGCGGTATCGCCCGGGTGAGAATCGGCAAACTCTTTGTTCATTGCTGCCAGCAACTCCATATCGGCGAGTCTAGCCGATGGAGATGTTCCTTTCGGAGTTTGCAGATCGGGCACAGGCTCGCCAGATTGCGTTCGAAAGGCAACTCCCTGATGGTTGGCTGGCAAAAAACCGGAGGTCCAATGGATCGATCCACCTGCAGGAAGGCCACGCGGGTCTGGCAACACCACAAATGCGGGCAGGTTTTCATTCTCGGTGCCGAGACCATAGCTTAGCCAAGATCCCATGCATGGGAACCCATTGAGCGTAAAGCCACTATTCATTTGAAAAGCGGCTAGAGTGTGGTTGTTACTCTTGGCCACCATCGAATGAATGAAACAGACGTCATCGACGCATCGCGACAGGTGCGGCAACACATCACTTACCCAAGCCCCCGAGTTGCCATGCTGCTTAAAGGGGTAAACGCTCTTCATCA
>Ga0105046_10016977_pt1 | contig 11162 bp, 10 predicted proteins | sample MAT03_FD_78385 | JGI IMG/M metagenome (GOLD analysis project Ga0105046, IMG submission 78385) | Freshwater microbial communities from Lake Fryxell liftoff mats and glacier meltwater in Antarctica - MAT-03 (megahit assembly) | ecosystem: Environmental > Aquatic > Freshwater > Ice > Liftoff...
AAGCCCCCCGATTGCTGCACGAAGAGAAAGGCCCGCAAAAGATCGATCTCAAGGTCCCGCACGCAATCCTTATTTCAAATAGTTATCAGAGGCGGGACCATAATAAATTGGCGTGCGGCAAGCAAGGCGCAGTACGATCCTTTGCAAAGGCGCGAAATGCAGAACAGACAGCCCCGGTCATCCCTGCTCGTTCTTCTTGGTCTGCCGCTGCTGACCCTTGTCGCGCTGTTCGTCTTGCCGATCGCGATCATGGCGACCTATAGCCTCTGGTCCGTGAACGACAATTATCAGTTGGTCACCACCCCGAGCCTCGATCAGTACTGGAAGATAATATCCACGCCCATTTACCTGTCGACGCTGCTGAGCTCGATCTGGATTGCCCTCCTGACCACCGTTTTTTCGGTGCTGATCGCCGTTCCACTCGCTCTTACGATCGGGCAATGGGTGCATCCCCGCTGGCGGGTGCTCCTCATTGTCGGCCTGATCCTGCCCGGCTGGGTCAGCCTGCTGATCCGGACCTATTCGATGAATTTGGTGCTGGGCGAGAGCGGCGTGCTCAATGGGCTGCTCCTACGCGCCGGACTGATCGATGCCCCGCTCGCCATCCTCTTCACGCCCACGGCAGTCGTGATCGGCCTCGTCTACATCTATCTTCCCTACACGCTGGTTCCGATCTACGCCTCGGTGAGCAGGCTCGACTTGTCGCTGATCGAAGCCGCCGAAAATCTGGGTGCCGGCCCCTTCCAGCGCTTTCGCCACGTCGTGCTGCCCCTGATCATGCCGGGCGTGCTGGCGGGCTGCATCATCACATTCATACCTGCTTTGGGTGAGTATCTGGTTCCCAACCTGCTCGGAGGCCTTGCCGGCATCATGTACGGCAACCTGATTGCAACCGCCTTCCAAAGTTTCGACTGGCCACTGGGGGCAGCCCTGTCGATGGTCTTGCTGGCGATCATCCTGGGCTGCCTCTACGGGCTGTCACGGGTCTCGAATCTGTCGAGGAGCCTCGTGGGAGAATGACTCGACCCATCACCGCCTGGTTGGCTCTGTCTTTTGTGGCCGTGCTTTACGCGCTGGTCTATCTGCCGATCGCGCTGGTCGTGCTGACAAGCCTGAACGAATCGACGATCACGACGCTTCCCATCGATGACTACAGTCTGAAATGGTTCTGGCTGCTCTTTGCCAACACCAGGACCCTGTCGGCGCTCTGGACGAGCATCCAGCTCGGCATATTGTCGGCCTGCGCGGCGACCGCGATTGGGCTGCTGGCGGCTCTTGCCGTGGTCCGCCACGAGTTTCCCGGCCGCCGGGCGTTCCTGGCGCTGTTGACGCTGCCGATGATCGCGCCTGGGGTGGTGCTCGGAGTGTCCTTGCTGCTGGCGGCCCGCGTCGTGGGGTTCAAGACGGGATTCCCCGCCCTTTTTCTCGGGCACACGCTGCTTGCCCTCCCTTATTGCGCATTCATCATCATTTCGAGCCTGGCGCGCTTCGACAGATCGTTCGAGGATGCGGGGCGGGGTCTTGGAGCGACCGAACTCCAGGTGCTTCGACGGGTTACGCTTCCCAGCATCGCGCCGGGGATCATCGGTGCGCTGCTGTTCGGCTTCACCATCTCGATCGGCGAATTCGTCGTCAGTTTTTTTCTCACCTCGGCGGGCACGACGACGCTCCCAATCCGCATCTACTCGATCGTCAAGGTAGGCATCACGCCCGAGATCAACGCCGTTTCGACGCTCATCCTCGTCGTCACCCTGGCGATGGCTCTTTTCGCTGTCCGGCTCACTTGGGCCGAAAAAAATGAAAGAAGGAGGAAATGATGGTTAAACGTGCATTTCTGGCGACCGCTCTTGCGGGAATCTTGGCCCTCTCCACCCAGCCGTCCTGGGCTCAGGAAAAGATAGGGGGCGAGATCAACATCTTGAGCTGGGGCAACTACATCGATTTCGCGCTGCCCTCATTCGAGGAGAAGTACGGCGTCAAGGTCAATATCGACTATTATGGCGATGAGCAGGAGGCGATGAACAAGATCCGCGCCGCCGGTCTCGGCAGTCATGACGTCGTGTTCCTCGGCGCTGGTTTCGAGGACATCGCCATCAAGCAGAAGCTGATAGCGCCGCTCGACCCTGCCCTAGTTCCGGCCTTAGCCGAGATTTTCCCGCGCCTCCAGATGACCAAGCCCGACGGCAAGAGCTACTGTGCCACCTACGCGTTCGGGCTAAACGGCATCATCACCTACGATCCCGCAAAGACCGGCGGTAAGATCGCCTCCTGGGAAGAGGTCTTCTCGGGCAAATACAAGGACAGGATCGGGAAGATAGACAAATCCAACGAGCAGATTTGGCGCACCGCGCTCAGCTTGGGCTACACCTATGGCGAACTCACGGAGGAGCAGTGGAAGAACGTCGAGGAGCGGCTCGTCGAAAACATGAAGCAGGTGAGGACCGTCTACTCCCACTACGACCAGCTGGCGCAGCTACTGGCGAATGGGGAGATCTGGGTCGGCGATTCCGACGACGGGGGATTCCGCCAGCTGAAAGGCAAAGGGCTCAAGGTGGAGGCCGGCTATCCGAAGGAGGGACTGACCGCGTGGTATGACGGGCCCTGCATTGTGACCGACGCGCCTAATCAGGAGGCCGCGTACGCCTTCATCAACCACGTCCTGAGCGCCGAGGTGCAGGCGCGGCTGCCGAAGGAACTCGGCTATGCGCCTGCGAACGCAAAGGCGATGCCGCTGCTGGATGAGCAGACGAAAGTCGACATGGGGCTCGACGGGATGGTTGCCGGCATGGACAGTATCCAGTTCCAGTACAATCTCGGGGCCGATTTTGACAAGCGGGCCATCGAAATATGGGAAAGAGCCAAGGCCTCGGCGTCGAAGTAACCCGGCGAAGCTCAAGGTAATCGCTCTTCATGCATCTGGAACTCAACAATCTCGAGAAGAGATTTGGGGACGTCGCGGCTGTGCGCGACGTCAGTCTCGAACTGGAACAGGGGAAAGTCCTGAGCCTGCTTGGTCCTTCCGGATGCGGAAAGACCACGACGCTCAGGATGATCGCAGGCTTCGAGACTCCGACCCATGGAACGATAAGGCTCGGCGGTCGCGACATTGGCGCGCTGCCGGCCCGCCTTCGCAACATCGGCATGGTGTTCCAGTCCTACGCCTTGTTTCCCCATTTGAGCGTCGCCTCGAATGTGGCCTTTGGGCTGGAAATGCGCCGCCTGGGCGTGGCGGAACGGACCGGACGCGTGCGCCGGGCGCTAGACGTCGTGCGCATGACGGGCCTTGAGGAGCGCCTGCCGAAGCAACTGTCCGGGGGCCAGCAGCAAAGGGTGGCGCTGGCGCGTGCTCTGGTCATCGAACCCGACCTTCTTTTGCTGGATGAGCCGCTATCGGCGCTCGACCTCAAACTGAGGGAGGAAATGCGCGACGAGATCCATCGGATCGTGCGGGAGCTCAACCTGACGACAGTCTTCGTCACCCACGATCAGGGAGAGGCGCTCGTGCTCTCCGATCTCGTCGCGGTCATGAGCAACGGGCGGATTGAGCAGCTTGATGCGCCGCGGGTGCTTTATCGGCAACCCGCAACCACCTTCGTCGCCCGGTTCATCGGCGGAGCCAATGTGCTGCCGGGCCGCGTCGGAAACTGCGGTGCCTCGTTCGAAGCCGATTGCGGCCTTTCCTTTCCGGCCCCGTCGACGATCGACCGAATCGGGTCGGTGGCGATCCGGCCCGAAGACGTTCTTCTGTCGACGGAGGGCGACGGCGTCCCGGCGCGCGTGGATCGCGCCCGCTTCCTTGGGTCCGTGGTCGAATACACTCTGGCGTTCGAGGGCAAAGGCCACATCACGGCGCGCATCAATGCAAAGGCCCACTACGCCGAGGGCGCGATGGTTCGGGTGGCGGCAGCGCCCGAATGCGCCGTCTTTCTGGAGGATGCGCCATGAAGATCACAGGCATCGAGACCTTCTGCCTGCGCTACCGGATGCCCTATGCCCTCACCTATGCGCGCGGAGAATATGACGAGCGAGAGGCCCTTCTCGTAAAGGTGCATACCGACGACGCCGCAATATTTGGCTGGGGCGAGGCGGCGATGTGGGGTGGACCCTGGGCGACAAGCGTTGCCTGCATCGAGCGCGAGATAGCGCCGCTGGTAATCGGCCTCGATCCGACGCGGCCGGAATATGTCTGGGAGCGCGTCTATCAGCAGACATATTATCACGGCCGGAAAGGCGTCCTGCTTTCCTGCCTGTCGGGAGTGGACATCGCGCTTTGGGATATTCTCGGCAAGGCGAGCGGAATGCCTGTGTGGCGGCTGCTTGGCGGCTTCGGCCGTCCACTCAAGGCCTATGCCTCGTCCGGTTACTACCGCCTGAACTACTCGACCGACGATCTTGCCTCGGATGTAGCGGCGGCCCGCCAGGCCGGATACCTCGCCTACAAGATGAAGGTAGGGAACATCGCCGGCGCGGTTCACGCTAAGACCCTGCACGAGACCCCGCTTCGGGTGAGCTTTAGCGAGGACATCCAGCGGGTCGCTGCGGCGCGCGATGCGATAGGGCCCGACGGCGAATTGATGTGCGACGCCACGACCTCGCTCGAAGCTAGGATGGCGATGGCTTACGCCGACGCGTTCGAGCCGCTCGGGATACGCTGGTTCGAGGAGCCGACGCAGCCGGAAAACATCGCGGGTTGCGCCGAACTAGCACGTCGCACCCGCGTGCCCATCGCCGGTTTCGAAACGGAGACGAATAAATTCCAGTTCGCGGCCCTGATGGATGCGGGGGCGATCCAGGTGGTCCAGCCGGATGTCATTCAGGTAGGCGGCATTACCGAGGCCAGGAAAATAGCCGCCTACGCCCAGATGCGTCACTTGCTTTTCACCAGCAAGAATTACAGCACCGCTGTCAGCCTCGCAGCCTGCATTAATCTGATATACGCCCTGCCCAACACCGACTATTTCGAAGTCGACATGGACCCGTCCCCGTGGCGGTCCGACATCATCAAACAAGACCTCTACTCATTTGAAAACGGCTACGTGGCCCCATTCGACAGACCGGGCCTCGGGCTTGATTTGGACGAGGAAGAGCTCCGCAAGTGGCAAGTTCAAGCATGATCGACGCGGTTTTCAGAGACGGCTTGTTCCAGGGGAAAAGCGCGCTGGTGACTGGCGCGGCGCGCGGGATCGGCGCCGGAATAGCCAATGCCCTGGCTGGGTTGGGAGCAAAGGTGGTGCTCCACGACATCTATCCCGAAGGCGTGCGCCGGACCAGGGACGAAATCCTGGCCTCGGGCGGTTCGGCATACGCTATCGATTCCGACCTCACCGTGGCAGGTGCGGCGGAGGATCTGTTTGTACGGGCGCTCAATCAGGGGGGGGATCTGCATATCCTCGTCAACAATGCCGGCCGCTCCTGGAGCGTGAAAACCACGGATATCGAACCCATCAGGACGCAGGAACTGATAGAACTCAACCTGAAGAGCGTGTTGACGCTCTCACAGCAATTCATTGCACACGCGCTTCAGCGGGGAGGCGGCGGATCGATCGTGCAGATTTCGTCGACGGCCGGCGTCACCGGATTCGAAAGGCGGGCTGTCTATTGTGCGACGAAGTTCGCGGTCGTGGGTCTTACCAAGGTGCTGGCGCTCGATCATGCGCGCGACGGCATCCGCGTCAACGCCGTATTGCCGCATGTCGTGCAAACCGAAATGTTCCGGACCGTCGCCAGCCCGGAAGAAACCAAGGTTTGGAGCGACGGGATTCCGATGGGCCGCTTTGCCCAGGTGGAGGACGTGGCCAATCTAGTCGTCTTCCTGTGCTCTCCGGCTGGCTCGTATTTGACCGGCGGTTCCTACCCGGTCGACGGAGGCATGATGGCCGGGCCTTTCGGAGGAGAAGCATGACCACGATCCGTTTGAAGGGGACGCAGCCCGAGCGGGCATTCTGGCTGATGACGGCCAATGAGGATGCCTGCGAAATCGCCGCGCTGATCGGATACGGGACCGCCATCATTGACATGGAGCACGGGACCTTCGATCTGGCCGGCGCCGCGCGGACCACGACGCTCTGCAAGGCGCTGCGGCTGCGCTTGTTCACGCGCGTCGAAAGCGCCGATCGCGTTCCCATCCAGCATGCGCTGGATTTCGGCAGCGATGGCGTGATCCTGCCCCAGATAGCCGACCTCGAGCACGCTCGGCGCGCCACCGGCTACGCCAAGTTTCCTCCCCTTGGGACGCGTGGCTTTGGCGGCGGCAGGACCGTCAACTATGTCGCCGCGCCGGAACATTTCGTCGAGTCCGAAAACCGGAAAGTGAAGTGTTGGGCAATGATCGAAACCGGCCGCGCGCTAGAACAGGTCGAGGACATAGCGGCGCTCGAAACGGTGGACGGCCTTTTCATCGGCCCCAACGACTTGTCGCTTGCCAGGGCCCGCGGTGAATACAGCGCCGATGGCCGCGACCATGACGACATCATCAGCATCGCGCAGGCGGCGACCGGCCGGGGAAAGCCGTGGGCCATGCCCATTGCAACCAGGGCCGACAGCCAGTTCGCGGCGCAGTTGGGCGTCGACTTCATGGCGATCACGGATGATCTCACCGCTCTCCACGATGGCCTGGATCTCTCGTTCCGGCGCATGGAGGCCTGAACGAGTGGAAATCGCCGACCATATCGTCGTAGGAGCCGGCTCGGCCGGTTGTGTCCTTGCCAATCGCCTGAGCGCCGATCCAAGCCGCACGGTCATGCTGCTGGAGGCCGGCGGATCGGACGCCTCGCCCCTCCTCAAGATGCCGGCGGCGACCGACCTCTACGCCATCGGCAACCCCCGCTTCGATTGGCGCTTCATGACCGAGCCCGATCCGAGCCGCGACGGCCGACGGGATTTGTGGCCTCGCGGCAAGGTGCTTGGGGGAAGCAGCTCGATCAACGCCATGGTCTACATGCGCGGGCAGGCGAGCGACTACGACAGCTGGGCCTCGCTGGGCAATCCAGGGTGGTCCTATGCTGACGTGCTGCCCTACTTCATCCGCAGCGAAACGAACGAAAACGGTGCCAATGGATATCGCGGGGATAGCGGCCCGATGGTGGTGTCCAACGTCCGCACGATGCACCCGCTGGCAGACCTGTTTATCCAAGCGGGCAGGAATGCTGGCCTGCCCTACAACGAGGATTTCGCCGGCCCTTCGCTGGAAGGAGTGGGGCCGATCCAGGCTAACCAAAACCGCGGCTGGCGGCATAGCGCGGCGGACGGCTACCTTCGGCCCGCCCGGCGCCGCAAGAACCTGCACATTATCCTGCGGGCGCAGGCGACCCGCATCGTCTTTGACGGACGCCGCGCGACGGGCGTCTCCTACTTGCTTCCCGACGGAAGCGAACGGTCCATAAGAGCCCGCCGGTCGGTTATCCTTTCGGCGGGCGCGATCGGTTCGCCCCACCTTCTGCTGCTGTCGGGCATAGGGCCGGCCGGGCAACTGGCGTCGCACGGCATCGCCATCGTCCACGGATCTCCGGCAGTCGGGCAGAACCTTCAGGATCATGTCGGCGTCTACATGAACTATCTCGTGGATCGGCCGACCTACAATTCAGAGCAGGGCTACTTTCGCAAGGCGCTACACGGCGCGAACTGGCTGCTGTTCGGGCGAGGCCCCGGTACGACCCCGGGCGCTCTCGCAATGGCCTTCGCACGATCCCGGCCGGGCATCGCGGATCCCGACCTGCAGTTACATTTTTCGCCTGTCGGCTACAAGCTGACTCCGGAGGAGCTGATTATCCTTCGGGAGCCGACCGTCACCGCTATCCCGAACGTAAACCGCCCCTTCAGTCGCGGAGAATTGCGGCTTCGCAGTCCATCGAGCCGGGACGCGCCATTGATCATGCCTCGGCTGCTTGAGGACTTTCGGGACGTCGAGGTGCTTACCCAGGGTTGCAAACTGCTCCGCACGATCTTCGAGACGCAGCCGCTGGCGCGTCATGTCGTGAAAGAACTCGCTCCGGGGCCGGCGTGCCGGACGCCCGAACAGTGGGAGCGCTATCTGCGCACCGACAGCATCACGATCTTTCACCCATGCGGGAGCTGCGGGATGGGACCAGACGACACCGATGTCGTCGACTCCCGGCTCCGTGTTCGCGGAGTGGAAGGTTTGCGAGTAATCGACGCCTCCATCATGCCGCATCTGGTAAGCGGCAACATCAACGCGCCCTCGATCATGATCGGCGAGCGTGGAGCGGACTTCGTGCTGGAGGACGAAAGATGAGCGCCGCCACCCATGATTTCGGCTCCCCGCCCAGATTCGATCTCGACGGAAAGGTTGTTCTTGTTACCGGCGCCGCGCGCGGGCTCGGACGCGCCATCGCGCTGGCGTTCGCGGCGGCCGGCGCCGACACAGCCCTAGGACTTCGGCGCATTGATTCGGATGACGGCCTGGCGAAGCAGATCGAAGCCGCCGGCCGAAAGGTCCTGCCGCTGGAGCTCGACAGACTGGATCTTGGCCAGATTCGGACGGCGGTGGCGAACGCCGAAGATCATTTCGGCCGTATCGACGTCCTCGTAAACAATGCGGGACTGGGGCCTGAGATTGTCGCCTTGGACGTCACCGAACCCAATTTCGACCTGACGATGAACGTGAACGTCAAGGGCACGTTCTTCATGTGCCAGACGGTGGGACGCTCCATGGTGGCGCGCGGCGGAGGCCGCATCGTCAACATCAGCTCGCAAGCCGGAAGCAACGTGCTGCCGGGTGAACCCATCTACTGCGTGAGCAAGGCCGCCGTAGATCATCTCACCCGCTGCCTTGCTCTGGAATGGGGGCCGAAGGGGGTGCATGTCAATGCCATCGCGCCGACCTTTCTCTGGACGGACGCCACTGCCCCCTCGTTGGCCGATGATGGCTTTCGCAACTGCGTGCTGTCCCACATCCCCATCGGGCGCATCGGCACGGTCAACGACGTGGCGGGGGTCGTCGTATTTCTCGCCTCCCCGGCAGCCTCGCTGGTCAACGGCGCCGTTATGCTCGTCGATGGGGGATGGAGCACGAGATGACGGCCGACGATCTGGCCTACATGTCCGCCGCATCGGCCCTGGAGAGGTTTGGCTCGCGAGAACTGTCGCCACGCGATGTCTTTCAATCCGTCACCCGGCGCATCATGTCGCATAACAGCGCGATCAACGCGTTTGGGGACATGTTCCTGGATGATGCCGCAACGTCCATCCAGAAGGCCGAGCGCCGCTGGGCCGATGGAACCGCCGGTCCTCTCGAGGGCATTTTGGTGGCGGTCAAGGATGCCCAGGGCGTGGCCGGCCAGAGAACCACCTTCGGGTCGCCATCGCTGAAGGACAATATCATCTCGACCGATGATCCGACCATCGAGAGGCTGCGCGCCGCGGGAGCGGTGATCCACGCGCGCACGACCGTGTCGGAGTTTTGCATATCGGGCGTCTGTTCCTCCCCGATGTGGGGCACCACGCGGAACCCGTGGAACCTTGATTTCAGCCCTGGCGGCTCCTCGGGCGGCTCGGCCGCCGCGCTCGCCGCCGGAATGACGACGCTGGCCACTGGGACCGACATGGGCGGATCGATACGGGTGCCCGCTTCCGCCTGCGGGGTGGTCGGATACAAGCCGCCGCATGGACGAAATCCCGATGGTGCCCCCTTCAATCTGGATCGGCTCAACGCCTGCGGCCCGCTTGCGCGATCGGTGGCGGATCTGGCCCTGTTTCAAAATGTGGTGGCGGGACGTCACGGGAGCGACCCGGACAGTCTTCCCCACCCGCCTGTCCTGCCGACGATTCTGACCAGGGATTTCAGGGGCCTGCGTATCGGCTGGTCCATCGACCTGTCCTACCGGCGGGTCGCCGGCGAAGTGGCGGCAAATACCTTGAAGGCGATCGAGACCATGCGCGACCTCGGCTGCGTTTGCGAACATGTGGAGCTTGGCTGGACAGGCGAGATCGAGGAGGCGGCGGCGTCCTGGTTTGCGGTTTTCGGTACGAGCGGCATGCTGCTGGACGCCGTCTCCCGCGAGCCTTCAAGCGTCTCGGCCGACCTCAGGAAACTGAGCGGCCATATTCGCCGGGCGAGAGGCAATGCCGATGCGCTCTCCCGCGTTTTCCGGGTGATCTCGGCCATGAACGGGACTTTCGAACGCGCCCTGAGCGCGTTCGACGTTTTCGTCTGTCCGACGATGGCCGTCGCCGCCGTAAAGGCCGACCAGCATATGTGGGCGACCGATTTCCGCATCGAAGGGGAAATCGTCGATCCGGAGTTCGGCTATTCGATGACTCATCAGTTCAACCTTCTCGGTGCCTGCCCGGTGATAAGCATCCCGTCCGGCCTAACCGCGCAAGCATTGCCGACCGGAATACAGATCGTCGGCAAGCCGTTCGACGAACTGTGCGTATTCGAGCTGGCACTAGGATTTGAAGCCGCGATCGGGCCCTTCCCTGTGCCCGACCATTGGAACGATTGACCTCGACCCTGCTCCGGAACAGGTTTGAACTGTGCCGCCGGTCCAAGGCGATGCTGTGCAACGCGCCACAATGGGCCGCAACATCGAAAGCCTGGCCGATCTGTTCGTCGACCCGAAATCGGTCGAACGCATTCGAGATGCATCGAGCCGCCGGCCGACCGCAGCATTCAACGACGCGGCCCGCAGGTCGGCTTTACAATCGGGGGCTATGCAAAACTAATTTTTGTTCGGCCAGCTTGTTCGCCTGTGATTTTGTACCTGTACGACCATGCTTCGTACTCAAATGTCTTGATGCCGCCGATCTACCACTTGACGGCCCCCGAGCTTATATCCGACCGTTGCGTCTTACGACATGAGGGGTGGGTGGATATGACTGAATTTGAACAGACACCATTTGGCGGCGCTGACCTAATCGAGAATACGGAACCTAGGTGCGCATGTATTTTATTGTTGGACAATTCCGGGTCGATGGCCGGCGAACCGATTCGCCAGCTGAATGAAGGCATGTCGGCATTCAAGCAGGCGTTGTCTGAGGATCCCCTTGCGGCAAAACGCGTCGAGTTGGCGATCGTTACATTCGGACCAGTGCAGACGGCTGCGGAATTTGCGACGATAGACTCGTTCTATCCACCGCATCTGGAGTCAGCCGGAGCGACGCCACTGGGCGGCGCAATCGCTCACGGACTCGCAATGCTACGC
>Ga0105046_10016978_pt1 | contig 11161 bp, 8 predicted proteins | sample MAT03_FD_78385 | JGI IMG/M metagenome (GOLD analysis project Ga0105046, IMG submission 78385) | Freshwater microbial communities from Lake Fryxell liftoff mats and glacier meltwater in Antarctica - MAT-03 (megahit assembly) | ecosystem: Environmental > Aquatic > Freshwater > Ice > Liftoff...
AGGTCGGTGACGAGGCGTTCGCGCGCATCATCGCGCCAGACAACAGCGTGATCCCGGCAGCGCGGTTCATCGAAGCGGCCGAGTCGCTGCAGCTTTCGGCATCGATCGACGAGGCGATCACCAATCACGCCCTGCAGCATGGCGCCGCCGCGAGCAGCCGGCTGGCAGCTTCGAAATCCACGCTGCGCCTCACCCACTTCATCAATCTGTCGCCCCAGTTCCTGGCCAGTCGCGAGAGCGTAGATGCGTTGATCGCGCAGGCAAAGTCGTCCGGGCTTGCCGAGGCGCGCAACGGCCGCTATGTGCTCGAGATCACGGAGCGCCAGAGCGGCGACCTGGAATCGCTGAAGAAGCACCTGCAGCCGCTGGTCGAGGCGGGTTTCAACCTCGCGCTGGACGACTTCGGCAGCGGCTACTCGTCGTTCCAGTACCTTGCTGACCTGCCCATCGGCTATCTGAAGGTCGAGGGCTGGATGGTTGCACGCGCGGTCGGCGACTCCCGTATCCGGCAGTTGCTGGAGACGATCGTCGCCACCGCGCAGAAGTTCAAGCTGATCACGATCGCTGAATGCGTCGAGGAGGCGAGTACTGCGCAGGTGCTGTGCGATCTGGGCGTTGACTGGGCGCAGGGCTATTTCTTCGGTGCGCCGGCGCTCGATGGCGATGCCAGCGGCATGCGCGTTGCCGGCGCGGGCCGGGCGCCTGCCGCACGCGAAGGCAGGCGGCGTTGACGCTGCCGGCGCAGCTCAGGGGCAGGCTCGCGCTGCCGGTGATCGGCGCGCCGATGTTCATCGTGTCCAACCCGCAGCTGGTGATCGCCCAGTGCACCTCGGGCATCGTTGGCGCGATACCGTCGCTCAACGCGCGGCCGCAGGAGTCGCTTGACGGCTGGCTCAAGCAGATCAGGACAGGCTGCGCAGACTATGCAGCCGCGCATCCAGGCGAGCGGGTCGCGCCGTATGCGGTGAACCTGATCGTCAACAAGGCCAACAGCCGCCTCGAGCAGGACCTGGAGGTGGTTGTCGCCAACGAAGTGCCGATCGTGATCACGTCACTGTCCGCCCCGGACGACATCGTGCCGCGCATCCATGCCTACGGTGGCCTCGTTCTGCATGACGTGATCAGCGTCCGGCATGCCCGGCGCGCGCTGCGCTCCGGGGTGGACGGCCTGATCCTGGTCTGCGCTGGCGCTGGCGGCCATGCCGGCGTGCTGTCGCCGTTCGCGCTGGTGTCGGAAGTGCGCGCCTTCCATGACGGGCTGATCGTTCTGTCCGGAGCCATGAGCAGCGGCCAGTCGGTGCTCGCAGCCCAGGTGATGGGCGCCGATCTGGCCTATATCGGCACCCGCTTCATCGCCACCACTGAATCCAGTGCGGCTGACACCTACAAGGCCATGATCGTCGACTCGACCGCCGCCGATATCGTGCTGACCCCGCTGTTCTCCGGTGTCAACGGCAACTATCTCAAGCCATCGATCGCCGCGGCCGGGTTGGACCCGGACAACCTGCCGCAGTCCGAGCCGGGCGGCGCTTACCGCAAGCGTGACGATCGCCCGCCGGCCTGGAAGACGGTCTGGGGTGCGGGGCAGGGCGTGGGCATGGTCGACGCGGTCGAACCCGCCGCCCAGGTTATTGCCCGGTTGAAACTCGAGTACGCAGCCGCCAGGCGCGCGCTGGCGGCTGCCGATTGATTTGATGGAGTGTTCACCATGAGTAACGAGACGGGATACGACACGATCGCCTTTTCGATCGATGCGGGCGTCGCCCGCATCACGTTGAACCGCCCGGACCGGTTGAACGCGTTCAACGTGAAGATGCAGGACGAACTGTTCGACGCCATGGCCAGGATCGAGGCGCCAGACAGCGGCGCGCGCGTGCTGCTGCTCTCTGCCAATGGTCGCGGCTTCTGCTCGGGTGTCGACCTCACCGATCGCAAGCCGATGCCTGCCGGACAGAAGCACGATCTGGGTGCGTCGCTGGAAGCGAAGAACCCGCTGTTCTCGAAGCTCTACCATTCGCCGATTCCCGTGGTGTGCGCGGTCAACGGCGTGGCCGCCGGCATGGGCGTCGGATTGGCGCTGGCCGCCGACATCGTCATCGCGGCGAAGAGCGCGAGCTTCGTGCTGGCGTTCAGCCGGATCGGGCTGATGCCCGACTGCGGCGTGAGTTTTTTCCTGCCGCGCCTGATCGGCACGGCGCGCGCCAACGCCGCCGCCCTGCTGGGCGAGAAGATCGGCGCCGAGCAGGCGCAGGCCTGGGGCATGATCTGGCGGGTAGTGGACGACGCCACGCTGCCCGACGAGGCTGCCGCGATCGCCGCCAGACTCGCGGCGGGGCCGACCCGATCGTATCGGCGCATCTCGGCCGCCATCAAGGCCGGCACGGAGCAGTCGCTGGAGGCGATCCTCGCCCTGGAAGCTGAAGGTCAGCGCGAACTGGGCTTCACCGAAGACTATGCCGAAGGTGTTCTGGCCTTCCTGGAGAAGCGCAGCGCGCGCTTTGCCGGGCGCTGACGTGAGCGCGAGCGGCAAGGTGGCGGGCGTGCCCGCAGGTTCGCCGGTGAGGCACAGCGTCGATCGTATCGTGGCTTCGGCGCGGGCGGGCCGCGGCGGGGCGCTCGAGCATGCGCAGGCACGCCTCGCCCGTGCTCGAGCGGTCGAGCCGGTGATCCATGCGTTCAAGGGCATAGACCCGGCGCGGGTGGTGGCGCAGGCACAGGCGATCGATGCTTCGGTGGCGGCCGGGATGCTGAACGATGATCGCACCGGCCCGCTCACCGGGGTGCCGGTCGGGGTGAAGGACATCATCGACGCGCAGGGCTGGGCAACCGGCATGGGCTCGCCGATCCATGAGCACAGCATGCCAGCGCGTGATGCGCGGCTGGTCGCGCGGCTGAAGGCGGCCGGCGCCTATGTGTTCGGCAAGACGGTGACCGCAGAGTTCGCCTTCATGCATCCACGCGAGACGCGCAACCCCTGGAATCCGGCGCATACCCCGGGCGGATCGTCCAGCGGTTCGGCGGCCGCGGTGGCGGCCGGCTGTGTGCCGGTTGCGCTGGCCACCCAGACCAACGGCTCGGTGATCCGGCCGGCGGCGTTCTGCGGGGTGGTCGGCTTCAAGCCCTCGCTCGGCGCGTTCAGTGCCGAGGGCGTGCTCAGCTACGCCCCGACGCTCGATCAGCCAGGTTGCCATGCACGCAGCGTCGCCGACGTTGCGCGGGTGTCGAGTGTGCTGGCGGAGGCCGGATTCAGAATCCCGGCTGCGCCCGCTGCGAGTGTCCGCCCGCGGTTGCTCGCGATGCGTACCCCGGCCTGGCCGCTTGCCGACCCGGCAATGCAGGCCGAGTTCGAGCGTGTCTGCGCGCAGTTCGCCGCAGCCGGTGCACGCGTCGAGTCACTCGAACTGCCGGCCGCGTTCGGTGAAGCGCATGAGGTCCACCGGCTGATCATGGGCTTCGAAGCAAGCCAGTACTTCGCTTCGGTACAGGCGGTCCACCGCGGGTTGCTCAGCGACTGGCTGAACGGCTATCTCGACCAGGCGGCGGCGATCACCGAGACCGCCTACCGGGATGCGCTCGGCGCGCGCGAGTCGCTGCAGCATGACTTCGCCGGACTCATCTCAGGACAGGACGCTGTACTGACCCCGCCAGCGCGCGGCGAGGCGCCGGCCGGCATCGAGACCAGCGGCGACCCGGTGTTCTGTTCGATCTGGACCCTGCTTGGCACGCCGGCGATCACCGTGCCGAGCGGACTCGGGCCTGCTGGCCTGCCTCTTGGGCTGCAGATCGTCGGTGCCCGGGGTGATGATGACCGGGTGCTGGCGGTGGCCACATGGTGCGAGGGGTTGCTGGCGTTCGCGGGCCTGATCGAGCGTTGATTGCGGGTGTCGATTGCGAGTGTTGATTGTTCCAGGGCGGCGTTGTCGGTGCGTTGTGTTCATCCGACCATGACTTCGACGGTCAGTCTGACCAAGGGAGATTCGAGAATGCGTATCCTGCTTCTGCTGGCCTCAATGCGTCGCTTGCTCGCTCTGACGCTGGCCTCCGCGATGAGTGTGTTCGCCATGCTGGCCGTCGCCCAGAACCCGGTGACCGACTTCTCCGCCGGGCCACCGAGCGGCACCTACCGATTCGCCAGCTGGACGCCAAAGACCATCGTCGAGTTGATCAAGGGCAGCCCGGGCGCGGACGGCGTGAACGTCACCGGCCACCTGTTTCTGCCCGCAGGCAGCGACGCCAAGGTACCCGCGGTCATACTGATTCATGGCTCGGGCGGCATCTACAAGGCGATGCTCGACTTCTGGCCCCGCCAGTTCAACGCCGCCGGCATCGCGGTGCTGTCGGTGGACTCTTTCGGACCGCGCGGCGTGCAGGGTACAGCGGAAGACCAGTCGCTCGTGCCGTTCGCCGCCGATACTGCGGACGCGTTCGCGGCGCTGCGGCTGCTGGCGACGCATCCGCGTATCGACGCCTCGCGTATTGCTGTGATGGGGTTCTCGCGCGGCGGCATCACGGCGTTTCGCAGTGGCCTGGAGCGGGTGGTCGCCGGCCAGAAGCTGCCCGGCGGTCTGCGCTTTGCAGCGCATATACCGGTCTACTCCGGCGGCTGTCTCGGGCTGTTCCGCACGACGGTTCGCCCGGGCGTCTATGGCAAGTCGCCGATGCTCTGGGTACATGGCGATGCCGACGATTACACGCCCATCGGTGCCTGCCGCGAGTATGCCGAGCAGATCGGCAAGGCGGGCACGCCAGTGCAGTTCGTCACCATCGCGGGTGCCCGGCACAAATTCGATGAAGACGATCCCCGCCGGATCTTCGTTGCGGCCGCGCAGCGCACCCTGGAAACCTGTCCGATCGAGTTCGACCTGGAGGCAGGGGTGGTCATCGACCGGTTCACCGGTCAGCGCATCCCCGGTGATCAGATCGGCGCGGTAAGCAAGAAGTTGTGCAGCGCGACCGGTGCCAATGTCGAGGGCAACACCGGGCATCGTGCCAAGGCGGCCGAGGTGATCATCGGCTTCCTCAAGACCACGTTCGCCCGTTGAGGCAACAGGGTCAGTGCGCGCTGCCCCTGCGGCGGCTGTGGCTGGCTGGCACGCCGGCTAACGTGTGCAAGGGGTCAGGTCTTGCAAGTGTGCAAGGGGTCAAGTGTGCAAGGGGTCAGGTCTTGCATTTCCCCTCCCTTGGTCCGACACTCTCCGCCATGAGTCGCCCTCTACGCATCGAGTTCGCAGGTGCCGTCTATCACGTCACGTCGCGGGGCGACCGGCGCGAACCGATCTTCCGCGACGAAGAAGATCGGCTCTGTTTTCTCGGCTTGTTGGGGACTGCGCTTGATCGCTTTGACGGCGAGGTGCTCAGCCATTGCCTGATGGGCAATCACTATCACCTCGTCTTGCACACGCGACAGCCGAACTTATCGCGCCTGATGCGGCATCTCAACGGGGTCTATACGCAGGCCTTCAACCGACGCCACGCGTTGGCGGGGCATTTGCTGCAGGGGCGCTTCAAAGCCATCCTCGTTGACCGCGACCCTTACTTGCTTGCCTTGTGCCGTTACGTCGAACGTAACCCGGTGGCCGCCGGCCTGGTAGCACGGCCCGAGGACTGGGCTTGGTCAAGCTACCGTGCCCACATCGGTGCGGCCTTGGCACCGGCCTGGCTGGATTGCGCCGGCCTGTACGGCTACCTGCTGGGCCGCCCTGTGGTCAGCGCGCGCGATCGCACGTGGGCCCAAGGACGCTATGCCGCGCTGGTGGACAGCGCGAAGGACGAAGACACCAGCTTCTGGCAAACAGCCTTGCGGTCGCAAGTATTCCTTGGCGACGAAGATTTCGTTGAACGCATGCAGGCGCTGGCCGCCCCGGCGTTGCGTTCTGATCGAGAAGTTCCACGCGCGCATCGCCAGACGCGAATCGACTGGACGCGCTGTCTGCAGCAGTGCCAAGGTGATCGCGATCGGGCCATCGCCCTTGCCTACCGCGCGGGGGGGCATACGATGAGCGCCATCGGTGGGTTTACAGACCTGTCGGTGTCCCAGATTGGCCGAATTGTGCAGCGGGAGGGAAAAGGGAAGACCTGACCCCGATCGGTGACCCGTTGGAGGGGAAAGGGGAGACCTGACCCCAATCGGGGTGGGCGCGGCGGCATTGCGAGCGGTGAGGACCCCTCCGGCGCTACGCAGGGTCAGCCGCCCTGGCTGCCCGCCCAACGCACGATCTCCTGAAGCTGCAGCGCGCCTGCTTGCCGGGCGACCTCGCGGCCGTGGCGAAACAGCGCCAGGGTCGGGATGCTGCGCACGTCATGTCTGGATCCGAGTCCGGGCTCGGCCTCGGTGTCCACCTTGGCCAGACGCATCCGCGGTTCGAGCTGTGCGGCCGCCTGCGCGAAGTGGGGCGCCATCATCCGGCACGGGCCGCACCAGGGTGCCCAGAAATCCACCAGCACCGGGATGTCGTTTCGTCCGATCTGCCGGTCGAAGGTCGTTTCGGTGAGCGCTGCCGGCTGGCCGGTGAACAGCGCTTCATGGCACTGGCCGCACCTGGGCGCCTGGGCAAGGCGCGCCTCAGGCACGCGGTTGATTGCCTGGCAGTGTGGGCAGACCAGATGCAGGGACTCGCTCATCTCAGGCTTGCCTCCAAGGCAGGGCGTGGCATGTTCGAGGCGGCCGCGGCGCGCATGATGCAGCCAGCCTGCGCCTCGATGGGTGCGGGCACCCGCTCGCGGTCGGCGAGCGCCGACTCGATCCAGCGCGCGGTCGCCCCGATGTCGGACGCCTCCGGCAGCCCGGCTTCGCCTCCGGGCGGATCGCGATCGTCGGCGTCGAGCACCGTCTCGCAGCGGCCGGCGTGCAGCCATTCGATCGCCTGCGGGCGGGCGCTGCGCACCACGGCCTCGCCCTCGGTGCCGCGCATCAGCAGCAGGCTGGACGGATATGCCGCGTAGTACTCGCGCATCGCGTCGATGTAGGCCGGATGGGTCACGCTGAGCAGCCTCAGTGCCGCCGAGGGCACCGGATCGAGCATCTTCACGATGGTGTGGCCGCTGGAGCGCACCCCCATCTGCCAGCGCAGGGCAAGCAGGCGGGCCAGTGCTGGCGCCAACGTGTCGACGGTGACGAAGGCGAGCCGGTCGGCGTTCAACGCCCGGACGATCTCATCGGTGTCACGGCAAGCCGGCACACCGAGTGCTGCCATGATCTGCCCGGTGGTGACCCGCTTGGGATCGCTGGACACGCCGTGCACCAGCACCCGAGCGCCCGCTTCGCGCAGGAGCAATGCGAGCAAGGGCAAAAGATTCGCCCGGGCGCGGGCGCCGTTGTAGGACGGGATCACCACCAGGGGCGGCTGATCGCCGCCGGACTCGATCCGGATCGGCGCGATTCGCGCCTGCGCTGCGTCCAGGAAGCCGGCGAGTTCTGCTGCCGCTTCGCCCTTGATCCGCCAGGCCATCAGCAGCGCGCCCAGTTGTAGCGGCTCGATCGTGCCATCTAGCATCTGGCCGAAGATCGCCTGCGCCTGGGCGCGATCAAGCGGGCGCGCCGAGTCGCGGCCGCGGCCGACTTTCTTGATTGCCTCGATCGCATTCATCCTGCGGGCGATTCTGCGCTGCTTTTCATCGTGATGTCGTTCGGCGCAGGCCCCGCGGAAAACCAGCACCTACCCATGGCGGGTTCGATGACGACACGCCCACGATGCAGCGGGTGATCGAGCTCATCCAGCGCCAGCGGTGACGCGCCTGCGCACGTCGGCCGACGCGGGTACCGACTTACGCTGAGGGCGTGGGTCTGGGGGAACTGCCCGGCGGTTGACTGAGCCAGGCCAATCCGTCCAGCAGATGCAGCGCCGCCGTGACCCAGCGCGCAAGGTCGGCCAGGTTGCCGGCGTCGGCTCTCAGGTCGGCGATCTGGCCGTCGGCGTAAAGCACCCAGGCTGGGCGAAACGGCGGGCTGGCTCCGGCCGGGGCTTCAGCGGCTGCCGGGCGCATCGGGTGAATCGCCGAGAGCAGCTTGTCCTCGGTGCTGGTCAGCGCCTCGTAGCGGTCGAAATACTGGCGCATGGTCTCGCCCCAACCCTGGGTCTCCAGCAAAGGCTGATCGGTCTGCCGTTTCGCAGATCGGGTTGAAGCCGGGCTGGACCTGCGCTCCGACTGACCGTCGGCGCGCGGTTCAGCCGGGCGGCTGGCGCGCCGCTCGACCCGCAGTTCCCGGGTCGACTTCGCCGAGTCGGCCGGGTCCAGCCGGCACGCCGCGAAAAACCGTTCGGCGTCCATCGCCACCAGGTCGCCGGCACGCTCGCGCTTGACTTCGACCGAGTGCAGCAGATCGCGCAGCGCGATGGACGGGAACGGGAACTTGAGCGCGACAGTGCACAGGCGAGTTGCCAGCGGGAGCGCGATGTCCACCCCGCACTGCTCGATGAGGTGCGAAATCAGCGCCAGACTGGCGGGCGATTCGCGGTACAGCTCACGGGCGAGCTGATACTGCGCCAGCGGGGTCGGTCGTGCCATCGATGCCTGAAGGCCATCGACGATCGCATGTGTTTCCAGGATATCGTGCACGCTGAAGCCTTCGCTGCGGTCGAACAGCGCGCCAGTCAGACGGGCAAAGTCGCCGCGCGCCTTGTCCGCCTCGCTTTGCCCGAGCGGCCTGCGCGACGCCTGCCAGTCGGCGGCCCAGCGTGCGCGCCTGGCGATGTCCCGGCTGAAGGTGAAATACCAGGGCGAGGTGACGACATGCGCGATCCGGATGCCGGCGCGCGCGAGCGCGAACATCGCCATCATGTCGTCGTCGTCCCGCGGAGGCAGGCCCGAGACCGCGAACTCGGTGAACGTCTGCGCTGGCCGGGCCAGACGCACACCTGCCAGCGGCGGGGCCAGCGCGTCCATCGCAGGGTCGAGCAGACGTCTGCCCAGCTCTTCGACCCAGCTCTGGAGTTCGTCCGGCCCACTCTTCAGCAGAACAGCCATCGGCACCCACGCTTTCAACCCGCGGCGAGCCGAACACGCACAAGGCATGTATGTAACCCGCCGCTCACGTGATGGATATTAGCGCGCGGCGGTTCGTTTGCCGATACCCCAGGTATGCCCCGGTTAGCTCAGGGTGGCGTAGAAAGTCAGATACGTGACAACCCGGCGACGTTCATACTCAACGAGGTTACGACTCGGCGATGTCGGGACTCAGCGACGTTGGGACTCGGCGAATCAGGGGCCGCTCACCAACAGTCCGTCGACCGCGATCACGCCCTCGCCTGCAGGCTTGACCAGCAGCGGGTTGATCTCGGCCTCGAGTACCCGGGCGTCATGAGCCAATGCGGAAAAGGCAACCACAGCCGCGGCCAGCGCGGCGACATCGCCTTCTGGCAGACCGCGATAGCCGCGCACCAGCGCCAGCGCCTTCACCTCCGTGATCATCCGGCAGGCCTCGGCGTAGTCGACCGGGGCACAGCGGATCGAGTAGTCCTTGTAGATTTCGGCCAGCGTACCGCCAGCACCGACGATCACCACCGGACCGACCAGCGGGTCGCGGCGGTAGCCCAGGATCACCTCGGCCAGGCCGCGCTCCATCTTCTGCACCAGCAAGCCGTCGATCCGGGCGTGCGGATGCTTCGCGCGCACGTTGTCCAGGATCCGGCCACAGGCGTCCTTCAGCCGCGCCGCGTCGGGTATGCCTAGCACCACGCCACCGGCGTCGGTCTTGTGCAGCACATCGGGTGAGAGCACCTTGGCGACGACCGGATAGTCGATCGACGACAACTCGTCTGGCCGGGTCAGTACCTGCGAGGCGGCCGCCGCGATGCCGAGTGCGGCGAACACCGCGTTCGCGTCACGCTCGTTGAGCGTGGTGCCGCGCGCGGCCTCGAGCAATGGCCGGGCAGCGTCGAGTGCACCAGTCGCCGCGACCGGCAGCGCCGCCGGCGGCTGCCAGTCGAAATAGCTGCGCAGGGCATCGGCGCAGCTCTCAGGTGTGCGAAACGCCGGCACTTGCCCGGCGCGCAGCAGGTCGAGCGAGGTCTCGGCAGCCGGGGCGATGAACACCAGCAACGGCTTGGCCGGGCGAGCGCCGAGGATCGGCTCGACCGCGAGTTGAGGATGGAACTGTGCGCTGGAGCCGACTACGGCCAGCACCGCGTCGCAGTCGTCCGAGGCGAGCAGTGCGTCGAGGACCGCACTGTAGATCTCCTTCTTCGTGCCGGCGAGGGTCAAATCGACCATCGGCGCATGGCCGACATGGATGCTCTTCTGCGCCAGATGCGCGATGACCGTCTCGTTCGGTGGCACGATCTCGATGTCAAACAGCCCGAGTTGATCGACCACCGTCGCGCCGCCACCACCGGTCGTGGTAACCACGCTCACCCGGCGCCGCGCCGAGGCCGGACGCTTCGACAGCGGAAAACGGATCAGCAAGCCGGCGGTTTCCAGCAGGCCTTCCAGCGTGTTCACCCGCACGATCCCGTTCGCCCGGAAAAAGGCATCTGCAGTATCGTCGGCGCCGGTCATCGCCCCGGTGTGCGAGGCCGCTAGCGCCTGGCCGATCGCCGACCGTCCCAGCTTGTAGACGATCACCGGCTTGCCCGCCGCATGCGCGCGACGTGCTGCTGCGGCGAGCCGGGGCGCATCGCGGAAGGTCTCGAGAAACAGCAGGATCGCGCTCGTGTGCGGATCGTCGACCATCATCTCGACCAGTTCGCCGACCCCGATGTCGCACTCGTTGCCGACCGAGACCAGGCGCGAGAAGCCCAAGCCACGCGCCTGCGCCCGCGACATCACCGAGCCCATCATGCTGCCGCTCTGGGATACGATACCCAGGTTGCCGCGGATCAGCAGATCGCCTTCGAAGGTGGCATTGCAGGTGAGCGGTGAGTTGGCGTGGGTGTCGATGACGCCGATCGCGTTCGGGCCGAGCAGACGCAGGCCGCCGGCCTGCGCGACCCAGACGATTTCGTCCTGCAGTCTGCGCCCCTGCTCGCCGCGCTCGGCAAAGCCGTCGCTGAACATGGTCGCCACCGGCACCTTCAGACGAACGCACTCGCGCACGATGGCGAGCACGGTGTCCGCCGGGGTCATGATGAACACATGGTCGATCGGGCGGTCTGCCGCCGCCTGAGCGGCGTCCAGGGTCGGATAGGCAGGCTCGCCGAGGATGGTCGATCGCCCCGGGTTGATC